>Ga0193697_1000591_pt1 | contig 12682 bp, 13 predicted proteins | sample L3m2metaG_FD_145073 | JGI IMG/M metagenome (GOLD analysis project Ga0193697, IMG submission 145073) | Soil microbial communities from a riparian zone of the East river system, Colorado, United States - L3m2 | ecosystem: Environmental > Terrestrial > Soil > Riparian zone | place: USA: East River... | reverse complement strand
GTCCATCAATGCCGAGATTTCGGTGGGGGGGCGCTGCCAGTTTTCCTCGGAGAAGGCAAACAGCGTCAGCACCTCGACGCCCGCCTCGATCGCGCCTTCGACCGTCTCGCGCACGGCCTTCATGCCTGCCCTATGGCCGAAGGGCCGAGGGAGCCGGCGTTCCGCCGCCCAGCGCCCATTGCCGTCCATGATGATCGCCACGTGGCGGGGAATCGGGCCGGACAGCATCAGACTTCCATCATCTCCGCTTCTTTGGCCTTCACCGCGGCGTCCACGAGCTTCAAGTGCTCGTCGTGGATTTTCTGGAGATCCTTCTCGGTTTTCTTGATTTCGTCTTCCGAGACGTGCTCCGTCTTCTTGATCTTCCCCATCGTCTCGGTGCGCGCGTGACGAATCGCGACGCGACCCTCCTCGGCGAGCTTGTGAATCACCTTCACCAGGTCCTTGCGCCGCTCTTCCGTCAGGGACGGCACAGGGATGCGGATGATATTGCCGTCGTTGGAGGGCGTGAGTCCCAGGTCCGAGGCGAGAATCGCCTTCTCGATCGCCTTGAGGAGCGTCTTGTCCCACGGCTGGATCGTGAGGAGCTTCGGCTCGGGCGCGGCGACGCTCGCGACCTGGGTCAGGGGCATGTCGTTCCCATACGCCTCGACCCGCACGAGATCGAGAAGGGCGGTGCTCGCTTTGCCGGTGCGGACGGTGGCGAACTCCCGCTTCACCGCCTCTACCGTCTTGTCCATCAGCTGCTTGGCGTGCTTCAGCTGGTCGGCCAGAGTGGTCGTCATTTGACGATCGTGCCGACGCGCTCTCCGGCCAGCACTCTGGCCGTCGCGCCGGGCTGGTTGATGTTGAATACCACGATGGGGAGCTTGTTCTCCTTGCACAACCCGAAGGCGTTGGCGTCCATCACGGCGTAGCCCTTCACGAGCGCTTCCTGGAACGACAGCTCCGGGATGAACTCGGCCTTGGGGTCCTTCTTGGGATCCGCCGTGTACACACCGTCCACATTAGTGGCCTTGAGGATGGCCTGCGCCTCGATCTCGAGGGCGCGCAGCACGGCCGCGGTGTCGGTCGAAAAGTACGGGTTTCCCGTGCCACCCGCGAAGATGACCATGCGGCCCTTCTCGAGGTGACGCACGGCCCGCCGCCGGATGTAGGGCTCGGCCAGCTCCTCCATCCGGATCGCCGTCATGACCCGCGTATCCACTCCCTTCTTCTCCAGAATGTCCTGGAGCGCCAGGGCGTTGATGATGGTCGCGAGCATGCCCATGTAGTCGGCGGACACCCGGTCCATGCCCTGCTGGCTGGCCGTCGTGCCACGCAGGATGTTGCCGCCGCCCACCACGAGCCCGAGCTGCACGCCCGTGGCCGCGACCTGCTTCAGCTCGTCACTGACCCGCTCGATAACCTGAAAGTCGATGCCCGCGCCGGCGCGACCGGCGAACGCCTCGCCCGAGACTTTGAGGAGCGCGCGCCGGTACGCCAGCTTGGCCACCTAATTACCTCCCAATTCAAATCTTACAAACCGCCGTACTTCCACCTTCTCGCCGGTCTTTGCCGAAAGGTCCTTGACGAGCTCACCGACGGTCCGCTTGTCGTCCTTCACGAACTTCTGCTCCAGCAGGACGCGCTCTTCGTAGAACTTCCGCAGCATACCGTCCACGATCTTGGCGCGGATGTTCTCCGGCTTCTTTTGCTCGGCCACCTGCGACTCGTAGACCTTACGCTCGCGCTCCACCACGTCCGCCGGCAGATCCTCGATCCGGACGGCGAGCGGGTTGGTCGCGGCGATGTGCACGGCGACCTCCTTGGCGAGCAGCTGGAAGTCGTCGGTGCGAGCCACGAAGTCGGTCTCGCAATTCAGCTCGACCATGACGCCGACGGAGCCGTCGAAGTGGACGTAGGAGCCGATCCACCCTTCGGACGCTTCGCGCCCGGCGCGCTTGTCGGCCTTGGCCGCCCCCTTCTTGCGCAGGAGGTCGACGGCCTTCTCGAGGTCGCCGCCCGTCTCTTCGAGGGCCTTCTTGCAGTCCATCATGCCGGCGCCCGTCCGGGCGCGCAGCTCGGCCACCAGTTTTGCGGGAATCTCTTTCACAGTTGCCACTGTTCCTCACTCCTCATAAAAACGCCGCCCTCGCGCCGTTGGGACGGAGGGCGGCGGTCGGTAATACACCCAACGGGTAAAGGTTACGCCTCGCCCCCGCTGACGGGCTCAGCTGGAGGCGGCTCTTCTGTCCGCAGCCGAGCGGCAATCGCCTCCGGCTTGGGCCGCCGCTTGCGCCGCGCGGGCCCCTTCTTCTTCCCACCTTCTCCCTCCGCCTCGACGCCCGTCTCGGTCGAGTACGTCGTGCCCTCGCCCTCCTCGGCACTGTCGCGCAGCGGCATCTGGTGCCGGGCTTCCCCGATCACGTCGGACACCGCTCCCGTGATGAGCGAGACGGCGCGGATCGCGTCGTCGTTGCCCGGAATCGGGATGTTGATCAGATCCGGGTCGGCGTTCGTATCCACGATCGCCACCACCGGGATCCCCAACTTGTTGGCCTCGGCCACCGCGATGCGCTCCTTCTTCGAGTCGACAATGAAGAGCGCGCCCGGAAGCCGGCCCATGTTCTTGATCCCCGCGAGGTTCTTGTCGAGCTTGACGCGCTCGCGGTCGAAGAGCAACTGCTCCTTCTTCGTGTAGTTCGCGAACTCGCCGTCGGCCGCGCCCTGCTCCAGCTCTTTCAGACGCTTGATCTGCTTCTTGATCGTCTGGAAGTTCGTGAGCGTGCCGCCCAGCCAGCGCTCGGTGACGTAGAACGCCCCGGAACGCTTCGCCTCGGCCTCGAGGATCCCCTTCAGCTGTTTCTTGGTGCAGACAAAGAGGACGCCTTCACCCTTGAGCACGACGGCGCGGAGCAGCTCCTGCGCTTCGTGCAGCTGGTGGAGGGTCTTCTGGAGATCGATGATGTAGATGCCGGAGCGCTCGGCGAAAATGAACCGGCGCATCTTCGGATTCCAGCGGCGTGTCTGGTGTCCGAAATGGACACCTGCTTCCAACAGATCCTGCAACTGAGGCTGGGCCATGCAATCCTTTCGTGGGTTTTGACTCCGCCGCCGCTCTCATCTCTCGCCCCACCCCGAAGGGACCCAGGGCGAGATCAAGCGGCGTGAGAATTTTACCGCTTACTGAACTGGAACCGCTTCCGCGCGCCGGCGCGGCCCGGCTTCTTGCGCTCCACGGCGCGCGGATCGCGCGTCAGAAGCCCCTGCTCCCGCAGTTTCTTGCGATGCCGGTCGTCGGCGAGCACGAGGGCCCGCGCGATGCCGAGGCGCAGCGCGCCGGCCTGGCCGGTCATGCCGCCGCCGTTCACCCGCGCCTTCACGTCGAAGGCGCCGAGCGTGTCCGTCGCCACAAAGGGCTGCTGGATGTGGCTCACGAGCGAGGGCCGCGGGAAGTAATCCCCCAGCGTCCGGCCGTTGATGTGCCACTTCCCCGATCCCGGCGTCAGATACACCCGCGCGATGCCGAGCTTCCGACGCCCGATCGCGTGCCAGCGCAGCTCCGGTTGAATCGCCGTCACTTGGCCGCCGCCGTCACGAGAACGAGCGGCGCCGGCTGCTGCGCGGCGTGCGGATGCGTCGGACCGGCGTATACCTTCAGCATCTGCTTCACGTGTTGACGCGACAACGTCGTCTTCGGCAACATCCCCCACACCGCCTTCTCGATCACCCGCTCCGGGTGCTTGTTGAGCACGTTCTGGACCGGCGTGAAGCGCTCGTGGCCCATGTAGCCCGTGTGCCGGAAGTAGCGCTTCTGCTCGATCTTGCGGCCCGTCAGCTTCACCTTCTCGGCGTTGATGACGATGACCGCATCACCGCCGTTCACGTACGGCGTGAACGTCGGCTTGTGCTTGCCGCGGAGGACCTGCGCGATACGACTGGCGAGCCGGCCGAGCGGCTGTCCAGCCGCGTCGACGATCCACCAGTCGTGCTTGATGTCCGCGGTCTTCAGTGTGTACGTCTTCATGCCCTTTGTGCGCCCGTATTTTTGACAGACGCGATATCTAACCGGGCCGTAAGGGCCTGTCAACCCGAGGGTTCCACGTTTTGGACGGGGCCGAGTGTGACGAGCGACGCGCCCTTGTCGACGGTCTGGCCGGGCGCCACGTGGATCGTCTGAACGACGCCCGGACGCGTGGCACGCAGCTCGTTTTCCATCTTCATCGCCTCGACGACGACCAACCCCGCCCCGGTTTCCACCTGTTGCCCGACCGCCACTTCCACCCGGACCACGAGCCCGGGCATCGGAGCCCTGACGACGCCCCCGCTCGAAGGCGCCGTGCCGCGGCCGGTGAGGGCCTGGATCTGCCGGGTGCGATCGTCCACGGCCTCGACTTCGAACCGCTCCCCCACGGCGCCGAGGGCCCAGCGCAGTGGGGCGACGCCGTCCAGGCTCTGCGCGGCGACGGTCCACGACTCCCCGGCCAGCAGCAGGTGGTACAGCGGGGTCCCCGGCACGGCGGCGAGGTGCGCCTCGAAAGGCTCGCCGTCCACCGTGACGCGTCCCCCGCCGACGTCGATTTCGTAGGTGCGGGCGCGGAGAGTGACGAAGTATTTCACGAGGTCACGCGGCTTCCATCACGACGACCGTCTCCACGTGCGCCGTCTGCGGGAACAAGTCGAACGCCCGTATCGCCGCGACCTGATAGTTCACGTTCAAGCGATGGAGATCGCGCGCCAGAGTGGCCGGGTCGCATGAGACGTAGACGAGCCGTTGCACGGGCTCGGCCGTCAGCCGCAGCGTGACGTCCCAATGGAGCCCCGCGCGCGGCGGGTTGACGACGACGGCGTAGGGCTCGGGAAGGCTCGGCAGCACGTCTTCGGCGCGGCCGGCGATGAAGCGCACGGGCGGCTCTGCCGGAGCGCGCGTGCGCGCCCAACCGATGGCTGCTTCGTCGGCGTCCACACTGATGACGTTCGCCCCGCGTTCGGCGAGGAGCGTCGCGGTGTCGCCGATGCCGCCGTAGAGATCCCACACCGTGCGGCCCCGCACTTCGCCGATCTGGTCCACAGCCCAGCGTCGCGCCAGGATCCCCATCTCGGGATTCACTTGTTCGAACGCCGTGGCGGGAAACCCCGTGGCGGGTCCGGCCATCACGCGCGCGGCGCCATCCACCGGGCGCCACCAACAGATCACCTCATCGCCGTTCGGTAAGGCCCGGCGCAACCGCTCGGCGTCGAGCCAGGGCTCTCCCGTCGCCTCGGCGATCAGGTGCCGCCGCCCTTCGCGGTCCAATCGTAACGTGAGTCGCGTAAGGCCCGGGGGTAGGAGGCTCAAGTGCGCGCGCACCTCGCGCCACAACGCCATCAAGCGAAAGTCCGCGATGTGGCAGTCGGCGAGGGGAAAGACAAAATTGGGCCGATCGTGCGGGTGAAAACCCGCCGTGCCCGCCTTCACTTCCATCGAGATCTTGGCGCGGTAGCGCCATTCCTCGACCGCTTCGACGATCTCGGGATCGGGGACGTCAAGTTTGCCGATGCGGCGGAGCGCGTCACCGACGATCGCTCGTTTCGCGGCGAGCTGGGCGTCGTACTCCATATGCTGCAACTGACAACCGCCGCACCGGTCCTGCGTGTAGTGCGGGCACGGCGGGACGACGCGTCCCGGTCCCGCGCCCGCCACCTCACCCACGGCCGCGCGCCCGAAGCTGCGCGACAGCTTGAGGCTCCCGTCCTTGATCTTGATGCGATCGCCCGGAGCGGTGCGCGGCACGAAGACCGCCCGCCCATCGGCGAGCCGGCCGACCCCGTCCCCGCCGGCCGCGATCCCCGTAATGGTCACGACGTCATTCACGGAGACCATCCCGCCGCGCTGCGTCCACCCAGCCCGTCGGACGGCCGGACCCTAAAGGACTCCCTGACGGTCGCGGCCCGACGGCTTCACGGCGGTCGTTGGCGAGCAGCGCAGCCGTCACCGCGACGGCGCGCTCGAGCCCGTCCTGCGGCGGGGCGGCGAGCACGCGCGAGCCCACCCGCTCCAGATACGTGATGTCCAGCTCCCCGCGACGGAACTCAGGATCGTCCATCACGCGCAGGTGAAAGGGCTGGGCGGTCGGCAGGCCGACGATGACCAGCTCACGCAACGCTCGACGCATGCGCTGGATCGCGACGTCGCGGGTCTCGCCCCACGCCACGAGCTTCGCAATCAGGGGATCGTAGAAGAGCGTGACTTCGTTCCCCGCCTCGACGCCGCCGTCCCACCGGATCCCGGGCCCCGAGGGGACCCGGAGGTACTGGAGGGTCCCCGTGGCGGGGAGGAAATCGTTGAACGGGTCCTCGGCGGTGATGCGGCATTCGATGGCGTGCCCGCGGGGATGCAGCAGACCGCCATGGACCCGCATCGGTTCACCCGAGGCGATGCGCAGCTGCTCACGCACCAGGTCCACCCCGTACACGAGCTCCGTGACCGGGTGCTCGACCTGAATCCGCGTGTTCATCTCGAGGAAGTAGAAGTCCGTCCCGTTTGGGGCGAGCAGGAACTCGATCGTGCCGGCACCGGTGTAGCCGACGGCTCCGGCGGCGGCGGTTGCGGCTTCGGAAAGACGTCGGCGTAGGGCCGGAGATACAGCGGGCGACGGCGCCTCTTCGATCAACTTCTGGTGCCGGCGCTGGATGCTGCACTCGCGCTCGCCCAGGGCTACGACGCGGCCGTGGCGGTCGGCGAGCACCTGGATCTCGATGTGACGCGGCCGCTCGAGATACTTCTCGACATAGACACTGCCGTCGCCGAACGCCTTCTGCGCTTCGCTGCGCGCCCCCTGGAACGCCGACTCGACCTCGCCCTCGGCGCGCACGAGGCGCATCCCCTTCCCGCCGCCCCCTGCCGCCGCCTTGAGGAGCACCGGATACCCGATCCGTTGGGCCTCGCGCCGCGCATCGCCGGCGTCCCGCAGCGTCGCGGCGCCGCCGGGGACAACGGGGACGCCGGCCGCCTGCATGCGGCGCCGGGCCTCGGTCTTGTCACCCATGGCCCGGATTGCGCTCGCCGGCGGTCCGATGAACACCAGGCCCGCTTCGACGCACGCGTCGGCAAACGCGGCGCGCTCCGACAGGAATCCATAGCCCGGATGGATCGCCTGGCACCCCGTGCTCTTCGCGGCGGCGATGAGCTTCGGAATGTTGAGGTAGGAGTCAGCGGCGGGCGCGGGGCCCAGCAGCACCGCCGTGTTCGCGGCACGCACGTGCGGCGAGAGCCGATCGGCTTCCGAGTACACGGCGACCGCCGCGAGGCCTTCTTCGTGGCAGGCGCGAATGATGCGCAGAGCGATTTCGCCGCGGTTCGCGACGAGGACCCGCTTGATCAACACCCCACTTCGGCCTTGATCCCGAACGTCCCGAGGGGCCGGCACAGCGCCGACGTGAGGTCGGCCGCCTGTTTGTACAACGTGATCGCCGCGGCGCTCCACGTGTCATGTTGGTCGATCGCGAGCTTCAACGCCGCGAACACGAAATCCTCGGCGGGCACCCGGTCGTTCTTGGACTCCTTCCCCGCCACCCAGACGAGGGGCCGAGTGTTCCAGCGCACCTTGGGACGCAGCTCGGGCGCGCGCGCGAATCCCACGCTGGCGCACAGCGGGCCCCCGCGCCGGTCGGCCAGCGCCGGCAGCGCCGAACCCCGCTGGCGCGCTTCCCGCAGGATGCGATTGCGCAACACGGAGTCGCCGGTCCAGGCGGCGAGTGGCACGATCAAGAGATCGGGTCGCAACCCGCGCGCGAAGCGCATGTACCACGCCGCATAGGTGTCGGTTTCGTTGGCGGTCAGCAGGACGCCGCGGCGCGGACAGGCGCGCAGCAGGTTCTCGCCCAACTCTTCCAGGACCGGCGGCAATCGCAGCGCTTCCGGAAGACCATGCCAAGTCGTCGTGGCCCCTTCAACGCCGTCCGCCTCCCAGGCGAGCAGCGCTTTTTGTCCCCACAGGTACACCCGGAACACGAGGGCCGAATCGGCGGTGCGCGTGCCGCGCCCGTAACCCGCGGCGCGCGCGAACGCCAGCTCGGCAGTGTCGATGACCGCGCGCGCCCATCCGGTATCGGCCGGCTGTGCGCGATGCGCATGGAAGGTGCCCACGGCCTGCACGTAGGCCCTTCCCACCTCGAGCCACGCCTCGGCGTCGGTCGAGTCGGCGGCGATGCGCGCCCACGCGGCCGCGCGCAACGAGTCGCCGCTCAGGGGCGCCGGCGCCTGCAGCGCCAGCACCAGAGCCGCCTTATAGAGGAATATTCCCATGCTTCTTTGACGGATTCCGATCGCGTTTGGTGGCGAGCGTGGTCAACGCTTCGATGAGCCGGGGGCGCGTGTCCCGCGGGTCGATGATGTCGTCCAGATACCCGCGCGCCGCCGCCTGGTAGGGGTGAGCGAACTTTTCCCGATATTCGTTCGCCTTCTCTTCCGTCGCTTCGTCCTTATAGAGGATCTCCACTGCGCCCTTGGGTCCCATGACCGCGATCTCGGCGGTGGGCCAGGCGACGTTGTAGTCGCCGCGCACGTGCTTCGAGTTCATGACGTCGTAGGCGCCGCCGTACGCCTTGCGGGTGATCACCGTCAGCTTGGGCACCGTCGCCTCGCAGTAGGCGTAGAGCAGCTTGGCGCCGTGCTTGATGATGCCGCCGTGCTCCTGCGCCACGCCGGGGAGGAATCCCGGCACGTCCTCGAAGGTGACCAGCGGGACATTGAAGGCGTCACAGAACCGAATGAAGCGCGCACCCTTCTGTGAGGCCGCGATGTCCAGCACGCCGGCCAGGTTCGATGGTTGATTGGCGACGATTCCCACGGGCCGCCCGCCCAGCCGCGCGAAGCCGGTCAGCAGATTCCCCGCGTAGTCGCGCTGGACCTCGAAGAACGTCCCGCCATCCACCACGCGGCGGATCACGTCGTGCATGTCGTACGGCTTGGCCGGTTCGTCCGGCACGATGTCGAGCAGCTCCTCGTCGCGGCGGTCCGACGGATCGTCGGAAGGGCGGACGGGCGGATCGTCCAGGTTGTTGGAGGGCAGGTACGAGAGGAGCGTGCGAACCGCCGTCAACGATTCCAGCTCGGAGTCGTGCACGAAGTGCGCGACGCCCGACGTGCCGCCGTGGACATCGGCGCCGCCAAGGCGCTCGAAGTCGACCTCCTCGTGTGTGACCGTCTTCACCACACTCGGTCCCGTGACGAACATGTAGGAGATGCCGCGTACCATGAACACAAAGTCGGTGATGGCGGGGCTGTACACCGCGCCGCCGGCGCAGGGTCCGAGGATCGCGCTGATCTGCGGCACGACGCCGGAGGCGAGCGTGTTGCGCAAGAAGATGTCGGCGTAGCCGCCGAGCGACACGACGCCCTCCTGAATGCGGGCGCCCCCGGAATCGTTGAGGCCGATGACGGGAGCACCGTTCCGCACCGCCAGGTCCATCACCTTGCAGATCTTCTCCGCGTGCGCCTCCGACAGCGACCCGCCGAACACGGTGAAGTCCTGCGAGTAGACGTACACGATGCGCCCCTCGACCCGCCCCCACCCCGTGACCACGCCGTCGCCCAGAATCTTTTGTTCGGCGAGGCCGAAGTCCGTGGCGCGGTGGGTGACGAAGCGATCCAGCTCGACGAACGAGCCCGGGTCGAGCAGCACATCGAGCCGCTCGCGGGCCGTCATCTTGCCTTTTTGGTGCTGGGTCGCGATGCGCTCGGCGCCGCCGCCTTGCTCGGACTCGGCGCGCTTCTGCTGCAGCAACTCCAACTTTTCTCGCATGCTCATGCCGCAAAGATAGACGCCTAGACGCCGAGTCGCCTAGCGGTGCACAGTGAAAAAAGGGTCAGGAATGCTTCTCCTGACCCCTCACTCCTTGTACCCGCTAGGCGTCTGTGCGTCTAGGCGTCTAGCTGTGGGTCGTCCGGCGGCGGTGGCGGCGCCGGGGTCGGCGGGATGATATCCCCCGCCGGGAATCCCGTCGCGGCCAGCACGATCCGATGATGGATCGGGTCGACCTCGAGCACCTTCAACTCCACCGCCTGCCCTTCCTTCACGGCGTCGGCGGGGGCCGAGATGTCCGGGATGCCGAGCTGCGACATCGGAATGAAGCCTTCGATGTCGTTGCCGAGATCGACGACCACACCCTTGTCCATCAGCCGCATGACGCGGCCGCGCAGCTCGGTGCCCACCGGGTACGTCTCGCCGATGCGCAGCCACGGATCCTCCTGCGCCTGCTTCAAGCCCAGCGAGATGCGCTTGTTTTCGGCGTCGACGTTCAGGATCAGCACGTCCACCTCATCGCCCTTCTTCACGACTTCGGACGGATGCTGCACGCGCTTGGTCCACGACATGTCGGAGATGTGGATCAGCCCGTCGATCCCCGGCTCGATTTCGACGAACGCGCCGAACGAGGTGAGATTGCGGACCTTGCCGCGCAGGCGCGTGCCCACCGGATACCGCTGGGGCAACGCCATCCACGGATCCTGCTCCGTCTGCTTCATGCCGAGCGAGACCTTCTCCTCGCTCTCGTCGACCTTCAGCACCACTGCCTCGATCGATTCGCCGATCGACACGAGCTTCGACGGATGCCGCACGTTGCGGGTCCAGCTCATCTCGGAGATATGGACGAGGCCTTCGATGCCGGGCTCGAGCTCGACGAAGGCGCCGTAATTCGTGATCGACACAACTTTCCCCTGCACGCGCGTGCCGACGGGATACTTGGCGGCGACGTTTTGCCAGGGATAGGTCTGCAGCTGCTTCAGGCCGAGCGAGATGCGCTCGCGCTCCCAGTCGATGTCGAGGACCTTCACCTCGAGCTCCTGGCCGATCTGCACCATTTCGGACGGGTGCGACACGCGGCCGTAGCTCATGTCGGTGATGTGCAGCAAGCCGTCCACACCGCCCAGGTCGATGAAGGCGCCGAAGTCGGTGATGTTCTTCACGACGCCTTTGCGCACCTGGGTGACCGACAGCTCCTTCATCAGGACGTCGCGCTTGGTCTTGCGCTCGGCCTCGAGCAGCACGCGGCGCGAGACGACGATGTTGCGGCGCCGCTTGTTCAGCTTGATGATCTTGAACTCGAAGCTCTGCCCGAGCAGCTCGTCGATGTTCGGGACGCGGCGCAGGGCGATCTGGCTCCCCGGCAGGAACGCGTCCACTCCCATCAGGTCGACGACGACGCCGCCCTTGATCTTTTTGACGAGCGTCCCGCTGACGCCTTCGTCCTTCTCGTGCGCTTCGCGGATCTTTTCCCAGACCCGCATGAAGTCGGCTTTCTTCTTCGAGAGGACGACGGCGCCTTCCTGGTCCTCCAGGTGCTCGAGGAAGACCTCGATCTCGTCGCCTTCCTTGAGGCTCTTGGGATCCTTGAACTCGTCGATCGAGACGGCACCCTCCGACTTGAACCCGACGTCGAGAATGACGGCCGTGTCGGTCACGCGCAGCACGCGCGACTTGACGATTTCGCCTTCTTCGATGTTCGAGAGCGTGCCCTCGTACAGCTCGGTCATTTTCGCGATCTCGTCGGACGAATACTCCTCGTCGAGACCGGCACGGACACGCAGAACGGAGTGGGTGGTCTTTCGGGCGGGGCGCTCTTCTTCGGAATCCTCTACGTCTCTGTCTTTTTCTTCTACCAGCATTCGGGACACCGGTTTGGTAATGGGTTTGAGGTTGTCCTCCGGAGCCCTTGTGCTCCGGGGAAGCCGCGAAACCTAGCCGGGGAGCCTGCGCCGCGCCAGTTCAACGACCTGCCGGACCTGTTCTTCCAGTGTCAGGGCCGTGGAATCGAGTAAGACCGCATCGGCGGCGGGCTTCAACGGGGCGACCACCCGCGTCGAGTCGGCCTCGTCCCGGGCCGCCAACGCCCGGCTCTCACGCCGCATCTCGTCGTCCCCAACGGCCCGGCCGCGCTGCGACAGCCGGCGGCGGGCCCGCTCGTCGGGCGTTGCGGTGAGGAAGATCTTGAGGGGCGCGTCGGGAAAGACCACGGTCCCGATATCGCGGCCATCCACCACGACCCCCGACGGATGGTCCGCGGCTGCCTCGCGCTGCCGAGCATTGACCCACGTTCGGACCTCGGGGATTGCCGCGATCTGTGATACATGCCGCGTCACGCGCTCTGAGCGGATCGCTTCCCCCACGTCGACGCCCGCCACCTCAGGCCGGAACGATCCGCCGACGAGCACCAAACGCACGGGCAGCTCCTCGGCAAGGGCCAGGATCCGCTGCGGCGACCACCCTTCGCCGTCCTCCGCCGCCCTCCGCCGCCCTTCGGCGTCGTCCAAAGCCGCCAGCGTCAGCGCCCGATACAACGCCCCCGAATCGAGGTGCGCCCAGCCGAGCTGCTCCGCCACGAGCGCCGCGGTGGAGGACTTGCCGGATGCCGCCGGGCCGTCGATCGCGACCACGCGGAGCATCAACGCAGCATCCTCTTTAGATGTTTGAAGAAGTTGGGATAGCTGATCGCGACCGAGCGCCGCTCGGAGAGCCGGATGTCGGCCCCCGGTACCGTGCCCAGGACCGCGAAAGCCATCGCGAGACGATGATCGGCGGCGGTTTCGACCTTGCCCCGCGGCGGCCGCTCGCTCCCCTCGACGTGCAGGTCGTTGCCCCGCGCCTCGGCGCGGACGCCCACGGCGCGGAGATTCGCGGCGACGAGCTCCAGCCGATTGCTCTCCTTCACGCGCAGCTCG
>Ga0193697_1000589_pt1 | contig 12723 bp, 8 predicted proteins | sample L3m2metaG_FD_145073 | JGI IMG/M metagenome (GOLD analysis project Ga0193697, IMG submission 145073) | Soil microbial communities from a riparian zone of the East river system, Colorado, United States - L3m2 | ecosystem: Environmental > Terrestrial > Soil > Riparian zone | place: USA: East River... | reverse complement strand
TCGCCTGGACGACGCGCTCGAGGGGATGCGGCGGACCGGCGTGACGCGCTGTCTGCCGACGCTCATCACGTCGTCTTTCGATCGCTTCGCGGCGAGCGCTCGCGTGCTGTCGCACAGCTCGCATCCAGCGGTCGCGGGTCTTCACATGGAGGGTCCGTACGTCTCGCCCGACGACGGCTATCGAGGCGCACATCCATTCGCGGACGTCGCGACGCCGACCCTTGACGATTTCCGCCGGCGCCAGGACGCCGCGGCCGGGCGCATCGTGCTCGTGACGCTCGCTCCCGAACTACCTGGCGCGCTGCGGCTCATCGAATATCTGGCTGCCGAGGGCATCCGCGTGGCGCTCGGCCACACCGGCGCCACGGCGCCACAGATCGCGGATGCGATAGCAGCCGGCGCGACTCTGGCCACGCACCTCGGCAACGGTTGTCCGCAGCTGCTGCCCCGGCATCCAAATGTCATCTGGAATCTGCTCGCGGCCGATGCCCTCGCGGCCAGCGTCATCGCGGATGGTCATCACCTGCCGCCGGCGACCGTCAAATCGCTGATTCGCGCGAAAGGTGCGCGACGAACGATCCTCGTCACCGATGCAATCGCTGCCGCTGCGTCTCCACCGGGACGCTACAGCGTCGCCGGCGTCGAATGCGATCTCGACGACGACGGACGGGTGTCGCTGCCGGGGACGCCGTATCTCGCCGGCTCCAGCCTGACGATGGACCGAGCCATCGGCAACGCGGTGAGATTCACGGGACTGCCGCTCGACGACGTGGTGCCGATGGCGTCGACGATACCGGCGGCGTACCTGGGCACAACGACCGCTGGCACCATCACCGCTGACTGGGACGCCGCCGCGTGCGTCCTGCGGATTTGCGAGATCACGCTTTGACGATCACGCTGCTCGACTGGGCGGTCCTCGTCGGCTATCTCATCGCCATTACCGCCATCGGCCTCATCGTCGGCTATCGCGTCCGCCACAGCCGCGAGTACTTTCTCGGGGATCGGAAGTTCGGCCCGTGGGTGATGATCGGCCAGAGTTTCAGCGTCGGCACTCACGCGGAAATGCCGGTCGCGCTCGCCGGCGCGGTCTACGGGATCGGCGCGTCGGCCATCTGGTATCAGTGGAAGAACCTCTTCATCACACCGATCTACTGGATCATGGCGCCGGTCTTCCGCCGGATCCGACGCACGACGATGGCAGAGTTCGCGGAGGATCGGTACGGGCGGTTCATGGGCACGAGCTACATCGTGTTCGCCGTCTGCTTCTTCATCATCGAGACAGGCGGCCTTCTCAAGGGCGCGGGCAAGGTGATCAGCCAGGCGACGGGCGCGACCACCGGCGTCAACGAAATCGTCATCGTCATGACGCTGATGTTCATCCTCTACAGCTTCGTGGGTGGGCTGGTGGCGTCGGCGTGGACCGATCTGTTTCAGGGGTTTCTGATCATCGTCCTGTCGTTCATGCTGATTCCGCTCGGCTGGCACGAGGTTGGCGGTCTGGCGGGGATGAAGGCGTCGCTGGCACCGGCGCGTTTCTCGCTCTCGACGCCATCCGGCATCGGACCGTGGGTCATCGCGATGCTGACCATCAACGGTCTCGTCGGCATCATGGCGCAACCGCACATGCTGGCCACCGTCGGCACAGGGCGGGACGAACGGACGTGCCGCGTCGGGATGCTGTTCGGCAACTCGGTGAAGCGTGTCTGCACCGTCGGCTGGATGTTCGTCGGCTTGATCGTGGCCGCGATCGCCGCCAAGGGCGGCGGCAACGCCGACATGCTCGCCGACCCGGAGAATGCGTTCGGGTTCGCGTGCCGGCAGCTGCTCGTCCCCGGCTTGCTCGGGTTGCTCGTCGCGTCGATTCTGGCGGCGAGCATGTCCGCCTGCTCGGCGTATATGGTCGACGTCGGTGCGCTGTTCACCGAAGGGCTCTATCGGCCGCACCTCGCGCCGAATCGTAGCGACCGGCATTACCTCTGGGTGGGCCGAATCAGCGGCGTCGCGCTGACGATGCTCGGCGTGCTGTACGCGATGTTCCTGATTCAGAGCGTGCTGTACACGTTCCTGTTGACGGAAACGCTGGCGACATTCGTCGGCATCAGCGTTCTCGGCGGCATCGTCTGGCCGCGGGCGAACCGCTATGGGGCGATCGCCAGCCTGCTCAGCGCGCTGGCGATGAATTTTCTGCTGTATTACATGGCCGGCGAGCGGCTGGATCGCTGGGATCCGAACGTCTTTCTCGCCGCACTCACCACCGGCATCGTCGCGCTGGTCGTGGTGTCCCTGCTGACGCCGCCCGAGCCAGCGGCCCGCATGGAGTCGTTTTTCACCCGGCTCACGACGTCGAGCGACGAGCCCGAAACGGCCGGGCGGCCGCTGCTGCTGGTCAGTATCCTTCACCCCATCCGTGCCGCCGGAGGGCGCGGGTGGCGCGCGTATCGTGAGGATCTCGCCGGGCTCGTCCTCGGCTTCGGCCTGGTCGCGGCTCTGGTGGCCGGAACCGCCTGGCTTCTGGCGATGTAAAAGATTGCCATGTAATCGATTGCGGGATATCTGACGCTATAATTACCGGCGGATAATTTGAGCGTGCGCACCCCGCTGGTCTGGTTGATGGCGGCGTCTTTTGTCTTTGGCGGTGCGGCTCGCCATGGCCAGGACAATCGTACGCCTGTTTCGCCGAAGCCCGGCACGGGAGGCGGACCTGCCGCGCCTGCTCCCGCACCCGAAACTGCGAATCTGATCGGGACCTACTGCGTCTCGTGCCACAACGACAAGGCCAAGACGGGCGGTCTGAGTCTCCAGACGCTCTCGGTTACGAATCTGCCCGAACACGCGGACGTTTGGGAAAAAGTGGCGCGGAAGCTGCGCTCCGGCGAAATGCCGCCGTCGACCGTCCGTTCGAGGCCAGACGCGAAGCAGGCCGAGGCGTTCGCGGTGTTCGTGGAAACCACATTGGACCGCGCGGCGGCGTCCGCGCCGAACCCCGGCCGCGCCCCGGTGCATCGCTTGAACCGCGCCGAGTACAGCAACGCACTCCGCGATTTGCTTGCCGTGGATGTGCGTCCCGGTGAATGGCTGCCGGTCGACGATTCCGGCTACGGGTTCGACAACATCGCGGCGGTGCTGTCGACGTCGCCGGCGTTGCTCGACAAGTACATGTCGGCCGCGCGGAAGGTCAGCCGCCTGGCCGTCGGCGACCTCGCGCTGAAACCGGTCGAAGAGATCTACGACGCGAAGCGCGATCCCAACAAGGGGCCGCGCAACGAGCAGTTGAACGACGACCTGCCCTTCGACTCGCGCGCCGGCATGACGGTGGAACACTACTTTCCTCTCGACGCCGAATACGTGTTCAAGGTGCGAGTGTCGGGTGTCCAGCCGGGGTCGGACGAAGCGAGAGAGGATCCGTACCAGGTGCGCGTTCCCGTCAAGGCGGGACTCCGCACGATTGGCGTCACGTCGCCGCGCGAGAACCTGAAGCGGGAAGCGGACGCGCCGGGTGGCGACCAGGCCGCCGGCGGGCGCGGCGCGACGCAGATTCCGTCGCCGGTCGATCTGCGGCTGGACGGCGCGCGTCTGAAGCGTTTCGACGCACGCGGCCGATCGCCGGATGTCACCAAGCTGATCGTCGGCGGCCCGTACGCACCGACGGGACGCGGCGACACGCCGAGCCGCCGGACGATTTTCGTCTGCCACCCCACCGCCGCCGCGCAGGAGGCCTCGTGCGCGCGAACGATTCTGCGAACGCTCGCGCGGAGGGCGTTCCGGCATCCGGTGACGAACGCCGACATCCAGCCGCTGTACGACTTCTACGCGAAAGCACGTAAGGCGTCTGATTTTGAGGGCGGCATCCAGGCCGCCATCGAAGCGATGCTCGTCTCGCCGGAGTTCCTGTTCCGCATCGAGCAGGATCCCAGGGTCCAGAGCGGCAAGGCGTATCGCATCAGCGACGTCGAGCTCGCCTCGCGCCTGTCGTTCTTTCTGTGGAGCACCATTCCCGACGCCGAGCTGCTCGAGGTGGCGGAGCGAGGACGGCTGTCGGATCCAGCGGTCCTCGAGCGCCAGGTCCGCCGGATGCTCGACGATCCGCGCGCCGACACTCTCGTGTCGAACTTTGCGGGTCAGTGGCTGCAGCTGCGAAACGTCGAAACCGTGAAGCCGGATCCGGTCATCTTCCCGTTCGACGAGGCACTCCGGCGGGCGTTTCAAACCGAGACCGAGCTCTTCGTCTCGAGCCTGGTCCGCGAAGACCGCAGCCTGCTCGAACTGATTTCCGCCGACTACACCTTTGTCAACCAGCGGCTCGCCGAGCACTACGGCATCCCGCGGGTTTACGGCTCACAATTCCGTCGCGTGACGCTGCCCGCCGGAAATCGCCGCGGGCTGCTCGGGCAAGGCAGCGTGCTGACAGTGACCTCGTATCCCAATCGGACCTCGGTGGTGCAGCGGGGTAAGTGGGTGCTGGAGAACTTGCTCGGCACGCCGCCGCCGCCGCCACCGGCCGATGTCCCTGAACTGAAGGCGGCGCCTCACGGCAAGGTCGTGTCGATGCGGGAACAGATGCAAGCGCACCGGGCCAACCCGACGTGCGCCGCGTGTCACGCCCGGATGGACCCGATTGGCTTTGCGCTCGAGAATTACGACGCCGTCGGACGATGGCGGGACGAGGACGCGGGCGCGCCGATCGACGCGTCCGGGAAGCTGCCCGATGGCACCGGTTTCAGTGGCCCGTCCGGGCTCAACGAGCTGCTGCTGACGAAGTACCGCGCCGACTTCGTGCGAACCGCCGTCGAAAAACTGCTCACATATGCACTCGGACGGGGCGTCGATTACCACGACTACCCGACAATTCGTTCGATTGACAGGGACGCGGCGCGCGATAATTATCGAATCTCGTCCCTGATCCTGGCGATCGTCAAAAGCACGCCGTTTCAAATGCGGAGAGGGTCGGACTCATGAGCACTTTCAACCAAGCCCTGCCGAGACGAACGTTCCTCCGCGGCCTTGGCGCCACGCTGGCGTTGCCGCTGCTCGATTCGATGGGCTCGAAGATCACCGCCGCCGGACCGGCGACGACCCCGATTCGACTGGGCTACGTCTACACGCCGAACGGCATCATCGGCGCGAGCGACAAGAGCCCGCGGCCGTTCATGTGGACGCCGAAAACCGCCGGCGCCAACTTCGAGTTCAGCCCGACGATGAAGGCGCTCGAGCCGTACCGCGAACACGTCAACGTGTTCAGCGGCCTCGCGCAGGTCAACGGCCGCGCCCTCGGCGACGGCCCGGGCGACCACGCGCGCGCCACCGCGACGTTCCTCACCGGCGTGCATCCCTACAAGACCGGCGGCGCTGACTTCAACCTCGGCATCTCGGCCGATCAGATCGCTGCGAAGGAATTCGGCAAGTACACGCAGCTGTCGTCCATCGAGCTCGGACTCGAGCCGCAACCGCTCGCCGGCAACTGCGATTCCGGCTACACGTGCGCGTACATGTCGATGTCATGGCGCGGCGCAACCAGCCCGCTGCCGGCCGAAATCAACCCGCGGATGGTGTTCGAGCGGCTGTTCGGCGACGGCGACAGCACGGACCCGAACGCGCGCCTCGCTCGACTGGAACATCAGAAAAGCGTCCTCGACTACGTCACCGGCAGCCTGTCGCGGCTGCGCATGCGGATCGGCACCGGCGACAAGCGCAAGCTCGAGGAGTACCTCGAGGCGGTGCGCGACATCGAGCGCCGGATCCAGCGCGCCGAAGAACAGAACGCCTCGATTCCGCTGCCGCACATCGAGCGGCCGAGCGCGATTCCCGACGACTACGAGCAGTACACCAGGCTGATGCTCGACATGCAGGTCGTCGCGTGGCAGACCGACATGACGCGCGTCGCGTCGTTCATGCTCGGCCGCGACGGCAGCAACCGGGCGTATCGCGAAATCGGCATCTCGGACGGCCACCACTCGATCTCGCATCACCAGAATGATCCCGAAAAGGTCGACAAGCTGATCAAGATCGACGAGCTGCACGTCTCGATGTTCGCGTATCTCCTCAAGCGGCTGAAGGAGACACCCGACGGCGACGGGACGCTGCTCGATCACTCGCTCGTGCTGTTCGGCAGCAGCCTCAGCGAGTCGAACATCCACACCCACGACGATTTGCCGATCGTTCTCGCCGGCACCGCCGGCGGGCGCGTGAAGGGCAATCGCCATCTCGTCTACTCGAAGGAAACCCCGTTGAACAACCTGTTCCTGAACATGTTCGATCTCGCGGGCCTGCCGCACGTCGACGGGTTCGGCGACAGCACGGGCCGGCTCACCAACCTCTAGGCTGATGCGCGCCGCGCGAGTCGTCTTCGCGCTAATCGTCTGCTGCCTCACCGCGTGGGTGCCGCTGCGAACGCTGCACGCCCAGTCGCGCGACGTGCGCCTGCTGGAAGCGGTCAAGCGGCGCGACCAGCGCGCCTTCACCGCGCTGCTCAAGGCGCGCGCCGACGTCAACGGCGCGCTGCCGGACGGATCGACCGCGCTCGCCTGGGCGGTGCACCTCGGCCAGCGTCCGATGGCAGAGGCGCTGCTGGACTCGGGCGCGAACGCGAACACGGCTGACGAATACGGCGAGACACCCGTCACGCTGGCAGCCGCCAACGGCGACGCGGATTTGGTCAAGCGGCTGCTGGCCGCCGGCGGCGACGCGCGCGCCGCTCGCTGGAACGGCGAAACGGCGCTGATGATCGCGGCGGGCGCCGGCAGCCTCGACGCGATGCGGCAGCTCTCGCAAGCCGGCGCCGACGTGAACGTCGCGGAGCCTCGGGGCGGGCAGACCGCGTTGATGTGGGCCGCCGCCGAAGGTCACAGCGATGTCGTGGCCGGACTCGTGGCCATGGGCGCCAATGTGAACGCCGCGTCGCGTGCCGGCTTCACGCCGATCGTATTCGCCGTCGTCAAGAACGACGACGCGTCGATCAAGGCGCTGCTCGCCGCCGGCGCCAATCCCAACGTGATCGTGCAGTCCGGCGCCAAGCCGATGATCGTCGCGATGCAGTACAAGAATTCCGCCGCGGCCCTGGCGCTCCTCGAGGGCGGCGCGGACCTCAACGTGCGCACGTTCGGATCCACGCGCTTGGCGAGGAGCGCGCGCACGACCTGGAGGTCGCCCGCCTGCGCGACGAGATGCAGCGGCGTGGTGCCGGCAACACGCCGCTGCATCTCGCCGCGCAGGCGGGCGACCTCCAGGTCGTGCGCGCGCTCCTCGCCAAGCGCGTGGATCCGAACGTGCGCACGCCGAAGTCTGCGGCGCCGATGGGCGCGCGAGGCGGCGGCGGCGGACGCGGAGGGGTCGCAGGCGAACAGACGCCGCTGATGATGGCCGCGCGCGGCGACCGCGAGGACGTCATGCGCGCCCTGGTCGCTGCCGGCGCCGACCCGGCGCTCAAGGCGCAGGACGGATCGAACGTGCTGATGGCCGCGGCGTCCGGCGCGCGGATGAAGACATTTACGTATGCGTTCGAGATCGATCCCAACGTCAGCGTCGTGACGACGACGGGCAACACGATCATGCACGTGGCGGTCGGCCTCAACGGGCGGACGCAGCCGGAAGTATGCGAAGTGATCCAGTTCCTGGCGGATCACGGCGCGAAGCTGGACGAACTGAACGGCGCCGGACGGACGCCGATTGCGGTCGCCGACAACCTGCCCGTCGACATGGCGGTCGATCTGCTGACGAAGCTGATTACCGCGCGCGGCGAGAAGCCGAAGATCCCCTCGAAAAGATGACTCTCGGGGCTAGGGGCTTGGGGCTAGCTGTCGGCGTTGCCGGCGCAGTGTGGATTGCGGCGCCAGCGTTCCCTGCCCGCGCTCCGCAAGCGCCGCTGAGCGGTCTACCGCCGGTCGACTACGCGCTCGGCCCGGATTCGCAGCCGCAGGCAGACGTCCCCACAGGCAAGGTGACGCAGCACCGGCTCGCGCCCGGAAAGTTCTTTCCGGGGACGCCGCACGACTATCAGGTCTACGTGCCGGCTCAGTACGATCCCGCGCGCCCGGTTGCCTGGATGATCTTTCTCGATGGCAACGGCTACGCGGGAGACAACGTCCGCGTCCCGGTCGTGCTCGACAATCTGATCGCGAAGCGCGAGCTGCCGCCGATGATGGCGATCTTCCTCAACCCGGGTGTGATGCCGGCGCTGTCCGATCAGGCGCAGAACCGCTACGAGCGCATCTTCGAGTACGACTCGCTGACGCCGCGGTTCGCCAACTTCCTGATCGAGGAGCTGATTCCCGAGGTTGGCAAATCGTACCGCCTCTCGACCGATCCGAACGACCACGGCATCGCCGGCCTCAGCACCGGCGGCGTCGGCGCGTTCGTCGCCGCCTGGAATCGTCCGGATCACTTTCGGCGGGTCGTCACCTGGATCGGCAGCTTCGGCAACTTCAGAGGCGCCGATCGGCTGCCGGGGCTGATCCGCCGGAGCGAGCCGCGTCCGATTCGCGTCTTCATGCAAACCGGCCGGCAGGATCTCGTGAACTATGCCGGCAGCTGGTACCTCGAGAACCCGCGGATGGCGGCCGCTCTCGAATTCGCCGGCAACGACGTGAAGATCGAGCTCGGCGAGGACGGGCACAGCAATCGCCACGGCGCGTCGATGCTGCCCGACACGCTGCGCTGGCTGTGGCGCGGCTATCCGCAACCGGTCACGGTCAACGAAGCGCCACCCGGCTCGGGACGCGGCGCATTCGCCCAGATGGTTCCGCGACGTGAGGTCGTTGCGCCGCCGCCACCACCCACGGCACCGGCAGCGCAGAGGCCGCCGGCCGCGCCTGCCGCCGGACGTGGCGCCGGTCCTCGCGGCGCGGTCTACGCCCTGGTCTATCGCGACAAGCTCTGGGAACAGGTTGGCACAACCTACGAATCGACCGCGAGCCCCGCCGTGGATCAGAACGGCAACGTCTTCTTCGCCGATCCGGCCGGCAATCGGATCTACAAGTCGGACGCCGGGCGGGGCGTCACCGTCTTCAAGGAACGAACCGGCGGCGCGCGGGCGCTGCGCGTCGGCGCTGACGGCCGCTTGTACGCGGCGCAGCCGGCGGCCGGACGCGTCGTGTCGTACGGTCCAGCGGGCGACGAGAAAATCGTCGCGGAGAACATCCAGGCCAACGACCTGGCGCTGACAAAGAGCGGCGCGATCTACTTCGTCGACACGGCGCACAAGTCAGTGGGCTACATCAACGAGAAAGGGCAGCGCCGAATTGTGTACGACGGCCTGGCTCGCCGGAGCGCGGAACGCGCGGAGGCGGCCGGCGAGATCATGAGTCCCACAGCGCTCACGCTGACGCCGGATCAGGCGATGCTGCTCGTCGCGGACGGCATGGACCGCTACCAGTGGTCGTTTCAAATCGCGGCCGACGGATCGCTCGTCAACGGCGAGCCGTTCCAGCGGCTGGAGATGCCGGAAGAAGGGCTGTTCAGCGGCGTCGGCGGCCTGACGGTCGACACGCTTGGATACATGTGGGCCACCAGCGCCGTGGGCATTCAGGTCTGCGAGCAGCCCGGGCGCTGCACGAACATCTTGAACAAGCCCGAGTTCACGGCCGCGCCGGTGACGAGCATCGCCTTCGGCGGGCCGGATCGCGCGTGGCTCTACGTCACGCAGGGCGGCAAGATTTTTCGACGAGAAACGAGACGCACCGGCGTCGTCGCGTGGGAGCTCGTCAAACCCCCTCAACCCGGTTTGTGATTCGAGGTTAGTGTGGCAAGCGACGAAGACACGAAAACATGGTTCGACAGGCTCACCACGGGCGCTTGCCCTGAGCTTGTCGAAGGGTGCCTTCGTGCCTTCGTGGCTGTCTTCGCGTCGTGCGCCGTCGCAATCGGCATCACGGTTCGCGCGCAGGACGGCGCGAACACGGTCGCCGACGGCGTCTACACCGAGGCGCAGGCGGAGCGCGGCGCCTTCGCCTACGACGGCGCGTGCGGCAATTGCCATCGCGCCGACCTCGGCGGCGCGAGCGGGCCCGCGCTCAAGGAGCAGCGCTTCAATCAAACCTACGCGGGCAAGGACCTGAAAACGCTCTTCACGAAGGTAGCGACGACGATGCCGCGCGGCGCGCCGGGAAGCCTGGGCGAAAACGTCTACCTCGACATCGTGGCTCACCTGCTCAAGGAAAACGGCTTTGGCGCGGGTCCGCGCGATCTGACCGTGGACGGCCTCGACGGCATCCGCCTCATGGCCAGCCGGCCCAAACCGCTGCCGACGATTGGCGACTACTCGTACGTGGAGGTGGTGGGTTGTCTCGCGCCGGGGCCTCAGAACACCTGGCTCCTGACGCGCGCCAGCGATCCCGCCGTTACCGTCGCCCCCACGTCCGCGACGCCGGCGGCGGCAACCGCGGCTCCGCTCGGCACGCAGACGTTCCGCCTGCTGGACGCGATCGCCTACTCGCCTGCCGATCACCGCGGCCAGAAGATCTACGTTCGCGGCCTGCTGATCAAGCTGCCGGGTGAGCAACGGCTGACGATTAGCGCCTTCGAGTCGTTGTCGCCGACCTGCGGGAACTAGCGGAGCACCGCTGATTCATCGGGCAGCCACGAAAACACGAAGCCACGAAAAAGATATGTTGGGTTTCGTGCTTTCGTGCTTTCGTGGCCCCACGTGGCGGTTGCAACTGATTGTCGCCTTGTTGTTGACTGGCGCCGCTGTCGCAGCCGCCGGTCAGCAGGCGCGAGAGCAACGGCTCCTTTACGTCGCTCTGCCCGATTCCGACGCGGACGTCGATCGCGCGATCCGGATCCTCGTCTTCGACATCGCGAACAGCCACACCCTTGTCAGACGGATCGCGTTGTGGCCGGCCGCACCGGCGGACGAAGCCGAGACGGTCAGGGGCATCGCGGCGCACGCGCCGAGCCGCCGCGTCTATGTCAGCACGACCAAACGGTTGGCGGCGATCGATCTCGGGACCGACCGGATCATCTGGGAGAAGAACTACGACGGCCATTGCTGCGAACAGCTGGCGATTTCCCCCGACGGAGAGACGATCTACGCGCCGGCGTTCGGCAGCCCGCGGTGGTTCGTCGTTCACTCCGCCACCGGCGAGCTGCGCGCGTCGATTGGCGTGACCGGCTGGCCTCGCACCACGATCTACTCGCGCGACGGCAGGCATGCCTTCCTGGGCGCGTGGGACTCGCCGGTTCTGTCTGTCGCCGACACGGCGCGGCACGCCGTCGTCCGGACCGTCGGCCCGTTTGGCGGTTCCGTCTGTCCCTTCACGGTCAACGGCAAGAACACGCTGGCATTCGCCAACGTCGACGGCCTGGTGGGGTTCGAAGTCGGCGACCTGCAGACCGGGCTGATTCTCGATCGGGTGGCGGTGGACGGCTACGACAGGGCGGCCGCGGCGCCCTACGAATGCCCCAGCCACGGCATCGCGTTCACACCCGACGAGCGGGAGCTCTGGGTGGCGGACGGTGTCCGGAATCGACTCCATGTGTTCGATGCCGCGATTTACCCGCCGGCGCCGCTCGCGGCGATCGAGCTGTCCGCGCAGCCACGGGCGATTACATTCAGCGTCGACGGCCGTTATGCCTATACATCAACCGGTGAAGTGGTCGATACCGCCGTAAAGAAGATCAGTGGTCGACTCGAGGACACAGGACACGCCACGGTGTCGAGCGAACACCTCGTCGAAATCGACTTTTTGGATGGCCTGCCGTGTCGCTGCCGCCACTGAGAATTTCTACCGTCTTTTTCCTTGACTCGCGGAACGCACCTGTCTACCGTTTGCGCGATGTAATCGGTTGCATAGACACGGATTATCGATTCCGTGTGTGTGCGTCGCTCGTTCACCCTCGAGGAGGACAGGATGCTGCGAAGGATGCTCTTGGCAGGCGGCGCTCTGATGTTCGCGCTGATCTTCGGTTCGTCCCCTGCGCTCGCGCAGATCACCACAGGCAACGTCTCGGGTATCGTCAGGGATCCGTCGGGCGCTGTGATCCCGGGCGCGACCGTCGTACTCATCAGCGAAACGCGCGGCACCAAGTCGGCGCCGGCGACCACTAATGAGACCGGCCTCTACGTGTTTCCGAACGTGACCCCTGATACCTATACGATCGAGGTCACCTTGGACGCGTTCAAGACCGTTCGCCGCAACGGCATCGCGGTGAGCGGCGCCGACCGCATCGGCATCCCCCCGATCACGCTGGAACCGGGCTCGCTGGTCGAAAGCGTGACCGTCGTGGCGCAGTCGCCTCTCGTGCAGACGCAGAGCGGCGAGCGATCGTACGCGGTGACGAGCACCCAGATCGACAACCTGCCGGTGGCCCGGAACAACTTCACGAGCATGACCGCGTTCACGCCAGGCGTCGTGCAGGTCGGAAATTCGGCCGGCGGCACGCGCATCGGCGGTGCCGGCCAGAACAACATCATGATGGACGGCATCTCGGCGATGGACACCGGCAACAACGGCCAGATGCTGAACATGAACGTCGACGCGATTGGCGAAGTGAAGATCCTGACGCAGGGCTACCAGGCGGAGTACGGCCGCTCGAGCGGCCTGCAGATCACCGCCGTCACGAAATCCGGCACGAACCAGTTCCGCGGCTCGGCCTACGACATCCAGACCAACTCGGACTGGGACTCGAACAGCTGGGTGAACATCAAGAACGGCGACCCCAAGCCGAAGCAGACGACCAAGACCCTCGGCTACACGATCGGCGGTCCGGTTGGCCGGCCGGGCGGCACCA
>Ga0193697_1000588_pt1 | contig 12743 bp, 10 predicted proteins | sample L3m2metaG_FD_145073 | JGI IMG/M metagenome (GOLD analysis project Ga0193697, IMG submission 145073) | Soil microbial communities from a riparian zone of the East river system, Colorado, United States - L3m2 | ecosystem: Environmental > Terrestrial > Soil > Riparian zone | place: USA: East River... | reverse complement strand
GACAAGCAGAAGACCGAGTGGCTCACGGAGACGCCGCTGGAGTGGGCCCAGGAGTCGTACAACATCACCACCTCGAAGGACGTGCAGTACTGCCGCAAGAAGAACGGCGAGTGCCGCGCATTCGGTCAGGGCCGCTCGCTGCATCAGTCGTATCAGAAGAAGTTCCTCGACGACGTCGAGCTGCGGCTGGAGAAAGCGGGCGTGCGACTCGCGTCGATGATTCATAACGCGTTGACGCCGTAGCGCTACACTCGGCCGCTCAATGTGCGGCCTCACCGGATTCGTGACCGCGGCGCCGGCGGACGACCTCGTCGCCGGCGTCCGGCGGATGTGCGACGCGATCGCGCACCGCGGTCCCGACGACTCGGGCGAATGGATCGACGCGGATGCCGGCGTCGCGCTCGGCTTCCGGCGCCTCTCGATCATCGACCTCACGCCCGCCGGACATCAGCCGATGCTCTCCGCGTCGGGGCGCTGGGTCATCACGTTCAACGGCGAGGTCTACAACTTCGAGGAGCTGCGGCGCGAGCTGAGTCACGTGCAGTTCCGTGGGCATTCGGACACCGAGGTGATGCTCGCGGCGATCGAGGCGTGGGGACTCGAAGAGGCGGTGAAGCGCTTCAACGGGATGTTCGCCATCGCGCTGTGGGATCGCGAGACGCGGCGGCTGCATCTCATCCGCGACCGGATGGGCGTCAAGCCGCTCTATTACGGCTTCGCGGGCCAGTCGTTCCTGTACGGATCGGAGCTGAAGGCGCTGCGCCGGCATCGCGACTTCGATGCGCGCATCGATCGCGATGCCGTGAATCTCTTCCTCCGCTTCCTCTACATCCCGGCGCCGTTCAGCATTTACGAAGGGATTCGCAAGCTGATGCCGGGGACGATCCTGACGTTCGATCCCGCGACGCGACAGGTCGAAACGAAGACGTACTGGTCGGCACGCGAAGCCGCGGAGCGTGGCACAACACATCGTTTCGACGGATCGGAAGACGATGCCGCGCACGAGCTGGAGCGCCTGCTCCGCGACTCTGTCCGCCTGCGCATGATCGCCGACGTCCCGCTCGGCGTCTTCCTCTCCGGCGGCGTCGATTCGTCGATCGTCACGGCGCTGATGCAGGCGGAGAGCCGCATTCCGGTGCGCACGTTCACCGTCGGCTTCAGCGAGTCCGCCTACGACGAAGCTCCGTTCGCCAAGGCCGTCGCCCGACACCTCGGCACGGACCACACGGAGCTCTACATGTCCGAGGACGACGTCGTCGATACGATCCGGAAGCTGCCGTCGATCTACGACGAGCCGTTCGGCGATTCGTCGCAGATCCCGACGCATCTCGTGTCGATGCTCGCGCGGCGCCATGTCACCGTGAGCCTCTCCGGCGACGGCGGCGATGAGCTCTTCGGCGGCTACGTCCGCTACTTCATCGGCCAGCGGCTCTTTCCGTGGTTGGCGCGCACGCCGGCGATCGCGGGACGCGCGCTCACCGCGCTCTCGCCACGCGCGTGGGATCGCCTCCTCTTCAAACCGCGAGCGGGCGAGCGCATTCACAAGGTGGCGCGGGTGATGGCGGCGAACGATCCCGACGCGATGTACTTCGAGCTCGTCTCGCACTGGAACAACACCGCGGCGGCGCCGGTGACCGATCGCGCGAACTGGCCGCGGCTCGACGATCCGGTGGAGCGGATGATGTTCTTCGACCAGATCTCGTATCTGCCCGACGACATCCTCACCAAGGTCGATCGCGCGAGCATGGCCGTGTCGCTCGAAGCGCGCGAGCCATTGCTCGACTACCGCCTCGTCGAATTCGCGTGGACGCTGCCGCTGGCGATGAAAGTGCGCGGCGGATCGGGAAAACGGATCCTGAGAAAAGTGCTCGACCGTTACGTGCCGTCGTCGCTGATCGAGCGGCCGAAGATGGGCTTCGGCATTCCGCTCGAGTCGCTGCTGCGCGGACGGCTGCGCGACTGGGCGGAGTCGCTGATCGATGACGCCGCGCGCCCGAAATGGAACGAATTTCTGGCCGGACGCGATGAGTGGAAGTACCACCTCTGGGCCGTGCTGATGCTACAAGCGTGGCTGGTGCAACATCAAGATTGAAACCAGAGGTGCCACCCTCTTGTCATCCTGAGCCGCGCAGACGGCGAAGGACCCGTAGGTGCAGGCGATGCACTTTGCCGGATACGGATCCTTCGCCGTCTGTGCGGCTCAGGATGACACCCGGTTTTAATGTTGAAGAATCGCTATCTAGCGGAAAACGCGTAGAGCCACGCGCCACGGATACGCCGCGAAGTACCCGACGTTGCGCAGGTCGTAGTGCAGGCTCTTGAACATGTGCTGCAGAAAGCGCCGCGGATCGCGCTTCTGGAAGTAGCAGCCGGCGAGGATGCGATGCATGCGTCCGTACGTGCTGCGCCGCTGCGACTGCACGGCGGGATCGGCGGACGCGAACGCCTTCTCCAGCGCGGTCAGCATCCCCTGCTCCATCCGCGCCACGTTGAGGTGAATGCCGCCGCCATGCAGGCGATAGCGCACGAGCACCATCGGCACGAAGCCGGCGCGATAGCGCAGCGCGACGCGATAGCAGAAGTCCCAGTCCTCCGACGGCGGCAGTCGCGCGTCATAACCGCCGACCTCGTCCGCCACGCGCTTCGGAACAATGGGGCAGCTGCCGAGGGCGGCGATGACCTCGCGATCGAGTCGCAGCAACGCGCCGGCGATCCAGCCTTCCATGCCGGTCATCGAGATCGTGGTCTGTCCCGACTCGTCGAACTTCTCCACGCCGCAATGCACGAAGCCGAGCTGCGGGTCGGAGTCGAAGAGCGCGATCTCGCGCTCCAGTTTCTCAGGCAGCCAGATGTCGTCGGAGTCGAGGAACGCGAGGTACTCGCCGCGCGCGGCGGCGATGGCGCTGTTCCGCGCGGCGCCGACGCCGGCGTTCTGCTGGCGGATGTAGCGGATGCGATCGCCGTACGAGGCCGCGACCGCGGGCGTGTCGTCGGTCGAGCCGTCGTCGACGACGATGATCTCCAGCGGCGCATACGTCTGCGCAAGCACACTGTCGATGGCCTCGGCGAGATACCGGGCGTGGTTGTACGCCGGGATGATGACGGAGATCGTCTTCACGGTTTGGTCATTTGTGCCACGTGTCGCGCCTTCAGCGCAAACAGGTCCTCGTGCCCGTGCGGCTCGTCGACGGCGACGGGGACGAATCGCGACCGTTGCCAGCGATAGATTCCGTAGCCGTGCCCGGCGAGCAATTGCTTCACGTCGCGGGTGGTGCCGCCGAACGAGCGCGCGAGCTGATCGTCCGCCTCGAAGAAGATCGCCGGCTCCAGCCGCAACAGCTCGTGCGCTCCCTTCAGCACGAGCAGCTCGGCTCCTTCGACGTCGATCTTCAGCAGATCGACGCGATCGATTTTCTTTTCTGCGGCATACGAATCGAGCGTGATGACATTCGTGCGGACCTCCACGTCGGTCTCCGCGCGGCGCGCGAGCGCCGACGCGCCGCTGTTGCCGTAGACGGCGAAGAACGACGCGGTGCCGTTCTCCGCGCCGGCGGCGCATTCGTTCACCACGACGTCCGCGTGATCCAGCAGAGCATGCGCGCGCAGCCGGTCGGCCTGCAGCGGCTCGAACGCGTGCACGCGCGATCGCCGCGATGCGAGGAGCGACCAGATGCCGACATGCGCGCCGACGTCGAATGCCACGCCGCGCTGGATCCTTAGCTTCAGCGACTGCTGGAACGGGGCGTCCTTTTCGTGGCGGCACATGAACGCCCAGACGAGCATCCAGTCGTCGAGGTCTCCTTCGATGAACCTCTTTTCGCCGATGTCGAAGAAGACGGGGTCGTGGCCGAGGAGGAGACGCGCGAGGCGAAGGATCCAGCCGCGGCCGTGCATGAACGGCCATGCTCGAAAGGCGGCGCGGAGGAGGCGGACGGTGGTGGTTTCGGTCATAGCGCGCCTGCGTAGACGTCGCGCAAGCGCGCGCCCAGCATGGCAGGATCGAACCGCGTGCGGATCATCTCGCGAGCCGCGATGCCGATCGCGCGGCGCCGCGGCGCGTCGTCGATCAACTCGTCGAACAGCCGGGCGAAATCGGCGGGCGACTCGGCGATCATCGCGTGCACGCCATGCTCGACCGGCACACCGCGGAACGCGCCGCGGAAGCCGATCATCGGCTTGCCGTACGCCATCGCGTCGAGCGTCTTGATCTTGATCCCCGTCCCCGACCTGACCGGCGACAGAAAGATCCGCGCATCGGCGAAAAGGCGCGAAGCATCGGCGTCGGAGAGCGGCGCGATGAGCTCGATACTGCATTCACCCGCCCGGCGGCGGACCTCGGCATCGGGAAATCCTCCGGCGAAGACGACGCGGACGCGCTTTCGAATCAACGGCCAGACCTCGTTCGCGAAGAGGAAAAACGCCTCGCGATTCGGCGCCATGTCGAGGCGTCCGACGAAGACCGCCAGCGGCTCGCCGGATGAACCGTTCTCCGCCTCGACGTGCCGCGGCGGCGGAATGGTGACGATGTTCCGCACGCCGCACGCGCGGAGCAGCTCCTCGTCTTCGCGCGACAGCGCCACCGCCGCCCGCGCCGCGTTCAGCGTCTCGGCCTCGAAGCGGCGGAAGCGCTTCGCCTGCTCGCTCCAGTACCAGCGATCGCCCGCCCAGCGCTCCATGTCGACGAAGTGGACATCGAGCGCGCGGATCACGAGTGGCAGATCGAGACCGCGCAGCGGCACGGCGCTCTGAAGCCATTCGCAGTGGATGACGTCGAACGACTCGGCTGCGTGCAGGCGCTCGACCTTCGCTCGCAGCTCGCGGTTTCGCCAGCTCACTTCCCAGTAACTGCGTCCCGTCAACGCCGCCCACGCGGCCATCGCGTACATCCGCGGACGGCTCGGCTCCGGCGCATCGCAGGCAAGATGATGGATCTCGCAATGCGGCTCCAGGCTGCGCAGCGTTTGCTGCGTGGCGATGGCGCCACCCGAAACGGTTCCGGACGATGGAGCGACGAAGAGGACCTTCATGCGAGCTTCGGAATCATCCGCTGCAACGCCGCGCGCTCATCGCCGCTCAGCACGCGCGTCACGATGACGATGCCGTAGACCGCGACGGCGGCCACCGCGACGGCGATGCGCACGATCGGCGAGGCGAGCGACGCGATCGCGATCGGCACCACGAGAATCGCCACGCTGAGCGCGAATGCGCGGCGGTTGTCGGGCCACGGAACGAACCGGAAGCCCGACGTCCGTCCGGCGAAGTGCGAGAAGAGAATGAGGCTGACCATCGTCCGCAAGGTCCACGCGATCGCGGCGCCGGGCGCGCCGTAGAAATGGATCAGCACCGCCGATCCGATCAGATACGGGATGAGTAACGAGACCTGGATGCGGGCGATGATGTCGGTCCGTCCGAACGCGATCAGCAGCCCGTGCGGGACGAGCGCCAGGATCTCGCACACCACGCCACCAACCAGCAGGTAGAGCGGCAAAGTGCTCTCGCGACCGAACTCGGCGCCGGCCCAGAGCGTGAAGAACGGCCGCGCGACGACGGCGATGAAGAGCGCGCCGGGCAACGCCCAGAAGAGCATCGCGTGCAGGCCGCGGCGATAGAGCTGCTCGAGCGGCGCGCGATCGGGACTGACGTGCAGTTGTGAGAACGCGGGGACGAGCGACTGCATCATCGCCACCGGCAGCTGCGTGAGCATGTAAGCGAGCGTGAACGCGATGGAGTAGAACGCCAGCGCCTGCACCGAGGCATAGCGCGGGAGGAGCAGCTTCTCGATGTTCGCCAGGAGCGTCGCGGCGATGAGCGAGACGACGAGCGCGCCGCCGAAGCGGGCCAGCGATCGCAGCAGCTCGCGGCTCACGCGCGGACGGCGCAGCGGCGGAAGGAGTCGCGTCCCGGCGATCGAGTAGAGCAGCGCGGCCACGATCGCCGAGCCGGCAACGACCATCACCGCGCCAGTGAGGCCGCCGCCGAGGATCAGCACGATCGGGACGAGCGCGATCTGCGCGGCCGAGGTGCCGGAGTTGATGAGGACCACGAGGTCCATCCGCAGGCGGACGACGGCCGGCGTATTCAGCACGCCGCCGACGGAGCGCGCGAGAAATCCGAGCGCCGCGAGGCGCACGCAGACGATCGCCGAATCGTGCAGCTCCGCGGGGAGGCGGAGTCCATGTTCCACGAGCGGGCGCGCGCCGAGGGCCAGCGCGAGCGCGACGGTTGCGGCGGGGATCACCGCGAGGACGAGCGCCGACCAGATCGCCGCCGCTTCCCCTTCGTCGTCGCCGCGCGCGTGCGCGAGCGAGCCGAAGCGCGTCGACGCGGTCCCCATCCCCATGTCGGCAAAGGAGAGGTAGCCGATCAGCACGTGCACCAGCGCGAGGACGCCGTAGCTCGCCGGCCCGAGAATGCGGATGACGAACGGCGTGGCGATGAGCGTGGCGAGCATCGTCACGGCCTGGCCGATCAGATTCAGGAGGCTGCCGCGCACGACTCGACTGGTGAGACTCATAATGAAGGGGTCGCATTTTCGCATGCCGATCCGTGCTCTCTACGTCTGCTATTTCGGGTTGCGCGAGCCGCTGGTGCAGACGCAGGTGCTGCCGTACCTGCGCGAGCTCGCGGCGAGCGGTGTGGAGATGTCGCTGCTGACGTTCGAGCGCGAGCGCGTGGAGCCCATCGGGCTCGACGGCATCGCGTGGCATTCGCTGCCGTATCACAAGCGAACGTGGCTGAAGCCGTTCGACATTCTTCGCGGCGCGTGGTTCGCGCGGCGCGGCAAGTTCGATCTGATCCACGGACGGAGTCACGTCGGCGCGGCGATCGGCGCGCTGGCGACGTTGTTCTCCCGCCGCAAGCTGATCTTCGACATCCGCGGATTCCTCGCCGAGGAGTACGTCGATTCGGGCAACTGGCGCGAGAACGGATTGCTCTTCCGCGTGACGAAGGCGGCGGAGGGCTGGCTCTATCGCGCGGCGGACGGTTTCGTCGTGCTGACGGAGAAGGCGCGTGAGTCGATTCGGAGTTGCGGAAAGCCGCTCGAGGTCATTCCCACCTGCATCGATCCGGCGCGCTTCGCGGGTGACGATCGCGCCTACCTGCACACCGATCGGCCCGTCTTCGTCTACGCCGGGGCGCTTGGCGGTTACTACCTGATCGACGAGATGGTCGCGCTGATCGCACAGGCGGGGGCGTTCGGACTCGTGCTTACTCAGGGATCGACGACCGCGATCACCGCGGCATTTGAGCGCGCGGGACATGAGCACTATCGCGTGTTGCAGGTTGCGCCCGCTGACGTGCCGCGTTATCTGCGTGCTGCCGACGTGGCGTTGCTGCTGGTGAGGAAGTCGTACGCGCGGCGTGCGATGTCGCCGACGAAATTCGCGGAGTACCTTGCGGCAGGACTGCCGGTGATCGCCTCGGCGGGCATTGGCGATCTCGATGCGGAGATTCCGGAGACGCGTGTCGGCGTCGTGCTGGAGTGCGGCGGCGTGGCCGCCGCACTCCGAGGGATGGAGGAGTTGCGGGGTGATCCGGGGCTGGGGGCGCGGTGCAGGGAAGTCGCGCGAACGCGATACGACCTGCACGCCGTCGGCGGCGTGCGCTACCGGCGGCTCTACGACGCGGTGATGAAAAGTAGATAGCGGATAGCAGATAGCAAAAGCTGCCGTCCCCGCTCCTTTGCTATCTGCTATCTGCTATCTGCTATCTCTTCCGCTATCGTTCGATCGATGAAACGCCTTCGCGTTCTGGCGCTTGCGTCGTATCCGGTCGAAGCGGCGTCGTCGCGCTATCGCATCGTGCAGTTCATCGAGCCGCTCGCACGGCGCGGCATCGACGTCACGTTTTCGCCGTTTCTCGACGCCGCGCTGTTCGACGCGCTCTACAAGCCGGGACGATTGCTGCGCAACCTGCCGCGACTCGCGTGGCGCACGTTGCTGCGCTTCGGGGCGGTGTTCCGCGCGATGCGTGCCGACGTCGTCTTTGTGCAGCGCGAGGCGATGCTCTTCGGACCGCCGGTCATCGAATGGCTGATCGCGCGCGTGCTGCGCCGCCCGCTCGTGCTCGATCTCGATGACGCGACGTGGATCGCGTACGCGAGTCCCGTGTACGGACGAATTGCGACGTGGCTGAAGTGGCGGTCGAAGACCGATCGGCTGATCAAATGGGCACGAGCGGTGACGTGCGGGAGCCCGCACATCGCGGAGTACGCGAACGGCATCGTGATCCCGACGGTCGTCGACACGAAGCGCTTCAAACCCGCGAGTCCGCGCACCCGCGAGCCCGTCATCGGTTGGATCGGCACCCACGGCACCTTCCCCTACCTCGAGCGCCTCCTCCCCATCTTCGAGCGGCTCGCGCGCGAGGTGCGCTTCCGGCTGTTGATCGTGGGATCGGGACGTGACATCCCGGGTGTGGAAACCCGCGCGTGGTCGCTGGAGCGCGAGGTCGAAGACTTTCAATCGCTCGACATCGGCGTCTATCCGCTCGCCGACGACGAATGGAGCGCGGGGAAAGCGGGCTTCAAGGCGGTGCAATACATGGCCACCGGCGTGCCGTTCGTGATGAGTCCCGTCGGCGTCTGCGCGACGATGGGCATCGCGGGCGAGACGCATCTGTCGGCGATCACCGACGACGAATGGCTCGATGCGCTGCGCCATCTCGTCACGGATCCCGACCTCCGCAAACGGTTGTCGATCGCCGCCCGCCGATTCGCCGAATCGCATTACGATGTCGAGCCGCACGCCGACACCCTCGCGAAAGCGATCCGGTCAACCTGATGCCGATCATCCAGATCATCCTCACAACCATCGCTTGCTTCGCGCTCTGGCGCTACGCGCGCAGACAATCGACGATCGTCGCCGCCGGATTTCTGATCCGCGCGTTCGCCGGACAGGTCCTCTTCTGGATCTCGTGGCTGCACCTGCCGATCGCGCGCTCGCTGCAACTCGGCAACGGTTTCTGGTTCTTCGCCATCGACGGTCCCTGGTACCTCGGATACGCGAATGAGCTGATCCCGCGCGGGCCGCTGGCGATCCTCACGGTGAGCGGAAGTTACCCGTCGTACACCTTCGTGCAGGCGTTCACGATCTTCTGCGCCGCGTTCGGCGTCGTCGCCTCGACGGCGATCCTCTTCAACTGCGTCGCGTACCTCGCGACCTGCGCGCTGATCGAGCGCATCGGCGATGGGCGCAAGACGTTCACGCTCGCGGCGATCGCCTTCAGCCCGGCGATGATCCTCTGGTCGCTACAGCCGCTGAAGGACACGTTCTTCTTCCTGCTGATCGCCGCGCTGATCTACGCCTTCTGGCGCTGGCAGGAGGCGCCGCGCAACTGGCTGCCGTCCGCGGCCGCGCTGCTGATCCTGATGTACGTCATCGCAGGCACGCGCTGGTACTTCGCCGGGATCGCCTGGGGCCTCTCCGCGATCTTCTTCGTGATGTCGTCGATCCCCACGCGACGCTGGTGGCCCGCTCTCCTCCTCTTCCTTCTCCTCGGGCAGGCCTTCCGCTTCGGCGGCGACACCGACATTCCGAAGCCGGTCCGCAATGCGCTCGCCGGGCGCAGGACGCCGGCACCGGCGCCGGCGGTAGCGGTGGCGCCGGTGGGGGCGCCGGTCGTGGCACCAGTGGAGGCGCCGGTCGTCGCGCCGGTGGTCGCCCTGGCGAAGGAAGTGAAGTACTACGCGACCGCGCCGCGCAAGGGATTCGAGAGCACGGGCGGCGCGACCGCGATCCATGCAGGCGAAGCCGCGCCGACGCCGATCGCCAGCGGCGCCGCGGCCACGTTCGTCCCGCGCGTGGCGGCGCAACCGTTGAAGCTCGTCCGCATCGGCGGCGGCCGCGGCTTCTGGTTCTTCGCCGACTTCGAGACCGTCGTCTTCTCGGCGGTGATCGTCTTCGCGATCGTCCTCTGCGTGAAGGCGCTGCGCAACGGCGCGCGGATCACGCCGCTGTTCGTGTTCGTCGTGCTTCTCTTCTTCGCGACCGCGGGGCCGATGTTCTACAGCGTCACGAATTTCGGGACGCTCTTCCGCTTGCGGTCGTTGTTGTACGTGCTCGCGGCGCTCGCGCCGCTCACTCTTCGTCGTACACCCGAACCCGCGCCAGTCGAATCCCGATGAACGCGAGGACGACGGTGAAGACCGCGATCGCGCCGAGGCTGACCTCGAGCGACGTGCGTCGCACGAGGATGGCCAGCGCGCCGGCAGCCGCGGCGAACGCGTAGAGCATCCAGACCGCGCGCTTTTCTGTCAGACCGAGAGCCACGAGGCGGTGCGAGGTGTGGTCGCGTCCACCCTGCGACGCGGCGCGGCCCGCCAGCTTGCGCATCAGCGTCACGAACGTCGTGTCGAAGATCGGCACGAGCAGGACGAGCACCGGCACCGCGAGCACGGCGACGACGCTGCGCGAGCGTCCGCCGCCGGTGCCGCTCACCAGCGCGATGGAGGCGAGGAAGAAGCCGACGAACATCGAGCCGCAGTCGCCCATGAAGATCGACGCGGGATGGTGGTTGTAGACGAGGAATCCGAGGAGCGCTCCGCAGAACGCGGCGAGCATCAGCGCCTCGCCGGACTGCTGATTGAGCATGAAGTTCACGCCGAGGAACGCGGCCGCGATCGCGGAGACGCCGACGGCCAGACCGTCCATGTTGTCGAGCATGTTCACGGCGTTGGTGATGCCGACCAGCCAGAACATGGTGATCAACACGTTGACGATGTCGTACGGCGTCCACGGCAGCACGAGGCCGAACGCGACCACCGCGGCGGCGGCGAGCAGCTGGCCGATCAGCTTCTGGTACGGCTTCATGTGCAGGAAGTCGTCGGCCAGTCCGAGGAGGAAGAGGGCGGCGCTCGCGGCGACGACGACGAGGTTGTCGCGCGAGAGCGGCACGAATCCGAGGAGCGCGGCGATGGTGGCGATGGCGATGGCCACGCCGCCGAGCATTGCCGTCGGCTTCGAGTGCCAGCGGTCGATCTTCGGTTTCGCCACCGCACCGATGCGCCGCGCCAACGCCGCCACGGCGGGCGTCAAGGCCAGTGATGCGATGATTGCCGCGACGGCGGCTTTGATGAAAGGAGCCAAGGCTATTTCAGGTCTTGGATGACCGCGCGCAGGATGTCGTCGAGCGACGTCGAGGGAGTGAATCCGATGAAGCGCAGCGCCTTCGCGGTGTCGGGGACGCGGCGCGGCATGTCCTCGAATCCTGCCTCGTACGCTTCGCCGTACGGGATGTAGACGATCTCGGAGCGCGAGCCGGTCAGCGCCAGCACGCGCTCGGCGAGACGGGTGATGGAGACCTCTTCGGTCGAGCCGATGTTGAAGACTTCGCCCGTTGCATCGGGATGGTCCATCAGCAGGAGGAGCGACTTCACGACGTCGGCGACGAAGGCGAAGCAGCGCGTCTGACGCCCATCGCCGTAGACGGTGAGCGGCTGGCCGGCGAGCGCCTGCGCGACGAGCGTCGGCACGACCATGCCGTAGCGGCCGACCTGCCGCGGCCCGACGGTGTTGAAGAGCCGCACCACGATCGCCGGCAGCTTCTTCTCGCGGTGATACGCGAGGGCGAGGAATTCGTCGAGCGCCTTGGAGCAGGCGTAGCTCCAGCGCCCTTTGTTCGTCGCCCCCATCACGAGATTGCCGTCCTCGCGAAACGGGACCTGCTCGCTCAATCCGTAAACCTCGGAGGTCGACGCGATGAGCACCCGCTTGTGCTGCCGGCTCGCCGCCGCGAGCACGACCTCGGTGCCGCGCACGTTCGTTTCGATCGTCCGCACCGGGCTCTCCACGATCAGCTTCACGCCGACCGCGGCGGCGAGGTGGAAGATGACGTCGCACTTGTCGACGAGCTCTTCGACCATGTCGCTGTCGCGCACGGAGCCGGCGGTCCAGTGCAGGCGCGGGTCGTTGGCCACGCGCGCGAGGTTCTCGAGGCGACCCGTGGAGAGGTCGTCGAGAACGAAGACCTCGTCACGGCGGGCGATGCAGGCATCGGCGAGATGCGAGCCGATGAAACCCGCTCCGCCAGTAATCAGGACTCTCATCAAATATCGCGAAGCTCGCGATAGAGCGTGAGTATATCGGCGACCAGCCGCGCTTTTGAATGCCTGGATTCAACATAGTTCCGGCCGCGTTCGGCGAGCGCGCGGCGCAGCACTTCATCGCGTAGAAGATGAGCGAGACCTGCGGAAAATCCTACAGCGTCATCGGATGCGGCGGTGATTCCGCGCTCGCGAATGTCGAAGCCTTCGCGCCGTTCGACGACGTCGCCGAGGAGATCGACGACACCGCCGACCGCCGTGCTGATCACCGGTTTGCCGCACGCCATCGCCTCGATCAGCGCGAGCGGCGTGCCTTCGTTGCGCGACGTGAGCGCGACGACGTCGAGCGACGCGTAGATCTCGCGCGCGGGCTGCGTGCCGGCGAAGACGACATGCGGCGCGCGCTCCTCGAGCGTCGCGCGATCGGCGCCGTCGCCGTAGACGACGAAGCGCGCGAGGTCGTGACAGCGCGCGGCGACGCGGATGAAGAGCTCGTGATTCTTGATCGCGGTGATGCGGCCGACGATGCCGACGACCAGCTCGTCCGGTCGGGTTGGAGAACCCGACCCACGTAGCTCCTCGATGTCGACGCCGAGCGGCACGATCGCGAACTGTTCCGCTCTCCCGACGCGGAACTCATCACGGATCTCGTGCATCTGCTGCTCGCTGAGCACGAGGATGCGATCGGTGTTCAGCCGCG
>Ga0193697_1000587_pt1 | contig 12746 bp, 8 predicted proteins | sample L3m2metaG_FD_145073 | JGI IMG/M metagenome (GOLD analysis project Ga0193697, IMG submission 145073) | Soil microbial communities from a riparian zone of the East river system, Colorado, United States - L3m2 | ecosystem: Environmental > Terrestrial > Soil > Riparian zone | place: USA: East River... | reverse complement strand
TGGGTCCTGGTCGGCATCGGCGACGATGCGGCGATCGTGGAGCCGGAGCGCAACCGGGTCGAGGTCCTCACCGTCGACGCGATTGTCGAGGGCGTGCACTTCGATCGCGCGTTCGTGCCGCCGGACGCGATCGGCCACCGCGCGCTGGCGGTGAACCTGAGCGATCTGGCGGCGATGGGCGCCGCGCCGCGGCTCGCGCTGCTCTCGATGGCGCTGCCGTCCACGTTTCCGCTGGCCGATTTCGACGGCGTCGTTTCTGGACTCACCTCGCTGGCCGCCGCGCATCGCCTGCAGGTCATCGGCGGCAACCTCACACGGTCGCCTGGACCGCTCGTCATCGATGTGACGCTCGTCGGCACGCTCAAGCGTCGCCAGGCGCTCACGCGCAGCGGGGCGAAGCCAGGGGACGATCTCTATGTGAGCGGCACGATCGGGGCGGCAGCGGCGGGGCTGGGGCTGCTGAGGAAAAGAGTCGTCAGTTACCAGTCATCTGTCATCAGTCAAGAGTCGTCAGCCATCAGTCTTAGTCCCCAGTCGACTGAGGACTTACGACTGAGACTGATGACCGACGACTCAGGACTGACGACGGGCGACTGGCGACTGATGACTGCCTATCTCACGCCCCTGCCACGAATCCGTCTCGGGCTCCTCCTCGGGCGGAACCGTGCCGCCTCTGCCTGCGTCGATCTGAGTGATGGTCTGGCTGACGGCGTTCGGCGCATTGCCGAGGCGAGCGGCGTGGGCGTGATCGTTGACGCGAGCCTGCTGCCGATCGATCCGGCGGCGCGGGCGTTCTTCGAAGCCCAGCGCCTCGATCCCGTCGAGGCTTCGCTCGAGGCCGACGACTACCAGCTGCTCGTCGCGGCCCGCCCCCGTGCGCGTGGGCGGTTGGCGGCCGCGATTCGTCACGGCGGTGCGCCGCTGACGCGCATCGGCCGCTGCACTGAGGATCGCGCGATCACGATTCGTCACTCGGGGGCCGAGGCGATGGATGCGGCCCTGCCCACCGGGTACACCCACTTCCGACCCTTCGACAAGCTCAGGGTCGTCCCGAGCGACGTCGAGGGACGATGATTCACCTGACGCGCAGCCTGGTCCGTCGATGGCTGGACGCCCTCCTGCACATCGACGACACGCCGCAGCGCACGGCGGCGGCGTTTGCGCTCGGCGTCTTCTTCGGCTTCTCGCCGTTTCTCGGATTCCACACTATCCTCGGCGTCTTATTCGCGTTCCTGCTCAATCTGAATCGCGTCGCCGTGCTGCTCGGCGTCTACTCGAACCTGCCGTGGATCATCGCGCCGTATTACGCGTCGGTGACGCTCGCCGGCGCGAAGCTGACAGGGCACCGTCCGCCTCCGGGATTCAAATCACAAATTGGTTCGCTGTTCGATCTCTCGCTCTATCACGGCGAATTCTGGTCTCGTCTGATGACGATTCTGAAACCGCTGCTCGTGCCATACGTGGTTGGATCGATGCTTGCCGCGACCGCGCTGGCCCTTCTCGCCTATCCGCTGGCGCTGGCGTTCGTGACAAGTCGCCGCCGCTTTCATGGCATCATGCACAAACATTGATGAACGGCCGAGTGGCGAAGCTCTGCCGTGCTACCAATCATGATCATCAGCGGATCGTTCTGGGCCAAGGCGTTCGTGACAGTGGTGGCGGCATTCGCCTTCGCCGCGCTGTTCGAGGTGACGACCCTCGACTCGAGGTACGCCGCGCGGCCGGCGACGCGTCACGAGGCGAACGCGCTGCCGTTGCCCGGCGAGCGCGTCGCGTTCAGCGCAACGGCCTACTGCAAGGGCATCGTGACGACCGCTGGTGTCGCCGTGCAGGCCGGCGTCGCGGCCGCCGACCCCGAGATGCTGCCGGTTGGTTCGGTGGTCGAAATCGACTCGCTCCCCCCGAAGTACAACGGCGTCTACACCATCCTCGATACCGGACCGGCAGTCCAAGGCCGACACGTCGACTTGTACATGTGGAGCTGCAACGAGGCGCTGACGTTCGGACGCCGGCCGATTCACCTCTCCGTGCTGCGCATGGGCTGGAACCCGCGCGCGACCACCGTCAGCTTCATCGATAAGTTTCTGAAGCGCCCCGTCCGCACGCCGCTGCCGTCGCGGCCGCTGCCTCAGGCTCCGCCACAAGACTGAGGGCCCAACCTCATAGGGCAGCCCTGAAGGGCTGCGCTACGTGGATCGTGTTACGTACCGGTGCGCTGGTACTGCAACTCGAACAGCTTGAAGTAGATGCCGCGCTGCGCGAGCAACTCCTGGTGTGTGCCGACCTCGCGGACCTGCCCCTTGTGCAGCACCAGAATCTTGTCCATGTCCTGGATGGTCGACAGCCGGTGCGCGATCGCGATCGTCGTGCGGCCCGACATCAGTACGTGCAGCGCGTCACGAATGATCAGTTCGGTCTCGGTGTCGACACTCGACGTCGCTTCGTCGAGGATCAGCACCCGCGGGTCGAACGCCAAAGCGCGCGCGAACGACAGCAGCTGTTTCTGGCCCATCGACAGCGTCGATCCGCGCTCCGCCACGGCGCTGTCGAACCCGTTCGTCATCCGCTCGATGAACGGCTCCGCATGGACGGCGCGGGCAGCCATGCGCACCCGCGTGTCGTCAATCGCGGGGTGACCCAGCCGGATGTTGTCCGCAATCGTGCCGGAGAACAGGTGGACGTCCTGCAGAACGAGGCTGAACAGGCCGCGCAAGTCCGCGAGATCGAGCGCCCGCACGTCCACGCCGTCGACCGTGATGCGCCCGCGATTGACATCATAGAACCGCAGCAGCAGGTTGATGAGCGTCGTCTTGCCGGACCCGGTGGCGCCGACGATGCCGACTCGCTCGCCGGGCTTGACGTCGAAACTCACGTCCCGCAGGACGAAATTCTCGTCGTTGTACGCGAACCAGACGTGTTCGAACGCGATGTGTCCGGCGGCGGGCGCCGGGCGGACCGCCGGCACCGCCGGCGAGGCAATCGCCACCGGTTCGTCGAGCAGCTTGAAGATGCGCTCGGAGGACGCCATCGCCGCCTGCAGGATGTTGAACTTCTCGGACATGTCGCTGATCGGCCGGAAGAAGCGCTGGGAGTACTGCAGGAAGGCGACCACCGACCCGATCGTCAGCGCGCCGCCGAGATGGCGCATGCCGCCGTACCAGATGATCAGCGCCGCCGCCAGGGAGCTGACCGCCTCGACCGCCGGATAGAACACCGCATAGTAGAAAATCGAATCGATGTTCGCGTCGCGATGCTTGCGGTCGATGTCGTCGAACCGCTGGAAGTTCAGCGCCTCGCGGCGGAACAGCTGCACGGTCGCCATGCCGGTGATGTTTTCCTGCAGAAACGCATTGATGCGCGCGATCCAGCCGCGGACCACGCGATACGAGTCGCGCACGTTCTTCCGGAACCACTGGGAGATGCCGACGATGATCGGCAGCACGGCGAAGGTGACCAGCGCCAGCCGCCAGTTCATGACGAGCATCATCACCATGATGCCCACCAGGGTGAGCACGTCACTGAACACCGTGACGACGCCCGACGTGAAGAGATCGTTCAGGACGTCGACGTCGGAGGTCACGCGGGTCATCAGGCGGCCGACCGGATTGCGATCGTAGAACCGCAGGTCCAGGCGCTGCAGGTGGCCGTAGATCGCCATCCGCAGGTCGAACATGATGCGCTGGCCGGTGAACTGCATCGACCAGGTCTGGACGTATTCGGCGGCAAACGCCGCCACCAGGATGACCAGATAGATCAGCGCGATCCGGTCGAGCCCGTCAAGGCGGCCGGCGGCGATGTAGCGGTCGATGGCCACTTTGATGAGGTACGGCTGCGCCAGCGAGGCGGCGCTGCCGACGATGATCGCGCCCAGCGCCACGCCGACCTGCCGCCAGTAGGGCCGCAGGTACTGCAGCAGCCGCCGCATCAACCGGGCGTCGTAGGCTTTCCCGAGGATTTCGTCGTCGTGCACGGACACAGAATCTGGTAATTGGGTGATTGGGTAATCGGGTAATTGGATTGGGTGACTGTCGATTACCAGATTACCCGATTACCCAATTATTCAATCTCTGGTTTTTTGACACTCGTGTTGACAGGCCACAGAAGCAACCCTTATAGTCCTGTGGCCGTCAAACAGGAGTAACCGACAGCGATCAAGACTTGCTATGGCTGATAAGTCCGACATCCTCCAGGGCACACTGGATCTCATGGTGCTGCAGACGCTCGAGGCGATGGGGACGCTTCACGGCTACGGGATCGCGCGGCGCATCGAGCAGATCAGCGAGGACGTGCTCCAGCTCAATCAGGGCACGATCTACGCCTCGCTGCTGCGTCTCCAGCAGCGCCGCTGGATTTCCGCGAGCTGGGGCACGTCCGACAACAACCGGAAGGCCAAGTACTACGCCATCACCCGCGGCGGCCGGAAGCAGCTCGCCGAGCAGACCGAGAACTGGGAACGGATCGCCGGCGTGATGGGCCGGCTGCTGCGGCTGGCGGGCCGGTGATGCCGCTCGGTGCCCGGCTCTTCGCGCTGCTGTCGCGGGTCCGGGCGTTGTTCGGATCGCAGCGCCTCGACGCCGAGTTCGGCCGCGAAATCGACTCGCACCTCGAGATGCTCGTGGAGGATTACATCCGCCGCGGCCTGCCGCCCGACGAGGCCCGGCGCGAGGCCGTGCTCCGTTTTGGAGGACCGATGCAGATTCAGGAGTCGAACCGCGACCACCGCAGCCTGCCGTTCGTCGAAACCACCCTGCAGGACATCCGCTACGGACTCCGCGCGCTGCGCAAATACCCGGCGTACTCGGCGATCGCGATCGCCACGCTGGCTGTCGGCATCGGCGCCGGCACCGCGGTCTTCAGCGTCGTCGGCGCGGTGCTGCTCCGGCCGCTGCCTTACCGGAACCCCGGCGAACTGGTCCGGGTCTTCGAGACGAATCCGCTCCGACGCTGGACGAGGAACATCGCGGCGCCCGCCAACTGGGCCGACTGGCAGGTGCGCAACAAGAGCTTCACCGGCATCGGCGCCTACGAGCAGTTCAGCAACAACGGCAGCGGCGCGAGCGACATGTTCCTCACCGGCTTCGGCGAGCCGCAGGGCTTGAAGAATCTCGGCGTGAGCGGCAACTTCTTTGACGTCCTGGGCGCCGCGCCGCTGCTGGGCCGCACGTTCACCGACGAGGAACAGTACGACGGCAAGGCGCGGGTTGCGGTCCTCAGCTACGGCCTCTGGCAATCGGCGTTCGGTGGGGATCCGCACATCGTCGGCAAAACGATCACGTTGAGCGGCCGCGGCTACGACGTCGTCGGCGTCATGCCGCGCGCGTTCTTTTTCCCGGGCCGCGACGTACAGATCTGGACGCCGTTCGGATACACGCCGAAGCGGATCGCCGATTCGCGCCGGCCTCATTGGCTCGGCGTCGTTGCGCGCCGGAAGCCAGGGGTGACATTCGAGCAGGCGCGCGAAGACATGACCGGCATTGCACGCCAGCTCGAGCAGCAATACCCCGACACCAACACGCAGATGGGCGTCCACCTGGAGCCGCTCCACGACAGCTTCGCGAGCGAATCGCGCACGGCGCTGCTGATGCTCAGCGCGGCAGTCGGCCTGCTCTTCCTCATCGTCTGCGCCAACATCGCCAACCTGCAGCTGGGTCGCGCCGTCAGTCGCGGACGCGAGCTCTCGATCCGGCGCGCGCTCGGCGCGGGCCGTTCCAGGCTGCTGCGACAGCTGTTGACCGAATCCGTGCTGCTCTCCCTGATAGGCGGCGCGCTCGGACTTGGGGCCGCGGTGCTTGGCCGGACCATGCTGACCCGTTACGCGGCCGATGCCCTGCCGCTGTTCGCCGAAGTCCAGATCGACCGCAGTGTCCTCTTCTTCGCCGTCGCACTCTCGCTGTGCGCGCCGATTATCTTCGGCATCATTCCCGCCCTGTCGTCGTCCCGCCGCGATCTCGTGACGGAGCGCAGCGAATCGACCCGCGGCACGCAGGGGCTTCGCCATGTCCTCGTGGCCGCCGAGGTCGCGCTTTCGATCGTGCTCGTCGTCGGGGCCGTGCTGCTGGTGCGCAGCCTCGACCGTCTGCAGGACGTCGATCCCGGCTTCAACCAGGAGCATGCGGTCGCCTTCACGATGACGCTACCGTCGGCGCGCTATCCGGACGCCGTCTCCCGCTACCGCGCGTTCATGGAAATCGAACGCCGGGTGCGCGAACAGCCGGGGATACAGGCGGTCGGCGCGACCAGCGTCCTGGCGCTTCGCGGCTTCGGATGGACCGGCGACACGACGATTGAGGGGCGCGCGGCCACCGACTACGAACGCGATACCCGTCATGGGTCGGTGACGACGAACTACTTCGGCGCGATGGGCATCCGCCTGCTGGCGGGACGCACGTTCGAGCTCACTGACACGCGCGACAAGCCGGAAGTGGCGATTGTGAACCACTCGCTCGCGCAGCGATACTTCCGCGGCCTCGCCGACGCGGACGTCGTGGGCAAGCGGGTCTCGTTCGGCCGCCCGCAGGACAACAGCCCCTTGGTCACGATCGTCGGCGTCGTCGCCGACGAGAAGCAGGAAGGGATGGATCGCCCCGCCGAGCCGACGGCCTATTCGAGCATCGGCCAGCGTCAGCAGAATCCCCTCACCTTCGTCGTCCGCTCGTCGATCGGCCCCCAAGCGGCGCTGGCCGCCGTCCGCGCCCAGGTCCACGCCGTCGACAAGGACCTGGCGCTCACGCAGGTCGCCACGCTGCAGGAAGTAGTGGACGTGTCGATGGCAGGCGCGCGGTTCCGGACGACACTGCTCGCGCTGTTTGCCGGCATCGCCCTGTTCCTCGCCGCGCTCGGCATCTACGGCGTGCTGGCCTACTTCGTGTCGCAGCGGGCGCGGGAGATCGGTATCCGCGTCGCGCTCGGTGCCCAGCCGTCGGGCGTCTTCCGGATGGTGGTGCGCCAGGGCATGCTGCCAGTCGTCCTCGGCGCGGCGGCGGGCGTCGCGGTCGCGATCCCGCTGACGACGTTGCTGCGCACGCTCCTGTTCGGCGTACAGCCAATCGATCCACCGACTTACGCGATTGCCTTGACGGCGCTGGCCGGAATCGCCGTCGCGGCGTGCGCCGTCCCGGCGCTGCGCGCGACGCGAGTGGATCCGCTCGTGGCGTTGAGAGACGAGTAGTCAGGATCGCCACGAAGAACGAAGTCGCGAAGCCATCTAGATCTTTCGTGCCTTCGTGCCTTCGTGGCGTTCGATGCGGTTGAAGCCGCCGGCGCTACGACGCTGCGAGCTCCTCTTCGAGCAGCTGCTTCCTGTGCAGTTCCGCGTAGAGGCCGTTGTGACGGATCAGCGCGTCGTGGCTTCCCTGTTCGACAATGCGCCCGTCGTCGAGGACGAAGATGCGATCCGCGTCGCGCACGGTGGAGATCCGGTGCGACACGATGATCGACGTCCGCTCGCGCATCACGGTGCGCAGCCGCGAGAGGATTTCCTCCTCGGTATAGGTGTCGACCGCCGACAGCGCATCGTCGAGGATCAGGATGCGCGGGTCGATGACGACGGCGCGCGCGATCGCCGTCCGCTGCTTCTGACCGCCCGACAGCGTAATCCCCCGCTCGCCGACCATCGTGTCGTAGCCCTTCGGAAAATCGGCGACGTCCTTGTCGAGGCGCGCGACGGCGGCGGCCGCTTGGATCTTCTCGTCACGCCCATCCCGCGACCCCAAAAGGGTCGCGCTACGGACGTCGGCGACGGCGTTGTCCGACCGACGGTCGTAGCGCGGGCCTTTCAGGCCCGCGAACTCCTGTGCATCCAGCCCGAACGCCACGTTGTCGCCAAGCGTGTCCGAAAACAGGAAGGGCTCCTGCGGCACGAAGCCAATCGCGCTGCGAAGCGTGGCCAGCGGCAGGTCGCGCACGTCGACGCCGTCGATGAAGACCGTCCCGGGCGGTGGATCGTGCAAGCGGGCGAGCAGCGAGATCAGCGTCGTCTTGCCGGAGCCGGTGACGCCGACCAGCGCGACGGTCTCGCCCGCCGCGATCGTGGCCGAGACGTGATTCAGGACCGGGATATCGCCGTACGAGAACACGAGATCGCGGAATTCGATGGCCCCACGAATAACCGCGGAGCGCGCAGAATTCGCAGAGAAAGAATTGCTCTGCGTGCTTAGCGTGCTCTGCGGTTGATCTTGGATAGCGGGAACCGTATCAAAAACCTCCAGCATCCGCTTCCACGACGCCATGCCGCGCTGCAGCATGTTGGTGACCCACCCGAACGCAATCATCGGCCAACTCAGCATCGTCAAATACGAGTTGAACGCGACGAACTCGCCGACCGACATCCGTCCCCGCACGACTTCCCTGCCGCCGAGCCAGAGAACGAGGAGCGCGCCGAGGCCGAGGAAGAACGACATGCTTGGAAAAAAGAACCCCTGCAGGACGATCAGCCGGCGGTTGCGTTGGAGGTATTCTTCGTTCGATCGCCGGAACCGCTCCAGTTCGGCGTGCTCCTGACGATACGCCCGCACGACACGCACGCCTGACAGGGATTCCTGGGCCACCGCGCTGACGTCGGACAACTGTGCCTGAATCAGCTCGAACCGCTTGTGAATGGCGCTGCCGAACACCTTCACCGAAATCGACACGAACGGCATCGGGATCAGCGCGAAGAGCGTAAGCCGCGCGTCGATGCCGATCATGACGAACAAGGCGACCACCAGCGTCAGCATGGTATTGGCCGAATACATGATCGACGGCCCGATCATCATCCGGACGGCGTTGAGATCGTTGGTGGCGCGCGACATCAGATCGCCGGTGCGATGCGTCTGGAAGTACGAGTGCGGAAGCGTCTCCAGGTGCGCAAAGAAGTCGTTGCGCATGTCGTATTCGATGTCGCGCGAGGCGCCGATGAGGATGCGGCGCTGCAGGAACAGAAACACTCCGCTGACGAGGCCGATCCCCAGCAGCAGCGCGCCATACCCCGCCAGCTTCGCGCGGGTGACTCCTCTGGTCAGGTCGTCGATGGCGAAGCCGAGGACCAGCGGCGAGGCGAGCGCGACCGCCCGGGTGCAGACGACACAGACTAGACCGAGGGAAAACGCGCGCCGGTACCGGAGGACGTACCGGATCAGGCGCCGAAAGGCGGACACAACTCAGTATAGCGTCCGGCGTTTCATGCTTTTATCACTTCCTTATGCTGCGGCGAAGCCTGATAGAATCGGCGGGTGCGGGCCCTGGTCATCATCGCGCCGATTCTCTGTATTCTGGCAATTGCCTACCGTTATTACAGCCTGTTCATCGCCAAACATGTCATGGCGCTGGACGACTCGCGCGTCACGCCGGCGCACATCAAGAATGACGGCCACAACTTTTTCCCGACGACGCGCTGGGTGCTCTTCGGCCATCACTTCGCGGCCATCGCGGGCGCCGGTCCTCTTGTCGGACCGGTATTCGCCGCGCAGTTCGGCTACGCCCCGGGGTTGATCTGGCTGGTCGGCGGCGTCTGCATCGCCGGCGCGGTGCAGGACTACATCTGGCTGTGGGCGTCGACGCGGCGCGGCGGGCGCTCGCTGGCGGAGATCGCGCGCAACGAGGTCAGCACGACCGCCGGAATCACGGCCGCCATCGCCATCCTCTTCATCCTGATCATCGCGATGGCCGGCCTCGGTATCGTCGTCGTGAACGCGCTGGCCGAAAGCGCGTGGGCGACGTTCACGATCGCCATGACCGTCCCCCTCGCGCTGTTCATGGGTATGTACATGTTCAGGTGGCGCACAGGCCACGTGCAGGAGGCGACGATTCTCGGCGTCACGGTGATGTTCCTGGCAGTGGTATTCGGCAAGAACGTCGCGGAATCGTCTTACGCGCATTTCTTCCTGCTGACAAAACACCAGATCACGATCGCGATGGCCCTCTACACCGTCGCCGCCTCCATCCTGCCGGTGTGGATGCTGCTCACGCCTCGCGCCTACCTCAGCACGTTCATGAAGATCGGGACGATCGCGTTTCTCGTGCTCGGGGTGATGATCCTCAATCCGAAGCTCGAGGCGCCGGCGTTCTCGAGCTTCATCGGCGGCGGAGGCCCGGTCGTGCCGGGCCCGCTGTTCCCGTTCGTCTTCATCACGATTGCCTGCGGCGCCATCTCGGGTTTCCACGCGCTGGTCTCGACCGGCACGACGTCGAAGATGGTCGATCGGGAATGGGACATCCGGCCAATCGGCTACGGCGCGATGCTCATCGAAGGCGTGGTCGGTGTCGTCGCCATCATCACCGCCTGCGCCCTGCATCCCGCGGACTACTACGCCATCAGCACCACACCGGAAGTCTTTCAGAAACTCGGCATGACCGTCGTCAACCTGCCGGAACTACAGAGCGAAGTCGGCGAGACCGTGGCGGGACGTCCGGGCGGCGCGGTGGCGCTCGCGGTCGGCATGGCCCAGATCTTCAGCGGCCTCCCCGGAATGCGCGGCCTGATGGCCTACTGGTACCACTTCGCGATCATGTTCGAAGCCCTGTTCATCCTGACGACCATCGACTCCGGCACGCGCATCGGCCGTTTTCTCGTTCAGGAGTTCGGCGGACGCGTGTGGAAACCGCTGGCGCGAACCGACTGGCTGCCGGGAAGCCTGATCTCGACGTTCGTCATCGTGGGCGGATGGACGTATTTCATCTGGACCGGGAACATCGCGATGATCTGGCCGATGTTCGGTGTCGCGAACCAGCTGCTGGCTGTCGTGGCGCTGGCGGTGGGTACGACGATCATCGTCAACATCGGGCGCAAGCAGTACGCCTGGGTCACCTTCCTGCCGCTCTGCTTCATCAGCGTCACCACGCTGACGGCAGGATACATGAGCCTGCGGGACAACTTCTGGCCGATGGCGATCGGTCCCGACCCGGCGCTGCACATGCAAGGCTACGTACAGTCGATCTGCACTGTGATCATGCTCGTCTGCGCGGTGATCATCCTGGCCGCCACGGCCAGACGCTGCCTGCGCGTGATAAGCGCCGAGATCCCGACATTCGAACCGACCGAGAGCGGAGCTAGCCTCTAGCCCCGACAGCATCGGTCTACTCCATCACCCGCGTGACGTGGGCCGACACTGCCAGCCAGCGGTCCTGACGCTTCTCCCAGACATCGGTGTACTGTCCGCGACCGCGACGCCCGTCCTTCAACGCGAAGCGCGTTCTGCCGTGGATGATCGCCACTTCTCCGAGCACGCGGATCCTGAGATCGTCCACGTCGAAATCGGTGAACGACACGGGAACGGCCGTCTGCGTCAGGAACTGCGGCTTGTCGATCACGGAGCCATCGGGATTGGTGCACAGAAAGTCGTCCGCGAGGATTTCGGTAAACCTCGCCACGTCGGAATGCACGACCGAGTGAATGTACTGGCTGTTGAGGTCGCGCAGCACCTCGACTTCCGACGCCGTTGCCGTATTGGTGGTCATGAGATCTCCTCTGCGCCGACGGCGGATTCGCGAGACGGCTTGTTTCTCTGTTGTGGCTTGAACACGCCGAACACCAGCCAGTACAGACCGGCGGCGATCACCGCCAGCATCATCCAGCGCAGCGCCGACGCCCAGAACAGCGCGTCGAGCACCGGCCACTCGAAGCGGAACTGCCGCAGGATTGCGGCGCGCTCGGTCATCCAGTGCCATGCGGTGTGCGTCACGAGCGCCGACAGAATGATCGTCCCCATGCGCTCGGCGACGACGTACTTGAACAGCAGATCGAGCGCCGGAATGAAGGCGACCAGCACGAGCAGTTGTCCCAGCTCCACCCCGATGTTGAACGACAACAGCGACGTCAGCAGGTGCGACCCGGCAAACTGCAGCGTGTGTTGCAGCGCAAACGAGAACCCGAACCCGTGCACGAGCCCGAAGCCGAATGCGATTAGCCAACGACGTTTAACCGCGGAGCTCGCGGAGTTCGCTGAGAAAAAAGATTTTCTCTGCGTGCTTTGCGAGCTCTGCGGTTCAGAACCGGCACCGACGATGTTCTCTAGCGCCATGTAGACGATCGACGTGGCAATCAGCGTCTCGATGAGCGGCGGGAACCAGAGCGCGTCTGGCGCCAGGTTGTAGGCCGAGGCGAACAGGGTGATCGAGTGCGCGACGGTGAAGGCCGTCACCACGGCGACGAGCGCGCGGAAACGCCGGAACGGAATGACGAGGCAGAACAGGAACAGCAGGTGATCGATGCCGTCGAGGATGTGGGTGAAGCCGAGCTTCACGAACTGCAACGCCGCCTGATGCCAGCGCGGGTCGAGCCGCACGAAACCCGTGGTTCCGACGAACTCGAACCCCCGCACGGTGCCGTCGGGCAGCACCAGCCGGAGCACCGTGATCGTCCGGAGCCCGAGCCGATCGAGCCGCGAGTCGACCGAGAAGGGCGACCGGTCCGACTGAATCGGGTACTCAAAGAAGACGTCGAGCACCCCCGAGGACCACGGCAGGTCCGTGTCGTCCGGCAGTCGACTTCCGGTGACGTGCGCCAGCGCCTCGTCGTACGACGAGGTGAACGATCGATCCGAGGGCAACGATGGGCGCACCTCGACTAGCCTCGGAAGCGGCAGACGCGTGTCGCCCTCGTAGACGTCAATCGCCTCGCCCACCCAGAGCGTCGCCGCGTCGCGCAGCAGCGATTCGGCTCGACTGATGTCGAGGATGCCGAGCGTCTTATCGCCGCGGGTGGGGTAGTTCATGTCGCGCATCGCGACCAGCGGCACGCGAACGAGAAGCCGTAGCCGCTGCCCCTCGGG
>Ga0193697_1000586_pt1 | contig 12747 bp, 11 predicted proteins | sample L3m2metaG_FD_145073 | JGI IMG/M metagenome (GOLD analysis project Ga0193697, IMG submission 145073) | Soil microbial communities from a riparian zone of the East river system, Colorado, United States - L3m2 | ecosystem: Environmental > Terrestrial > Soil > Riparian zone | place: USA: East River... | reverse complement strand
GTCGTGGGTGTCATTCGCCTCGTTGAAGACATTGCGCAACTCGCGCGCAAGCCTCGCTCCGCGCCGATGACGGAGCTTCTGAAAGACAACGAATCGCGAGATCAGGTCTACTTCGCTTTTACACAAAGCGACACGAGGTTTGCGGGTCTCGGTGGCCGCGCCGATGCGAAGAAAATGATTAAGGAAGGCTTGTCTGAATATTACCTCTATACCGTCGAGGGGCAGGACACGATTCCGAACGGCTGGGCCAAGCGCCTCGGCTCGTTTCGCGCCGCAGACGTGCCGATCTCCAGCTACTACAAATACGAGAAGGAGCGCTGGGCCGACCAGGTCGTTCGCTACTATCGTTTCAAAAACGACAAGTCGAGCAAGCTCGGCAACGAACCGCTGCCCGATGGCGCGGTCAACGCCTTTCGACTCGCGACGGAGGATGATCTTTATGCTTTCGTCGGGCGTACGGCTGTCAAATACATCCCCATCGATGAACAGGTCGAACTCGAGTTGGGCAACGATCTCGAAGTGCTCGTCAAACCGACCCTGGTTAACTGGCTGAAAACCGACATGCGATTCGATACCCATGGCAATGTTATTGGCTGGACGATTAAGGAGACCTGGGAGATCGAAGTCCAAAACTCGAAAGAGATCGATGTGACTCTGGATATTCGCCGCAACTTCTCCGGCGATTGGACGCTCAACACTCGCGCGCAGTACGAGAATGTCGATGCAACGAAGGTCAAGTTCGTTGTGCCTTTGAAACCGCGCGAGAAACAGACATTGAACTATGAACTTACAACTCGTTACGGAACGAATGCCACGCGTTAAGCTGATCGCCCTGGCATTGCTTGCGATCGCGCTGATCACTGGCTGTGGCAGGGACGCGACGCCGCTCGCGTCCGCCGGGCGTGGCGACCCTGCCCAACGCTACGATGCGGCCAAGGCGCTCTTTGAGAAAGCTAGTCGCGATTACCACATTCCCTCTGCACAAGCGCACGGCCAGGAGCGGCGCCGGCTCGAAGAGCAAGCTGGGGCTCTCTATTCAGATGTGGTCAGGAATTATCCCGACCAACGTTCGTGGGCCTCGCAGGCACTGCGCAGCCTGGCGAATATTCGCGCCGCTCAGACGAACATCACCGAAGCGGTGAAACTCTACGCCCAGGTCGGCGAGCGTTTCCCAAATCAGGATTTCGAGGTGTTGATGTCCTGGAAATCGGCGGCCGATTTACTGTCCGATTCAGGTCGGCGGGCGGACGCAAAAATCTTTTACGAAAAAATCATCGCGCGATTTGATCAACGGGACGCCCTGCCAATCATCCAATCTGTCGTGCGCGGCTCGAAGGACCGACTGCAAGGCGAACTACTTCTTTCCCGGAATAGCGAGTGACTGAAGCATGAGCGACGAAAGACCGGAAGAAGTCTTTCCCGTACGCTGCGAGAGAGCACCGGCCATGCCCGAAGCATACGCGGTCGACGCCGAAGTGCCTGCCACCACATACGCTTGATTGCCAAAACTCACGACACTCGCTCCGGGTGCGCCAAGATCAATAAACGAACCGTGATTCGCCCACGGAGCAATCTCTCCGTTGCGGTTAATCGCAGTCACGGCAAGAACATCCGGGTAGGCAGCCGGATATGTCGGCGTCGTGACTGGCTCATTGCCGGCAGCGGCAAAAAACAGGATACCCTGCTTCGCGCTGTTCTCGATCATGTTGGCCAGGAACGGCGTATCCACCGGACTGCCAAGGCTCAGATTGATGATCGTCGCGCCCGACTCGATCGCGCGATAAATACCTGCTGAAATCTCGAACGTGGTAGTCGTCTCGCTCGCGCCATACACGTCCACTGGCAACACGCGCACTCGCGACCCATCGGCGTCTCCCCCCTGTTCCCCAATCCGCACGCCCTGCAAAATCGTCTGGAACATCGAAGGGCCATGGCCTGGCTTGCCGCCCGGTTCGGCCGGGTCGTCGGCCACAGAAATCCCGGGCAGAAGAAATTCGTCTAAATTGTTCCCGAGCTTCTGCACTGCCGAATCGATCAAGCCGATGACGATTTGGTCTCCCGTCCCCGCGGCCTTTGCACGCAAATTCATCGGCGGCGCGGAGCTAAGGCTCAATTGCTCGGGATCGGCGGGACGCATAATGGGATAATTCAAGTCGACTGATTCGACGCTTGAATCTCCCTTCAACGACTCGCGCGCCGAGTTCGCGGCATCCGCACTGTCAAACCGCAACCGGTAGGCGTTCAAACCGTCAATGCGCCCGACCACTTTCGCGCCAAGCCGCCTGGCGACATCTTCGATCTTTTCCCCCGGCTTAAGTTTCACAATCAGCTCGTTGGGAATGTGCTTCTCGGATTTCTTGAGCGGCGCGATGCGTTGTGTCGCTTCCTGGACAGAGGTCCGATATACGCAAAGTTTGGGCGGCGCATCCGACTGCGGCACGAGCACTGCCGTCAGCGATGGAATCAACAGCCGCAACGCTTCGCCCGGCGAGCGGTCCTTGAACTTGGTGGAAACCGTTTGCTTCGTGCCCGGCTCGATAAAAACCTGCCAGCCGGTGGCCGAAGCCACGTGCTCCAGGAGAGTCCTCACGTCCCAGTCTTTGATGTCGGCGCTGACTTTGTCCTGCCCGGCACGCCAGTCGAGAAGATTGGTCCCTGTGGAAGATTCTGTCGGAGCGGCGCTGGCCGCAGAAGCGCCATTCGCCACCGGCAAGCAAAGGCCGGCGAGCGCGAGCGGAATAATTGGCAGCCACTTCATCTCGGACCCGAATATACGTCAATATATACCCCGCCGCGACAGAAAGGTTTCCTGGCCATTGCTGATAGCATTCCGGAGCGCGGGCAGCCTTGCCCGCCTGGATGAAATCGTTGTATCCGGAATTGGCGGGCGAGGCTGCCCGCGCTGCACTCTTGGGTTAACATTGTCAGCCACACCGCACTACTTCTGTTCGTCTTTGGCGGCAGGCACCTGCGCAGCGATCTTTTTGACGTCATCTGCTGGCAGAAGAATCGCCATCACGGACGACTGCATGTTGAACATACCGCCTCCCCCGCCCGATTTCACGGCGCGCATCACGAACAGGCCAACGACTTTCCCATCCGGCGTAAATGCGGGACAACCCAGGCCGGTCGCCGTTTTGTCGCTTCCCGGCACGTAAAACAGCCGCGGCCTTTGGACCACAGCGTTGATACGCTCGATCGACGCGGCATAAGCGCGGCCAGCGACTTGCCCCAGCCGATTAATAGTGATGACTTCATCGAACATATCCACTTTGCCGCTCTTCGTGAGATCCAGAGCTTGCATTGGTGAGGAAGGCTTGGTTTTCGGGCGGATAAACGCGAGGTCCAAATCTTTGTCGCGCAACACGATCTCGGCCGGCATTTCAGTGCCATCCTGAGTAAGCAATTTCACGTCACTGACTTCGCTCCCCATTTTCAGTTTGAAACTCTCCTCGTCATCACCGCCGAAGCCGCCCATAAAACTCTGGATGAGCCCGGTCGGGTCGGTGCTGGAGAGCGCGACGGCCGTCAGTCCAGAGGGGTCGATGACTGTGCCGCTGACTTCCTGTTTGGATTCGCGAGCGTCACTACCGGCGCCGCCAAATCCGAACTTGCTCTTCACCACGAGTTGCACGGTGATGACCGTATTTTGGTGTTTTTTGAAAATCTCGCGGCCTTTCGCGGCTACATCCTGCGATTGGGCTGCTGCGATTGCGGCCCACGAAAACGCCACCGCGATATATGTGAGAAAGCGAATCATAATTCAGTTCTGGTTGAGTTTACTGCGTCCATTTCGGTTCGAATTCGAGAAATCGACTGTGAATTCCGCGCATGACTTTCATCACCACAAAGCGTTTCTTCGCGGAAGCGATCTTTTCCATGATCGGGCGAAGCTCATCCACATTGCGAACCTGCTGGCTATCCACTTCCACGATGAGATCTTCGTCCTGGAGCGATGCCAGTTCGGCCCAGCTTCCGGACTTCACATCTTCAACCAGCACGCCCGTTTGATCCGGCGCCCACTGTTCTTCGGCGCGGTCGTGAAAGGCGATATCACGCGCGACGAATTCGAAGTCCTCGTTGCGATATTTCTTCATTTCCCGGCGCAACCGCGGCGAGCGCTCCAACTCGACCGAAACAGGCCGGCGTTCCTTGTTGCGCACAATCGCAAGCTTCACTGTCGTCCCCGGATCATACTGGCGAATCAGAGTCGCCAGGTCCTCCTCGTGCTCGGGCGCGTTGGCAGTCAATCGCTCGTCATCGACAGCGACAATCAGGTCACCGATTTTGATACCAGCCTTGTCTCCACTGTGTCCGCGATAAACATGCGTCACGTAAAATCCTTTGATATCCTTCTGATTGATTTGCGCGGCAATCTCCCGACTGATCACCTGCGTCTCAATGGGCAGCCATGCCTTGGTCGCTTCGAGTCCGGGGTCCTCCAACTCGCGAATGCCCAACCGCACCACCGCCACGTGACGCCGCCCTTTGCGTTCGAACGCGGCAAGCACTGGTGTCGGCTCTTTCTTCCATTCGGTGAGTTGCCGCGTCAGATCGCTCAGGTCGCGAAGTGATTTGATCGGCTGATCGTTAACCTGGACCATGACGTCCTGCGGTTGAAAATCCGGTTTCGCGGCACCCGCGGGGCCGCCGGGCCGAACTGAAGTAACAAGCACGCCATCTGAATTGGGCCGCTTCAGTTCGCGCGCCATCAGCCCGGAAAGATTGCGCGCGGTGAGGCCCCATTGCTTGAGTTCCTGCTGACGCGGGCGCAACTCTTCGCGCTCGGTTGGAGTCACGCGCACGGTCTTCTCCTGTCCGTTGCGCAATATCACAAAGGGCACTTCCTTGCCGACCGGCAGATCCGAGACCAGGGCCATGAAAAGCGGCAACTCCTCCTCATGACGCACGCGCACGGGAGTCTCGCCAACGCGCACGATCATGTCGCTGGCACGGATGCCGGCTTCATACGCGGGAGTGTCTTCGAGGACGCCGGAAACGAGAACTCCGCGGTCATCCCGCGGTTCCTTGAGTAGTTGCTGCACTTCAACTCCGAGCCAGGCGCGGCGCGCTCTGCCGAACTGAATCAGTTGCTCGGCCACGCGTCGCGCAAGATTCCCGGGAATCGCGCCGCCGAGGCCCATCCGAATTTCGTTGATGCCGACAATCTTTCCTTCGAGGTTGACGAGAGGGCCGCCGGAGTTGCCGCCGTAAATCTGCGCATCGTGGCCGATCCACCGCACAAGCGAGCCTACGTCCTCGCCTTCCTGGCGAAGGCGTCCACCGAAGAACCGCGGCATGACCATCTCGACATTGCTGATGATGCCGAGCGTGACCGATTGAGAGAGCGCCATCGGGCTGCCCATTGCCAACACCTGATCGCCCACGCGAAGTTTGGAGGAATCACCAAACTCCACCGTGGGAAACTGGCGGTTGCCAGACCCATCCGGTTTGAGCCGGATCACGCAAATATCTGTCATTGGATCGGTGCCAATCAGTTCGGCTTCGATTTCTTCGCGATCCACCAGTGTGCAAAAAATCCGCACGGCACGGCCCGCAACATGGTGATTCGAAACGATGTGTCCCTCTTTCGTAATGATTGCGCCGCTGCCGACCGCCTGGGACTTGATTTCGCGCCCTTCGGAATAAGAAGTGGATACAACGCGAATGCGGACCAACGATGGCTTCACGCGGGCGACGGCCGCTTCGACTGTAGGGCGCAGTTGATCGGGGACATCAGCAGACGGCTCGGACGAAGGCGCAGCACGGAGCGCGAGCGCACTGGCGAGCATCAGAATAATGCAGCCAGGCTTAAAGATTCGGGATCGAAATTCCATGTTCGTTTTGTAGCACCCCTTTGACAGGATACAAGCAATCTACGCGAAGCCTGCCACAGGTCAATTTCTTGGCGCATTTCATCGCACTGAACTGTCCTTCCCTGGCCTTGCCGTTGAATGGGGCTGAGTCATTCTCATGACTGTGACGCAGATCGTAGAAGCGCTTACGCCCCAGCTCGTTAATGAGGTCCGGCGGTTGTTCGAGGAGTATGCGGCCGAACTGAAGATCGATCTATGCTTCCAAAATTTTTCTGAAGAATTGGCGGGCTTGCCGGGAAAATATGCGCCGCCCGAAGGAAGGTTGCTGTTGGCCAGAGAAGATGAGCAGGTTGCGACCGTCGGTTGTGTCGCTTTGCGCAAACTCGAAGATGGCATTTGCGAAATGAAGCGCTTGTATGTCCGACCGACGTCTCGTGGTCAGGGTCTCGGCAGGCTGCTTGCCGTTCGAATCATCGACGACGCGCGGCTTATTGGTTACAGGCGCATGCGCCTGGATACGTTGCCGTCCTTGAAGACAGCCATCACGCTCTACGAGACTCTCGGATTTCGTCGCATCGACTCCTATCGGTATAATCCTGATGCTGGCGCGGTGTTTATGGAATTGGACTTGGGTCGTTAAACGTCACCGCGGCTCCAGCTTCGAGAGCTGAGCGGGTTTTCCGATACAATACAAATTGCTTTCGGTGCGGATGAAAAGCTGGTTGCCGGCCACTGCCGGTGAGCCAAGTGTCACCTCATTGAATTGATTGGTCGCGAGAATTTCCAGTTTGGGCGACGCCTTCACCACCACGCAATTGCCCTGGCCATTCAGGAAATAGATTTTGCCATCCGCCGCCACGGGCGAGACTTTCACGTTCGCGCTAAAGAGCCGTTCCTGCCAGCGCGGTTCGCCGGTTTTCAAGTCGAGGCACGACGCCATTCCATCATCACGCACCGTGAACACGTTGCCATTGTAAACCACCGGAGAAGGGCAATCGGGCGAGTATTTGAATGACGTCCAGAGCCGCTCTTTGGAATTTGCTTTGAGCCCCACTGTGTAGCCGCGGTTTTGGAAACCGGATGCCACCGCGACTATGGCGCCTTCTCCGGCAGCGAGACCTGAGATCGTGCGCCCATATGGATGCGGCACTGTTAAACCGTCAACAATCCACGTCTGCTCGCCGGTGCCGGGATCGTAAGCAGTCACCGCCTCGTCGCCTTCGATGATGATTTGGGTGCGGCTACCGCTTTTGAAAAAGATGGGGCTTGAATAGGAGTCCTGCGCTTCACCTTTGGGGCCGATGTCACGGTCCTTTTTCCAAACGTTCTTACCGGTCGCGGTATCAATCGCGAGCAAATAGCTCGGCCCCTGGTGCATGCAAGCGACATACAGCCGTTTGTCGTAAAGCATGGGCGACGTGCCGTAGCCGTGGTTGAATTTGTATTCGCCGTATTCCTGAACAAGCTGGCGTTGCCAAAGAACTTTGCCATCGCCATCGAGGCACACCAGGTCGCCAGTCCCGAACAATGCGTAAACGCGCGGTCCATCCGTGACCGGCGTCGGCGTCGCCATGTTGTGGAGTTTGTTCTGGAGAGGCTTGGCGCGCGCGACCTCGCGGTTCCACTGCACTTTGCCTGATTTGGCTTCGAGTGCGATCACGTGCAAACCCATTTCGGGAGTTTGAGTCGTGACGTAAACGCGATCATTGAGAAGGATCGGCGAGGAAGCGGCGAAGCCCGGAATTGGAGCTTTCCAGGCGACGCTTTTCTCCTTGCTCCATTCAACAGGAACGTTCCTTGCGGTGCTGACACCGAGACCATCGGGGCCCCGCCAGCAAGGCCATTGCGCGTGCAATAGTGATGTTGTGAGCGCGAACAGGACAGGAATCACGAATCGCATAACTTGTATTATAGATGTTCGGCTTACTTAAACGTCGCAATCGCGGTCTCGTAAACCGTGATTATCTCCCCAAAGCCGTTGACCGTAACACTTAAATCGCGCAGCAGGCCGTCGTACAATCCGTAAATCCAGCCGTGAACTGCCAGTTCCTGGCTGCGTTCCCATGCGTCGCGAACGATGGTGGTGTGGCAGACGTTAACAACCTGCTCGATCACGTTCAACTCGCAAAGTCGATCGGATGCTTCGGACTTATCGAGATTAACCAAATAATTTCCGTGTTTCTCGCGCACGTCCTGAAGGTGGCGCAACCAGTTATCGCTCAAGCCGATCCGTTCGCGGCGCAGTGCCACTTGCACACCGCTGCATCCGTAGTGTCCACATACGATAATGTGGCGCACTTTGAGAATATCGACGGCAAACTGCATCGCGGATAGACAGTTTAGGTCGGTGTGGACAACAAGATTGGCTACGTTGCGGTGGACGAACAGTTCCCCGGGCAGCAGCCCGACGATCTGATTGGCGGGCACGCGGCTGTCCGAGCAACCGATCCAGAAGTAGCTCGGGAACTGCTGGCGCGAAAGCTTCAGGAAGAAATCCGGGTCTTGCTCCCGGATGCGGCGGGCCCAGTCCTTGTTGCTCTCGAAAAGATGGCTGAGGCTTTGCATGTCTAACGCCAGCCTGCTTTTATGTTTCGCATCGGCCGCATAGTAAGCATAGGCAACAGGAATAAAAACCTCAAATACCGCACTCTCTTGAAAGAAACCGCTTCCGGAAAGCGTATTCTCTGATGAGCACGCGCGCCGAGGCCGGCGCGTCGGAACTGGATCGTCGGACCAGTGGGTTCTGTCCTTTAATTAATGCAAGCACTTATGAAAACCCTTCTGTTATGGGCGATTGCCTTCGCCTCCACTCTGCACTGCGCAACGCGCGCCGTTTTTGCGGCGCAACCGGAAATGTCCGCGCACTTCATTTATGTCGGCCAGGCGAATGCCGCGCTCCTGGAGTTTCCGTGCGGAGCGATCCTGATCGATGCTGGCGCGGAGAACAGTGCCTTCGCTGATTCCCTGGCTGATTATCTCAACAACTTCTTCGCCCGCCGCACGGACCTCGCGAACACAATCGAAACGATGTTCATGACGCACAGCCACGTCGATCATTCGCGAGGCGTTCGGAAAATCCTTGGAAACGGATTCAACGTCAAACGGTACATCGATAGCGGGCAGGTCAGCGGTTCGGGGTCAAACGATCTTCGATGGGTACGCACACAAATCAGCAATGGCACGGTGACCTGCAGGCTTAAGGAGTTGGGTGATTTTCACGTGCCAAAGACCGACGCGGACATCGATCCAATCTCGTGCGCTACTTGTGATCCAAAAATCACCGTGCTGTCGAGCCGACTGAATATAAATCCCGGATGGAATCAGACTGCGTTTGGAAACGAGAACAATCACAGCCTGGTTATCCGCGTCGATTTTGGACAAGCCTCCTTCCTGTTTGACGGCGATCTCCAAAAGGAGGGGATCGCCACCTTGCTCCAGGATTACGCGGGTTCGCCGTTGCTCGATGTCGATGTCTACCACGTCGGACACCACGGCGCAGAAAACGGAACTACCGTCGAGTTTCTCAACGCTCTCTCACCCAAGATGGCCATCCTGTCGTGTGGGCGCTGGGATGGCTCTCACTCGACTTTCACCGCATGGGGTTACGGTCATCCTCGTGCCAGTATTATCAGTATGCTGGCCCAAAGCATTACCAACAAACGGTCGCAAGCGATTCACCCCCAACTCGCGCTGGGGCAGCACAGCTTCGCAACGTTCGCGGTTCGAAAACGTATCTACTCGACCGCGTGGGACAAAAACCTGATCGTCCACGCAAAGCTGGACGGCACCTACCGGACGAGTAGAGACGATTTTTGACGTTCGTAGTGCAGGCTTGAGCCGGTTTCGGGTTCATAGTGCAGGCTCCAGGTCACCCCCACGAGCTGGTTGCCCGCGGAATCGATCCTCCGACACATACTGAAGCGGCTTGTCGCGTGTGAAGCCGCGAAATAACAATGCCGGGTGCGAAAGAAAACTATGGCCAGAGTTGCACTGTCAGCGGTCTTGATTGCAACGGGACTCTATATCGTCTGCCTGGTGTTTCTGACGCTCGCGCAACGGCGCATGATGTATTTTCCGTGCCAGGCGTCGCATTCGGAATTGCTGGCAGTCGCCAAACGGGAAGGTTTCAAACCGTGGGAGAATACGAACGGTGAAGTGATTGGCTGGCGGCGCGTTAAACCCGAAGGGCTGGCGCGCCGCTGCATCCTGATTTTGCATGGGAATGCAGGATGCGCGCCGGATCGTTTTCATTACGCGGATTCGTTTGAGGCAGTCGAGCCGATCGATTGTTACATTCTCGAGTATCCCGGTTATGGGGCGCGCAAAGGTTCGCCCTCGCAAGCGTCAATCCTTCAGGCGGCCGAAGAAGGGCTTCAGAGTATTCCGAAGACGTGCTCGGTTTTTGTCGTCGGCGAATCGCTCGGCACCGGTGTGGCGACGTATCTCGCGGGGACCCACAGCAACCGCGTGCGCGGCCTGTTTCTCGTCGCCCCTTACAACACGATGACGGCCGCAGCGCAAAAGCATCTGCCTCTCTTTCCTGTCAAGATAATGCTCCGCGACAAGTATCCCTCCAGCACGTGGCTGGCGCAATATAGCGGGCCGCTGGCGGTACTTTTGGCTGGGCACGACGAAGTAGTTCCGTCCGAACTTGGCCGCAAGTTATTTGACGATTATCGCGGCCCAAAAAAGCTTTGGATCGAACGCGACGCGGGACACAACGACATTCATCGGCCCGGCAGCAACACCTGGAAAGAAGTTGTGCAATTCTGGAACGAGAACACGCAGTAGTGTTCTTGTTATTGTTTGTAGTGCGGGCTTTAGCCTGTCAGGTAGGCCATCCAAGCTCGCCATGTTCTCATCTTATTCGCGCCAGAAAAGGGATTCGCGCGGCGCCACGTATCGCACGGCCATTTCAGACGTATCGACCGGTTCTCCGCCGCGGTGGAGTGATTCCACGCCGGCCAGTGTCATGCCCGAGGTCAGGAGCGTTCGCTCCACAGGATACGGCGCTCGGTTTTCGACGATCATTCGTTCGATGTGCCGGATGAGCGGATTGAAAAAGTCCGCAGTCGTTGAGCCGTTCATGGGCATCGGCAGGTACATCTGGCACGAAATGATTTCGCCGTTCTTGCCATTGAGTCCGGCGTAATTGAAGTCGCGGATCGGCAGCATGAAAAGAGTTGTGCGGAATCCGTCGCGATGATCAATGAAATATCCCCAACCATCAGGGAACGTTTTTCTCGCCCAATCGAATGTGATGGGCGCGCTCGGATATCCGCCCTCCTCTGGCAGATTGTGACTGCGGGTCAGTGCCGCGACGAGAAGGCGTCGCGTGGCTTCGCGGCTCGCGGCGTGTTCCCAAAATTTCTCACCCCGCAAACCGAGCACGCGTTGAATCCCCACTTCCCCACCTTTGCGCCGTTCCGACATGCACTGCGCGGTTTCCAGACCGTGGAAATCATAGCTGTCCATGCCTCCGTAGCCTGCACAGACGCTCTCGCTCAGCGCAGTGCCATACGGCATATCAATGGCAGGCAATCGCCACGTCACCGGCAGCGAGGACCCTGCAAGAAACGCGAAGCGCAGACGTTTCGAATCGGCCACCATTTCCACGCATTTGTGCCACTCGGTCGAGAGGTGCTTGTCGTTAAATACGGGGACGCTCCGGCCACTGGCCTCGAACGTCTTCACGATCTCTTTGAAAAACTCGTAACGGGGGTAAAGCGTCTGTCGCTTTTCGTTACGCGGATATTTGCCATGCTCGCCGATGATCACAACACCGTCTACCGCGAGCTTCGAACTGCCGAGGGTGAGCGCTTCGGTTATCGTGGGGTAAATTGGCACGCCGAATTGTTTCGCCCGGCCGCGGGCGAGATCGTTTTCAGGAAACTGGTCAATGTAGATTGAGGCCACATCGACGTCGGGTCTCCGCCAGGCCCCGCCCCAGGTATAACCCATGAGCAAACGATCGAGGAAATGTTGGGCATGCGAATGCCGCCGCACTTCGGTGCCGATGAACGCAATTTTTTTGCGCCGGCGCTCTGCGCCAAACGCAGGTGCGCACACAAGAGCGGCGGCAGTTGTGGCCGTTGCCGCCAGGAACGAACGACGCGAGAGTGACAGGCGCGCGGTGGGTGTGGTCATCGGTTACTTCCAGGCATCTCGCCACATTTCGGGATACCAGCGGCCTTCATCCATTTCGATCATGTCGAAATCGGTGATGACGCTGCCGTCGTCCCTGACGCCGTACTCCTTGATCATGGCGGGAATGAACCCATCGGTTTCATCGTCACGCCAGCCGCGTTTGCTCATGAAGCTGTTGTAGATGAGTATCTCTTCCGGTGTGAGGCGCCGGCCCGTCGTCTGGCACCATCCCAGCACTTCGGCATCTGACTTGCCGGCAAGCACCTGCTTTTTGACGTCCTCGTATTTAACCGACAGATACCGGCAGGTGCGCCCGTCGAACCCGTCGCCCAACATCGAGAAATAATCTTTGGGAAGTTTCCCGGCGGCGTGGAGACGGATCTTCGAGCACATTCTCGCAAAGTAAAACACGCCACCCGTTTTTTCGTAGCATCCTTTGATTCCTTCGATCTTCATTGTGGCGCTTATCTCTAGCCGATTGAGTCCCTCCGCCAAAAGCAGAAACTTTGCGTTTCACGTACGCTTTTCTTCGGGAGTGCTCTCCGAGTGCCCCCTGTTCCAAAACAACCAGAGCGGCACAAGCGCAAGCACCGGCAAAAGCCCTGCCATCATGAGACCAGTGTCGAAGGAGCGAGTGCGGTCTGCCAGTCTGCCGAAAAGATTCTGCATCTGGCCCGCGACCAGCCACGTCACGACACCCGCAAGGCCCGTGATCTTGCCTTGATGCTCCGCCGAGATGTCCTGCGTGAATGCGTGGTAGATGGGAAACACGCCCAGAGCGCCC
>Ga0193697_1000585_pt1 | contig 12774 bp, 14 predicted proteins | sample L3m2metaG_FD_145073 | JGI IMG/M metagenome (GOLD analysis project Ga0193697, IMG submission 145073) | Soil microbial communities from a riparian zone of the East river system, Colorado, United States - L3m2 | ecosystem: Environmental > Terrestrial > Soil > Riparian zone | place: USA: East River... | reverse complement strand
TGTTTGCCGCGAGCATGGCATGGGTCGAGGCCGCCTGCGTCTATTACCTTCGCGCCATGGTCGATCGTCTGGAACCGTATCAGGCCAATCCGTTACCGATGCATGGAGTTCTGGGTCCGGTGGAGCTCGTGCGCGAAGCGGCCACTCTCGTCATGCTGTTGGCCGTCGGTGGGATCGCAGGAAGAACCCGTACCACACGACTGGGGTACGCGGCGATTGCGTTTGGGATCTGGGACATTTTCTATTACGTGTTTCTGAAGATCATTTATGACTGGCCGAAGTCGCTGTTCGACTGGGACATCCTTTTCCTGATCCCTCTGCCCTGGTGGGGACCAGTCATTGCGCCTGTCTCGATCGCCTTCTTGATGATCGCATGGGGCACGTTGGTGACCCTGGATGGCGTTCGAGATCCAGCCTCCGCAGGTACGTCGATCTGGTGGCGCTTCAGCGCTGTCGGTACCGCGTTGGCGCTCTACGTGTTCATGGCCGATTCGTTTCACGCGGTCAGCCAGGGAGTGACCGTACCGGGAACGGTACTTCCCACCGTTTTCAATTGGCCGCTGTTCGCCCTTGCCGTCACATTGATGGCGGCGCCGGTTGCGCAACTGGCCTGGCGAACGATGCTCTCGCCGGGACGCCGAACCCTGACATCGTGACGCATGGTTGGAGAATCCTCGATGGAAACCTTCGCACCCGACACGACGTACCGTCATATGAAGATTCGGATCGCAACCGAGCGTCCGTTCGAATTCATTGACGTCACGGCGGATGTCGAAGCACTCATCGCCCAGGCCCGCATTCATGTGGGCTTCGTCAACGTCCAGAGCCTTCACACGACCACGTCAATTGTCGTCAACGAACATGAGCCACAGTTGTTGACCGATTTTGCCGGCGTGCTCGAGCGCGCCGCGCCGCCCACGGCTTCGTACCGGCACGATGACGTCAGGCTTCGAACGGTCAACGCGATCTCGGGTGAACGCATCAACGGGCACTCGCACTGCCAAGCGCTGTTGCTGGCCTCGTCGGTCTGTCTCAACATCGCCGACGGCTGTCTACAGCTCGGGCGCTGGCAGCGCGTGTTTCTCGCGGAATTGGACGGGCCGCAGACACGTGACCTTTCGGTCTTGATCTGCGGCACGAGTGCGCGGGCGTACTGATTGGTGTCAGATCGGATGGCGTTGCATAATCAGTGGGTGCGAAGACTCGTCGCCGCCGCGATGCTGGTCTTGTTCGCGTCCCTGAACGCGATCGATGGCATCTGCTGTCCTGACGGCTGCACCCACGAGCAAGCATCGACCTCGCCACATCACGACCGGGAATCATCTGACGGCCGCTGCGTCCTGTGCCTCGGCGGGGTGGAATCAGCCGGTCCGCAGGCGGCGTCAGGAGCCGGCACCGTCACCATTCGCTTCGCACCACTCCTGTTCACGCATCACCTCGACGCGCCGACGGACCCACCCGACCACCCTCCGCGCTCGTAAGCATTCCGAATCGCTCAAGCGGTTGAGAAGAGGAATGGACTGGTGCGTACGGAAGCACCCGCGGAGATGTGTATGCGCTCGCTCATGTTGATGATCGGTGTTCTTGTCTGCTATCCGGCGGCCACGCTCGGCGCCCAGAATCAAACGGCGACGGTTCGTATTCAGGTCCGTGCCTCCGAAAAGCCCGTCGAAGACGCAGAAGTCGTCGTGGCTGACACAACCCACCGGACCGACGCGGCTGGTACGACAACGATCGTCACCGTCCCCGGCGCAGTCGACATCACAGTGCTGAAGTCGGGTTTCGCTTCGACGACCGTATCGGTGCAGGTCGCCGGCGGCGCCACTCAAGACGTCGTGGTGGAGTTACAGGCACAACCTACCGTCGAGGAAACCGTCACGGTCGTGGCGTCTACTCGGACCGACAAGAGGCTCGAAGATCAGCCGATGCGGGTAGAAGTCCTGGCTCGCGAAGAGATCGAGGAAAAGATGCTCATGACGCCCGGAGACATCGTCATGATGCTGAACGAAATGGGCGGGATGCGGGTGCAGGCGACCTCGCCGTCGCTCGGGGCCGCGAGCGTTCGCATTCAGGGGATGCGGGGCCGGTACACCCGTGTGCTCTCCGACGGATTGCCACTGTTTGGTGAGGTTGGCGGGCTCGGGCTGCTTCAGATCCCGCCGATGGATCTCGGACAAGTCGAGGTCATCAAAGGCGTCGCGTCCGCGTTGTACGGCGCCGGCGCGATGGGCGGCGTCGTCAATCTCCTGTCTCGGCGTCCGGGCCGCGAGCCCGAGCGGGAGTTCCTGCTGAATCGCTCGACGCGCGGTGCGACGGATGCGGTCACGTTTCTTTCCGGCCCGTTGTCCCGCGGCTGGAGTGCCTCGCTGCTCGGTGGCGGCCACTGGCAGGAAACGAACGACGTCAATGGTGATGCGTGGACAGATCTCCCAGGATATCGGCGAGCCGTCGTGCGTCCACGAGTGTTCTGGGATGGCGGCAACGGTCGGACATTCTTTGCAACGACCGGGTTCACGCACGAGAACCGCGACGGCGGCACTCCCGAGGGTCAGGTACTTGCGACCACTGGCGAACCTTACGTGGAAGCCCTGGAGACCCAGCGGTACGACGCCGGCGCCCTCGGGCAGTTCCTGTTCAAGGGCCGGTACGTGGTGACCGCACGCGCCGCGATCGCACGCCAGAGCCACGACCACCAGTTTGGTGCAGTCATCGAGCGCGATCGGCACGACACGGTCTTCGGCGAAGTGGCCCTGCGTGGGACCGCGGGTCGGCAGACGTGGGTCGCGGGGCTCGCCATCGAGCGGGACGCCTACAAAGCGCGCGATGTGCCTCGATTCGATGACACCTTCACCGTGCCAGGCGCATTTGCGCAGTACGACATCACCGCGTCACCACACCTGTCGCTTTCTGCAAGTGCTCGCGCGGATGTTCATAGCGAGTACGGGACGTTCTTCAGTCCTCGCGTCTCAGCGCTCGCGCGCGCGGGTCGCTGGACCAGCAGGCTCTCGGTCGGAGCCGGATTCTTCGGGCCGACGCCGATCACTGAAGAAACCGAGGCCGCCGGCCTCTCGCGCCTGGAAGTCCGCCAGCCTGTCGAGGCGGAGCGTGGGTTGAGCGCGTCGTTTGACGTATCCCGCACCGACGGACCGCTGTCGTACACCGCCACACTGTTCGCATCTCGCATCAATGACCCGTTGCACGTAGAGCGATCGCCATCGTACGTCCTCAGCACGCTGCCCGACCCGACCACAAACGTTGGCCTCGAACTCCTCGGGACGTTGCGCAAGGAACCATTCGCGGTAACAGCGACCTATACCTACGTGCGAGCTCGCGAGACCGTGGATGCCATTGAACGAGACGTCCCGCTGACGCCGCGTCACAGCGCAGGAATCGTCGGGATGTGGGAGGCGGAGGGCCTCGGGCGGCTCGGAATCGAGTGGTACTACACCGGACGCCAGAGTCTTGAAGAGAATCCGTACCGAGCCGTCAGCGAGCCGTACATGATTCTCGGCCTCCTGGCGGAAAAGTCGTTCGGGCGGATCCGGCTGTTTGTGAACGGGGAGAATCTGACGGGCGTGAGGCAGACGCGCTGGGACCCGCTCCTTCGCACCACTCGAGCGGCGGACGGCCGGTGGACCGTCGATGCCTGGGCGCCGCTCGAAGGCCGCAACATCAACGGAGGGCTTCGCGTCCGATTTTGACGGCTCCGCGGCGGCCTCGGTGCCCGTGCGCCGCCAGCACGGCGATGCCCGCTGCGTACGCCCGCCGGTGCTCCTGCGTCCACGGCGGACCGGCCGGCCGCCCGGCACGACTGACGAACTCCTCGACCTCACGAGGTGTCACGCCGAGTTGCTCCGCTGCCCGCGAAGTCTCCTCGCCACGGCGGCACATGTGGACATCAAGTCCGAGCTGCCGAGCCGCGTGACAGATCGCCAGCTGATACAGCATCCCGTCCGCGGCGCATTGCAGCTGATACGACTTCCGCACAGCAGCGACCGTTTCGGGAAGATCGGGAAACGGCGGCTTCCGAATCGCCAGGGCGACGACGGTGTTCGAGGGTGCCAGTTCGGTCACGACGCGCGTCAATGCGTCGGACGTGCGGGCCGCGATTGACCGCCGCACCTGCGCGATGAGCGCATCGGCCTCGTCCTCCCTCATGGCCGTCGATTCGTGTTCGTACGGCTGCCTCGGCAAGCCTGAGTCGATCAGCGTCACGCGCCTTCGCGCGACGACGGCTGGCACCAGGCCAGGCGCCGCGACGCACACCAGATGCGCCCATCCGGTATGCTCGGCCACACTCACCACGCACGGCGCGCCCCTCATCTCTTCAACCCTTTCCGCTTCACGCCACGCACCAGATAGGGCTGGAGCGTGGCGTCGAGGTCGTCGCGCAAGCGCTCGGCCGCGGAGCCCTCCCGATACAGCGTCCACGCCAGGAAAGAACCATCGAGCGTGACCTCGATCATGCGTGCCAGCACCCGAACGTCGGTATCGGCCCGCAGTTCGCCCACGGATACGGCGTCGGCCAGCAGTTGCTCGTAACGAGCCCGCGCCGCACGCTTGAGCCGCAGCAGGTGACGGCGCAGCACCGGGTCCGACAGGTCGTTCTGCAGGTAGGCAAGATTCCGCAGCGCGGCGCGAGGCGACTCCGCCAACGTGGCATGAACCGCCGTGGCAGCGCGCACCGCCTGGAGCGGCGAGGCCGCCCGCGCGTCCCGCGCCGCGCCAACCCCGATATCGCCGGTGGCGGCGGCGTACCGGGCGTGCGCGTGCAGCAGCGCTCGCTTGGAACCAAACCGATGCACCAAAGCGCCCGCGGTCACGCCCGCCTCGGCGGCGATCACCCGCAGCGTCAGCTCCGCAGGCCCGCGGCGCAGCATGACCCGCACCAGTGCCGCGAACACATCGGCATCCTCTGCCTTACGGCGCCGTGGACTCATCGTGTTCTTGACATTAACTAAACGTCTGTTTAGTTTAGCGCAATGGCACAGAAGAAATCCTCCCGCAAGCCGCTGACCGGGCGCGTGGCCCTGGTCGCGGGCGCGACGCGCGGCGCCGGCCGTGGCATCGCACGGGCGCTCGGAGAAGCCGGCGCAACCGTCTACTGCACCGGTCGAAGCGTCAAAGGCAAGCCGTCGCCGTACGGGCGGCCCGAAACGATCGACGAAACCGCGGCGATGATCAAGGCCGCCGACGGCACCGCCATCGCGCTTCGCGTCGATCACACGAAAGAGGACGACGTGAGAGCGCTGTTTCGGCGCATCATGCGCGCCCACAAGCGCATCGACATCATCGTCGACAGCGTGGCGGGCGAAGACCCGCTAATGGGGGTGTATGGCTTCCTCTGGCAGGCGAATCTGAAGACCGCGGATGCGATCTTCCGGCAGGGGCTCACATCACGCATCATCACGGCGAAGTATGGAGCACGCGCGATGATGCCCGCCAAACGCGGCCTCATCGTGGAAGTGACGGAGAACGACATGATCGGCGGCGGCGGGAATCCGATGTCGCAGGCCGTCAAAATGGCGCAGAAGGTGCTCCCGCTCCTCTGGGCCGCCGAGCTCGCGCCGCATGGCATCGCCGTCATGGCCGTCACCCCCGGCTTCCTGCGCTCGGAAACCATGCTGCAGCACCTCGGCGTCACGGAAGACAACTGGCGCGAGGCCGGCAAGAAAGATCCGAACTTCCTGCAGTCGGAATCGCCGTTGTTCGTGGGACGTGCGATCGCCGCGCTCGCGGCGGACCCGAAGGTGCAGGACCGCACCGGAATGCTGTTCGGCTCGTGGGAACTGGGACGCGACTACGGATTGTCCGACTACGATGGCCGCCGTCCCGATTGGGGCCGCCACAAGATTGATTTCTCGGTCCTCCCGCAGACGTGGATCGATCTTTTCCGCACGGGGGCCGACTTGGAGATCAAGTGGTTGACGACGCTCGCGGCGCGGACCAGAAAGTTCAAGGCAAAGATTCCGTCCTGACCCAGGCGACGATTTCGGCGCCGACGATCGCTTATCGCGGCAGACGCTGCGACGGTATTCCGAGCGCGAGGGCGATCTCGCGCAGCTTCGCCTGAACGGCGAGCCCGTTTTCCGGTCCCATGCGAAGCAGCTGCTTCTGCGCCCCTGTCAACGCCTCGTCGTGCGGATCCGCAAAGGCGTAACCGATTCCCTGCAGACGCAGACGCGTCGGACGGCTCCGCACTGGCGTCTCGAGCAGCGACACAATGGCACGTTCGAGCGCAGCGTCGAACGACGCGTCTGGATATCCAAGCTCACGATAGGCTTCTTCGATGCGTGGCTTGAGCGTGGCGTATAGCGATGCGCTGCCCTTCGCATCGATCGATGCCACAGCCTGTGCCAGCGAGGTGTATCGCTCGTAGCTTGGACCGTCGATGTAGATTCCACCGTCGCGTTCAGTGACTCGAAATGCGGCAGTCGGTCGAAGCGGCTGCAACAGGTTCGCCGGCGTCTTGCCGTCATTGATGCGCAACACCACCGCGGCAAAATTGCGAATGAGGCCTTTCGTCGTCAGCCATGCCGCCACGCGAGGGTGCGACGAGAGTTTGCGGACCAGGTCCGCCACGACGCCGTCGCTTTCGTCCAGCGGCGGAACGACGATCGACGCGGCCTTGCCGCCAAGCGGCTGAGCAGCAGCGGTCGCCTGAACCGGGGCCGAAGTTGGGACCGGTTGCTCCGGAGCACGGCGCGCGAAGACGATGTAGGCAGCAACCGCAGCAGCCGCGAGAAACAGACCGGCAACGATCCGCGTGCCGCTCGAGCTTGGCGGTGATGGACGCTCGAACAGCGGCTCATCATCCGGACGGTGGAGGGCTTCATCCCAAGCTTGCGGCCCAGCCTCATCAGTTTTCGTAGGACACCTCTCTTTTTTGGACGCGACGTGGCTCTGTTTGGACGCGACGTGACGCCGTTCAGTCGCCCACTCATCCTCAGTGTATCGGGCTCTGCTTCGTCACGAGGCGGCCTCGCCATGCAGCACACAGCGCTCACTTCGGAATCGGCTACGCTATGCCGAACGGTATGTTGATGGCCCGAACGCTCGCGTCGATCCTGATGCTGCTGATGTCCCCTGGCCTCATCGACACTTCCGCTATCAACACGGCCGCCGTTGTGCCCGTCGATCGCGAGGCGATGGGTTACTGGACGCGTTGGCGTGGGCCGTCGGGCCAGGGAACCGTCGCCGAGGGTGATTACCCGGACACGTGGTCGGACACGCTCAATGTGAAGTGGAAGGTCGACGTGCCTGGCCGCGGACACTCGTCGCCAATCGTCTGGAAGGATCACATCTTCCTGACGACGGCGCGCGACAACGGCGCGGCGGTCTCGATGCTCGCGTTCCGCCGCAGCGACGGCCGACTCCTGTGGGAAAACAAGGTTCCGACCACCGGCGTCGAACGCACCTACTGGAAGAACAGCCAGGCATCGGCGACCCCGACGACAGACGGCCGCCGTGTGTACGCTTCGTTCGGCACCCACGGGGTCGCTGCGTTCGAGTTCGATGGCCGCCTGGCCTGGCACCGGAAGCTGGGCGATCTCAGCAACTATCACGGCAGCGCCGGATCGCCCGTCCTCTACAAGGACCGCTTGTTCATTTACCAGGACCACGACGGCTCCTCAACGCTGCGATCGTTCGTGGCGGCGTTCGACACGCGTTCCGGCAACGTCTTATGGAAGACCGATCGCGTGGAGTCGGTCGGGTGGGGCACGCCGGTCGTGGTTGCTGCCGGCGGTCGGGACGAGCTGATCGTCAGTAGTCAACGGAAGGTCTACGCCTACGATCCCCAGACCGGAGAGCAGTTGTGGACCGTGCGCGGCAATACGTTCGAAGTCATTCCGACGCCGGTCGTCGGGCATGGCCTCGTGTTCTGCTCGTCGGGACGCGCCGGACCGACGCTCGCCATCAGGCCGGGCGGGCGGGGCGACGTCACGGATACGCACGTCGCCTGGAGCTCCCCTCGCGGATCGCCGTTCGTGCCGTCGGCAATCGTGCACGGCGACCTGCTCTACATGATCAACGACATGCAGAGCATTCTGACCGCGGTCGACGCGCGCACCGGCGAGGCGGTGTATCAGGAGCGGCTCGGCGAGGCGATGCGTGAAGGGTTCTCCTCGTCGCCGGTCGCGGTCGGTGACAAGATCTTCTTGACGAACGATCTCGGCCAGACCTTCGTCGTCCAGGCAGGGCGGAAGTTCAGGCTGATCCGCGTCAACGAGCTGCGTGCGCAGGTGCTCGCGTCGCCGGCCCTGGTCGATGGCACGTGGTACTGGCGGACGGACCGTTCACTGCTCGCCATCGGCAACCCGGCGAGGTGACTTGCGCGCGGCTACTCGGCAATCGCGCGGATGACGCGACACGGATTGCCTGCGGCAAACACGGCTTCGGGCACGTCTCGCGTCACAACGCTGCCGGCGCCAATCACGGCTCGTGAACCGATGCTGACGCCGCCGAGAATGATCGCACCGCCGCCCACCCAGACATTCGACCCGATGTCGATCGGTTTGCCGTACTCTTCACGGCGGCGTTGCTCCGCGCTGAACGGATGCAACGGCGTGTAGATCTGGACTGCGGGCCCGAAGAGGGTGAAGTCGCCGATCCGGATGCGACAGACGTCGAGCACGATGCAGTTGAAGTTGAAGAACACTCGCTCACCGAGTTCGATGTTCGCCCCGTAGTCGCAGTAAAACGGTGGTTGCATCCACACCGTGTCGCCGCCCTTGCCGAACAGATTGCGGAGGATTCGACGCCGTTCTGTTTCGTCCGCCTCGCGCGTCGCGTTGAGGTCCTGGCAGAGATCACGGGCACGCGCCCTCGCTGCAACGAGCTCGGGATCAAGCGGGTCGTACAACTCCCCGGCAAGCATCTTCTGGTGCTCCGTCGACATAGGATCGACGCTACCACGTTGCAGGGTAGCGATTCCGTCAGGCAAACGCAGGGCGAGCCGGGCGAAGGGCACGCGCGCCGTCCGACTTCTTTACACGAAGTCGTTGTACGATCCCCACATGCGGCGGACGCGGGCATCGGCTCGATGGATGCGGTTCGCACTGGCGTTTGCGCTGGCGCTGGGACTTGCCGTCACGAGCGGCGCGGCGCAGCAGCTCACCATCCTGAGAAACGGGCGCAACATCCAGATACCGATCAACCACGGACTCCCCGACCAGCCGCTCGGCTTCACGTTCTGCCGCCTGCGGTACGAGAACATCCGCAGGGCGAGAAAGTCCGGCTGGGGCGACGACTATCCGCAAGCGGACTACAACTTCATGGTGCGTCTCGCCGAGCTGACCAGAACGACGATCAGCCGCTGGAATGATGGCTACCCCGGCTTTGCGAACGTCACCGCCATGGATCCCGATCTCTTCCGGTGTCCGTACCTGCGCATGCAGAATGCGGCCAACTACGACTTCTCACCTGAAGAGAGCATCCGCCTACACGACTACCTGCTGAAGGGCGGCTTTCTCTGGATCGACGACAACTGGGATCCGGACTTCGAGTACATCCGTCCGAATCTCATGCGGATCCTGCCCGGCGCAAGGATCGTCGACCTGCCAGGCGAGCACCCGATGTTCTCGATTGTTTACCACGTCGACCCGCTTCCGCAGATCCCGTCGCTCGGCTCGTGGCAGCGGACGCGTCAGAATTCGGAGATCGGGCCGTCAACCGTGCACTACTACGGTGTGTTAGACGACCACGACAGGCTGGTTGTGCTTGTCAGCATGAACTCGGACGTTTCAGACAGCTGGGAGCGGGAAGGCGACAACCAGGACTACTTCGAGACCTTTGCGGCGAAGGGCTATGCGCTCGGCGTGAACGTGGCGGTCTGGGTCATGACCCACTGATGTGCCACGCAGTCCGAGCGCGTGGCTTTGCTCGCGGCGATCATCGCGAGAACTGGCGCTCCTCGAGCAACAGCGCAACCACGTCGACGTTGCTCTTGACCGCCTTCGGAATCGGGACTCGTTTCAGCGGCGGCGCCGTGGGTGCCGGTCGCCTGATTCGTAGACTCTTTCGATCGTGAACCGGCACCAGGTGAGCGATTGGAGTCTCACGATCCAAGATTGCGATCGTTTCACCGCGGCGCACGGCTCGGAGGTGCTCGCTCAGACGTGCCTTCAGATCCGCCATCCGCACTTGCCTCATGACTATGTGTAACCACAACTGATCATCGACACAAGACACGCTGTCGGCTACTTTCCACCGCGTCGTCAGCCATCCCAATCCCGAGTGACACATTCCGCAGGTGATTTTTCAGGTCAAAAGATGAGCGGATCCTGGTCCGCCACCCGCACGACGTTCACCTTCGGAATGTTGATATGGAGCTGTCGTTTCATCTGCTGGAGGATCTCATTGGCAAGAATCGCGTAGCCCGTGTTCGTCGGGTGAATGCCGTCGAGTGAGAAGAAACCGCCCAGGAAGTCGCCGGTGATACGGTGCTTGCCAGCCTTGTAGCCGCCCACAACCAGATTACTGACGAGCGCATTCAGATCCACGAGTGCTGCCCCATACCGCTGCGCACTGGCGGCAATCACCTGGTTGTAAGCCTGAATCGCGGTGCGGATGACCGCAACTTCGTTGGCGTGGAGCACACAGGGCACCTGGGAGACTGGAATTCCGGGAAGCGCCAAAGGGCACAGGGCCGGCAGCGGCCCCGCTATCTGCCCGCCAAGAATCGCGAACGCCGTCGGCAGCCCACCAGGTTGCAGGTAGTCACCGGGCTGCATCCCCAGCAGCGGCCCGACGATGGCGGCCGGCACGCCCACTTGCGCCGACAATTTCTCCAGACTCGTGAAGTAAGGAGCGATGGTGACATCGGGGATGTTGACCATCACCATCGGCGCGTGCGTTTCGGCAAGCGTCTGGCTCAACAGATCGTACAGAGCGGCAAATGTATTCACAGGGGTCAAGAACGCTGTGTTGCCAACGATCGCCGGAAACAGCGCATCGTTGTTCCCGATCCAGAGCAGGATAAAGGTCGGCGAAAGCGCGACGGCACTCTCCATCTGGCTGCGGGGAGTTCCGGGAACGAGGAACGGTGTCGGAAATCCAAGCACCGTATTCGTGAGGGGGTCGGCTGTCACACCAGGCCGAGTGAAGATGGCATCCGCGAGAGTGTGACCTGGAACAGCGAGGTTCGTCGCGTGGGTCGCGGGGTTGATGCGCGGAAACGCGGGCGGCGGGTCAAATTCCGGCGCCACGACCGGCGGCGGGCCAGCTGACACCAGCGTCAGCACGTTTGGAATTCCGGGATACGGCACCAGCGGCAAATCGAGCGGGATGCCCGCCTGCTGCGCGACCAGATTTGCCGGGCCGTTGACCTGCTGCGTTGCGAGCAGCGAAAAGTTCTGGAAGCCTGCGGCCAGCGAGTCGCCGACGACGGTGAACCGCGAGAGATCGACCTTCTCATCGGCATCGACCGGTCGAAACAGAACGACCAGGAATACAGCCAGGAGCACGGCCACACTTTGACGACGATTGGGCTTCGGCACGGATCACCTCTGGATGAAAATCTCGCTACGTGGGATTAGAACACTGGTCTGATTCTCCGCAGGTTGAAAAGTGGATCAGCAGTCAGAATCTCCGCCAGCGTGGTCGCACTGCTGAGTAGTCAGCGCCGATAATTGGCCGATCGCGCACGACGTGTCAATGGATTAGTGCCAGAAACATCGTTGAGTGCCGCAACTCCTCTGCCCACCGGCGTACGACGATGTTGCTCGAACGCAACAGCGCGGTTACACAGTGCAGACATGCAGATTTTACGAAGCCGCGCGTTCGTCCACCATTGGTATTGACGTTATCGTCGTCACAGTCGCGGCCACGGCTGCGGCCGTTAGTTCCCCTTTCGGACACTCAGTTGCTCGCCGCGAGCCGCGTAGTCGCCTACTGCATGTACGGCGGCACGTTGGCCGCAATAGCCTGAAACTCGTCGTCCGTCAGCGGAAGCATCTTGCGGAGCGCCCACGCTTCACCCGGCGGTACGTTGGGTGTAGTCGCATCGGAGCCGAACAGGATTCGCTGGATCCCCAGCTGTCGGATCATCGCGGCCCACCGCTGTGCATCGTCGGGCGTGGGCGGCGCGCCAAGCGCCGTGACATCGAAATAGAGCAGACGCGTGCGCGGATCGCACCTGGCCACGGCCTCGGCAAAACCCCCGAGCGCCTGCTGTGCGGCTTCGTCCTGCCATGATCCAGCGCCTCCGAGGTGCGCTACCTGTACGACCACGTCGGGAGCAGCGGGCAGGAGCTCGTTCAGGAAAATCAGAGCTTCGTCGCGTCCGTACGGCAGCTTCTGCGTCACGGATCCGGCCCAGAGTCGCGTCGTGGTCGAGACCTGCAGCGAAGCGTTTGGGAACGCTGATGCAGCGTTGGTGGCGGCGATGTGAGGCGCGGACGCGATTTGCCGGTCTAGCGAAAGCTCGATTCGATCTCGTCCTCGCTTAGCAATTCTCCTCGGGCGATTCTGTCAAGCGCCTCGCCATTCAGCGTCGCCGGATCAAGCATCGTCGTGTCGAACAGCCAGATCGAGTACCGATTGTCGCGTGACCAATTGCGCCAGGCCCCGCTGTCCCACCGTTCGAGGTCAGTGATCGTGGGGAACGGGGCCGCGGGGTACCCTGCCCGCCGCAGGACATCGCCAGCTGCCATTTCGTCGCTCACTGGTGCTCGTTTCCGGAACAGTGGTCAGGTCAACTGACGAATCTCAAGCGTCTCGACCGTCAGGCGAGAGATCGGAGGCCGAAACTCACTGACGGTCAGAACGCTCGCG
>Ga0193697_1000584_pt1 | contig 12794 bp, 14 predicted proteins | sample L3m2metaG_FD_145073 | JGI IMG/M metagenome (GOLD analysis project Ga0193697, IMG submission 145073) | Soil microbial communities from a riparian zone of the East river system, Colorado, United States - L3m2 | ecosystem: Environmental > Terrestrial > Soil > Riparian zone | place: USA: East River... | reverse complement strand
GAATTGGCCCTGGTACGTGCTCGGCGGTGTTGGCGCCATCTTCGCTGCGGTGCTCGCCTGGGTCTGGATGTCTTACAATGGCCTCATTGATTTGAAACAGCGCGTGCGGCAGGCATGGTCGCAAGTGGACCGTGCAACTCAAGCGACGCCACGACTTGATCCCGAACCTCGTCAACATCGTCCAGGAAAGCGCGCGCCACGAGCGGGAACTGCAAACCGAAGTGGCCCAACTGCGCACACAACTGACCGCCACTCCGCCGGGCGTTGCGGGCCCCGATTATCAGGCGATGCGGAACACAGTGGTCGCGATTTCCGAACGGTATCCCGAATTGAAAGCGAATGACGCGTTTACAAGTCTGCAACAAAACCTCATCGACACGGAACAACGCATTGCGCTGGCGCGCGGTTACTTCAACGAAATCGTGACCCATTACAACACACGGCTCGAACAGCTCCCGGAAAAATTCGTCGCGCAACTGGCCCGCATGCAACCCCAAATGCTCATGGCGGCGAACGACTTCGAGCGCGCGCCGGTCAATGTGAACCTGGCGCCCGCGCCGGCGCCGCCAACTGCCAATGCTCCCCTGCCTCCAGCAGCGTAAAGAGGGCGTTTGCCTGCTGGTGAAAGTCCAACCGCGGGCGGCGCGCAACGAAATCGGCGACGTGCTCGGGAACGAATTGAAAATCAAAGTGACCGCGCCACCGGTCGATTCGGCTGCCAACGAAGCGGTTCTTGAATTGCTTGCCGGCGTGCTGGGCTGCGGACGCAATCGCCTCCACCTCGCGCGCGGACAGAGCTCATCGCACAAACAAATCCTGGTTCAAGGGATGGCCCTCGCCGATGTGGAAGCAAAACTCGCGAACGCGTGACTTACGGGGACGAATCGCGCGCCTGTTCGGCAACCTTGCCGCTCAGTTCGAATTCGAGAGTCGTGCGCGAGCCGGTCGCGACATTGCGGATCGCCATATCTTTAAGCTGCCACTCGCCCTCGACCTTCTTCACCCGGCCGATTTCGAATTCTTTAATCGTTTTTCCGGCCGCGTCGTAGGCTTCCGCCTTCAGCGGCCCGCCTGATTCTTTGTCGAGCCAGGAGATGATCCGAGCGTATTGCCCCGGCGCAGGGCTTGGATTGATGCTCTCCAGCACATTACACCACCGGCTTTTGATCATTTGCGTTTTGATGATGCGCTGCGAAGGCCAGTGCAGGAAATCCATCCCCAGATCGGTCAGCCAGAAGTCCGAACCTCCCAGCGGTCGCGCGGCTTGCGTTCGCGGGAGGGGCTTCGGCGCGTTGGTGCCGTTCGCAAATAGATATTCATTGGGCGCATTGGGGCGATGGATAATGAGCACCTTCTCGGGCACGCCATTGCCGCCATAAGTCTGGTAACCTGACTCCCAACCATCGGAACGAATGCGAATCGTGCATTCGATTGGCACCGAGCGTTCTTCTCCGTTCCTGGGTCGAATCCTGAGCTTGCCGGTGATCATGCTGTTTTCCTGCGGAGAGGAGGAGCGGAGCTTTTGCGCCAGTTCCTGCGCGACTTTTTCCGGGTCGGCACCGGCGGGCAACGTCGGTTCAGCCCGCGAATGAACCGCCAGAGCGAGCACTGCCAGGATGACGAATAGCCGCTTCACTTGGATCGCAATGCCAGTTTGATCAGTTCAGAAATGTTCTTTGCAAAATGGGCATGCATTTTATCGCGCACTTCTTTTGGCACTTCGAGCCAGTCATTGCGGTTCTGTTCGGGCAGAATCACTTGCTTCAATCCCGACCGCGCCGCCGCCATCACTTTTTCCTTGATGCCGCCGACGCGAAGAAGTCTTCCGCGCAAGCTGATTTCGCCGGTCATCGCGACATCCGATCTCACAAGTCGCCGAATGAACAGAGAGCCCAGCGCAACCACTATGGTCGCCCCCGCACTCGGACCGTCTTTGGGAGTGGCCCCCGCCGGCACGTGAACGTGGATGTCAAACCGATCAAAGTCCCTTGGCTCAATGCCCAAAGTCTTTGCCTGGCTGCGCAAGTAGCTGAGCGCCGTTTGTGCGCTCTCTTTCATCACATCGCCCAGCGAGCCCGTGAGCATCAGCCGGCCTTTGCCGAGCATCCGTGTCGCTTCGATGAAGAGGATTTCGCCTCCGACCGGCGTCCATGCCAGCCCCATCGCAATTCCCAGTTCACTGATCTTCTCCGCCGTCTCAGAAATGAATTTCGGATGTCCCAGAAAATCTGTCAGCGCTTGCGGCGAAATCACCAACGGGTCGACCGGTTGGCCGTTGGCGCTGACAATCTTGCGCGCCGCCTTGCGACTCAGCGACGCGATCTCGCGCTCCAGTTGCCGCACACCGGCTTCATGCGTGTAATCCGTAATCAGCCGCCGCAACGCGGCGTCGGGAAACTTTACCTGTCCGCGCTGCAACCCATGCTCGTCCAACTGGCGTGGCACCAGGTACCGTTTGGCAATCTGCAGCTTCTCGGACGCGGTGTAGCTCGGCAAGCTGATCACTTCCAGGCGGTCACGCAGTGCGGGGTGAATCGGATCAAGCCAGTTCGCCGTCGTGATGAACAGCACGTGCGAGAGGTCAAACGGCACGTCGAGGTAATGATCTGAAAAGGTATTATTCTGCTGCGGGTCGAGCACTTCCAGCAATGCCGAGGCCGGATCGCCACGAAAATCGGCTCCGATCTTGTCGATCTCGTCCAGCAGAATTACCCGGCGAATGCTCTGAATGATACGTCCGGGGAGCGCCCCAACGTACGTTCGCCTGTGCCCGCGAATCTCCGCTTCGTCACGAACGCCGCCCAGCGACATGCGCACAAATTTTCGCCCCAACGCATCGGCGACGCTCTTGCCAAGCGACGTTTTGCCAACACCTGGCGGACCGACGAGACAGAGAATCGGGCCTTTCAAGTCCTGCTTCAGCTTTATGACGGCGATGAACTCAAGCAGTCGGTCTTTCACCTTCTCCAGCCCGTAATGCTGCTCATCGAGAATTTTGGTCGCGGTCGCGATATCGAGGGTATCGAGCGTCGATTTGCTCCACGGAAGATTGATCAGCCAATCAAGATAGTTTCGCGTGATCGCGTACTCGGCGACCGCGGGTGACATCTGCCCAAGCCGCTCCAATTCCTTGAAGGCAACTTTTTTAACTTCTTCAGGAACGCCATTCTTTTCGATCTGCTCCCGGAGTGCATTCACCTCCATGGTGGTCGGATCGCCTTCGCCAAGCTCGCGCTGGATCGCTCGCATCTGTTCGCGGAGGAAGAAATCACGCTGGCTTTTCGCCATGCTGCTCGTGACCTCATTTTGAATCTTGGTGCTGAGCGTCAGGACTTCCAGTTCGCGGTCCATCAGCGGGCGCAGTCGCCGCAACCGCTCCTTGACATCGGCGGTTTCGAGCAACGTCTGCCGCTCTTCGAGATTCAGATTGAGATTTCCCCCGATGAGGTCACTCAGGTTGCCCGGCGCCTGCGTATTCAGCGCAGCGATCTTCACCTGGTCCGAGAGCGCCGGTGTGAGCTTGATGATGTCCTGAAACTGCTGGTGAGCGTTGCGGGCCAGGGCTTCCATCTCGACATCCTCCTGCACCACGTCTTTGAGCACTTCGATTTTCGCGCGCAGGTACGGCGTTTGCGTTTCGTATTCTTTGATTCGAATTCGCCAAAGTCCCTCCACCAGCACCCGCACGGTGTTGTCCGGGAACTTGAGCATCTTCAACACCCGCGCACCGCAACCGAACTCGTACAAGTCTTCCGGTGCCGGGTTGTCGACGTCCGCTTTACGTTGCAGAACCAGGCCGAGCAACCGGTCGCCTTCCACGACGTCGTCGATCAATCGCGTGCTCTGGACGGTATCGACCAGCAGCGGCGCGACCATGCCTGGAAAAATGACGATGTCGGAAAGGCCGAGGATCGGCAGAACTGTAGGTGGCGCCTTGGCGGTGGCGCGAAGCACTCGCGTGTCGCCGCCGTCCGGCGCGGCGCCCATGATTCGGATAATCTCTGTGTCAGGAGGGGTCATCGATGCGTCCCTTTGACATTAGATGCCCCGGTAGCCCAAAAAGTTCAGGGAAGTTACTTCTCGTCGGAAATCAGGATTGTTTTAGGGTGTGACCGAGCCGCAGTTTGCGGCACCTCCACATTCAAAAAACCGTTTTGATATGCCGCCCTGGCTTTTGCGAGTTCGTAACCCGGCGGTATTTCAATCACACATTCAAAGGGCCCGTAATTGATCTCGACGACGAGGAATTTGCATTTGCTCGTGCGCGGGCCATCCGGCCTCTGGCCGCTGATCATGAGGCGGTTGCCATCGATGGTCAGTTCCAGGTCATCGCGGCGCATGCCGGCGAGCTCGACCTTTATGACGAGATTCCCATCTGCTACAAAAACATCGGTGTTAGGGATCCAGTGGGTTTGACCCGAGGCTGAGGGCCGGTCCACAGCTTCGCGGTACGTGTACAACGATGAATTAACTTTGCACATGGGTTATCGAGCTCGAAGCGTATCGCACACGGTGTCCTTTCGCAAGCTCCTTAGGTGTTTCGCACCACAATTTGTGGCCGCTCGCCCTTGCGAGCGCGAAAAAGAATTGACTGCCGAGGCGGCGTGGTTGGGGCCGAACAGCCACAAGGCCCGGCACTTTGGAGGTTCAGCCGCCGCGGTCGCATTGCCTTCCACACAAAAAGCGATGCCGTCGCAGCTACTGTTCCCAAAGCTGCCATGTCCTGCCAGCCCATGCCGCAAAGATACTCCCCTCACCCCAATTCGCAAGCGTTTTGTCACGCCCATATCCCAGGTTGGATGGGATACGAATTAGGCCTTTCGTTTGGGTTCGTTACTGGCATAACTCTCGCACATGGCCCCTTCTAATTCAACTTTCCGCTGCCAGCACCGCGTCACCTACTCCGATTGCACCATAGGCGACCATATATATTATGCGCGTTATCTCAATATCCTCGAGGCGGCCCGCGGCGAATTCGTTCGGCACATCGGAAAGAACCTCCGCGAACTGCAGCATCAGGGAGTCATCTTTCCCGTGATCGAATGCCACCTCCATTACAGGGGTGCGGCCCGCTACGATGACTTCCTGACGATTGAACTTTGGCCGACCGAGCTCGCTCGCGTCCGCCTGTCTTTCCACCACCGCGTCCTTGCGCCGGACGGCCGCGAGTTGGTCACGGCCACCACCGTCCACGCCTGCACCGGCCTTGACGACAAACCCCGGCGTATTCCTGAAGATCTGGTTGCCCTGCTCTCGCCTTACTTACGCGCCGTCGACGGAAGTCCGAGGGCTGATTAGTTGCGCGAGTCGGCGGTGCGCGTATTCTAGGAGCATGGGTCCGAATTTCGATCCACAAAAATGCTTTCATCTGCGCACGTTTTCCAAAGCGCTCGATAGAATTTTCGCTCCGGAGAATCTCAGGACTATCGCGTCGACGCTAAGCGATCCTGAAACTGTTCTCGGTCTCGCTTGTCTGGCCGCGCCAGCGAGTCCGGTTCGGCAGGAATTGTTGGAAATGGCTGTGCGAGGCAGACAGGAGTACCGGCCGGTGGGAGCGTTACTTCCGCTCATCCTGGATGGAATCGACCCGACCGCGGTTAACGAGTTGATCCGGGTCGATCCGGACAACGCGCTTGGGTATTATCTTCACGGCTATCTGTTGTATGACCGCGACAGAGATGACCAGGCGCTCGAGGCGTTCAGGAAGGGCGCGCATTGTTCGGAACTGCGGTTGTACGAACCGGTCACAGGCGAGGCGATCTTCAAGGCGCTGGACGCATTGACCGTCCAGGGCCGCGACCGACTGTGCGCGTTGAGTTGGATGGCATGCCGGTGGTCGAATTTCAACGGCGGCGTAATGCAGTTCCTGAGCACTCCGCTCTCGGATTGGAGCCGGTGCCCTGAGATCGCGGCACGCCACGAATTATCTGAGTTGCTGTTGGTTCTGGGTGGACATCTCTTTGCGACGAACTTTTACAATCGCTGGGCCGCTCGACAGGCGCTGGACCACGCGATTTTCGGGCTCAACGCCGCTGTGCCCGCGGCAGAGAAATTCCCCGCGACGGCAGGCGGCAGCGCCAGGCAAGGGCTGATCGGGACGATGCTGCGCTGGCCAGGCCCGAATCTCAGCGAAGACCCGGGCGAGCCACACAAGCGCCGGCTACTGGCGCAGTTTTTACCGGACAGAATCCACAGAGCTTTCGCGGCGGCGGACCCGGAGGAAATTCGCTACCTGGGCGAATCGCACCTCAAGGTATCGGACGAGCGCAAAGCGGCATTGGAGCGAGCGAGAGCGAAATTCATCGAGAGTGGCAAAGCGCTCATCGAGACCGTGCTCACGGACACAGACCGGATTATGGCTCCGTACTTGAAGGGCATACCGCTGACGAAACGCGACGCGGACGGTCGCCAGATCGTGCCGTTTGAGACCGACGTTGAAAAACTTCTACGTGCAAGGCCAGAGGTTTTCGCAGCGGCCGCGGCCAGTGAAGAGGCGATGTGCGCGCTGTGGGACAACGGAGCAGGTGATCCGTCGAATCGCAACATTGGCCGGATGATGGAAATCAATTGCGCGATGCACAGTTACGCCGCTGCCCACGGTAATACTTATCCGGCCAGCACCGATGTTCTTTTTGAGAAAGGATATCTCAAACCCGCAGTCAAGTTGACATCGGTTCTCACGGGCAAACCTTACGTCTATCCGGCTGCTGGCGAAAAAGTGCCCCTGAAAGTGAAAGACAAATGGCGCTGGGTGGTCCTCTATGACGACAACGCCGATCAATGGGGTTATTATCAGTGCGTGTTTGCCTCGTGGGTCGGGGGAGGGATGCCGGTCGATGAAGTAAAGGAGCAACTCAGGGCGCGAAAAAAATCTGAGGCGTGAAGCAGCGGGACACCGAACCAGCTACGGCTGACGCAGTCGAAAAAATGCGCGGTCATGAGCGACGGATTGGAATCCCACAGCCAGTTGATCGATGTGTAATTCGCGTTGGAATAGGTGTTCAGATGGAACACATCATCCCGCGTCACCATCCCCTGTAGCTGGAGCCCGCGGTTGATGAGAATCGATTGACCTTTGCTGATTTGGGCGGAGCCGACTGGCGCGCTGAAAAACGGCACGAGTACAACCAGCGCAAAGAAAAAACGACGCCACAACATGCTGATGGGACAAAACAATACGCCAAAGCGGCAGGGATAACCATCCGAATCGACAGGAGCGCGGGCAGCTTTGGCCGCCAAGGGTGTAAAGATTGTATCCTCATGGCGGGCAAGGCTGCCCGCGCTCCATCTTAATAAACAATCTGCCTGGGGACCGGCACTTCCAACACCCCCTTGAGCTGTCCGACTGTTCTGCTATCAATTCTTTGCCTGGTACTTCCCGGCGAGGGCGGCAATGAAATCCGTGAGGTCGAGCACCATGCTGCGAATGTCTTCGATTTGAATATCCTCATCCTTCATGAAGGCGCCGCCCATTCTTGCCCCCGCTGAAACGCCGCTGCGCCGCGCCTCGTAACTAAAGACAGGTTTGTCGCTATCGATCATTTTTCCCTGCACACGCAGCATGGGTTGACCTCCGCCGTACAGACCGACGAAGTAACGGGCCGCGCCGCCGCCTTTGGAGTATTCAGTGATGGTGTTCTCCAGTTTCAAAACGCGTGCACCCGGCTTAATGTCCGAATCTCGCGTGACAACGTTTGCGAATATACCCTTGTGGCCGAGCGAACGCGCCAGTTCGAAGGGGAGACTTTCCTTCGCAAGCTCGTGCGGGCGTTCTTCATCCTTCTGGAATTTCGCGGTCGACTGCGTCGGCGCGATATAGAGCGTGTCGTAGCCGTTGAAATCGAAATTGTCTGCGACCCAGCATTTTTCCATGTGCCGGTTTTTGAATTGCCGGCCGCCTTCGGTAGTGCTGGCGGCGCCGATATCAATCGTCCGGCCATCGTCAGCTTTGTATCTCGCGTTGGTGCCATTTCCCGAGGACGTTGACGAGTGTTCCGTCGAGGCGCAGCCGGCCAGCCAACCGCTGAACGCGCAAACCAGCAGGCATGATTTATAAGTGAGAGTTCGAGTGCTTTTCATAGTCGCAAGTGCTCCGGCCCGATTTCTAAGCTGGTTTCGTGCCGCGTGACCAGAAAAATCATGCTTTGCGCCAAGTCGAACGATTGGCAAAATCTGTGCAGAATTACCGCCAGGCATCGAACCAGTGAGTTGTCTCATTGCCAAACCAATTATCAGCCACTGTCGAAGAATTGCTAAATCGCTATTTTTCATAATTTTTGATCGCAAATTGCCAGAACCCCGCGACAACAGCGAAGACCAACCCCCACTGGATAGCGTTAATCAAACAGCCCAGCGCGACACCACCCTCGGGGGTTCCGATGAAAAAGGCCGCGGCAATAGCTTGAACCATTGCAAGGTCGGCAAAAAAATCGTACCAGAATTTACTCAGATACCCATGCTTCCACATCCACGACGTCGCGAGGTCGAGAAGGATTAGCCCAATGCCTACGACAGCACCCAACAGCGCCGCTTTGGCAATTGCAATGAGCCTCTTTTTTAGAAACTGCGGATTTTCCATAGGATTAGCATCGCTACTCACAATGCTCTCGCGCAATACGCTTTGACGCGGTATTTTAGGTTAGCCTTACCGTCATGAAGATCCTTCACAGGCTGAAGCAACTGCGCGAGCTGCTCAGGGAAACGGCGCCCTCCCAGGAAGAGATGGCGTTCCGCCTGCAATCCGTCGAGCGCGATATCATCCTGCCAGTCAAAGCCGTTTTGATTGGGGTGCTGCTTTACAACCTGTATTTTACCCATTGGTTCGAAGAAGTCTCCGTGCCCTGGTCGGTCGCGCAATACACCGTCGAGCGGTTTTTCCTGATTTACCTCGCGATCAATGCGGTCGTCGCCGCGATCCTCATTTTTTCACGACGAGTGGGTTCGCTTTTCATCCAGCGCGTAATCTTCACTTCAAATTTCGTGGATGGCCTTCTCGTCGCGGCGCTGACCCTGGTCACGGGTGGATTCGATAGCATTCTGTATTGGGTTTTTCTCGGCCTGATTGTGCGCAACGCCGTGAGTTGCCCGCTGGCCGTTCCGCAAATCATCCTCAATTTTTCGCTGAGCTTTTGTTACCTGCTGGCCGGCGTGCTCGACATGATTGTGAGCGCCGAAATGGCGGAGTTTGAGTCAGGCCGCGCTGCGCCCGAAAATCCAGCCGAACCGTTCCTTCTTCGACTGATCGTCCTGTGGTTGATGACCCTCTGCTGCTATGGCGTGCAAGTCTTGTTCGAGAAATATCGCCAGGCCGAGGAGGAGGCGCACGAGTTCAATTCGCGGCAACAACAGTTGCGCTCCGCCGGCAGACTTGCAGCCCAAATCGCCCATCAGATCAAGAACCCGCTCGCCATCATCAACAACGCCGCCTATTCGCTGGAGAAGGGGTTGCGTGATGGGAAGACCACCAGCCTGCAGCAACTTGGCATTATTCGCGAGGAGGTCGAGCGGTCCGACCGCATCATTACCAAGTTGATGGGCTACGCGCAGCTCGCGGAGGGGAAAGTGGAGAAGCTCCAGATCGTCGACGAAATAGAGCGCGCCATTACGGAGGTCTTCCCCGCTCGCGCCGAATACGACGTCACTTTGGATCGGGATTATTCCCTCCATTTGCCCCCGTTGCTCATGCAGCGCGGTCACTTGTCCGAAATCCTGGTGAATATCCTCCAGAACGCGCGCGACGCCGCAGGCCCCAAGGGTCACGTGAGGATTGCTGCCCGCCACGGGCCTGATGGCTCTCTGGTGGTGACCATTACCGATTCGGGTCCTGGCGTTCCCGCCGATCAGGTCGAGAAGATTTTTCAACCCTATTTCTCCACCAAAGAGAAGGGAACGGGCCTCGGATTGGCCATCGCGAGGCACAACGCGGACATTTATGGCGGCTCAATCAAGGTTGATTCTAAGCTTGGAAAAGGCGCCACCTTTACGATACACTTGCCTACTAGAACCTTTATGAAATTACAGTCATGAGCGCCGCCTTGCCCCCGGTTCTTATCGTCGACGATGAGAAGAACATGCGGCTCTCGCTGCAGACCGTTCTCAGCGACGAAGGCCACGCCGCCAAAGCGGTGGAAAGCGCCGAGCAGGCCCTGCCGTTGCTCGAACGAGAGAAGTTTCTGCTCCTGATTTGCGATGCGCATCTGACGGGCATGAGTGGATATCAACTCCTCTCGCAGGTCCGCGCGAAATGGCCCGAGCTCCCGGTGCTGATGATCACCGCCTATGCGACGCCAAAGCTCGCCGTCGAAGCGATTAAAGCGGGCGCCATTGATTACCTGGCAAAACCCTTCGAACCCGAGGAACTGCTCCACGCCGTAGATCGGTGCGCGGAGCGGTATCGCTTATTGCGCGAAAACGCCGCCTTGCGCGCTCGCAGCACCGAGGCTGCCGACATCTCGCAGATCATCGGCGATTGTCCGCGCATGCAGGAACTTCGGCGCCTCATTCAAACGGTTGCTGTCTCGAACGCCACTGTCCTGATCCTCGGCGAGAGCGGCACCGGAAAGGAATTGATCGCCGGCGCGTTGCACAGCCTCAGCCCCCGTCGGCAGGCCAGTTACATTCGCATCAATTGCGCGGCCATCCCGGAGACTCTCCTCGAGAGCGAGCTGTTTGGACACGAGAAAGGCGCCTTCACCGGCGCGATCAAACAAAAACTGGGTCGCGTGGAAGAAGGCGACGGCGGTACGATCTTCCTCGACGAGATCGGCGACATGAGCCGCCCGCTCCAGGCCAAGCTTCTGCGTTTCCTCGAAGATGGCAGCTTCAGTCGTGTCGGCGGGACGGAAGAATTGCGTGTCGATGTGCGGCTGATCGCAGCGACCAATCGAGACATCGTCGATGCCATTCGCCAGAATCAGTTCCGCGAGGATTTGTTTCACCGGCTCAACGTCGTGCAATTCCATCCGCCTCCCTTGCGGGAACGGGGAACGGACGTCCTTGCACTGGCCGATCATTTCCTGAAAATGTTCTGCGCGGGAATGAACAAACCCCTGCGACGCATCGCGCCCGCCGCGCAGCAGAAGCTGCTGACGCATCATTGGCCGGGCAATGTCCGCGAATTGCGCAACGCGATCGAGCGGGCCGTCATTCTTGAGACCAGCGACGAAATTCAATCGCGCAGTCTGCCCGATTTTCATCTCGAGACCCGTTTGCGAAAAGGCGAACTGCCGCTCGTTGCCGCGGGCCAGTCGATTGACGAAATCATGTCCAATTTCGAAAAAGAACTTATCATTCACACGCTCGAACAGAACCGGTATAATTTGACGCGCACAGCCGAACATCTGAAGATCAGTCGGCATGCCTTGCGTTATCGCATGCAACGCTTGAATATCCAGGCTGAAACTGAGAACGAGGATGAACTGAATCCATCCCAGGGTAAGGAGGCTGCACCATGTTAACACGTGCCTTGTTTCTGGCTGCCCAAACCATCGATCCCATCGCGCCGGAACTCACCGGGCGGGAAACCAGCAGGCTCTTCGGACTGAATGTTCGCGACATCATGTTGCTCGTCGCCGTCGCCGCTTTCATCGGATCGGCTCTTTTCCTCTGGGCATATCTCTCGCGCCGCGACCGCCGCCGCCACCTCGCGCGCTCGCCCCACAGCGTTGACCGTATCGAGCGGCCTTCTCGGGACTCGGGCCAGGACCGCACGCGCGTGCGCAAACGCCGCCGAGAGCACCCGGATAATCTGCCGCGCAATCCGACACTTGGCGAAACCGGCGGTTTGCCGCCCCTGCGTCCCGACGAACCAGCACATCCCGCCGCTTAGCCAATGGAGGCAAGCCAGAGCATTACGCGCCGCAGCGCTTCCAATCTCGCGCTCGCGTTTGTTCTGCTCCCACGCGCCAAACGCCATGGCATGTCGGCCCTTTACGCGTTCTGCCGCAAAGTTGACGACATCGCTGACAACGAATCCGTGCCAGTGGAAGCACGCCGCCGCGAGTTGGCTGCCTGGCGGGTGGACGCCGCACGCGCCTGTGCTGGCGAGACGCCGCAATTCGACGTGGTCCGCGAATTGCAACCGTTCATCCTCAAGCATCAACTCCCGTTTTCGTTGTTCGACGAATTGATCCGGGGGGTTGAGATGGACCTGGAAATCAAGCGCTACCAGACGATGGACGACCTCGAGCAATATTGCTATCGCGTTGCCTCGGTCGTCGGTTTGCTCTCGATCGAAATCTTCGGCTATCGAAATCCGGCTTGCCGCGACTACGCGAATTACCTCGGCAAGGCCCTTCAACTCACGAACATCTTGCGCGACGTCCGCAACGACGCGGAGCGCGGCAGAATTTATCTGCCGCTAACCGAGCTCCAGCGCCACGGCATTGCTGAATCCGATATTCTCTCGCTCCGCTATTCGGAACGGTTCCGCAAACTGGCGCAAAGCATCGCGGCACGCGCCCGGCATTATTATGATCTCGCGCGAAGGACTCTGCCCGATGAAGATCGGCGCTCGATGGCTGCCGCCGAGCTGATGGGTTCGGTCTATTGGCGGCTGCTTCGCAAGCTCGAACTTCAGCAATTCGACGTCTTCGGTCCTAATCCGACTCGCCTCACGAACACGCAAAAAATCCTGCTCATTATTCGCACCTGGTATCGGCTGATTTCCGGCGCCGTCGTTCCCAACTATGGCGCACCTTGAAGCGGCGGCCGATGCGGTTATGCCGTCAACCGCGCGCACAACGAAGCGTCGCCTCATCATCAATGCCGACGACTTCAAGGTGCGCCATAGTTGG
>Ga0193697_1000583_pt1 | contig 12799 bp, 11 predicted proteins | sample L3m2metaG_FD_145073 | JGI IMG/M metagenome (GOLD analysis project Ga0193697, IMG submission 145073) | Soil microbial communities from a riparian zone of the East river system, Colorado, United States - L3m2 | ecosystem: Environmental > Terrestrial > Soil > Riparian zone | place: USA: East River... | reverse complement strand
CCGCCACGCCGCAACCGCCATCGATAGGGCCGTCACAATCCCGCCCGTCGCGACGGCCCACGGAGCGCCGTAGTGCTCGGCGATGACGCCCGCCTGAAGGGCGCCGAGAGGCGCGAGCCCCACGAACACAAACGAGTAGAACCCCATCACCCGCCCGCGCAGCGCGTCGGGCACGAGCGTCTGGAGCAGCGTATTCGTCAGCGCATTGTTGGTGATCATGGCGCATCCCGTGAGCGCGAGGATGAACAGCGATAACGTGTAGCTCCGCGACGCCGCAAACAGAACGAGTGCCAGACCAAAGCTCGTACCGCCCAGGACAAGGGTGCGCCCTTTGGGGATGCGGCGGCTCAGCACCGCGATGCCGAGCGCGCCGAGCAGGGCGCCGGCACCTACGGCGGCAGTCAGCGCGCCGTAGCCCGCGGCACGTGTGTGCAAGACGTCGCGCGCGAACACCGGCATCATCACGAGATAGGGAAAGCCGAACACGCTGAACAGCCCCGTCAAGACGACGAGCGTCGAGACTCGGCGGTCACTGCGCAGATACGTCACCACCTCGCGGAATCCCTGCCAGGCACTCGACTGCGTGGGGCGTGGGACGTGGGGCGTGAGGCGCATGGCGAGGAGGCTCGCGATCACGGCGAGGTAGCTCACACCGTTCAGCAGAAAGCACCAGACCATACCGGCGCTCCCAATCAGGATGCCGGCTACGGCGGGTCCGAAGACACGCGTCGCATTGAACATCGATGAGTTCAGCGCGATCGCGTTCATCAGGTCCTCTTTCCCGACCATTTCGACCAAGAATGACTGCCGCGTGGGAATGTCAAACGCGTTCACGATGCCCATGAACAGCGCGAGGGCCATGACATTCTCGACCGTGACCTTGCCGGTGGCGACGAGGGCTGCGAGCGCGAAGGCCTGCAGCATCAGCAGCGTTTGCGTGATCGTGACGACGCGACGCTTGTCGCTGCGGTCGGCCACGACTCCGGCGTAGAGCGTGAACACCAGGACGCCGACCGATCCGAGGGCCGAGACGAGACCGACGTAGAACGGGGAGTCGGTGAGCTGCAGCACGAGCCAGCCCTGGGCGATCGACTGCATCCAGGTGCCGGTGAGCGAGACGGTTTGGCCGAAGAGAAAGAGGCGGAAGTTGCGGTGGGCGAGGGCCCCCAATCCGTAGCGTCGCGCGGCCTCGGTCATGGCACCAATTTAAGGGCCATGCAATTCCGGTGTTCGGCGTTCCTCTTCGACCTCGACGGCGTGCTCGTCGATTCGCACGCGGTCGTCGAACGCGCGTCTCGCAGCTGGGCCCTGCGCCATCAACTCGACCCTGAGATGGTGCTGCGAGTGGCGCATGGGCGCCGCTCGAGCGACACCGTGAAGGCCGTGGCTCCTCACCTCGACGCGGCGCGGGAGGCCGCCTGGATCGACGCCGCCGAGCTGGGCGACGTCGAGGGCCTCAAGCCCGTGCCGGGTGCGGGCGAGCTCCTGGCCACGCTCCCGCCGAGCCGCTGGACGGTCGTGACATCATGCGGCCGGGCCCTCGCGGCGCGGCGCCTGACGGCAGTCGGACTCCCGGTACCGAAGCTCATCGTGACCAGTGAGGACGTCTCAAAAGGAAAGCCGGCGCCTGACGGCTACCGTCTCGGCGCAGAACGCCTCGGGTGCGACGCCGCGGCCTGTGTCGCCTTCGAGGACGCGCCGGCGGGTATCGCCGCAGCGAAGGGCGCGGGTGCCCGCGTGATCGGGCTCACGACGATGCTCACGGGGCGCGAGCTCACGGGCGCCGATGCAACGATTCCCGATTTCAGCGCCGTGCGCGTGCGCCAAGAGGGCGATGCCTTTATCATTACCATTGGATGAAATACACGACGTATAGTCGCTTCGTCCCGGGCCTTCTCGAAACGCTCAACCTCCAGGCCCTGCTCGACCAGCTCGCCGACTTCCTCCTGCAGTCGGGCTTTGCCGGAGGCCCGCACTCGAACCCCTTCTGGGGCGAGTTCGGCGAGGACGACCCCGACCGCTCCCTCGACGCGCTGCGCCAGGCGATCCTCCAGGCCCTGATGGAGTCGGGCCAGCTCACGCCGGACATGCTGAACGTGTTGCGAGGGGAGTCGACAGGTGACACGCAGCGCGACGCCGATCTGCAGCGCCAGCTCGGCGAGCTGCTCGATCAGATCGTCCAGAAGTTGATCGAGGAGGGCTATCTCAACCTCACACAACCGCCGCAGATGCCCGCGGGCCAGCAACCGCTCTTCGGTCCCGGCGGCATGGCCCAGGAAGCGGCGCAACAGGTGCAGTTCAGTCTCACCGAGAAAGGCATCGACTTCCTCGGCTACCGCACCCTCAAGCACCTGCTCGGCAGTATCGGGAAGTCGAGCTTCGGAGCGCACGAGACCGAGCATCTGGCGACCGGGATCGAAGCGGAAGCGGCGAGCAAGCCCTACGAGTACGGCGACACGCTGAATCTCGACGTGAACGCGACGCTATCGCGCGCGCTCGAGCGCGAGGGCCTGGGCGTGCCGATCAATCTCGAGTACGGCGACCTGATGGTGCACCAAGCCGAGTATCGCTCGTCGTCGGCGACCGTACTGATGCTCGACTGCTCACACTCGATGATCCTGTACGGCGAGGATCGCTTCACGCCGGCCAAGAAGGTGGCGCTGGCGCTCACGCATCTGATCCGCACGCAGTTCCCCGGCGACACGCTGCGCGTGGTGCTGTTCCACGACACCGCCGAAGAGATTCCCCTCGGCCAGCTCGCGCACGCGCAGGTGGGTCCGTATCACACGAACACGGCGGAGGGGTTGAAGCTCGCGCGCCGCATCCTGATGGGGCAGCGCAAGGACATGCGCCAGATCATCATGATCACTGACGGGAAACCGTCGGCGCTGACGCAGCCCGACGGGCGGATCTACGTGAACTCGATGGGCCTCGATCCGCACATCCTGCAGGCGACGTATCGCGAGGTCGCGCTGTGCCGCCGCTCCGGCATTCTGATCAACACGTTCATGCTGGCGCGGGACCGCAGTCTCGTGGAGTTCGTGAAGAAGGTCTCGGCGATTTGCCGCGGCAAGGCGTACTTCACGAACACGATGACGTTGGGGCAGTTCATTCTGATGGATTTCATGCGCCGCAAGACGCGGCGTGTGAGCTAGCGCCGCGCGATCTCCTCGTAAATCATCTGCGAGATGTCGCTCACCAGCTTGTACGCATCCTCGTCCTTCTCAATCCCGCCAGTGAGTACCACCAGCACGTAACGCCGCCCGCCCGGCAGCTCGACGATCGCGGCGTCATGATACACGACCTTGCCGACCCAGCCGGTCTTGTGGAACACCCGGACGCCGTCGGGCAAGCCGGCCGGAATCCCTTCCTTGAAGTGCTGTCGCCCGAGGATCTCGAGCATCTCGCGACACGCCGCGGGGGACGCGGCCCGGTTCTGCGCGATGGCGGCCATCAGGACGCCCAAATCCCGCGCCGTGGTCGTGTTGTTGCGGCCCGCCCGGTATGCCTTGCCATCTTCCACGCCGCGTAACACGACGATCGAGTCGGCCCCGAGGCGATGCGCCGTGGCGTTGGCCCGCGGCGCACCGAGGCGCGTGATCAGGATGTTGGTCGCCAGATTGCTCGACACCGTCTCCATCAGCTCGACTAGCTCGCGAATCGACGCCTTGCCCCCGACGCGCAGGTACAGCGTCGAGTCCGAGTCGTCGGTCTTGTCGAGCCGGTAGGTCGACGTGTCCATGATCGACTGGAAGGTGTTCGTCACGGGGAGCGAATCGTCGAGCGAGAGCCGATGGTCGTCGCGGTCCCGGAACAGCTGGATCATCACGGGCACCTTCATGGTGCTGGCCGCGTGGAAACGCGTGCGGGCGCCGACGAGCACCGAATCCCGTGTCGTCAGGTCGCGGTAGTAGACGCCGACGGCGGTGGCTGGCGCGGCGGCGATCCGAGCCGAAATCCGGGCCGCGAGGCCTGTATCGGACGATTGGGCCACCACGAGCAGCAACGCGAGGAGAGTCATAGGCCCGAGAAGATAGCCTTCGCTGAGGCCAGTCGCCCGGTTTAGATTCCACGGCGTGAGCGAGTTCGTTTTCGGTACCCACAACGCCGCGTTCGTTCAGGTGATGTACGAGCAGTACCTGCGCGATCCCGCCTCCGTCGGCGAAGAATGGCGCGTCCTCTTCGATAACGGAAAGACCGCGGAGCTCCCGATTATTCCGACGAGTCGGTCCGAACTGGGAGGAGTGGGAGCCAGGAGCCAGGAGCCGGGAGCGGTATCTCCACCTGCAGCCCCAGCGACCAACTCCCAGCTCCTGCCTCCGGGCGCCGTCCCCATCACCGGCCCCGCCGCCCGCCTCGTCGCCAACATGACGGAGTCGCTCTCCGTCCCGACCGCGACGTCGTTCCGCGACATCGCCGTCGGCACACTCGATGCACGGCGCAAGGCCCTGAACTCGCAGTTGGCCGCGAGCGGCAAGAAAGTCTCGTTCACACACCTGATCGCCTTCGGCATCGTGCAGGCGGTGAAGCAGTTCCCTGTCATGGCGCACGCGTTCCAGGAGGTCGACGGCAAGCCGCATCGCGTGACGCCGCCGGGAATCGGCCTGGGGCTGGCCGTCGACGTCGAGCGCAAGGACGGGACGCGCGGTCTCGTGGTCCCCGTCATCAAGCACGCCGAAGGCATGGACTTCGCCGCCTTCCATCAGACGTACGAGGCGCTGGTCGAGAAGGCGCGCACCAACAAGCTGCTCCCCGATGATTTCGCCGGCGGCACGATCCAGCTGACGAACCCCGGCACGATCGGCACCGTCGCTTCCGTGCCGCGCTTGATGAAAGGGCAAGGCTCGATCATCGCGACCGGCGCGATCCGCGACATTGCGGGCACGAAAGTCATGACGATCACCAGCACCTACGACCACCGCATTATCCAGGGCGCGGAGTCGGGGAGCTTCCTCCGTCACCTCGATTCCCTCTTGCAGGGGGAGCAGCGGTTCTACGAGCAGGTGACGGAGAGCCTGGGACTTACGGGAGCCTGGAGTCAGGAGTCGGGAGGCAGGAGGTCCGTGGCCCCGGCTCCTGACTCCCGACTCCCGACTCCCGACGACCTGAAACACGTCGCCGCCGCCACTGCCCTCGTGCGCGCCATCCGGCGCCTCGGCCATCGCGCCGCCCGCCTCGATCCGCTCGGCAGTGAGCCGCCCGGCGACCCGTCGCTCGACCCGAAGCCACTGGGGCTCACCACGGAGGCGATGGCACGCATTCCCGCCGACGTGCTGCGCTGCTACGTCCCGGGCAGCACGCTCGCCGAGGCGCTGCCGCAACTCACCGCGACGTACTGCGGCACGATCGCCTACGAAGTCGAACACATCGCGAGCCACGAGGAGCGCGTGTGGCTGCGCCGCGTGATCGAGTCGGGCGAGCACCGCAAGCCGCTCTCCGCCGATGACAAGCGACAGTTGCTCTCGCGGCTCACGCTCGTCGACACGCTCGAACGCTTCCTGCAGCGTGCCTACCTCGGTCAAAAGCGCTTCTCGATCGAAGGCGTCGACATCACTGTGCCGATGCTCGATACCACCCTGGAGCTGGCTGCGGCGTTCGGCGCGCACAGAGTGGTGATGGGAATGGCACACCGCGGTCGCCTCAACGTGTTGGCGCACGTGGTGAGCCTGCCCTACGAAGCGATCCTCGAAGAATTCGAGGGTGGCGGCGGCGGTTCGGGGTCCGACCCCGAAGCGGTTACCGGCGACGTGAAGTACCACCTCGGCGCCGAGGGCACGTACAAGACGGCGAAGGGCAAGGAAGTGACCGTCTCGCTCCTCTCGAATCCCAGCCACCTCGAGGCCGTGAATCCCGTGGTGGAAGGATGGACGCGCGCGGAGCAGACCGATCGCTCCGGCGCCGAGGCCAAGCACGACGTGTCGACGGTCCTGCCGGTGCTGATTCACGGCGACGCGGCATTCGCGGGCCAGGGCGTCGTGGCCGAGACGTTCAACCTGGCGCGGTTGCGCGGCTACACGACGGGCGGCACGATCCATCTCATCACCAACAACCAGGTGGGCTTCACCACCGATCCGCGCGACGGGCGCTCGACCGATTACTCGAGCGATCTCGCCAAGGGGTTCGACGTCCCCATCATCCACGTCAACGCCGACGATCCCGAAGCATGCATCGCGGCAGTCCGCCTCGCATGGATGTATCGGGAGAGGTTCCACGGCGACGTCGTGATCGACGTCGTGGGCTACCGGCGCTGGGGCCACAACGAGGGCGACGAACCGGCGTACACCCAGCCCGTGATGTACGAAGTCATCAAGAAGACGCCGCCGGTGCGCGAGAAGTATGCGGCGCAACTCGCCGCCGAAGGTCTGGTCACGCCCGAAGCGGCGCAGGCAGAGGCGGACGCGGCATACGCGAGGCTGACCGAAGTGCAGCAGGCGCTGAAGGCCAAACGGTCCCGCGCATCGGGCGAGGAGCGGCGCATCGTGCGCGCGATTGTGACAGACCCCGATACGGCCGTGCCGGCAGATGTGCTCACACGCCTCAACGACGCGTTGCTCGTCGTGCCCGATGGCTTCACGATCCATCCCAAGCTCAAGCGTCAGCTGGAGCGGCGCCGCGAGACGATCGTCCAGGGAGGTATGGAGTGGGCGCACGCCGAGGCGTTGGCGTTCGGATCGCTGCTGGTCGAGGGCTCGCCCATCCGCCTCACGGGGCAGGACGTCGAGCGCGGCACCTTCAGTCAGCGCCACCTCGTCCTGCACAACCCGAACAACGATGACCGCTGGGCGCCGATCCAGCATCTGCCCGGCGCGCGCGCGCCGTTCGAGCTGCACAACAGCCCGCTCTCCGAGGCCGCGTGCCTCGGGTTCGAGTACGGCTACGCCACCGCCGCGCACCCGGCGTTGGTGCTGTGGGAGGCGCAGTACGGCGACTTCGCGAACGGCGCCGAAGTGATCATCGATCAGTTCATCGTGGCGGGGCTCGCCAAGTGGGGCGACACGTCGCGGCTCACGATGCTCCTGCCGCACGGCTACGAAGGCGGTGGCCCAGAGCATTCGAGCGCGCGCCTCGAGCGCTATCTCTCCCTCGGCGCCGAAGGCAACATCCGCGTGGCGAACTGCACGACGCCGGCGCAATACTTCCATCTGTTGCGACGCCAGGCGCGCCACGAGGAGATCCGTCCCCTGATCGTGATGACGCCCAAGGGCCTGCTGCGCTTGCCGGCCGCCAGCTCCAAACTCGAGGACCTCACGCAAGGCCGCTTCCGGGCCGTGCTGTGGGATGGCGAGCGTCCCGCGCTGGATGCCGTGACGCGGCTCGTCCTGTGCAGCGGCAAGGTCTATTACGATCTCACCGCGTCACCACGGCGCGCCGAAACGCCGCACATCGCGATCGGGCGCGTGGAGCTGCTCTATCCGTTCCCGTCGGAGGAGATCGGCCAGTATCTGGCGCGCTACCGCAACCTGAAAGAGATCGTCTGGGTGCAGGAGGAGCCGCGCAATTTCGGCGCGCGCAAGTTCGTGCTGCCCAAGATCCGCGACGTGACCCCCGAGGCGGTGGTGTTGCGAGACGTGTCGCGACCGGAGCGCTCGAGCCCCGCCGAGGGGTATCCGGCAGCCCACAAAGTCGAGCAGGATCGAATCGTGGCGGAGGCGTTCGGCGACACCTAACTGCGTGGGGTGTGGGGACGTGGGGATGTGGGTTTAACTACCTGGGGTGTGGGGACGTGGGGATGTGGGTTGATACGCCGAGACAGGTGCGCTAGAACGCCGAATCAGACCATGGAGCGCACGCATGGCGCCTCCCAACACTTGCTCCAGCTCTCCGACAACACCTTCCGTCAAGTAGCCCATCTCGCCGGCCAGTCGCGCAAGGCACTCGGTTTCGGCGGCTGATCCCATCGCGATCCGAAGGTGGCGTCGATAATTCGGTCCAGTCCCGAGCGCGTACCCCTCGACGATGTTTGCCTCAACGGAAACAGCCGCACGTCTCAATTGATCGAACAGGTTGCGAACTCGCGGGTGTTGAGCAGAATCGGTGGCTCTGAGCACCAGAAGGGCTGCCGCGTGAGCACGTTTCCAGGCCTCGAGTGATCGGTATCGGTACACGCACCAACGGTAAGGGGACACTGTGCAACGACTGCATCGGAAACGTGCGGGACGTAGCAATCGCACGCGCCGTCCCACGCCCCCACTTCCCCACGCCCCCACGCCTTTTAGGTTAACCCCATGCCCGATACGTTGACGCTCACGCGCTACACCGTTTTCGGGCTCTTCGCCGCGTCCGCACTCGTCGCCTGCGGCTCCTGGCTCGTTCGCACACGCCGCATCTCTCCATTCACGTCGCTCGGGCGGAGTCTCCGCGCCATCACCGACCCGATCGTGCGGCCGGTCGAGCGGCGGCTCGTCCGGATGGGTGGGAATCCCGTCAACGCCGGGTGGTGGCTCGTCGTGATCGTCGCGGCGGGCGGCGTGGTCTTCATCTCTCTCATGGGCTGGGCGGTCGACGCGTTTCCGGCGGCGGCCAGTCAGGCTGCCGGGGGACCTGCCGATATGTTCCGGCTGATTGTGCAGATTGCCTACAACATCGTCTTCTACGCGATCATCGTGCGCGTGGTCGCCTCGTGGCTTGGATATTTTCAGTACACGAAATGGCTGCGGCCCGTCTACGCGATCACGGATTGGATCATCTTGCCGATGCGTCGCATCATCCCGCCCATGGGGATGATCGACCTCAGTCCATTCGCGGCGTTGATCGCGCTGATGTTCCTGCGGTGGCTGCTGATGAAGCCCTTGGGGGGCTGACGGCGACGCTGCTGCTGCACGTGGTCCCGCGTGCTCGGGTCACCGCGCTCGCGGGCCGTCACGGCGACGCACTGAAGATCCGGCTGGCGGCGCCACCGGTGGATGGCGCGGCGAACGACGAGTTGATCCGGTTCCTGGCCGAGCGACTGGCGGTGCCGCGCAGTGCGGTCACCATCGCCGCCGGTCACACGAGCCGGCGCAAGACCGTGACGGTCACCGGGATCGAAACCGCGGCAGCGCTACGCGCTCTGGAGACGAAATGAAACTGCTGAAGGCGTTAGTGAGCTTCATCGTGGGGACCATCGCCGGCGTCCTCGGGAACGCCGTCATCGGCCCGTTCGGGGCGGTGTTCGGATTCATCGCCGGGGGCGTCGCCGCGTGGTGGGTGGCGCGGCGGGTCTTCGGGGACTAGAGGAGGGAAGTTCGTCCGTCAGGACGTGTAGTTGCCGAGCCGGCCCCCCAGGGCACGGAAAAAACTCGACGATCAGATTGGGAGTCCATCCCACGCACCGTTCCGCTCCCACTCGAAGAGTGGGTACGGCGAGGATGGCGGTGATCGTCTGCAACGAAAGCTGCGCTACTTCATCTGCGCGAGCCTATCCTTGATCCTTGGATTGTCCGGGAACTGCGCCGCGAGACGCTCGAGCGTCGCGCGCGCGGAGTCTGACCGCCCCGCCGCAACGAAAGCATCGGCCTTGAGGAAGTCGTAGCGGGTCCGCAGGCGCGGGTTGTCAGCAGGCACCGAGAAACGCGCCAGGGCCGCGAGCGCCCCCTTGCCGTCGTTGCGATCCCTCAGAAATGACTCGGCCGAGAGGAACCACACGGTGGTGTCGTTCGGGAAGCGGCGCGCAATCTCGGCGAACAGCTCGGCCGCCGCGGCGCTGTCATGCCGGGTGCGGGCCGCCTGCGCCGAGTGATACAGCCCCGCCATGAGCAGACGGGTCACGTCGGTCGTGTCGCCCGAGCGGATGCCCACGCCTCCGGCGTAGCTGTAGACCAGCTCACCGCCGTGCTCGCCAGTCTCGTAGATAGCGGCCCCGCCCAACAGCCCCACGAGCGCCGAGGCCACCGTCAGACCTTTAGTGACCCGGGCGGAGCGGCGCGCCATCACAAGGGCGGCGATCTCGAGGACAGCCACGAACAGGAAGATGTTTTTCGCGCGCTTGCCCCAGTCCTCATGCTCCATCACGGCCTGGCGCGCGCCGGGTACTCGTTCGACGGGCCCGTGCGCATCGGTGCCCGATTGCACCGCGAGGAGCGCCGCGGTCGTGCCGGCGAGCAGCAGCACAGCGGCCGCGGGGCCCGTGAAGGCGGCGCGGCCGGTGAGCGAGATCCAACGAAACAGCACGCCAATCGCGAGCAGCACGATGGCGAAGTGGACGATCTGGGGGTGGAACGCGGCGAGATTGGGCATGGGAGGGAAAATTGTGGGGACGTGGGGTTGTGGGGAAGTGGGGCCCACACCCCCACATCCCCACCTCCCACGCCTTTAGGTTCTATTGCGGCCGCGTCGCATCCCGGATGATGTCGTCCACCGCCCACTTCACGAACTCAGTGCGCTTGTCGCGGCGGCGCTGCGTCTCGGCACGGACATCCGTCAGCCGCCGCTCGATGTCGGCCACCTCGAGCCCGCGGAGCTTGTCCTCCAAGTCGAAGTGCTGTCCGATCAGCGCCACCAGTTGAGTCCGAATCTGTTCCTGTTGCGTAGACGTGACCGGGACCCCGTCCACGACGAGCAAGGGCTGGTTGTTCGCGCCCGTCGAGGCGCGACGATACGCGCGCTGCAAACCGCGGGCGTAGACCTCGAGGCCGAACATCTTGGCGACGAGGCCGGCACGCACCGAATCGCGGCGGACCAAGTTCTGCACCATGTCGAACTGCACCGTGAGCTGGCCGACCTCCATCCAGTAGGCGTCCAGCGCGCTCGCCTTGAGCGAGTCGAGGGCGCCGACTCGATCCTGGGCGACCAGGTGCAGGAACGCTCGGGCCGCAGCCTCCGCCTCTCGCGGCCGCTCCTGCGCGATCTTCTGAACCTGCATCTGCATCGCCTGGGGGTTGGGCATCTCTTGGCCCGCGGCCGCCGACGCGATGAGCACGAACGCCAGAGTGAGCTTAGGGACGTACATAGGACCGCTCCTGTTCCAGTCGAGTGAGTTGTGCATCGATCGCGATGAGCGGCTGTCCGCCCGCGATGTACCCAGCCGTCGCGGACCACGCGCGCTGCTCCGGCCAGCTGCGGGGCCGATCGTGCTGGGACGGCCCGCCGGTGAGTAAGACCGCCGCCACCGCCGCCGCGGCGGCCAGCGCCGTGAGCGCGGCCCACGGTGCAACGCGCACCCCAGCAGTGGAATCAAGCGCCACCCGCCCGCGCTCCAGCCGGAGCAAGCGCTCGTGGCACGCCGCGCACGACGCGAGGTGTTGCTCCACGTCCGCGGTCAGCCCAGGCTCCAGCTCGCCGTAAGCGAGCAGCAGCAGATCGTCTGCTTGTGGATGCGTCATCGGTATTCCTCCACCGCGGCCGCGATGGTGTGCAGCGCGGCGCGCATCTGGCTCAACACGGTGCCGAGGGGCCGCTTCAGCCGCTCGGCGATCTCACGAAACTTGAGTCCGGCACGGTGCCGCAGGTCCACGACTTCGCGCTGCGCCGCCGGGAGCCCAGCGACGGCCCGCCGTACCGCGTCGTGGAGCTCGCGGGCGAGCAGCCGCTCGTCCGCCGCCGGCGCCGCCCGCTCATCGCGCGCGAGGACCAATGCCGCCCGGTGCCGCACCAGGTCGCGGCGCAGGTGATCGTGCCAGACGCTCGTCGCGATGCGGAAGAGGTAGCCGCGGAGATTGCCGTTCCCCGTCGCGTCAAGCCGCGGCGACGCCGTCACGAGCCGAGCCGCCAGCTCCTGCATCAGCTCGGCGGTGAGATCCGCGTCCCGGCAGCGGGCGCCCAAGAAGTTCTGAAGCGCCGACGCGTGCTCGGCGAGCAGCTGGTCGGCCGCGATGGTGGCCATGTTACCTAAGAGTACGCGGCACCCTGGCGATTATTTTCTCATGCCGCTAGGTTCAGATGGGACAACGGATTCCGTGGTGATTTGCGGCGTATTGCGGCCACGTTAAACAACCCGCTAAAAGGCCTTGGTCTATTTTGCCTACCCTGAAACAACTGATCGCCGACGGCCGCGTGCACGTCTTCGACGGCGCGATGGGGACGATGCTCTATGCCAAGGGCTTCTTCCTCAACGTGTGCTATGACGAGCTCGTCCTCAAGCAGCCGAAGCTCGTGCAGGAGGTGCACGCCGAGTACGTGCGGGCCGGCGCCGAGATCCTCGAGACGAACACCTTCGGCGCGAACCCGCTGAAGCTCGGCAGCTACGGCCTCGCCGAGGACACCGAGAAGATCAACCGCGCCGCGGCTGAGTTGGCGCGCGCAGCGGCCGGCGGCAAGGCGAGCGTCGTCGGCGCGATCGGTCCCCTCGGCATCCGCATCGAACCGTTCGGTCCGACGTCGCGGGCGGAGGCCGAGGCGCTCTTCGCGCGGCAAGTCAAAGGCCTGCTCGCCGGCGACGTCGACGGGTTCATCCTCGAGACGTTCAGCGACCTGGACGAAATCCACGCCGCGCTCGCCGCGGTGCGCGCCGCCTGCGACCTGCCCGTCGTGTGCCAGATGACGGTCGGGACCGACGGCCTGACCTACTACGGCACCGATGCCGAGACCCTGGCCAGGCGCCTCACGGAGTGGGGTGCCGACGTGATCGGGGTGAATTGCTCCGTGGGGCCCGCCGGCGTGCTCGAGGCGGTGGAAAAGATGGTGAAGGTCACGGACCGGCCGATTTCGGGACAACCCAACGCCGGCCTGCCGCGCGACGTGGGCGACCGCAAGATCTATCTCGCCTCCCCCGAGTACATGGCGAGCTACGCCAAGCGGATGATCGAAGCAGGCGCCCGCTTCGTCGGTGGCTGCTGCGGATCGACGCCGGAGCACATCAAGAAGATCCGCGACTACGTGGCGA
>Ga0193697_1000582_pt1 | contig 12816 bp, 12 predicted proteins | sample L3m2metaG_FD_145073 | JGI IMG/M metagenome (GOLD analysis project Ga0193697, IMG submission 145073) | Soil microbial communities from a riparian zone of the East river system, Colorado, United States - L3m2 | ecosystem: Environmental > Terrestrial > Soil > Riparian zone | place: USA: East River... | reverse complement strand
TCGCCGGCGGCTTCACCATCGACGGTCTCGGCGGCGCATTCATCACCAGGATCGGCGGTGATCATCACAATGTGATCGGGATCAGTCTGCCGCTGCTCCGCACCATGCTCAATGAGCTCGGTATCTCGTGGCCGAGCCTGTGGCAGATGAGTGAATGACGACGACGTAGGCGGGCTCCACGCGCGATTGTGCGAGCAGCTCCCAAGAAACTGAAGGGTTGCTGAAGGACCGTCGCCGTTAGCGGGGCCGGGTGCCCTTCGCGACCCACACTGGGACAAGCCCGGGAGAGGTCCGAGGGTGAGAAGTCCAGGAGGAGCAGGCATGAAGCAGCTAACGAAAGGCATCGCTGCCGGACTCGGCACCGTCGCTCTGGTCGGGGGCATTGGCGCCGGACTCGCGTACGCGGACACGCCGACGGATGAACCGACAACAGATCCCACCACGACCAGCAGCAGCACTGCAACACCGGTTGCTGAGCCCAGTGCCAAGCCTGATCACAACGGCTTCCGCAAGCGACTCGTTCGCCGGCACCTGCGTTTTGTTGGACGCGCGCTGCATGGTGAGGTCACCCTGGCCGGCGAGGAGCATCGCGTAATCGCCTTCCAGCGCGGTGGTGTTGAAAAGGTCAGCCGGACATCGCTCACCGTGAAGAGCAACGACGGCTTTGTCGACACCTACGTGCTCAGCGAGGACACCAAAGTCCGAGAGAAGGGGCACGACTCAAAGGTCTCCGACATCGACGCCTCGGACCGGGTGCTAGTGGTCGCTACCAAGGACGATCCGAGGCTCAACGCTCGCCGGGTGATCGTTCGCAGCGACTGATCGGAATTACCTCTACGGTCCCACGAGAGTCAGCACGATCAAGATCACATTCAGTGTGGTCACGATTCCGATCACTAACCAGGCGATGCCAATCGTGGCTCGCCTGGTTGGCACCAAATGCATCAGATCACGATCAGCCGCAATGCGAACCAGCGGTACCAACGCAAACGGAATCCCAAATGACAAGATCACCTGCGACAAGATCAGCAACCGAGTTGGCTCCAGGCCCAACCCGAGCAAGATCAACGCGGGGATCGCAGTCAGCAGCCGGCGCCAGATGATCGGGATCCGGCGGTGCAGCAAACCGTCCATGATCACCGAGCCTGCATATCCGCCCACCGAGGTGGAGGCCAGACCCGACGCCAGCAAAGCCAGGGCAAACAGTCCGGCGATCAGCGGCCCCAGGTTCGCTGCAATGGCGCTATGGGCGGCCTGCAGGCCGTCCACATTCAGCCCGCTCAAGGTGCTGGCAGCCAGCAGCAGCATGCCAACGTTGACGGTGCCCGCGACCAGCATCGCGAGACCGACGTCCAGCCGGATGGTCCGCAACATCGGCTCAGCGCAATCCGGGTCGGCCTGTCCATGGCGGTCGCGGATCAATGCCGAGTGGAGGTAGATGACGTGTGGCATGACGGTTGCGCCCAACATGCCAACCGCAAGAACCGCGCTTTCGGTGCCGTCGAGCCGCGGCACCAGTCCAGCGAGGGCCTGCCCAGCGTCAGGGGGCGAAGCGATCAAGCCAGCGAGGAAGCCGATGGTGACGATGGCCAGCATGCCGGTAATGACTCGCTCGAAAGTGGATTGCCTGCGACTGTTTTGGAGAAAGAGCAATCCGGTCGACACCGCTGTAGTGATGAGTGCTCCGGGCACCAGTGGCAAGCCGAAAAGCAAGTTGAGTGCAACCGCGCCGCCGACGATCTCGGCAAGATCGGTCGCCACGGCCACCAGCTCGGCCTGGATCCAGTAGCAGATTCGCGGCACCCGCGAATTGCGGCGAGCCACCAGCGCCGGCAACGTCTCGCCGGTCAACCAGCCCACCTTCGCCGAGAGGTATTGCACAAGACCGGCCATCAACGTTGCCCCGACGAGCACCCACAACAGCAGATAACCAAAGGCGGCGCCTGCCTGGGTGTTGGTAGCAACATTGCCGGGATCGACGTACGCGACCGCGGCGACGAAGGCAGGTCCGAGCAGCCGGGTGCGCTGCAGCAGCGCGTCCCTCTGCAGCAACATCAATTCAAACGCCCTGACCTCGTACGGATCCCGCCTTCTTGGAGGCTACCGGCCAGGAACGACGGGGCTGTAGCACCAGGTCACTGCGGCCGCAACAGAACCGCCGATGCCTGATGATCGCTGGTGAAGCTGCCGGTCCAGCCGTAACCAGCAAAGGTCATGCTCTTGGCGTCGGGCCTGTCGGCCGTAATGGTGAACCCGGCCGCCGGCAACGTACGGCGGAGGTAGGACTCGATCGCCACCGGTGATGGAGACGACATCACAGCCACCACATTGTTCGGCTGGTCGACATTGGTCGTGATCCGCACCGTACGCGGCAGTGAGAACTGCGAGATCGGGCCGTTGAGGTAGCCGAGTGCGGCGAGCGTCATCCCGTCGGCAGGGATAGACGGGGACGAGCCCGCCGAGACCGTTGGTGGCGCCGGAGTCGAATCGTTCGACGGGTCAGCACCGCATCCGACAAGCACGGACACACAAAGCGTCACAGCTGCCACGAGCCAATGACCCTTCGTGCTTCTTGGAGCTGCTCGCACAATGCCGACGCTCACAGCTCGCGGGTTGATCCGCACGCGCTCAAAGGTAGTGCGGGCAGCGCGGTGACTTTGGATTCCGGCGGCTCGCTAGTGTTGCGTCCTGATGTCCGAATCCACGCAGGTTGCCGTCCGCCGCAGCCGAGTGCCGGCCACGGTCCGCGCCATGCGTCCCCGTCAGTGGGTCAAAAACCTCCTCGTGCTCGCGGCCCCATTGGCGGCCGGCCGGCTCTTCGACCCAACAATCCTCAAGGGCGCAGCACTGGCCTTCGTCGCATTCTGCCTGGTGAGTGCATCGGTCTATCTCGTCAACGACGTCCGTGATGTGGAGGAAGACAGGCAGCACCCGACGAAGCGGTTTCGGCCCATCGCCGCCGGAGAACTGAAGCCTGCCACTGCAGTTGCGGTAGCAGCTGTGCTCGGTGCCTGTGGGCTCGCTCTCGGTTTCTTTGTCTCCATACCACTTGGCATCACGATGCTGGTCTACATAGTGCTTCAGCTGCTCTACTCCGCCTACCTCAAGCACTTGCCCGTGGTCGACCTGGCAATGGTCGCCAGCGCCTTCCTGTTGCGGGCAATCGCAGGTGGGGTAGCAACCGGCATCCCACTGAGTCAATGGTTCTTGCTCGTGGCCGCGTTCGGCTCATTCTTCATGGTTGCTGGCAAGCGCTATTCGGAGCTGAAAGCCCTCGGCGTCGATGCCGGCACCCGGCGATCGCTGACTCGATACTCCGAGTCCTACCTCCGCTTCGCCTGGATGTTGGCCGCAGTCATGGTGCTGATCTCCTACAGTCTGTGGGCATTCGAGAATCGCGGTGAGGGCGCGTACGGCGTCCCGTGGACCGCAATATCGATCGCACCCTTCACCTTGGGCCTGCTGCAGTACGCACTCGAGGTCGACGCCGGCACCGCAGGCGAACCAGAAGAAGTCGTACTCAAGGATCGTGTGTTGCAGGGACTTGGCGTGGTGTGGCTTGTGGTGATTTCCATCGCCGTCTTCTTCTAGCGAGAGAGCAGATTTTTGAGATGAGTGACGAAGCCGTGCCGGCCATCAAGCCCTCCTTGCCAGAGGAGCAGCCGATGATTCCGCAGCCACTCGTGGAGTTGCACGGCTGGGGCCGGGCCTCCGGAACCATGGCCCATCTGGCCCAGATCGACTCGGTGGCCGACGCCGTGTCTGCCTTGCGCACGTCCGACACGACGCGCGGGGTCGTACCGCGCGGTCTTGGCCGCAGCTATGGCGACGCGGCCCAGAACGCCGGTGGCACCGCGCTGGACCTCACCAAGATGAACCGCATTTTGTCATTGGATGCGGTGGGCGAACCGCCGACCGTGACGGTCCAGGCCGGCGTCAGTCTTGATCTCTTGATGCGCGCCCTGTTGCCTTTCGGGCTTTGGGTTCCGGTGCTCCCTGGTACGCGCCAGGTGACCGTCGGCGGCGCGATCGCCGCAGATGTGCACGGCAAGAACCATCACACCGAAGGTAGCTTCGGCAACCACGTGCGCTCACTTGATCTGCTCATGGCTGACGGCCACGTGCGGAAGGTAACGCCGCAGGGCGACACGGCGGCGCTTTTCTGGGCAACCGTTGGCGGGATGGGTCTCACCGGGGCCGTGCTTCGCGCCACGGTTGCGCTGCAGCGTGCCGAGACCGCGTACTTCTCCGTCGACACCGACCGCTGCTCCGACATCGACGACCTGATGCAGAAGATGTCCAACGGCGACGAGGGCTACACCTACTCGGTGGCCTGGTTCGACGCCGTGACTAAAGGGCGCCATCTGGGTCGGGCCGTGCTCACCCGAGGGAACAAGGCCCGCCTCGCCGAGCTGCCGATGAAGCTGAAGCGTGACCCGTTGAAATTCGTGGCGCCCTCGCTCGGCACACTCCCTGAGGTCTTTCCCAACCGGATGATCAACAAGGCGACCGCCAAGGCCTTCAGCGAGGTCTGGTACCGCAAGGCCCCGAAGCGTCGAGTCGGTGAGCTACAGAACATCACGCAGTTCTTCCACCCGCTCGACATGGTGGCCGAGTGGAATCGGGTCTACGGGCCGCATGGCTTTCTGCAGTACCAATTCGTGGTGCCCTTCGACCAGGAAGATCCATTCCGACGGTGCCTGGAAATGATCGTCAACTCAGGGCACCTGTCATGTCTGAACGTGCTCAAGCGATTCGGCGAGGGCAACCCGTCGCCACTGTCATTTCCCATGCCTGGTTGGACGTTGACCGTCGACCTGCCCATTGAGCACGGCCTCGACAAACTTTGCGATGCCTTGGACACCGAGGTCGTCGGCGCCGGCGGCCGGGTATACCTCGCCAAGGACTCGCGGCTGAGCGCTGCAACCTTCCGCAAGATGTACCCCCGGCTTGACGACTTCCTGGCGGTACGCCGCGAGGTCGATCCCGACGGGATCTTCAACTCCGATCTGGCTCGCCGCCTGGAACTCAGCAAACCGATCCTCGGCGGTGCGGCATGATCAATGCTGTGGGCGCACCCCAATCCCTGCTTCTACTCGGCGGCACCTCCGACATCGCTTTAGCGATCGCGCACCGATATGCGCGTACCGGAGTACGGATCGTGCTCGCGGCGCGGCCGAGCGAGCGGCGTATTGCCGCAGCGAATGAGCTCAAGGGCCTCGGCTGCGAGGTTACTGAAGTTGATCTCGATGCTCGTGATCATGACTCGCACGCCACAACGATTGATCTTGCCTTCGCAGGCGGCGACATTGACATCGCGGTGATCGCTTTCGGGCTCCTCGGCGACGCCGAGCGTGCCTGGCAAGATCCTGATCTTGCCCTCGAACTGGCCGAAGTCAACTACGCCGCTCCCGTGCATCTCGGGGTGCTGCTGGGACAGCGCATGCAGGCCCAGGCGCACGGCTGGATCGTGGCGCTGTCCAGCGTTGCGGGCGAACGCGTACGGCGCTCCAACTTCGTCTACGGCTCTACCAAGGCGGGCGTCGATGGTTTCTTCCTCGGGCTAGGTGAGGCGCTACGTGATCATGGCGTACGCGTGCTGGTGGTTCGCCCGGGTTTCGTGAAGTCCAAGATGACTTCGGGCTTGAAGGAGATCCCACTCTCAGTGACACCGGACGACGTAGCTGAGGCGGTGACGGAAGCCATCAACGGCAAGCGCGAGCTCATCTGGGTGCCAGGGACGCTGCGCGTAGTGATGTCGGGCCTGCGACACGTACCGCGGCCGCTGTTTCGAAGGCTGCCTATTTAGGCCGCGATCGCTCGCGCTCAATCGCGGCGGCTGCTTATCGACTGAGGGCTGGCCAACAGCAGGAAACGGTGTGAGACGGCCTCGATGGGCTTCGAGCGGGATTGCGCATGCAGCTGCTGGAGGCGTGCCCGTGCACGTCCCAAGTCAAGATCCTCGAACGCCCATGGAAGTGTGCGCAGGTAGCCGACGAGCGCAGCGATGTCAGAAAACTCCATCGTCATGCGATCTTCGCGAAGGTCCTCTACAGTCCAGCCAGCGGCCTGCAGCTGGCCGACAGCGACATCGGCCGACCATGCGCGGTTGTCAACGGGCAGGCCGAGCAAGGCGCGAACCGAGGCAGCCTCATCACTACCGACCTGCTCGGTCAAGAACGTTCCGCGGGGCTTGATGATCCTGCGAACGTCAAAGGGATCAAAAGCTTCGTGCCGGTTCAGCACAACATCGAAGGCTGCGGCTTGAAAAGGGAGGCTCGGTCTACGCCGTTGATCTTGCTTCGGCACATTGTCGATACTGCCGAGAGCGACGACCAGATATACGCCGAGCGGCCTTAGCGTCGCCTGCGCTGCCGGGACGGTTGGCCACCACTCCTCGTACGCAACTGTCAGCCTGGGTAGAGGCGCCAGCCCTGCCAGTACCCCACCCTCGCCGGTACCCATGTCCAGGGCGGACTCGGCCCGGGTAAGGATCGGTCGCGCGATGGCCTCGTATGACCAGTTGGGTTCATCGGCACGGTAGCGCTCGGGCAGAAACCCCGCGCCCCAGTAGGCCTCGACATCCAAACTCAGGCCCTCGGCCAAGAGTCGATCAAACTCCACGGTCGGAGTGTAAATGCTTGACGAGAGTCTCCCGCTACACCGGCGGTACGCCGTGCCGCCGAGTGGAAAAGTGCCGGTCTTTGGTTGCGGCGGCTGCGAAACGGGCGATCAGCTCGCGGCGTACGTCACGCGGCTCGACGATGCCGTCGATGACCAGCTCACTGGCCAACCGCAAGATGTCGATGTCGACCTCATACTCCTTACGCAACCTCTCCACGTACGCCGTCCGCTCGGCCTCGTCGGTGATCTCAGCGATCTTGTTGGCGTAGACCGCGTTCACCGCGGCCTCAGGGCCCATCACCGCGATCTTGGCAGTCGGCAGCGCAAGGCAGGCGTCAGGACCAAAACCAGGACCACCCATCGCGTAGAGCCCAGCCCCGTACGCCTTGCGCAAGATCAACGAAACCGTTGGAACGGTAGCCTCGGCGACCGCGGTGATCATCTTCGCGCCATGTCGAATGATGCCTTGCCGCTCCACGACACTGCCGATCATGAATCCTGGGACGTCGGCGAGATAGAGCAACGGAATGTTGAAGGCATCGCACTGCCAGATGAAGCGCGCACCCTTGTCGGCGGAGTCGACGAACAACACGCCGCCCTTGACGGCGGGCTGATTGGCCACGATCCCGATCACTTCGCCGTCCAGCAGAGCAAAGCCGGTCACCAGCTCGGGGGCGAACAGCGGTTTGACCTCGAGAAAGGAGCCGGAGTCCAGGATCGCTTCGATCACGGTGCGGATGTCGTAGCCCGCCGACTCCTGTGTTGGAACAAGATCATCGGAAAATCGTCGCGCTGGCTCAACCGAGTCGTAGCTCGGCAACGAACTTCGCCAGTTCTGTGGCAAATAGGAAAAATACTGCTTCGCCTGTTCGATCGCCTCGGTGTCGTCGGCGGCCAACTGATCACCGCAACCTGAGATCGTCGCGTGCATCCGGGCGCCGCCCATTTCCTCCAGCGTCACTCTCTCCCCCACCACCATCTCCGCCATCCGGGGGGAGCCGAGATACATCGAGGCATTGCCCTCGACCATGATCACCACGTCGCAGAAGGACGGGATGTAGGCACCGCCCGCGGCGCTAGGCCCAAAGAGGCAGCAGATCTGCGGGACCTTGCCGGATAGGGCTACCTGATTATGGAAGATCCGACCCGCACCCCTACGCCCGGGAAATAGATCAACTTGGTCAGTGATCCGTGCTCCGGCCGAGTCGATGAACCAGAAGATCGGCAACTCATCACGTAAGGCCACTTCGGTCATGCGAATGATCTTTTCGACCGTCCGTGCGCCCCAGGAGCCAGCCTTGACGCTCGAGTCGTTGGCCACCACGAGGGCCGCCCGTCCCTGGACCAGCCCACGTCCGGTAACAACACCGTCCGCGGGCAAATCCTCAGCCATCGCATTGGCGAGCTGGCCGTCCTCCACAAAGGTGCCCGCGTCGAACAGCAGGCCGATCCGATCACGTACGAAGAGCTTGTTCGTACTTGCCAGCTTGGCGGTCGCTCGTTCCGTCGGCGTGAGAGTACGGTCACGTGCGGAGCTGATCTGATCCATGATCGACTACTCCACCGGGAGACCCAGCCGACGGGCGATCAAGATCCGCTGCACCTCCGAGGTACCCTCGCCGATCTCCAAGACCTTCGCATCACGATAGAACCGCGCCACCGGATACTCCTCCATGAACCCGTAGCCGCCGAATACCTGCGTGGCGACGCGTGTGGCGCTCACCGCCGATTCCGTTGCGTAGAGCTTGGCGATCGCTGCCGCTCGATTGAACTCCCGTGCATCAGCACCATGATCACGCATCGCCGCGGCCGCATACACCAACTGATGAGCCGCAGCAGCCATCACGTCAAGATCAGCTATTTGGAAAGCGATGCCCTGCTTGCGGCCGATCGGCACACCAAACGAAGTGCGCTGCATCGCATACTGCGTTGACAACTCCAGGCAGGCACGGATGCATCCGAGGGCCAAAGCTGCGATCGCAACGCGCCCGCCATCCAAGATTGATAGGAATTGCTGATATCCCTGGCCGCGCTCACCGAGAAGATGATCTTCAGGCACTCGCACTCCACTGAAGCTGAGCGGATGCGTGTCGGAGGCATGCCAGCCGAGCTTGGCATAGCTGGGACCTACCTCGAAACCAGGTGTCCCAGCAGGCACGACGATCGCAGAGACCTCTGGCTTGCCATCACCGCGGGTGCCGGTGCGGGCCGTAACCGTGCACAGCGCGGTAACGTCGGTGCCGGAGTTGGTGATGAACTGCTTGCTGCCGTCGATCACCCATTCATGATCACGCAAGGTCGCCTGGGTGCGCGTAGCACCGGCGTCGGACCCCGCTTCGGGTTCGGTGAGTCCGAAGGCCGCGAGGGCGCGGCCGGCGACCAGATCTGGCAGCCAACGCGCCTTCTGCTGCTCCGTGCCGAAATGAGCGATTGGGTTAATGCCGAGACCAACGGCGGCCTCCAATGTGATCCCGAGTGACTGGTCCACCTTGCCGATTTCCTCGACCGCGATGCACAAGCTGGTGAAATCTCCCGCTCCGCCGTACGCCTCGGGACCACCGAGGCCGAAGAGGCCGAGATTTCCCATCAGCTTGATCGCTTCCAACGGCACTTCGTGCGCCGCGTTCCAGCGGTCAACATGAGGCGCCAGGTCGCGAGCAGCAAAGTCAGCAACTGCGGCTCGGAAGTCGTTGTGCTCCTCGGCGAGCGAGAACGTCCCGGTCATCAGACTCTTTTCGTCGTCCCGACTCAGTCAGCATAGCTTGACGCTTACGTAAACGTCAGGCCTAGACTGCGCTCGAAGGAGTGCGCGATGAGTGATCGAACCTGGAGCATTGGCGAGCTCGCTGAGGAGTTCGAGACGACGTTGCGGACTATCCGGTTCTACGAGGATCGCGGACTTCTCGCCCCTGAGCGGCAGGGCACTACCCGGATCTTCCATGATCGGGACCGGGTACGGCTCCAGCTCATCTTGCGTGGCAAGCGGCTCGGCTTCACTCTCGACGAGATCGCGCACGTGATCAACATGTACGACGAAACTCCCGGCGAACGTGGCCAGCTTGCCTTCCTCATCGCCGACATCGGCAAGCGTCGTGACGCACTTTTGGCGAAGCGCCGGGATCTGGACGAATCTCTGACCGAGCTCGATGATCTTGAGAAGCGCTGCCGGGCGGACCTCGAGGGCCTTCGCGAATCTGGTTGAGGGATCTGGCCTCGGAGGTCGATCACTCCAGAGCAAGGGAGGCGGCTGCGTCCTGCTGACCCGTGACGTCCCACAGATGGTGGATTACGTCGTGCAGGAAGTATTGGATGAAGGTCGCAACGGTGAACTCGGCACCGTCGGACCTGATGCCACGTCGTAGAAATTGATCGGGCGTGAGCGACTCGATCCGAGCGACGAAACGCTGGGCGATGGCCTCTAGCTCATCGGCGACCACCTCCGGATCCTGCTCGCCGTAGCGCTCCTCGATGGCCGTCTCGTCCTGGTTCCAATTGGCGAAGGTCGGCGTGTCCTCGTCGAGCATCTGGACGAGGCGCGCATCGAAGAGGCGATAGACGTCGCGGACATGAGCGCCGTACTCCAGGGGTGACCAGACATCGGGCCGGGGGCGAGACGCAACCGCCGGACTCGAGCGCAGAATCTGCACCCACTCCTCAGCGGCGATGAAGGCCCGCTGAGCGAGGTCCTCCTCCTTGACCTCCCCCGCCGCGAGGCCGCACTGGTCACACCGTCGGGTCAGTGTCCAGGTCCAATCCTTGGTGTCCGGGGGCGGCTGCACGAACAAAAGCCTAATGCGCCTTCGTCGGGTTCGGATGGCAGACGCACCCCGAGTTCAATGTCCACAGACAACTTCCTCCGACTGTGGAGAAGTTGATCACTTCGGTGCATGAATCAGGTCACTGTGTGGACAAGCCAGTGGACAGAAAGATTCCTTCCATTTCTTTTCCGGATTCGGTTGCGGGCTGCCCCGCAAGGCTGTAGAAATCTCTTACGCACTCCCGCAAGGGAGAGCGGGACTGGGAATGAACCGAGGATTCGCACGGTGAGGCAACTCGCCGCAGCCGCCGGTGACGGGTGGTTGGGATCCGCCGGGTCGCCTGGTCAGCTGGAGACGTCGCTTAACTCCGGCTACACAGTGGGCCCCTGCAACTCATACTTGGAGGGGCCCACACCCATTTTTTTCTAAGCTTGGCTGCTCGCGCATCGCGCGCTTGAGTCCGCCTAGTTCGTCGTCGCTCGCGGAGGAAACCGCGCCTCCGCTCGCTCCTCCTCACCACGGCGGGCGCGCGATTGCCGACGCTCGCGGCCCGCGGGGAGCTCGGTTTCCGACCGCGCGCGATTTTGCCGACGCTCGCAGCTACGTCCGAGTCGCCCTCCGACCCGGCGCGCGATGCCGACTCTCGCAGCTCACCTGGAGCTCGGCCCTCCGACCGCGATTTACCCGACGCTCGCAGGTTCGGGGGTGCTCGTTCTCCGACCGGGCCGGGGCTGTCATCGGATGTTCGGTTGGTCGGCTGGTTCGATAGCCTCGCGGGAGGAGGCAGCCGAGTCTGGCGGTGAGGCACTGCGCCAGGTGCCGAGGATCGATCCGGCGATGATCAGTGGGAATCCGATGGCGAGGCCGACGGTGATGGGTTCGTCGAGGATGAGGGCGCCCAGCAGGATGGCGACCACCGGATTGATGTAGGTGATCAAGGTCATCCGGGCAGGTCCGGCCTCGGCGATCAGCGCGAACATCACCAGAAATGCCGCGGCAGTGCAGATCACGGCAAGGACGACGACTGAGCCGGCTGCTCGTGCAGTGATCTCCGAGGGCCACAGGAATAGCGCAAACGGCAGGTATGCGACGGCGGCAATAGCGAGTGATCCGGTGACAACTCCGATCGACGGCAGATGGGAGAGCTTGCGGCTCACGATGATCGGGCCGATCGCGTAGCCAATGACGACGAGGATGATCTGGCCGACTGCGATCAGATCATCGAACTTGATGTCAAGACCGACCAGTAGCACGACACCGACCAGTCCGAGGAGCAAGCCGGCACCACGTCGAAAATCCAGGCGATCTTGGCCGCTGACAGTCAAGATGATCGCGGCGACCATCGGCACCATGGCAATGAGCAGGCCGGTCGTGGAACTGTTGAGACGGGTCTCGGCGTGTCCGAGCAACACCCACGGGCCGATGATCTCCACCGCTGTATAGAGCAGCAGAATTTTCCAGTACGGGAGCAACGGCCTGAGTGCGCGACCTTTCAGCGCGAGCGGAAGAAGTAGCAGGGTCGCGATCGCGGTCCGCCCAAACGCCACGACGATCGGGTCAAAGTCGGTAACCGCGACGCGGATGAAGAGGTATGGCATTCCCCAGAACACGCCGAGAGTGATGAAGAGCAGCCAACCCCGCCGCGTCATGAGCATCCTCCAAATACACAGACAGTCAATGGGCAGCCTAAGTCGCTGCTCTGACACAAGCCTGACGGGGAGCACTCCGGCCGCACTCGGGCGCCGCTCGCTCGTACGGCATTAGAGTTGGCCGGTGGGATCGCTTCATGGGGCTGACCAGCGTCGCGATCTACGCCGACCCCGACTCTGACTCACTCTTCGTCTCGCTTGCCGATGAGGCGTACACGCTCGGCGGCACGACTCCAGCCGAGACCTACCTCGACATCGCGAAAATCCTCAGCATCGCAGAGCGCAGCGGCACGGACGCGATCCACCCGGGCTACGGCTTTCTTGCCGAGAACGCCTCCTTTGCCGAGGCAGTGCTCGCCGCCGGACTGACCTGGATCGGGCCGCCGCCCGCGGCCATCGAGGCGTTGGGCGACAAGGTGCAGGCCCGTCACATCGCTCAGAAGGTGGGCGCCCCATTGGTGCCGGGTACTTCCGACGCCGTCGAGGACGCCGGCGCTGTTCTCACTTTCGCGCAAGAGCATGGCTTGCCGATTGCGATCAAGGCCGCCTTCGGCGGCGGCGGTCGGGGTCTGAAAGTCGCCCGCGAGATGAGCGAGATTCCCGAACTTTTCGAGTCCGCGACCCGCGAGGCTGTTGCGGCGTTCGGCCGCGGCGAATGCTTCGTGGAACGCTATCTCGACAAGCCCCGGCATGTTGAGACTCAGTGCTTGGCCGACAGCCACGGCAATGTCGTGGTGATCTCGACCCGAGACTGTTCGTTGCAGCGCCGCCACCAGAAGTTGGTC
>Ga0193697_1000581_pt1 | contig 12831 bp, 6 predicted proteins | sample L3m2metaG_FD_145073 | JGI IMG/M metagenome (GOLD analysis project Ga0193697, IMG submission 145073) | Soil microbial communities from a riparian zone of the East river system, Colorado, United States - L3m2 | ecosystem: Environmental > Terrestrial > Soil > Riparian zone | place: USA: East River... | reverse complement strand
CAGGAGCGAGTTGGTCAGGAACGGCATCGTGTAGGCCGCCAGCGAATAGACTTGGCTGAACGTTACGTTCTGCACCGAACCGGTCACTCCGCTTTGGGTGCTGGCGTGCAACGCAGTGGTGCCACCGTAGATCAGGCCGTTGAGTACCTGATAGGAGGAACTGTGGCCATTGATGGCTTTATCGCAGTCGACGATCTGGACGTTGCGCAACCGATGGCCCCGCCCAAAGTAGAAGTTGATGCCTGTGTCCGCATGACTGATGCGCAGGTCGTGAACATCGTAATTTGTGCCCGAAGTATTGGCGTCGAGATAAAGCGCAGTGGTTGCATAGGTTCCGCTCAATGTGTTGGTCGTGATCGCTGCGCCCACGCTCTGATCGTCTCGCGCCGTGAGGATGACGGGCGTGTAACTTCCGCTCAGGAAAGTCGCAGGCCCGGTGATGGTCAGTTTGGCCGAGTTCGTTGGCGCGAACTTGATTACACACGGTTCGAAGACATTTGTTTTTATCGAGATCGGGCCCGACACATAAAACGTGTGGCCGTTCGTCCACAGGAAGCTGTCCACAGACTGGACGAGCTCGAAATCCCACACGTAGGAGTTGCCGTGTTTCAGGGGAATACTTGCGATCTCGATCGGCCGGATTTTAGTGGGAGCTTCCCTGCGCGAGGGAAGCACGTTCGCCATTGCCACGGCTTTTTTGCTCTGCTCCCGCCGATTAGCCGCCTGACGGGGACGCAACTTCTCGATCTCGGAAGCGATGCGGCGATAGGGCACCGCTTCGACAAGGCAAACGCGGCCATCAGCGAACGTCTCGATGCGGCTAAAGACTGCTTCGGAGGTAGTCTGAGGCGCGCCCATTTCGAATGCTTTACTTGTGACGAATTCCATGCCGGCGAATTTGATTCGCTCATGCGGAAGCGATCGTTGTGTCGCAGTAGCCGGCTCGATCTCGACGCGCTCCGTTTGGCGCTCGGGCACATCGATCAGTTCGGTCAAAATTTCGACATGGGCCGCGTCTGACATTTGGAATTCGGACGGATGGGGCAAGCGATCATGGATGATCAGCCATTGGCCAAAGGAATTTTTGCGGACGCGGTATTCGATATCGATGAGGTAGTCCGTGCAGGCGTTGCGGTAGATCAGATCGTTGCCCGCGACGATTTCGGCCACGCAGGGCTGCACTTCGGCGACCATGACCGATTGGCCGTTTTCCGAATACACAATGCCCAGTGGATGGCCGCGCAGGCGCTGCTGACCATCAGGCAACTGGATATCGATCGAGCCTGGATCAGCCAGTGAAGGGGCAAAGATGACCTGATACGCGAGTCCACGGGCCATGGCGCCGTCTCGAAAGAGTTCGATGGTTTCGCTGGCCGGAACCCATTGGCTCGCGGCCGGGTCCCATCGGTGCATGCCACCCTGCAGCTCCACGATTTGATTGGTCTGGAGTCGCGGACCGCGCGGTGTTTGGACTTGTCGGACGTTTTCAAAAACGCGGTTGTGTGGTCCCCTGGAAATTTCGGTATTCCCGCTCAAAATTTCCGATTGCACGACCGCCGAAAGCATTAAAGCCATGGCAACTCCGCTCATACTGATCCCCTTCCTTGGACAGTTAACCAAGCACCGAATCTATTCTTATGATCTGCCTGATACTCCAGACAGTTACGTAGTAAACAAAACGGCTATAGTCTCACTATCCTTTTGTAACTGGTTTATTTCCTTGTTGCGCGTTTCCATCCAACGCGCCTTCCCAACTTTCCTGCTAGGGTAAGTTCTTCCACGACAGATTTAGTCGCGCAAGTGGCAATCGATAATCAAAAACTTACATTTCGAGTACATTTCCAACATTTTAATGGAGCGTGTAGGTTCTAGCCCCCAGGTTTTTGCTTTACGCGCTCGGACTCGATGCGTTGAAGGAGTTTTCGGAAGTTTGCCGGCCACATTTGAAAACTTTTCGCCACATCGGAAACCTTGTCGCCACGCGCCAACTTTTCGAGAGCGGTCTTCTCGAACCACTCATCAAGACATTGCTTAGGGCTTTTTTGAAATCGCTCGTGAAAATATCGGCGTAGTGTTTGTTCCGATACGCGGCGATTTTGCGCGATCTGCCGCACACGAAATCCGCATTCCGCTGCCAAAGCGGGCCAGTCTTTAACTTGGTCCAGGCGACGAGCGCTCATGAGCCGGGCTTCTGTGGCCAAACCCCAAAAAGGTCAGACCCGAGACGTCAATATTCGCGTACGGCTATCGACAGTCTTTTGGCAAAGAAAATAGAGTAGTAAAATAGTAGTAGGGCTCCCGTTGCGCCTTCCACGCAACACGAGTGACGATCCTTTCTTCGCAACCTCCTCCGCAAAGCCTGGGGAGGTCGTGCCGGGCCCTTGCGCGAAGCCGCGCAGGAGCCCGACGAGAATTACTGCGCGCGAATGCGGTAGAAACGCGTCGTTACAGTCGCGTTAGGATCGGTGATATTCTTGACACTCCCATCACCCGGGACCGTCTGGAGGAGACGCCAATCGGGAGGGCTCAAGCTGTCACTGTATTCAACCTGATAAGTAGCTCCCGCCTGGCTTAGGAATGACAGTCCAAACTGGGTTCCGCTATAGCTCAGGTTGTTCATCACCGGACGCGCCACTTCCTGGATGATCCTGAAGTTGCTGAATACGCCGGTCGCCAGCAATGTATTGTCGTGTGCCGTCACACCGATTCCGACTGACATATCGGGAGGCAATGCGAGGGTATTGGTGCCCATGGCGATCCAATCGACGCCGTTGCTGCTGCGATATCCAGTGAAGGTATCGGCAACGCGAGTGATGCGCATCCAGACATCCGGGATGTTCGAGGTGAGAAAGGTTCCACCCCACGCAGCGGTGGCGCCGCCAACCGTCGAACGCAAACCGAGCTCAAGTTGGTTGCGGCCCGGCGGCGTGGGATTTACAGAGATGTGATACGCGCGGGCGTCCGTGTTGGTACTTTCGCGGGCCAGCAGGAGCGCTTTGGTGATCGCGTTGGAGCCGGCGAGCGCGGTCACATGGACGCGCGCGTCGAAGTTGCCATTGATGGATTTGGAGACAAAATGGAATTGATCAGCTGCGCCCCAAACGTCGGTGCCACCGCCGACGATCTCAATCTCATCACCGCAAGCGAAGTGCGAGCCGGTCCGGCCGACAGCGCCGACATCGCCGGCAGACCCAAATACAGTTCTCGTGAGCGTCGTCGGAGCAAGGGGATTGCCCGCCAGGTCACGATGGGCCTCGCCGGTAGTATTCATTTCGAGAGTGAATTGGCCCGAAACGGGCGGGTCGAGATCGAGAATTACGGAGCGCCGATCGGGACGCAGAATAACATTTGTAGCGGCGACGCCTCCGTTGATGAAATAATTGAAGGTGTCAGTAAGCTGGTCGGCGGCATTGTCGAGCTCTTCACTGAAGCAGATGTCCAGGTATTTGCCATCGAGCGTCTCCGCGCCAGTGACTGTCGGAGCAGTCGTATCCGGGCTGATCGTGAGATTGACGACGGCGCTTGTGACAGAGCCCCCGAAATTCGTTACCACCACAAAATACTGACCCGAATCGGTCGTTTGCGCGTAAGGAAAAGTAAGCGTGGCGCTGTTGCCCGGAACGGGATTCCCATCGTGATACCATTGGTAGACCAGCGGGAACGAACCTGAAGCCGAGACCGAGAGACTGGCTGGATGGAATGCCTCACCCGATGCGTCCTGTGGTTGAGTCACGATCGAGGGCGCCACTGGCACCGCGGGATAAATTTCGATGAAGTTGATCTTGTTATTATTCGTAGTGACATTCCGAAGATTGGGTGCCGTGGTAACGGTCAATCTGCCATCACTCACTCCCACCTCTGCGTTGAACTGGGCCCAATTGCCGGCGGCCGGCGAATAGACCGGCGTGATGAAGCCTTCGATATCCAGTTGGAACAAGCTATCCAGGTTGTTTGGGTCGCCGGAGACGATGTGCACGCTATAGAAGCCGTTCGGAATCTCGATTTCCCAAATCGCGCTCGGGTTGAGTTTCTGGAAATGAAGGAACGTGTCCCAGCGCAAGTCAGGGGAATTTGGGTTCTTGCGCCAACGGCCATCCGCAGTGATGTCGCGGTCCCAACCATACGTGAGCCCGTTCGTCCTGAGACCATATACCTCGCCGATGTCCTGCACGTAATCAGGCGGAATGGGCGCTGGATCGTTCGCAGGCTGGCCGTTGAGAGCATTTGCGAAATTCACATTAAACCCGGACGCGAGCGTCGTCAGGCTGTCAATGTTCGAGTAGGGCGACACACCCGATGCATTCTGTGCTTGCACACGATAATAGTAAGTTGTCGTAGGCGCTAATCCTGCATCTACATAAGTGCGCTGTGTCCCCACTGTGGTGGCGAGCGGCGTGAAGTTAACCCCATCCATTGACTGCTCCACTGAATAGCCTGAAACGTTCTGGCCTCCGGACGTCCACCTCAATTCAATTCCCGTGACCGACCATCGGGCAACCGTAAGTGTCGGAGCGCCGGGAGCGGCGAACGCGGAGGCCTCTGCCGACTGTCCACTATCCCCGCCGCCAACGAGCTGAGCGGTCACTACGTAGTAGTATGTTCGCCCGGCCTCGACAGCGGTGTCCGTGTAAGAAGCCCCAGGTACCCCCGAAGCGATTGGCCCGTACGGTCCACCGGCGATGGTAGAACGGGAAACGGTGTAACTGGCGGCGTTCGGGAAAGCGTCCCAGGTCAGTTGGATCTGACCAACGCTACCAACCGCGACGAGGTTTACCGGCGCGGCCTTAGGCGTTCCAGTAGCCTCGTTGGAGTTGGCGCTTTCACCGGCGATATTTACGCCCGAAACCACATAGTAATACGTCGTGTCGTTGACTACAGCGGTGTCGATGTAGCTCGTGGAGGAATTGGTGGCGATATTCTCGTATGGGCCACCTGAAGTGAGAGACCGTTTGATAACATAAAAGCTCGCGCCGCCAGTCGACGTCCAGTTCAGGGTCACTTTCCCATCGCTGCTGACTGCGGTGAGGTTGGCTGGAGTATTTGGAGGAGCTACCGACCTGACCACAACCCCGTACATGTTTTGACCGGCGTTGTCCGGCTGTTTCAATTGAAAGGTCCCTGCGGGAAAGTTTTTGTAGTAAATTGAACTCCAGTTATTGATCGTAGCATCGGCGCCTTCATCAATGCCGATTTCATCGGGCCAGCTCAGGTTGGCTGTCCGGTTGATTCCGTTGGTAGTCGGAAGCCAGCCTTCATCGAGCACCCATTGCATGTGAGTCGCGTCAAACGTTGGCGGATCGTTCGCGCCGGCGCCCAATCGATTATCAATAAGCAGATAAACGGTCACTGCGGTCGCAACGGAGACGTCGAGCCGCAGGCCCGGATTATCGCGATTGTCATTTCCGATCATGATGTATTCCTGGCCAACAAGATACGGCGGCAGCAGCACAGTGGCAGACGCGTTGGTCCAGCGATGGTTGCGATCAACATACGAAGGGGCCCAGTTGCCAAACACTGGGGCGGTATAAGGATCGTTCGCTCCTTTGCCCGGAACCGGCTCATTGGCTATGCCGGTGACGAAGGTGGTGCCTGTCCACTTCGCGGGAATCGTATCCGTCGCCTCATTATCACCGCCGGTCTCGACGACGTTGGTGACGACGGGGAAAGCACCGGCGCTGAACACGCCCAGAGTCAACCAGGCAAACAAACTCCATTTCGCGGATGAAAAGGGCCTAAGAGTGTTTGTTTTCATAAGAATACGAGGGAAATAGTAACAAGTTGTTCCATGACTCGACTGCTGCTATACCCCAATTATTGGCAATTTATGGGACTATTTTCAAGCTTATTCCACCTTGTCATGTCCCTTTTTGATCCGACTTGCCCCGGTTCAGGCGCGCGACGCCACGAGAAGGCGTGTGACTGATGAGGTCGAGGCAATCGAGGACGGTTTTGATCGCGAGAACACCGGGCTCCATTTCGTCCACGTCCAAAGCGCAGGCGTCTTCGGAATCGAAAACGGAGAACGCAAACGCCAACAACGGCATCTGGCGAAAGGAAGCGAAGTGTTCGGTCATCCGGGTTTCCCATTCGGGATGGGACGGCTCGATGTCACCAAGAGCGAGGAGGTTGGCTTCGTGAGCGCGAACGATCAGTTCATCGGAAACAGTGGATAACTCGGCGAGCCCCTGCGTCGATTCAGCAATGATCCAGAACAAGTGAATGAGAGAGCTCGCGCAGCGCTCCGGGAGGTAATCCCCCGCATGCAGCAAGTAACGGATGATGTTCGGCTGGCGCGCTTCCCATCGGTCGAGGCAGAGGCCGATTTTGTCGGCGGGCACCCGGCCGAGGCGCGCGAGCGTTTTGTCGATCAACCTGTGGCTGACTTGTTGCATTGACAGGCCTTAGTCGTGCCCGATTAAAGCATGGAACGAACGGCTTTGCACGACTGGATTCAAAGCCGTTAATGGTTGAGAGCGGCGCAATGGCCAAAATCAGTGCCGTGGAGTTTTGTCTGGAGTGTACTTTGTTCAGAACGCGCGGAAGCGTTGGCTTGAGGCGCGGTCGCGACCCTACCACCGCGAGGGCGGTCGAGGGGCGATTCGGCGAAGAGGAATTTCTCGATGGTTTTGCGGGACTCGGCGCGCATGCGAAACACGGACTCGGTGGGAGAGTACTTGAATTTCCGTCGTTCCAGGTCCTGGTCGAGGCGTTTGTAATGGTCGAGCTCGTTTTTCATCCAGTCGCAGGTAGCCCCGAAGAGTTTGCGGCGCAAGGATTCGCGTTCGACTTCACGGAGGTCGGCAATGTCATCAGCGAATTCGCGGTTCCAATCGATCAGAGTGCGTTTGCAGACGTCGAGTGTGATTGAAATTTCTTCGAGAGTCTTCTCCTGGGCGCGGAGTTCGATGAATTGGAGTTTGGTTTGTTCGGTGTGAGCCATAGATCAGTTGAGGGTTAGTAGTTGGGAGTTGAAAGCGGTACCGGTCTGTCCCTCACCCTTCAATCCCTCTCCCCGAGGGCGAGGGATAGACGAGGTGTCGCCGGACGGTGGAAATGCACATTGAGGGGCAAGGTGCAAAAAGTTCTGCGGATTTGCTGGGGTTTTCGGGAGAAGGAGGCAAAACAAGGTGCATTTCGGGTGCATTTTCCCTTGCGGCGCTTTTGGGTTCCCGCGTTGTTGCTCCTCAGTCACAAACCACTGGCGGGTATGCTCCTTCGTCGCGTCTAGCGGGGAACTCAAAAATCGCTCGCAATGAGTGAACGAGTTCATAAGGAGACGTCCCGCATCAAACGCTCGAAAACTACAAGTGGCTGATTTCATGAGCTTGCCTGGTGAACTGCCACGGAAAACGGTAAAGTGCTTCCGCATGAGCAGAGCGGTGCGAGGGGTCTGCGTGGAGATCACCGATGGAAATCGATATCCAGATGTCACTTTTTGTCGGCATAACGCCCGCTCACGGTCATTTGTAAGGCTAGGTTTACCACGCGCTATCCCAGTGTGAGAAGCGCACGAAACGAACGTTTCGTTCGCCGCTAAAGGGGGCTGAATCTGCTGTGGCCGTTCTTTCTCGACATCCCCGCGTTTCCACGGGAGGGCGCACTGCACTCGGCGCGCCGCAGAATCAACCGCTCGTAGGCTTTGATATAATCATCCACTTGTGCGCAAGTTTTGGCGTCAATTGTATAGAGCCCGAACGGGTCGTAGGTAGCAATCGGATTGTTTCGGACATACGAATATAGATTTAGCCCGCCTTTGTCCCCTAGCACCTTCATACTGAATCTGTAATTGCTAGGCACAGCAGGCGAGAGAGAGTCAGAGAAGAATAAGGTGTCAATCAGTGAGTGTACAAAACTCAGGACCGACCCCTTTTCAGCATTATCGGTGCGCGCCAGCAATCCGCCTATGCCACCGGCCCGTTCCAAGGTTCTGCTCAGGTCCACGCCGCGAGTGTAAGTAACCGTAGCGAGATTCAAATTGTTTCTTTCCTGAATCACAAGGGTGCCATCGTAAATGTAGCGTACTTCGTTCGTAAGGAGCCACGCGCTGTTCTGCCAGGTGTATTCACGGCGAATACGACGGCGCATCTTGCCATCGTAAGCAAATTCGCTCTTCCATGCGTTCGCGGCGGTGAGCCCAATCAACTGATTCTCATCGTCCCATTCGTAAGACTTAAGCCCGTCGTATTTCAAATTGCCATTGGCATCATAGATGAAAGCAGGACTGGATGGGAGATATGCGACAGATGTGTTCGTATCGATGCGCCCCAGATTATCTTTGGCAACGGCAGTGAACGTGTTTATGCCATCGCTGAGTGAATGATTGGTGCTGGCAAAGGTATTGTCTGCGTAGAGCAACGCGTTCGAAGTGTTAACCGTCACGTTCGTCGCGGCGCTCGTCGTTGTGCCGGCAACCGTAAGCGTTCCGTTGCGAGTGACATTAGTGAGCTGATTTAGCGCGTTAACAGCGAAGGTCTGGGCAAAATGATTGTTCGTGGAGTAGCGCAAATTGCCAGCGCTGTCATAGACGTATCGCAGTTGCTCCAGAACGCGATTGGCGCCGCCGCCTTCCTTCGCAAGAGCGCTGCTCAACTGGCCAATGTTCTCATAGCTGTAATCGATGTAATCACCCGCCTTGCGAACGCTGTGGGTACGCTGGCTGCCGAGGTTGAAGTTGTCGGAATGGGAATTCAGAATGCAATTGGTGCTGTTCAGGAGCACGGTAGCGGTCATGCGGGCACTCGTGTCGTAGCTGTTCGTAATACGCGCGCCGTTGGGCAATGAGAGATTAGTGAGCAATGATCCCGGGCCGGAATAGGAGTAATTGAACGTACCGGCCGGAGAAGTGAGCGCCCTCAGGCGGCCCATGGAATCGTGCGAGTAGCTGTGGGCCCAAGCATGTTGATTCAGTTTTGCGTTGATAGGACATAACGTTAATGGAGATTTGGTTTCTCCTGGGAAAGCGGGACAAACGCTTCCTTTTTGAAGTCTTGAGAGGTTATAAATCGCCATTCGCCTTGACTTGTAAGCCCATAGGGATACGCCCCTGTTTCGAAAAAGATCACGCAAACGAACTCGCCTGATTGCAGTGGCACAGTGTCTTTACGCACATAAGGTCTAGGGTGTCTTGGAGAATCGGCGAGTTCATTGCTAATATTCATGAGGACCCGCCGCACATCATCGGGATGTACTAAAGCTGCGTCATCACCAGCGCGATTGGTTACGTTTGCCAGAAGGTCTCCGGAGACGATTTTAAGAGCGGAACGCAAAGCCTTTCCCTCAGCTCTAGCTTCCCGGCTTTCTTGGAGTCCTTTCGAAATTAAGTATTCATGCGTAACAAACACGGCAATGAGAGTTAGGAAGGTCAATGCTAACACCCAAGACATTGCTCGGAACTGCTCCTTCATGGCACGACAATCTGATTCGCGGCTCGAAAGTTAGGTGTCTGGTATACAGCGCTTGGCACCGAAAACGGCAGATACCGTCCACTCCATTCCGTTGGGTATAGCGTTCTGTTCTTAGAAAGATATTCCCAAAACCAATCTGAAGCGACTTGAAAACAGGTCCGCGCTGCTGCAATCGAGAAAAGCGGTGGATCCTTCGCCACGTCTTGTATCCAATCAATGATGAATTCATCATCAAAACTCGTACCCAGTGCAATTTTCTTAAGTTCTAGAGCGTGCTTTTTTTTGGGACCCAATTGGTCGTCTATGTACTCTTGGACATTATCGTAGTGTTCGTGCGAAACATGTCCCGAACTAACAAAGAATGCTCTTACGGCGCCGCTGCTCTCGTCGTTATGCCAAGGAGCTGAATGGAACCCAAAAGCCTCCACACCGCCCTTTGGGTTATCAACAATTAAAGTTGCGTGCCCCGGTCCGCCATAGACCTCGCGGAACAGGTATGCGTTAAGGCCAAGAGGATCAACCCGAGTGATCGGAGCGTTCCCCACGTATATGTAAAGATTCAGTCCGCCATCCTCTTGAATCGGGTCTCGATTGACCCATCTAGAAAGTCGAGAGTCATAGTACCGATGCAAATAGTAAAGTAGCCCAGAAGCCTCGTGAAATTCTTTAGTCGAAAACCGGTACAGATTGTCTTCAGCCAGCGAGCCACTCATGGCCAGAATCGTACCGAAAGGATCGTATAGGTAACGCGCCACGACAAGTTGATTGGAGGCGAGCAGCGTCGTGAGATTCCCGTTGCCGTCTGAGTGGTAATAGGCGTGTGCTGCGCATGGCTTTATTGAGAGTTCAGCATTATCGGTGCGCGCCAGCAATCCGCCTATGCCGCCGGCGCGTTGGCTGCTGCTGCTCAGGTCCACCCCTCGTGTGTAGGTTACGGCTGCGAGATTCCAATTGTTTCGTTCCTGAAGAACAAGATTGCCATCATAAATGTAGCGCACCTCGTTGGTCTGGACCCACGCGCCGTTCTGCCACGTGTATTCCCGGCGAATGCGACGCCGCATTTTGCCGTCGTAGGCAAATTGGCTTTTCCACGCGTTCGCGGCGGTGAGCCCAATCAACTGATTCTCATCGTCCCATTCGTAGGACTTAAGCCCGTCGTATGTCAAATTGCCATTCGCATCATAGATGAAAGTGGGACTGGATGGGAGATATGCGACAGATGTGTTCGTATCGATGCGCCCGAGGTTATCTTTGGCGACGGCTATGAACGTGTTTGTACCATCGGTGAGTGAATGATTGGTGCTGGCAAAGGTATTGTCTGCGTAGAGAAGCGAGTTGGAAGTGTTAACCGTCACGTTTGTCGCGGCGCTGGTCGTTGTGCCGACGACGGTCAGCGTTCCCGCTCGGGTGACATTAGTGAGCTGATTTAACTCATTAACGTTGAAAGTCTGGACAAATTGATTGTTGGTCGAGTAGCTCAAATTGCCAGCGCTGTCATAAACGTATCGCAGTTGCTCCAGAGCACGGTCGGCTCCGCCGCCTTCCTTCGCAAGAGCGCTGCTCAACTGGCCAATGTTGTCATAGCTGTAGTCGATGTAATCACCCGCCTTGCGAACGCTTTGGGTACGCTGGCCGCCGACATTGAAGTTGTCGGAATGGGAATTCAGAATGCAATTGGTGCTGTTCAGGAGCACGGTAGCGGTCATGCGGGCACTTGTGTCGTAGCTGTTCGTAATACGCGCGCCGTTGGGCAACGATACATTGGTGAGCAACGATCCAGGGCCGGAATAGGAGTAATTGAACGTACCGGCCGGAGAAGTGAGCGCCCTCAGGCGGCCCATGGAATCGTGCGTGTAGCTGTGGGCCCATGCGCTTGCGTTCGGCTGAAGCAAACTCAGGGTGTTGCGCCGTCGACCGTTGTCGTAGGTGTAGCTCACAGTGTCGTTATCCCAGGGTCCGTCTTCGCTGAGCAGTGCCCCGAAGGTCGTGTAACCGTACTTTGTTGTTCCGATCGCGTCGACCATGTTTGTCAAACGGTTGAGCGCATCGTACGCCAGACGGATGTCGGTGCTGACGTCATAATCGATGTTGGTAAGGTTACCCACCTGGTCGTAAGAGTAAAACGTGTTGGTCCTGGCCGGAGTCCAGCGCTGAATGAGCCGGTCGTTGGCGTCATAAACGCTTGTGTCACGAAAACCCGGCGCAACGTCGACTACCAATCCCGACGAGGCTTAAAGCGGAAGCGTTTCCACGCGGGAACCCTTTTTAAGTTCAAAGTTGAAAGTGCAAAGTGCAAAGTTGGGATCAAAAGCAAAGCCGTTTTTACAGAAGGCAACGAAGGGAACGAATTCTACCTGTTTTGATCCGGCTTGACGTTGTCGGGAGCGACAGGACAACGTCCGGGATGCGAACTTTCCTGGCTGGCATCGCTCTTTCGATCGTCTGCGCTGTTACTACGTTTGCAGCGCCAACGCTTGACGTTTATTGGATTGATTCGGAAGGGGGAGGATCGACGCTGATCGTAACGCCCGCAAAGGAATCCATCCTGATTGACACCGGCAATCCGGGCGGGCGGGACTCCGGGCGCATCCACAAGGTCGCCACGCAAGTGGCCGGCCTGACCAACATCGATCATATGGTGATCACGCATTTTCATGTGGACCATTTCGGCGGGGCTGCGGAGCTCGCGCAACTCATGCCCGTGCGTCACGTGTATGATCATGGAATTCCTGACGGTAATCCGGACAACAATCCCTCCGACACGCGCTGGCCGCTGCTGAGCAAACCGTATCGGGAGTTCAAGGCGGAGAAGCGGCACGTGATCAAACCCGGTGATGTTTTCCCCTTAAAGCAAACTGACGGGCCAGCAAAGCTCACGGTGAAATGCCTGGCTGCGGAACAAAAATTCGCCGAAGGCGGACGCGGCCCGAATGACCTTTGTTCGCAAAAGACTGAGAAGCCGAAAGACATTTCTGACAACGCAAACAGTGTCGTGACGCTGGTGCAGTTCGGTGATTTTCGTTTTTTCGATGGCGGCGACCTGACGTGGAATATTGAAGCGGATTTGGTTTGTCCGAAGAATCGCGTTGGGGAAGTGGATGTCTACCAGGTGAACCACCATGGGCTGGATCAAAGCAGCAATCCAGTGCTCGTTCGCTCGTTGTCACCGACCGTGGCGGTAATGAATAACGGCGCGCGCAAAGGCGCCATGACCGAAGTCTGCGCCACACTCAAAGGCACTCCCTCCATCAAAGCATGGTATCAGGTACACAAGAACGTCCAGGACGGTGCGAACAACCCGCCCGAGGAATTGATTGCGAACATTCCTGATAAATGCCAGGGCAATTACATCAAGATGTCCGTCGATCCCACGGGGAAATCCTACACGATCACCATCCCCTCGAACGGCCATCGGGCGACGTACCAA
>Ga0193697_1000580_pt1 | contig 12858 bp, 10 predicted proteins | sample L3m2metaG_FD_145073 | JGI IMG/M metagenome (GOLD analysis project Ga0193697, IMG submission 145073) | Soil microbial communities from a riparian zone of the East river system, Colorado, United States - L3m2 | ecosystem: Environmental > Terrestrial > Soil > Riparian zone | place: USA: East River... | reverse complement strand
ACGTGCGCGACGACCCGGCGATTCGACGACACGGCGCCGCGCAGCATCGGCAGAATCGCCGCCGCCGTTGATTCGCGATCGACAACCGCCGTCACGGCCGCCCCTCCGAACAGCGGCCGGTTCGCGGCGCGGCCGTGCTCCTCGAGGAACTCGCCCATCTGATCGATCGTCTTCAGGCTGTTCGCGTAGCACTCGTGCTGTGTGGCGCCCCACGTGAACAATCCGTGGCTACCGAGCAGTATGCCGTCGCATCCGGGATGCTCCACGACGGCGCGGCGGAGCATCATGCCCAACTCGAAGCCAGGACGCTGCCACGGCACCCAGACGATGCGCCGGCCATATCGCGCGTTCAGCTCGTCGAGTTTTCGGCGGCCGTTGGCGCTCGCCGCCAGGGCAATCGCCCAGTCCGGGTGCAGATGATCGACGTGGTCGAACGGCAGGAACGCGTGCAGCGGTGTGTCGATCGACGCGGCGACGCGATTCTCGCCGAAAGCGCAGAGCGGGTAGAACGCGACCATCTCGTCTTCGTGCGCTTCGCCACGGTAGCGCGCGATCAGTTGTTCGAGCTTGTCCAGATACAGCACGGCGAACCCGGACGTCCCCATCGATCGAAGATCGCCGCCGCTGCCCTTGACCGCCAGCACGCGGACAGCCTGGCCGGTCAACGGATCCGGAAGCGCGAACTTCGAGCTGGTGTTGCCGCCGCCAAAGTTCGTGATGCGCAGATCGGCGCCCAGGAGATTCGACCGGTAGCGGAGCAGTTCCAGCGGCTGATTCGCCAGCTTCGCGGCTTCGCCCTCGTCCCAGAGGTTCTGCAGGTATCGCGTCGAGATCGACGCGGTGTCAGGCACAGGTGAACTCCACGTAGTGTTGAAAGCGCTTGTATTCGGCGTCCCAACGGTCGGCGTCGAGCGGTTCGAACCGTTCGACGGGAAAGGACCGATCGATGACCGCGCGTGCGTCGACGAGTGATCCAACGGCGCCCGTCGCGATCATCTGAACGGCGACGTTGCCGAGCGCAGTCGCTTCCACTGGACCTGCGGTCACGGTCCGGCCGGTCGCGTCCGCGGTCCATTGCGACAGCAATCGGTTCCGCGCGCCGCCGCCGATGATCCGAATCTCCTCGAATCGATGACCGATCAACTCCTCGAGCGATTCGAGAACCGCCCGGTACTTGAACGCGAGACTTTCCAGGATCGCGCGGGTGAACGACGCCGGACCATCCGGCTGCGGCTGCCCCGTCTGGCGGCAGTACTCGCTGATGGCCACCGGCATATCCTCGGGATTCACGAATCGCGGATCGTCTGGATCGATCAGCGCGCGAAAGGCGCGCCGATCGTCTGTCGCTGCGGCAATCAACGTCTCGTACGAGAACACCTCACCGCGTGACTGCCAACAGCGACGGCAGGACTGCAGCAGCCACAGGCCGGCGATGTTCTTCAGCAGTCGCGTCGTGCCGTAGACGCCGCCTTCGTTCGTGAAATTGAGCGCCAGCGCTCTCGAGGTGATGACCGGTTCGCGCACTTCGGTGCCAAGCAGCGACCACGTGCCAGAGCTGAGAAAAGCCACCGGCGCCGAGGCATTCACCGATGCGACTGCAGATCCGGTGTCGTGGCACGCCGGCGCGACGATCGGTATACCGGCACTGGTCATCGACGCGGTTGGCCGCAGCGCGCCAATGACGGTCCCGGCTTCGACAATCGGCTGCAGCAACCGACTGGGCAACCCAATCTCATTCAGCAAGTCGATGGCCCACGTCCGCGTTCGCGCGTCGACCATCTGCGTCGTCGTCGCGATGGTGTACTCGGACACCAGTTTCCCCGACAGCCAATAGTTCAGGACGTCCGGAATCGTCGCGAGCGACCGCGCCGCGTCGATGACCTCAGGGGTATGGCGACAGGCGGCGGCCAGCTGATAAATCGTGTTGATCGACAGGAACTGGATGCCCGTTGCCGCATAAATCCGCTCGCGTGGGACACGCTCGAACACGGACTCCATGACGCCTTCGGTTCGGCGGTCACGATAGTGGTACGGCTGTTCGAGCAGTTCGCCCGCCGCGTCGAGAAGCGCATAGTCAACGCCCCAGCAGTCGACGCCGATACTCTGCAGTCGATTCTCGCCGGCGATCTCGAGCCCGCGCCGAATCTCCTGCCACAGGCGCACGATGTCCCAACGCAACGAGTCGTTCTGACGAATCGGGTCGTTGGCGAAGCGGTGGACCTCGCGGAGGGCGAGGACGCCACCATCGAGCGAGCCGACCATCGCGCGGCCGCTCTCGGCACCGAGATCGAACGCGAGGAAATGTGCGGTCACTGCGTCACTCAGAAACACACGAGTCGATCGCGACGTTCGTCGATCTTCTTGAATGGCACACCCGGGACCTTCGTGAAATCATCCAGCGACTTGCACGGACCGGAGGTCTTCCGGTGTGCGATCCACGCCGCCGCCTCCTTGCGGAGGAGTCCAACAATGCTCTCGAGCTCGACCGCGGTAGCCGTGTTCAGGTTCAATGGGCGCGGCGCCTCCCCCTTGAAGTGCTCGGCCAGGTAGTTCAACACCGTCGCACGCTCCTCGTCCGATGCCTTGGCGCCCAAATCCACCATCTTCGCGATGGTGTCCTGCCAGCCTTCGCGGTTCAACCGAACGGACGTGGCGCGCTCCACCTCATGACAGGTGCCGCACATGCGGACGGTTTCGTCCTTCCCAGGCGCATCGGGCAACTGGACCTGCGCAGCCAAAGCAGCTGCCAACAGCAGTCCAACGACGCTCACAGCAACAAGCGAACGGGAGTACATGATCAGTACTGCTTCAGCCAGATGTTCTTGAACTCGACCTTCATCGGCTCGCCGACATGGATCTGGAACCCGAGGAGTCCCTTCAACGCACGGGCCTTGGTGTCGTCGTCCACGAGGGTGCTGGTGACGTGGCCGTTCAGGATTTCGGTAATCATGTTGCCGCGGGCGATGACGTGCGCCTGGTTCCAGTCATTCACCTTGATGACTTTCAGCAGCTCGTCGCCGCCGCGCTGGAGCGCGCCGACGACCTTCGGGCCTCCGCCCTCAGGGACGTAGGCGAACTGGCCGCGCATGGCGAGAAAGCCGCGGCCGCGCTCCTCATAGATTTGCCCGGTGAATCGGTTCTCGGCGTCGATGTCGCACTGGTACCCTTTCAGGACCCAGTTGCCGGCGACGGCGCCGCGCCCCTGCTGCGTACCCGGCGGCAGGCGCACACTCCGGATCTGAATGCCGCTGTTGGTGGCATTGATCCGGTACTCGACCTTCAACTCGAAATCAGCCGGCTCGCCGCCGCGCCAGATGACGAAGCTGTTTTCCTTCAGCGGGTTGTCGGCCGTCGTCTGGCCAACGATCGCGCCGCCTTCCACACGCCAGAACTTCGTATCGCCGTCCCAGCCTTTCAACGTGGAGCCATCGAAGATCGACACGAACCCCGCGTGATCCTCGAAGGGCAGCGGCTCTGGACCGCGAGGCCCGCCCCGTCCCGCCTGCTGGCCGGACAGCACCCCGCCAACGCAGGCTGTCAGCACGGCCACGGTCGCGGCGATGTTTCGCGTTCTCATGACTGCACCTTCTCCCATTGCCGCGACTTCGCCGACGCCAGCACCGCATCGGTGACGCGATCCGTTGCGAGCCCGTCGCGGAATGTCGGCGGCAGGCATTTGCCGTTGGCCGCGGCCTGCACGAATTCCGTGAACTGATGCGTGAACGTGTGCTCGTAGCCGATCTGCAGGCCCGGCACCCACCAGTGCTTCATGTACGGCTGGTCGCCGTCGGTCACGTGGATGTTGCGCCAGCCGCGCACGCGCCCTTCGTCGCTGTGATCGAAGTACTGGATGCGATGCAGATCGTGAAGGTCCCAGAACGCGGACGCATGCTCGCCGTTGATCTCGAGTGTGTAAAGCGCCTTGTGGCCGCGCGCATAGCGCGTGGCTTCGAACGTCGCGAGCGATCCGTTCTCGAACCGCGCGAGAAACGCGCTCGCGTCGTCGATCCCGACGGGCTCCGTCTTGCCGGTGAGATTGTGCTTGCGCTCCTTGATGAACGTTTCCGTCATCGCACTCACTTCAGCGATCGGACCGTTCAACCACAACGCGGTGTCGATATTGTGCGCCAGCAGATCACCGGTGACGCCGCTGCCCGCCACCGACACGTCGAGGCGCCACAGCCCTTCGCCGCCCTGCGGAACGTCGCGGGAGATCGTCCAGTCCTGCAGGAACTTCGCGCGATAGTGAAAGATGCGCCCGAACCTCTTCTCGTCGACCAGCTGCGAGATCATCGCGACCGCTGGGACGAAGCGGTAGTTGTACCAGACGCCGTTCGGCACGCCGGCCGCCTCGACTGCGGCGACCATCTCCGACGCTTCCTTCGCGTTCCGCCCGAGCGGCTTCTCGCACATCACCATCTTGCCGGCCTTCGCGGCAGCGATGGCGATCGCGTGATGGGTATCGTTGGGGCTTGCGATGTCGATCAGATCGATGTCCGGGCGCGCCACCAGATCGCGCCAGTCGGTGTGAGACGACTCGTAACCCCAATTGTCGGCGAACGACTTGACGCGGTCCGCGTTTCGCGCGGCGACCGCCTTGAGCACGGGCTTCAACGGCAGATCGAAGAAGATCGGCGCCTGCCGGAACGCATTCGAGTGCGTCCGTCCCATGAAGCCGTAGCCGACGAGGCCGATGTTGAGACTCTTCTTCATCGATCAGTCCCAACCGTGAGCGTCGCGGACGGCAGTCATGACTCCCAGGACGTCGTTCCAGGTCTGTTGCTGGGTCATCACAGCGTTCGGAAACATGCAGCCGTCCCAGCAGATGTGCTCGAACTTGCGCTCGACACGGCCGTCGTCATCGCGCAGCCAGAACCCCGCGTGTCGCACGATGTCGAGCTTGCCGTTCGGATCGTGCGGAAGGCAGTGCCGCCCGGTCTTGTCGTGCGAACCAGATCCCTTCACGGTCCCGTCGTTTTGCGCGACGTGGAAGTCGACGGTCCACGGCCGCAGCGCGCGCGTCATCTGCTTCAGCCCCTCGTCGAGGGCGGCTTGATCCGACCAGTCAAAGCTCTCCGGGAGAATCCGATCGTCCGGCGCGTTGTAGCCCATCGTGAACAGCAGCGTATGCGCCATGTCCGCCTGGAACCCGACGACGCCGGGGCGATCGACAGCCTGAAGCAGCTCGACGTTGCGCTTCACGCTGTGCATGCCGCCCCAGCAAATCTCTCCTTCGGCCGCCAGCCGTTCGCCGTAGTCCTGGGCGATATCCGCCGCCTGCCGAAACGTCTCGGCAATCTTCTTCGTGTTGCCGGCCGGATCGGCCGCCCAGTCCGACGGGCCGGCGGCCGAATCGATCCGAACGATGCCGTAGCGGCGGATGCCGAGATCCTTCAGCCTCTTCCCAATCGCGCACGCCTTTCGCACTTGGCTGAGAAATGCGCCGCGGTCTCCGTTGCCGCCCATGGCCGATCCGCCGCCGGTCGGCGGCCAGACCGGCGCGACGAGCGATCCGACGACCAGCCCTTTTGCGCCGATCTTGTCGGCGAGCCGTTTCAGGTCGTCGTCGGTTGAATCGATGCTGACATGCGGGTCGAAGAGAAATAAATCGACACCGTCGAACCGGGCGCCGTTCGCGCGGGCCGCAGCCGTCAGGTTCAACATCGTGTCGAGATCGATCGTCGGCTCCGCGCCCGGCCCGCCTTTACCGACCAGGCCGGGCCACATCGCGTTGTGCAGTGCGGGGAACTTCGGATGCGAAGCCATGGATGCCTCAGTGTTCCAACGGGATCCCGAACGCGTACAGCTGATTGTCGTAGGTGACGAGGTAAACCTGCCCGCCGCCGGCGGACAACCCGCCGCGCGCGAACGACGTGATCTTCGTGCCGCTGTTCCACATGGCCTTGCCCGTGGCGGCGTCGAGCACGTACAGGACTGCCGGCGCGGACCTCTGGGCGCGCTGCGCCGCCGGCAGCGACGCCGGTCCCCCGCGGTATTCGCCGCTCGAGACCGCGAACACCATGCCGTCCACCACAATCGGCGCGAGCGGCGACGTGAAATCCTGCGACTGCCAGGCGGGCTCGAGCGACAGCTTCTCGCCCTCGTCGCGCAGTTTGAACGCGACGATCCGTCCGTTCGGCGCGCTGCCGTTCTGGCTGAACCTAACTTCGCCGGTCGTGCCCGAGGCAGTCGCGACGATCCAGCGGCCGCTTGCGTCTTCGAACGTCGCGAGCGCGGTTCCGGCGCCGGCGTCGGTGAACTTGGCCGTCACTGCCAGCGGCGTTTTGTGATCGGCGCCGCCGAGGGACGCCGCGTCGAGCAGATAGAGGCGCCCGTCGTTCGCCGTGGCCGCGATGAGATCCCGGTTCTTGTGGCGAATGACGGTCGGCGTCGCATTGAAGTCGGCGCCTAACGCTGTGAACCAGTCGGTCGGCTTCAGCGTTTCGGGACTGAGGGCGACGATCGAGTCGGGCGCGGGCGCGGCCGTCGCCCCGGTCGCCAGCGCGACATAGATCGCACCCTCAGGGCCGAACGCCAGACCGGAGGTCCCGGCGATATTCGCGGCCCCCGTCTTCCACGATAAGGCTTTCCGTTCCTTGACCGGCACGTTGAGATCCATCGCCCACAACGCGTTCGGCGCCGCGCCGCACTCGCCGGAGGTGGTCGTGTAGACGATGCCGTCGATCCAGATCAGCGCCGATGGCTTGGCATCGGGCGGCAGGAACGGCACCGGCGGTTCCATCTCCGCACCATTGCTGACGTAGAGGCTGTGGATGAAGCCGTCACTGCCCACGACAAACAGCGGGTCGACGCGGCCGAAGCCAATCGGCGCGGGACCGCGTCCACGGCCTGGCGCCGCCGGAGGGGCGCCGCGTTGGGCCGGTGGCTGGCCCAGCGCCGCTGCGCCTCTGCCCGGTTCGCCAACCGCGCTGCCGTTGCGAACGCCGCCGCGTCCACCGCCGCCCACGATCGGCGGGGCGATCGCAAGCGCGGTGCGGCGGCTTGGCATCGCGATCAGGCCGCCAGGACAGGACATCGAGCTCGATGGCCGACCGCCGGTCGGCGCCGAGTAATTGAGGACGGTCGTCCAGGCTGGCCGCGCGAGATCGGTATCGACGGCGAAGACACGATCGTCGCTGCCGCCGACGAAGGCGAGGCTCTTGAAGCCGCGATATCCGATCAGACGATCGAGTAGCACCGGAGGGGTCAACGAATTGACCTGACGGTTGGCATTCTCGATCTTCATCGACCACAGGGACGCGAACTCACCCCTCTGGACGGCGTCCTTCGTGAGGCGCGCGTCGCCGCGCAGCCAGTTGCTGCGCTGCGCGTCGAAGCCGCTCGTCGTCCACTCGCTGCTGCCTCGGCCCTGCGCGTGCAGAAACGCGACGGACGCCGAAACCAGCATGCCAGCACGGATGAGTCGCTGGAGCCGTCGCTGAAACCACTGCCTGCGCATGGCTACTTCACCGCCGTCGGCTTGACGCCAAAGCAATACAGCGTGCCGTCATAGGTCCCGAGATAGACCCGGCCATTCGCGACCGCCAGACTGCTGAAGTGGCTGAAGGACGTGATCTGGTCGCCGCTCGACCACAGTTCGGCGCCGGTTCGCGCGTCGAGCGCGTACAGCGTGGCGTGCCCCGATTGCGCGATGCGATTCGCCGACGTGTTGTACCCCAACCCGCCGTCGAACGTCGCCTGCGCCGCGTCCTCGCCGTTACCGTACGCGAAGACGACCCCGTTGGCGATCACGACAGGATCCGCCTGCCACATGTTGCGCGAGAGCCAGGCCGGTGTCAGTTGCGGCTTGCCGTCCTTCTCTTCCATCTTGAACGCGGCGACCGCACCCTGCACCACCGGTCCATGCTCGATCGGGGCCGTGAACTGCGAGTGCTTCGGCCCCCAGAACGGCATGAGGATCCACCGCGTGCCGTTGGCTTCCTCCCACGTCGCGAGCGCGCCCCAGACGCCGGCGCCGGCGAATTGCACTTCCTCGTTGCAGACGAGGGGTGTCCTGTAATCCGGCGTCCTGTGGTCTTCGCCGCCGAGGCCGCTCGTATCGAGCAACCAGACTCGACACTCCTTGCTGGTCTGAACGGTGTATTCCTTCCCCTTGTACTCGAACACCGGACCCGTGGCATTGATGTCGAGATCGCGCTTGCGCAGCCAGTACGCATTGGATGGCGTATACCAGTCCGTCATCTCCAGCGCTTTGGTTGCCGGGTTCTGTTTCACGGCGACAATGGACTGCCCGTAGATCTGTCGCTCAGGAAAGTAATCGCCGTCGCCGCTGCCGGCATACACGCTGCCGTCCTTGCCAATCGAGGGCCCGAGGCGCGGCCACATCCCGCCGCTGCCCGGGTTGAAGCTGCCGACTTTCTTGGTGGCGAGGTCGTATCCGTAGAACTGGTTGGGCGTGCCGCCGCACCCTTGCGCCGTGGTCGTGTAGAGAACGTTGTTGAAAAGGTTCAACGAGTAGGGCTTGCCATTGGGTGGCAGAAACGGTTCGGCGCGCGCGATCTCCCGACCGGTAGCCGGATCCACCGTGCGCAGTCGTCCATCCCACGAAATCGCGTACACGACATACTTGCCGGGAGTGTCCGTCGGAACCGCGATCGGCGTCGCCGTCTGTCCGCCAGGACAGAGCGGGCCGCCGCTCCGCCCGGTGTCATCGAAGGTGCTGTCGAAATGACGCTTCCAGATCTGCGTGCCCTGCTCGACGTCGATGCCGTAGATGTTGTCGGAGATGCCGGCGACAACGGCGATTTCGCGTGTTCCGCTGGCCAGCTGCAGGTCGCCGAGGATCAGCGGCGCAAACAGGTTGTGCATCTCGCGCGGCTGGTTGTCCAGCTTCACCTTCCACAACAACGTCATGTTCTTGACCGACGCAGGACTGATCAGCGTCTCGTGGCGCTGCCACGACGTCCGTTGCGGGTCGGCACCGTCGGTCAGCCAATTCGCTCGGGCGGCAGTCTGCGCGTGCGGCCCGGCGCCCCAGGCGGCTGCCACACCGATCGCGCCGACGACGGATAGAAGGAGTCGCTGCATGAGAATCCCCTTGGGACGTATCTTCACACAATCAGCCAACCGCGATTCACCATGTCACGGGATCCCTCCCTCTGCTTCGAGCGTATCCTCGACCTCGCTGGGATTCCGATCTAGGAGAAACGTGTCAGAGACTGGTAGAAACGATCAGGATCCAGTGAACCGTTTTAGTGGCTGTGTCGGCGGCGGTAACTGCGGGGTGTCTCGCCCATGATGCGGCGGAACTCTTTGGTGAAATGGCTCTGATCCGAGAATCCGCATTCGGCGGCCACCGCGGCGATCGGACGTCGCGAAAAGACCAGGGCGTGACAACTCATCCTGACGCGCAGCTGGCGAACGTAGGTGTGGGGCGTGCACAGATACATATCCCTGAACTGGCGATGGAACGAACCCAGGGAGAGGCCGCAGCGCTGGGCCATCGCCTGAATGCTGACCGGCTCGTGATAGTGCTCCTTGATGAATGCCATCGCCGGCGCCAGCCGCGATTCAGACCAGACCTTCGATCCTTCCTGCACCGCTATCGTGGCCACGCCCGCCGTTCCCACGATGCGGCCGCTGGCGTTGCGTACCGGCAGCTTCGACGTGACGATCCACCGCGGGGTGTGATGGAACACGATCATCTCAACCCGTGACGTGATCGGGCGGCCGCGCAGGACTTGCGCGTCGTCCATTTGATACTGGTTGGCAAGGTACGGTTCGAACAGGTCGAAGTCCGTCCGGCCGATGATCTGATCGCGGTTGGACCGTCCGAAGTGCAGCATCAACGTGGTGTTGACCCATCGGAAGATCCCTTTCTTGTCCTTGATCCAGAACAAGACGTCTTTGAGATAGTCGAACAGCTCAAAGACCGGATCGGTCCGGGCGCCGAGCGACCGCGTCGCCGCTTCGAGGCTCGTTTCGGCCAAGAGAATCTTCCCCTACTCGGACGGGCTCCCAAGCCTACGGTGCCACGCCCGGGCGCAAGAGTATTGTCAAAAACGATCGACCGAAAACAGCTTTTTACCAAAACGTGCCAACGCTACTTGTTGAATCGCTCGGACTGCGTTTCCATTTCTCCATCACGTCGCGCTGACCGCCGCGTTCGACACCGTTTCCCACTGTCGGGTTTTCGCCGACTTCAGCACCGCGTCGGTCACGCAATCAGTCGCGAGGCCATCGCGGAACGTCGGCGATGCCGGCTTTCCGGCTGCCACACCCTCGAGAAAGTCGGCGAACTGGTGGATGAACGTGTGCTCGTAGCCGATCTGCAGTCCCGGCACCCACCAGCGCTTCATGTACGGGTGATCGCCGTCGGTGATGTGCACGCTGCGCCAGCCACGCAAACGACCCTCATCGCGATGATCGAACCACTGCAAGCGGTGCAGATCGTGCAGGTCCCAGCGCGCGGAGGCGTGCTCGCCGTTGATCTCCAGGGTGTAGAGCGCCTTGTGACCGCGCGCGTAGCGGGTGGCCTCGAACAGCGCGAGCGATCCGTTGGTGAACCGGCCCAGGAAGGCGCTGGCATCGTCGATGCCGACCGGCTGCTTCTTCCCGGTCAGCGTGTGCGTCCGTTCCGTGATGAAGGTCTCCGTCATCGCGGTCACTTCGGCGATCGATCCATTCAGCCAGAGCGCGGTGTCGATGCAGTGCGCGAGCAGATCTCCGGTGACGCCGCTGCCGGCGACGTCGATGTCCAGACGCCACAGCCCTTCGCCGCCCTGCGGTAAATCGGCGGAGATCGTCCAGTCCTGCAGGAACTGCGCGCGGTAGTGAAAGATGCGGCCCAGCTTGCCCTCGTCGATCAGCGTCTTGAGCAGGACGACCGCCGGCACGCGGCGATAGTTGTACCAGACCATGTTGGCGACGCCGGCGGCTTCCACGGCAGAGACCATCGTCTGCGCTTCGACGGCGGTCCGGCCGAGCGGCTTCTCGCACATCACCATCTTTCCCGCGCGGGCAGCGGCGACGGCGATTTCTGCGTGCGTATCGTTCGGGCTGGCAATGTCGACGAGGTCGATGTCCTTGCGCTCGACCACGGCCCGCCAATCGGTTTCCGCCGACTCATAACCCCACGTGCCGGCGAACTTCTTGACGCGTTCAGCATTGCGAGCCACGACCGCCTTGAGCACCGGCTGGTAGGGCACGTCGAAGAAGCGCGGCGTCTGAAGAAACGCGTTGCTGTGCGTCCTGCCCATGAACCCGTAGCCGACGAGCGCGATATTGAGCGGCGGTTTCGCCACCGTCAGTTCCACCCGTGCGCGTCGCGCACCGCAATCATCGTCTTCAGGACCGCCGTCCAGGTGTCGGGCTGCATCATGGTGGCGTTCGGGAACATGCAGCCATCCCAGCAGATGTGCGCGAAGGCGCGCGTCGGCGTTCCCGCCTCGTCGCGCATCCAGTAGCCGGCGTGCCGCGCGATATCCAGCTTGCCGTTGGGATCGGTCGGCAGACAATGACGGCCGGTCTTGTCGTGCGACCCCGACCCTTTGACGGTCGCGTCGTTCTGGGCCACGTGAAAGTCGTTGGTCCAGGGGCGCAGCGCGCGGGTCATTCTCTGCAACGCATCGTCGAGCGCCTCGCCGCGTGCCCAATCGAACTTCTCGGGCAGCAGACGATCCTCGGGTGCGTTGTATCCCAGCGTGAACAGCAGCGTATGGGCCATGTCGGCCTGAAAGCCGAGAGTCCGTGGACGATTGACCTGTTCGAGCAGCTCCAGGTTCCGCTTCCAGCTGTGCATGCCGCCCCAGCAGATCTCCCCTTCGGCGGCGAGGCGTTCGCCGAACTCTTCCGCGACCGTGCATGCCTCGCGGAAGGTGTCCGCGATCTTCGTCGTGTTGCTCCGACGGACTCGAGGCGGAGTCGATTCGGATGACGCCGGTCTTCCGAATGCCCGACGCACGAAGCTTCGCGCCAATCTGGCACGCCTTCCTGACCTGTGTCACGAATTGCCGGCGCTCGTCGGCGTTCCCCATCGCCGAACCGCCGCCGGTCGGCCGCCAGACCGGCGCGACCAGCGACCCGACGAGCAGATTCCGCTCGCGGATCCGATCCGTGAGCCGTTTCAGGTCGTCGTCGCTCGAGTCGATGCTGACGTGTGGATCGAACAAGAACAGGTCCACGCCGTCGAACTTCACGCCGTCGACCGAGGCGTTCACGGTCAGGTCCAGCATCGTGTCGAGGTCGATCGGCGGCTCCGAGTCGGGCCCCTTCCCCACCAGCCCGGGCCACATCGCGTTGTGTAAGGCGGGAAACCTGTTGGTGGACGCACCGGCCATGGACACCTCTGCTCTACCGACGGCGAGCCGCGCGCAGCAGCTCGGCCTCCGGATTGCCCGGACCGAAATGCTTGAGGATGACGAGCGGATCCGTCGCGCTCGTGTTCTCGATGCGAACGCCTGCCTGCGCGGCGTCTTTCGTGACGAACAGCTCGTCCTCCGTCATCTGTCCAAACCGGATCATCGACGGCGTGGCGACACTGTGAGAGCCGAATCTGCCGTGGCCCTGGGTGAGGATCAGGCCGTACGCGGCCGCGTCGCGGATGGTTGCGGTGCGCCCGGGCAGCACCGTCAGCTCTTTCGCCGAGTAGTACCCCGTGCCGTAACAGACCCACAGTTCACGATAGCCGTCTGCTTGGGTTTGGGGGTCGGATACAGTATCCGACCCCTCCGTCGGACGCACCGGTGTCGGGAACACCCGATTCGAGCGCGCGAACTCGGGATTCACATTCGCGTCCCAATCGAGCATGCCGATGATGTAGTCGAGATCACGGTGACGATCCTCGGGCACGTCCTTCGTCAGCAGGCTCCAGTCGATGATTCGTCCTTCGACCTCGGA
>Ga0193697_1000579_pt1 | contig 12861 bp, 14 predicted proteins | sample L3m2metaG_FD_145073 | JGI IMG/M metagenome (GOLD analysis project Ga0193697, IMG submission 145073) | Soil microbial communities from a riparian zone of the East river system, Colorado, United States - L3m2 | ecosystem: Environmental > Terrestrial > Soil > Riparian zone | place: USA: East River... | reverse complement strand
TGACGAGCGAGAACGCCGCCGCTTCCGCCCACGTCAGCTCCGGCGACAGCGCCGGCAGGCGCGCCACGTTGTGCGCTGGCAGCGTCACGAGCTCCGCCATCGTGCCGGGGAGATGCTCGCCCAGCAAGCGGTAGTTGACGCACAGGGAGTGCTCTCCCGCGAGGCAGAACTCGCAGGTGTAGCACGAGATGCCGGGGTTCAGGAGCACCCGGTCGCCGGCGCGAACCGTCGTCACGCCCGACCCGACCGACTCCACGACACCCGCGCCATCAGCGCCGACGACGTGCGGAAACCGGGGGCCCGATCCCGGCATACCCTCCGCGACAAAGAGATCGAGGTGGTTCAGCGCCGTGGCCCGGGTGGAAATGCGCACGTCCCCCGCCTGCGGGGCAGGGGCGTCGGGGACTTCAGTGATCTCGAGGTGGTAGGACGCGTTCGGTCCGGTGGCGGTGAGAACGCAGGCGCGCACTACGGGCGGAACGTGGGCGTGACCATCTGCTCCGTGCCGATCGTAGGCATCGGCACCGGCGTGCCCGAGCCGACCGGCTGGATGTACACCTTGTAAATCGGGTTGCGGCGGTTCTCCGGTTGAGCGTTCACGACGAGGGCCAGGAGATCGCCCGATGGCGACACCGCAAACGACGTGAGCGCCAGATCGATCCCCGTCATTGGGGTCACGCTTCCCGTCGTCAGATCAGCGCGAACGACCTGCTGGACGGTGCGGTTTCCCTCGCGCCGCTCGACGAGGAAGGTCAGGCTCCCATCTCGCAGGAACCGCGGCTCCGTTTCCTTTATCTGCGGGGTCGGCGTGAACTGCCGCGGGTTCGACCCGTCGCGCGCCATGAGCCAGATGTCGTAGCTCTTGTTGCGGAGCGACACGTACGCCACCGTCTGCCCGTCGGGCGACACCGTCGGCGCGAAGTTGACCGAGTCGCGCGTGAGCTGCGTGAGACCGCTGCCGTCCACGTTGATGGACCAGATCTGCTGCTTCCCCGCCGTGCGCGCCGAGTGGAACAGGATCGTCTGGCCGTCGGGCGTGAACGTCGGACGGCCATCGGCGAGCGGCTCGGTGGTGAGCCGCGTCGGGCTCGTCCCGTCCGCGTTCATCACGTAGATCTCCGCGTTGCCGGGCGACGTCGAGACGTAGGCGATGCGCGAGCCGTCGGCGGAGAATGCCGGATCGGTTGCGGTCGTCGAGTCGGTCGTGATCTTGGCGAGCTGCGCAAGATTCGCGCGCTCCGCCGCGTACAGTTGGAACTTCTGGCCGCGCGAGCTCGCGACCACGATCTCTCCCACCACGAACACGTCCGCCGCCGCCGACTTCCCGCCCGGCGCATTCGCCGTGATCCGGGCATGGCCGTACCCGACCCCGCTCACCGTGCCGTCCTCACCCACCGTCGCCACCTGAGGATTGTCGGTGGTCCAGGTGAGATTGCTGGCCGGACCGATGATGCCCCCCTGATCGTCCGCGTAGTTGGGACGCAGCGCATGGCGCTGGTTGAGGCCGATACCGATGCGGGGCTGCGCGAACTTCACGGAACCCGCGATGACGCTGATGTTCCACGTGACGAGGAGCCCCGTCCCCGGGCCGCGAACGGTGAGCTGCGTCTTGCCGACGGCCCGTCCGGTGACCATCCCTGTCTGCGCGTCGAACCCGGCGATGGCGGGGTCAGCGATGTTCCAGCGGAGGGGCGCCTCCGGGATCGGCGTGTGGTCCGCGGCGAGCGCCTGGGCGGAGAACTTGATTGCGGCGGTGAGCGGCAACTGGACCTCGCTCGAGAAACGCGGGGTCACCGCCATCGACTCGGCCACACGGTGCACCGTTACCTCGATGCTCTTGTTCTGCAACAGCCCCGACACCGAGAGCGTCGCCTTGCCGGGACCCGCGGCGGTTACGACGCCCGCGAGGCTCACGCGGGCGACGCCCTGGTCGCTCGAAGCCCACTGCAGCACGAGTGGATTCACTGCGCGGCCATTCTGCGTGGGGACGACGACGTGCAGTGTGTCGAGCTGCCCGGGCGAGAGCATCAGGGGCGTGGGCTCGAGCACCGTGAACTCGGCCGGCTGGACCACGACCGGCGCCGTTGCCGTGAGGCCGCCGACCGCGGTGGCCTGGATCGTGCCTTGGCCCGCTGCAAGCGCCACGACATTGCCGTTCTGGTCTACGGTGGCGACGTCGGCGCGCAGCGAGTTCCAGGTCACCGCGACCGGGGCCGCCGGGGAACCATCCTCGCGCAGGGCTCGGGGGGACACGCGGGCGTTTTCCGACGGCAAGAGATAGATCGCGCCGGGCTCGAGACGCAGGGCGGCGGCGGGCCCGCTCCCGGCCGGCTGGCCGCCCAGGGGGTCCGGCGCTCCGGTATTGACGACTGGGGTCTGGACGGTGACCGGAGGGGGGTTGGCCGGGGGGGGCGCACTGGCCCCACCCGTCACCTGCACGGCCGCCTGGCCCTTTCGCGGCCCGACGCGCGCCTCGACGATGGCAACGCCGTTGCCGACACCCGTAACGGTGCCGTTGTTGTCGACTTTGGCGACGGCCAGATTATTCGACGACCAGATGATGCGGACGGTCGGGATGACGTTGCCGATCCGATCGAACGCGGTCGCCAGCAGGCCGCTCCGCTCGCCCACCTTGAGCGTGATCGTGGGGGGAGCGACTTGGACCTCGGCGACGTTTTGCGCCAGCGCGGCGCCCGGTAAGCAGAGCGCGAGCGCCGCAAGAGCTGCACGATGGATCATGACTGGGCCAACGTAAGTCCCCCTAAGTAGCGTTGTCAAGCCAACTTGCCACAGTGTGCCGTTGCACTTGCGTGGTCGGATTCCGCGCGTAAGCTATTAGGCCACGCCCCGCCACAAACCATGCGGAGGAAATCCGATGCTTGAGCAGATGGATTACACCGAGAGCAGCTGGCCGGGTCCGGGCTTCTCGGAGCCGATGTTCCCCTCGGCCCCTGCGCCCACACCTGCTCCGGCGCCCACGCCGATGTGGGACAAGGCCGCGGCGCCCGCAGCGAAAAAGCCGAAAGCCAAGAAGAAAGCCAAGAAGAAAAAGAAGGCGGCCAAGAAGTCGCGGCCGAAAGCGAAAAAGAAAACCGCGAAGAAAAAGAAAGCCGGCAAGAAGAAACGTCGGCGCTAGAAGACCTCGACGCGGCACTGCGGGAGCGCTTTACGGATGGCCATCGCCATCTCGTCGAGGCGCTCCCGCGGCACGTTTAGGACGCTCGTGTCGGCGGGCCCCCGCGCGAGCGAGTAGAGCTGCACCGCATCGGGCTCCGCCCGCGCGAGACGGGGGAGCCACGCCGCCAAACTCTCATCGCTCGACCCATCCCAGTCCCGCCCCCTCACGACCATCGCTTGCACCGTGTACGGCTTGAGCGCCCGGTAGTCCTCCACGAGCTGGTCCACGTCGTACGGCACGCCGTTCACGCGCTCCATCGGCCCCGGATCGAGCTTCATGATGCGGGCGTCGAGCCGCATCAGGGCATCACGGACCGCTTTCTCGCCCGCCGTGAGGCCGTTGGAGAGGATCCCGACGCGCGCCGTGGGCGCGCCCGCGGCGCGCGCCGTGAGCACGCGCTCCACCACAACCGCGAAGCGAGGGTGCAGCGTCGGCTCGCCGTTCCCCGAGAACGTGATGCAGTCGGGAGGCACCGGGAGGCGCGCCATCGCGCGTGTCAGACTGTGGACGACCTCGTCGGGCGAGGGCCAGCGCGACCCCGCGGCGCGGGGCGTGTTGAATCCGCAGCTGCAGTACGGGCAATCGAACGAGCAGATCTTGGAGCGCTGCGGCAGCAGATTGACGCCGAGGCTGACGCCGAGACGGCGCGATCGCACCGGTCCGTACGCCAGCGTCTCCCACAACGGGGTTGCGTCGGCCATGGTGGAAGGTACGTTGGGACGAACTTCAAACTAAAGAGGCGTGCGTGGTGCGTGGTCCGTGGTACGTGGTCCTTGCCATCGCGGCGTGCTCGGCGCCCGGCGTGCCGATGGGCAATCCACCGGTCGAGATCACCGCGATGCTCACCCGCTCGGCGAACGACTGGAACCGCGGAGATCTCGAAGGCTTCATGGGCGATTACGCCCAGGACTCCCTCACGGGTTATGTGTCGGGTGGTCACGTGCAGTACGGCTGGCAGGCGTTGCACGACCGCTATCAGGCCAACTACTTCGCGCCCGGCAAGTCGCGCGATTCCTTGACCTTCGAAGAAGTGCGCGTGCGCACGCTCACGCCCGATTTCGCCTACGTGACCGCGCGATTTCGGCTCATGCGGCGCGATTCGGTAGTGGCGAGCGGGCCCTTCACCCTGGTGGCGCAGAAACAGGGTGACCGCTGGCGCATTCTCCACGACCACACGTCGAGCGACCCGAAGTGACCGCCCGACCGCCGCTTTGTAGTTTGACCGCCGCCGTTCTGCTCGTAGCCCTCCTGGCGTGCAGCAAATCGGGGGAGGGCGTCATCGCGCTCGAGGGTGCGACGCTCATCGACGGCGCGGGAGGAGCCCCCAAGGAAGACGCGCTCATCCTGATCCGGAACGGGCACATCGAGGCGGTCGCGCGGGTCAACGAGATCCCGATCCCGAAGGGTGCGGAGCGGATCAACCTCGTCGGCAAGACGATCATTCCCGGCTTGATCGACGCCCACGCGCACGTCGAGCGCTGGGCGGCGCCGCGCTACCTGGCGTGGGGCGTCACCACGGTGCGCGACCTGCACAGCCAAACCGACTCCGGCATCGCGCTCCGGAACGACTTGAACCTGGGGTCGATCATCGGGCCCCGGATGTTCACCTCGGGCGCGATGATCGACGGCGCACCCGCGACGTATCCCAACGCGACAGGCGTCACGAACGCTGCCGAGGCGCGTCGAGCCGTGGATCAGCGCCGGCTCGCAGGGACCGACTACCTGAAGATCTACACGAGGATCACGCCTGCCCTGCTGCGTGCCGTCGTGGATGAGGCGCGTGGAGTGCAGCTCCCCATCGCCGCGCACGTCGGCAAAACGGACGCGCTGACGGCCGCGCGAATGGGCGTCGTCTCCCTCGAACACATGGCGGGAGTCGTGCAAGCAGCGTCGCGCAATCCCTCCATCTATTATCGCGCGCACGATCGCTTCCTCTCGGGCTGGACCACAGAGGAACAAGGCTGGGCGACGGTCGACTCGGCCTCGCTGGCGCGCACGGCCCGCGCCCTGGCCCAGACGAAAGTCGCGATCGTCCCCACGCTCGTGGTGCACGAGATGCTGTCGCGGCTCGACAATCCCGTGCTGCTCACGCGACCGGGGATGGAGGATGTGCCCGAGGACGCGGAGAGCGTTCGCAGCGTTGCCAGTCTCCTGGGGCGCACCGGGTGGAAGCCGCGTGACTTCCAGGCGTTCCGTCGCGCCCGAGCGCGCCAGAATCTGTTCGTGCGCGAATTCAGACGGGCCGGCGGCGTGATCGCCGCGGGAACCGACGCGGCGAACCAGCTCTTGATCCCCGGGTTCTCTGAGCATGAAGAAATGGCATTGCTCGTCGGAGCCGGCCTCACGCCGCTCGAGGCAATCACCGCGGCGACGCGGCGCGGCGCGCAGTTGCTGAGGGCCGACTCCCTCGGTGTCGTGGCACCAGGGAAAGTCGCCGACCTGGTGGTCCTGAATGGGAATCCTGCGCAAAACATCGCGGCTACGCGCAGCATCGCGTGGGTCATGACGCGTGGGCGCGTAGTCTGGCCCGACTCCTTGAGGAACGCATGGAAAAAGTGAGCGCTCGCTCGCACGGCGCCTGCCTGCTCCTGATCGCTGTCGCCGCCTGCGGCGGTCCCTATGACCTCATCTTGCGCGGAGGCTCGATCGTCGACGGTAGCGGGAACCCGCGTTTCGTCGGCGACGTGGCCATCTCGGGTGATCGCATCGCCGCGGTCGGCTACCTCGGGTCCGCCACGGCGCGCGAAACGCTCGACGTGTCGGGGCTCGTCGTCGCGCCCGGCTTCATCGACATGCTGGGCCAATCGGAAGGCAATGTCCTGATCGACAACCGCGTGCTGAGCAAAGTATCGCAGGGCGTCACGACCGAAATCACGGGCGAGGGTGGTTCCGTCGCGCCCCTCACGGACCTTCTCGTCGTGGACGACTCCGCATGGATGAAGCGGTACGGCATCCAAGAAGACTGGCGCGACTTGAACGGCTACTTCGCGCACCTCGCCCGCACCAAGAGCGCCGTCAACATCGCGACGTTCGTCGGCGCCACGCAGGTGCGCATGGCCGTCGTCGGCAAACAGGATCGCCACGCGACGCCGGAAGAGCTGGCGCACATGGTCGCGCTCGTCGACACGGCGATGGAACAGGGCGCAGTGGGCCTCTCCACGTCGATCGAGTATGCGCCGGCGTTCTACGCGCCGACAGAAGAGATCATCGCGCTCGCGAAGGCGGCTCGACGCCACGGCGGCGTGTATGCGACGCACATGCGCAACGAGGGCGGGCAGATCGACCTGGCGCTGGACGAGACGTTCCGCATCGCGCACGAAGCCGACATCCCCGCCGAGATCTGGCACCTCAAGGTCTCCGGTCGCCGCAATTGGGGACGCATGCCGCACGTGCTGGCGCGGATTGATTCAGCCCGGGCGGCCGGACTGGATGTCACGGCCGACCAGTATCCCTATCTCGCCGGGGCGACGTCGCTCGACGCCTCGGTGCCAGCGTGGGCGCATTCGGGCGGCAACGATTCGCTCATCGCGCGACTGCGCGACCCGGCCACGCGCGCGCGGCTCCGGGCCGAGCTACTCGCGCCCCCTCAGGCGACGGACCGTTTCTATCGGGCGACCGAGGGACCGCAGGGCGTGATCGTGTTCCCGTTCGAGGACTCCCTTCATTACTTACAGGGGAAGCGTCTTTCCGAGATCGCCGCGTTGCGGCATGCCGACCCCATCGAGACGATGTTCGACCTGGTCATCGCGGATCATGCGCGCAGCGGGGCCATCTACTTCCTGATGAGCGAGCCCGACGTGCAGGCGGCGATGCAGCAGTCGTGGGTGGGCGTGAACACCGACGCCGGCGGCGTCGCCCCCGACGGCCCCTTCGGCAAGGACGGCACGCATCCCCGTGCCTATGGCTCGTTCACGCGGATTCTCGGTCACTACGTGCGCGACCAACACCTCATGGGGCTCGAGTTCGCCGTCCGCAAAATGACGTCGCTCGCCGCGCAGCGTGTGGGCCTCGAAGATCGCGGTCTGGTGCGGCCCGGGATGTTCGCCGACATCACCGTGTTCGACCCGCGGACCGTGAGCGACCGCGCGACATTCGAGCAGCCGCACCAGCCGTCGGTCGGCATCGAGTACGTGTTCGTGAACGGACAGGCGGTGCTGCGGCACGGCAAGATGACCGAAGCGCGACCCGGCCGCGGGTTGCGCGGGCCCGGCTACATCCGGCGCCAGTAGCATGACCCTCGGCCGGCTGATCCTCGCGTGGCTGCCGGTCGCAGTGCTCTTCGCACTCACGCCGCCGATCGGCTACGCGTGGACCGGTGACGTCACCGGCGTCCCCGCGGTCGTCTGGCACCATAATCGTTGGGAGGTCTGGTGGCGCCTCGCTGAGGCCGGCGTCGTCACCTTGTTTGGGTCCCTGTGGTTCGACTCACTGGGCGCGGGCGGCTGGTGGCTGCTCTTCTTCCTCGTCGGTCTGCTGGTCGCGTTCCCCCGGCGTCTCGTCATGTGGCAACACGTCGAACCGCTGCGGCGGCGGCACCTGCTCACGCACGCTGGTCTCGACGTCGCCCGGTACATCGCCGCGGGCGCGCTGCTCGCCTGGCGGCTCTCTTAGCTTATCTTCGGTGGACTTATGTCCACCATCCGACTCACAGCGTTTTCGCACGGCGCCGGCTGAGCCTGCAAACTCGGCCCAGCCGAGTTGACGCAGGTCTTGCGCCACGTGCCGACGCTGACGGATCCTCGCATCCTGGTCGATGCTTCGACTCGGGACGACGCCGCCGTGTACCGGTTAACCCCGGACCGCGCGATCGTCGCCACGGTGGATTTTTTCACGCCGATCGTGGATGACGCATACGACTTCGGACGCATCGCCGCGGCGAATGCGTTCTCCGACGTCTACGCGATGGGAGGCACGCCGCTGCTCGCGTTAAATCTCGTGGGATGGCCCCGCGACAAGCTGCCGTACGAGCTGCTCGGCGACGTGCTGCGGGGTGGGGCCGACATCGCGCGGGAAGCCGGGGCGTTCGTCCTGGGCGGGCACTCGGTGGACGACCCGGAGCCCAAGTACGGGATGGTCGCGATCGGCGAGGTGCATCCCGACAGAATCGTCACACTCGCCCGCGCGCAGGCGGGCGATGCTCTCGTGCTCACGAAGCCCATCGGCACCGGTGTCCTGAGCACCGCGCTCAAGCGGGACCTGGCGACAGCCGCCGATCTCGCCCCGGCGGTCACGTCGATGACGACGCTCAATGCCGGCGCGTCGCGCGCGATGTTGGCGGTCGGCGTCCACGCGGCGACCGATGTCACCGGCTTCGGATTGCTGGGCCACCTGCACAACATGCTGTCGGCCAGCGGCGTCGCGGCCGCACTCGAGGCAACCTCGGTCCCGTTCCTGCGTGGAGCCGTCGACGTCGTCGAGCGGGGAGCCATCCCCGGCGGGACCAAGCGCAACCGGGAAGCGCTGTCGCCTCACGTGACCTTCAGTCCCGGCGTCCCCGAGGTCATCCGCGTCTTGCTGTTCGATGCGCAGACGTCGGGAGGCTTGCTGATCGCCGTCCCGGAAGCTCGGGCCGCCGCCCTGGTCAAGGCGTTGGAGAACGAAAAGACCATCGTGGCCCAGCAAATCGGGCGCGTCGTCGCAGGGACGCCGGGGACCATCACCGTATCCTGACCCGTGGCCGCGATCCCTGAATACCGCTCCCTGACTCCCGAGGCGCTCGACTCGCTGGAACGCGCGGTGCGCGAGCATCTACGGGTAGCGCTGCGGCGGCGGGGCACCGAATATGTGGTGGTGGCCGAACGACTCGACACAAGCGGGCGGGACGAGGTGCTGGCGGGACGCCTCCCGATGACGGGCGAAGTCCTGACGTTCCCCCTGCGAGACCTGGAAACCTTCGCGGTGCTCCCGTAAGACGGTGTTCACACGCCTCCTGATTGGGCTCGACGGCAGCCCCAGCGCCGATGCGGCACTGGAGCAGGCGATCGTCCTGGGCGATCGCTTCAAGGCGACGCTCGTGGTCGGCCACATCGTCGAACACGGGAAGGGCGCGGAGAGCGGCAAGGCCTTGCTGGAGAATGCCGCCGGCCGCGCGCGCGGTGCCGGCCTCAAGGCAGAGGTCGTGTTGCGTCAAGGCGATCCCGATACGGAGCTGGCGACCCTCGCCAAGGAAACGGACGCGGTCCTCATCGGGCGGCGGGGCAGCACCACGCCTGGCGCGGAGCTGGGCCCGACCGCGGCGTCGCTGATCAAGATCGCCGAGCGCTGCGTGATCGTGTGCGGCGCGCAGCCGTCGCCGATGGACGCCTGCGCCATCGCGTTCAACGACGGGGAGACGGCCCGGCGCGCACTCGATTTCGCGGCGCGGTTCGCGAGCATCTTGCAGAGCACGATCCACATCATCTACGCCACCTCCGATCACGCGGCGGGCGTGCAGATCGTCGGCGCCGCCGAGGCGGTGCTGTCGCTCCAGGGGGTGGCCTTTGTGACGCACATCGAGCCGGGGTCGCCGGGGGAGGTCGTGGCGCGGGTCGTCGAGCGGACCAAGTGCGATGCATTGTTCGCGGGCGCGCACGTCGCGCGCGGGCGCACCAGCAAGGTCACCGTCTCACACGCCGAGGAGATCCTGCGGCACACCGACATCCCCGTGATCGTGCAGCCGTGACGGCGGCGAAACCGATCGCCGTGCTGGTGCATGGCGATGAGAGCTGCCTCGGCAACGACGCCACGAAGCCGAGCCCGGGCGGCAACGCCGCGCTCGTCGAGGCGCCGGCGGGCGACAGCGTGGCGCGCTGGGACTTCTACGAGTGCGCGCCGCAGACGACGAACAACAAGATGGCGCTCGCCGGCGCGATCGCGACGCTCGAGTGGGTCCGGCGCCAGTGGAAGCACGCCCGGGTGCGTTACGTGTCGGACTCCGAGTACCTGGTGAAGGGTATGAAGGAGTGGCTCAAGGACTGGAAGGCCCGCGGTTGGCGCCGCAAGAGCGGCGCGATCGAGAACCTCGAGTTGTGGCAGAAGCTCGACCAGGTGGCCGCGGCACACGAGGTGGAGTGGGGCTGGGTCCGGGGCCACGCCGACCACCCGAAGAACGAGTACGCCGACTTTCTGGCGACCCGCGCCGCCGAGCATCAGGAGCGCTCCAACGGCCTCGTGCCGTCGGGGTTCGACACCTGGCTCGGGCAGCAGCGCGCCCGCGGCAAGTACGCGGCCTACGATCCCGACAAGGACCTGCATGAGCGTTCCTAAGGACGGCGTCGCCGCCAATACTCATCCCCAAAACCTGTTACCCAACGGTGCGTCTGTACCACCCGTCGACCGTATACCGTTGTACGAGGTTTACATGCGGATGGCGGAGGAGCTGGCGAAACGCTCCACGTGCGTACGGCTGCAGGTCGGGACCGTCGTGACGGACCAACGGCTCGAGAACGTCCTCGCGATCGGGTACAACGGCAACGCCCGCGGCCTCCCGAACAAATGTGACTCGGCCGTGCCCGGGAGCTGCGGCTGCATTCACTCCGAGATGAATGCACTGGTCAAGGCGCCCGGCAACGTCCGCGACAAGGTCGTCTTCGTGAGTGCCTCGCCGTGCGTGATGTGCGCCAAGCTCATCATCAATTCGGGAGTGACGCACGTGTTCTACCGTAAGGCATACCGCGATCCCTCCGGCGTCGAAGTGCTGCAGACGGGTGGCGTCGAGCCCGTGCTGTACGACCGTTGGGTAACCGAATGGCGAGGGTGACTCGTGCCGGATGAGTTGGACCGTCTCTTCGAGCTGCTGGTGCAGGCGCTGTCCGACGACTCGCGCCTCGCGGTGCCATTCCCGGCGGCCGAAGTGTACGAGCGGCTCGTGCCGTACCGGTCGAACCGCTCCCGGATCAAAGTCGCGACGCACCAGGACTACGAGATGACGGTGCTGCGGCTGCTCGCGGGTGAGCGCGGCTACGTGCGCCTCGAGCCCGACGACGTTCGCGAGGCGATGCAGCGCGAGGTCGCCGAGTCGAACCCCGACACCGCGTACTTCCGCAATTTCCCCGACGCCCGCGCCATGGTGAACGGCCGCGCGGCGGAGCGCGTGCTCAACGCTGAACAGGCGTACGCGCCGCCCTTCACCGTCGAGTCGGGTGGTGAGGATTCCGTGGACTACACTTCGGAGAATCCCGTCCCGCCCGTCGTGATTCCCCTGGCCGCGCGGCGCGACGTCCCGGCGGGCAATCAGTGCGCCTATTGCGGTGGAATGCTGCCCGCGAACCGCAAGGTCAACTTCTGCCCTCACTGCGGCCAGCCGCCGTCGGGGGACTTGAAATGCCCCGCCTGCGGCAGCGAGGTGGACGTCGGGTGGACGTATTGCCTGTCGTGCGGCCGCGCGACGGGGTTCGAGTGACGGTCAAACACACAAGGCGGCGGTCAAACTGAAAATGCGGCGGTCAGGGCGGTCGGTGTGAAACATCATGTGGCGGTCATTGCGGGCGACGGGATCGGGCCCGAAGTGATCGAGGCGGCCATCCCCGTGCTCGAGGCCGCCGCCAGGAAGCACGGCTGCGCGCTCGACTGGGAGCACCTGCCCTTCTCTGCCGATCACTACCTCAAGACAAAAGAAACGCTCCCCGACGCGGCCTTTCGGCATCTCAGGGACGACGTTGACGCCATCTTTCTCGGTGCGTTGGGCGACCCGCGCGTTCCTGGGAACGAGCACGCGCGCGACATTCTGCTCGGCCTGCGGTTTCGACTCGACTTGTACATCAACTTCCGCCCCGTCACCCTGCTTCACCCCGACCTGACACCCCTCAAGACAACGAAGCCGATCGACTTCGTCATCTTCCGCGAGAACACCGAGGGTGTGTATCTCGGCCGCGGCCGCGCCAAGGGGGATGAGCACATCGCCGAAGAGGTGAACACGGGAAAGGGCGTCGAACGGATCATCCGGGCAGCGTTCGAGTGGGCCAAGGCTCACGGCAAGACGCGCGTGACGATGAGCGACAAGTCGAACGCCGTCCCCGCGCACCGGATTTGGCAGGAGAAGTTCAAGGCAGTCGCGGCCGATCATCCGAAGGTCACCGCCGAGCACCGCTATGTGGACGCGCTCGCCATGGAACTGGTGCGGGAGCCCGCGCGCTTCCAGGTGATCGTGACCAACAACCTCTACGGCGACATCCTGTCGGACCTGGGCGCGGGCCTGGTGGGCGGACTCGGGCTCGCAGCGAGCGCGAATCTCCACCCCGGCCGCGCGGGATTGTTCGAGCCCGTGCACGGCTCGGCGCCGCCGCTCGCCGGCAAGGGCGTCGCCAACCCGATGGCGGCAGTGCTGACGGGCGCGTTGATGCTCGAACATCTAGGGCACACCGAGGCGGCGCGCGACCTGGAGCGCGCGGTCAAAGACACGCTGGCAAAAGGCGTTCGCACACCGGACATCGGCGGGAACGCGACGACGAAAGAGGTCGCGGAAGCCGTGCTATATTCCCCGAGTCTCGCAGTGGAGTCCTCAAGATGAAGAACGTCGTATTCCTGTCCGGCGTCCGGACGGGGTTCGGAGCTTTCGGCGGCTCCTTGAAGGATCTGTCGGCCAACGACCTCGGCGCCCATGCCTCGCGCGCGGCCCTCGAGCGCGCCGGCATCCCGGCGGCCGACGTCGGCCACGTGGTCTTCGGTAACGCGCTTCAGACTTCCGCCGAAAGCTCCGAACCCCG
>Ga0193697_1000578_pt1 | contig 12862 bp, 12 predicted proteins | sample L3m2metaG_FD_145073 | JGI IMG/M metagenome (GOLD analysis project Ga0193697, IMG submission 145073) | Soil microbial communities from a riparian zone of the East river system, Colorado, United States - L3m2 | ecosystem: Environmental > Terrestrial > Soil > Riparian zone | place: USA: East River... | reverse complement strand
TTGCGCAGTGGCACGCGCGGGCGAATCACGAAGTTCTTCATGTGGCACGCATAAACCCGCTCGGCCACTTTCAGGAAGCGCGTTTCCCAATCTTCACCCTCCCAGCAATGTGAAGGATCGGCGTTGACCGCGAGGGACTTGTCGCCGTCACACGCTTTGACAAGGAAATTGAAATCATCGGCGCACATCGCCCCCGTGCCAGGATGGATTTCGTGCGCGAGAAAAATGCCGTGCGAATTCGCGCGCCGGCGAAGCTTCGAAGTCTTGTTCACAAACCGATCACGCCCTTCCTTGATCAGGTCGTAATCTCCGCCCTTCCAAAATCCCCACGGATAACCGGTCGCGACTTCCCAGCCAAACGCCACACCCCAAAACATCGGGACGATTCTCACGCCCAGCTCGGAACAGAGGTCGAGCAACTCGAGCAAATAGTCCTCCGCCCACTTTTCAATTTGCTCGGGCGATTTCTTCGCGACATCGCCGGGGATAAACGGTCGGATCGTCGGACTTCCCGTCCACGCCGTCGTGTGTACCCAGAACGGACAGTGCGCCGACACGCCGTCGAGCTTCATTTGCGCTTTGTCAAACGTCTGCTTAATCTCCTTCGCGCTCTTGAAACCTTTAGCCCCCTGGAGCATGTAATTCGACGGCTGAACGCCCTCGGCGCCCGACTTTTTGGCGTAATCGAGAAATTCGGCCAGGCTCTTGGCTCCATGTTGCGCGCCCTCTACGCTTGGGTGAAAGCAGTTCTGTGGCTTGTTTTGCATGATCTTACGAGGCGTTTTACGTGGTTTTTCGCCGGCAGGCAACTTCAAAACAGCTGCAACGCGGCCGTTCTTTTTGCTTCATTGAACCGGCGCCTTTTCTCATGCTCAATGGGATGGAACCGCTCCCGCGGGATGAGATTGAGCGCGCGATCAAACTGGCCCTTGCCGAAGACATTGGCACCGGAGATGCGACGACTCTCGCAACGGTGCCCGACTCAGCTCGGGCGCGCGCGGTGATGTCTGCTCGCGAACCGCTCGTGGTCGCCGGCCTCGATCTCGCCATCATGGCCTTTCGCGAATTATCCAAAGATGTTCGCTGCGAACACCTGCTGAGCGATGGTCAAGGTGCCGCCGAAGATCAACCGCTCTTGCGCGTTGAAGGGCGCGCGCGAGCGATTCTCAGCGCGGAGCGTGTCGCGCTCAATTTCGTCCAGCGCCTCAGTGGCATCGCCAGCCTGACGGCGCAGTTCGTCGAAGCCGTCGCCGGCACGCGGGCGCAGATTCTCGATACGCGCAAGACAACTCCGGGCTGGCGCACTCTCGAAAAATACGCGGTCCGCTGCGGCGGCGGACACAACCACCGCATCGGCTTGTTCGACATGGTGCTCATTAAGGACAATCATCTGGCGGCTTTGGCGCACGAAAAACCCAACGCCATCGCCGCAGCCGTCAGTCGCGCGCGCAAAGCGTATCCTGGACTCAAAATTGAAGTCGAAGCCGACAGCCTCGAACAGGTGCAGCAAGCGGCCGATGCCGGCGCTGAGATGATTCTGCTCGATAACATGACACCGGCGGAGTTGCGCGCTTCCGTCGAGATCGTCCGTGGCCGCGCAAAAACCGAGGCCAGCGGCGGCGTGTCACTCGCGTCAGTGCGAATCATCGCCGAAAGCGGCATAGACTTCATTTCGGTCGGCGCGCTGACACATTCCGCGCGTGCCATGGACATCGGGCTCGACTTCGAAGCGTGAGCGTCGATACCAAAATCCTGTCCGCGTTGCGCTCGGCGCGTGAGAGTTGCGTGTCCGGCGCCGAATTGTCTGATCGCCTCGGCGTCACTCGCGCGGCCATTTGGAATCGTATTGAGGAGCTTCGCTCGCTCGGCTACGAAATCGAAGCAAGTCCGCACCAGGGCTACAGGCTTTTGGCAGAGCCCGACGTGCTGCACGCCGACGATCTGCGGTCGCTCGTAACAGGCAACGAAGTGGTTGGCCGCGAAATCCATGTCTTCCAGGAAACCAGCTCCACCAACGACGTCGTCGAGCGCCTCGCGCGCGATGGCGTGCCCGAGGGTGTGGTCGTGTTCGCCGAATCCCAATCTAAAGGCCGCGGCCGCATGGGGCGGAAATGGGTTTCTCCCACCGGCGAAGGCCTTTGGTTTTCCGTGTTGCTTCGCCCGAATCTTCGCCCCCAGGAAGCGACACAATTGACCGTCATCGCGGCCACGGCCCTGGCCCGGGCGCTGCGGCATCATGGAATTGCCCAACCCGCGATCAAATGGCCCAACGACATCCTCGTGCGCGAGCGTAAATTGGCCGGCGTCCTCACCGAACTCGCCGCCGAGATCGACCACATTCGCTACGTGATTCTCGGCATTGGCGTAAACGTCAATTTCACTGAGATGCCTGGAGAAATTCGCAGCATCTCCACGTCGGCCCGAATCGAGACCGGCCAGAATGTCCGCCGGGCCGAATTGGCCGCGTCCATTCTCCGCGAACTCGACGCCGATTACCGCCGGCTGCGTGGCGGCGAGTTTGCGCGCATCGCGGAGGAATGGGCGTCACAATGCAGCACTCTCGGCCGGCGCGTCAGCATTCGTGTCGGCGACCGCACCGTCCATGGCCGCGCTGAAGCTCTCGACAGTTCCGGCGCGCTGCTCCTCCGCACCGACTACGGTCACCTGGAACAGATCGTCGGCGGCGACGTTACTCTCGAAAAATGATCTTCCTCCTCGACATCGGCAACACGCACACTCACCTGGGCCTCGCCAATGACAAACAGGTAGTGCGGCAGACGAACATCGCCACGAACGGATGGTTCACGGGAGCGGCACTATCGCGCGTACGGCGATTCACCGCGGGCGCGAAGATCGACTCGGTCGCGCTCTGCAGCGTCGTGCCGCGAGCCACGAAACGGGCAGTGTCCGGCCTCCGCAAGTTCACCGGCAAAACCCTTTTGGAATTGTCACGGCGAACCGTGCGCGGAGTCGGCATCAAATATCCCAGGCCGGAAACGATCGGGGCTGATCGCCTCGCCAATGCTGTTGCGGTCCGGAACCGCTTCGGCGCGCCGGCAGTCGTCGTCGATTTCGGCACGGCAGTCACATTCGACGTCGTGGACTGTGACGGCGACTACGTCGGCGGCATCATCGCTCCGGGCCTCGATGTCATGACCGATTACCTCCACGAAAAAACAGCGCTCCTGCCGAAAATCACGATCCGCGACACAGACGCAGTGATCGGCCGCAACACACGCGAAGCGATGCTCATCGGCGCCGTCCAGGGTTATCGGGGTCTGATTCGCGCGCTGCTTGCATCACTGAGCAAGGAACTCGGCGCTGCCGCCCTTCCCGTTGTTGCGACGGGCAGCTATGCCGAACTGATGGCGCGTGACATGCCCGAAATTACCGCCGTCGATCCGAAATTGACGCTGGAAGGTCTTCGCCTCGTCGCCCGCGCCCACGCTGAGACCCTGTAGGAGACGAGGTCACGAGTCTCTGATCTCGTTTCAGCCTCCCGCATTATTGGAACGATACTCTGCGTACGCAGTACATGACGTCACAACCTCGCTTGCGTCCTGGAGTGCGGCTGTGCTCTGCGGCTTTGTTACTGCAGTCGAATCCTGCACCTGGCCGGAGTCCCGCATTTATGCGGCCCACTCATTAGTTCCCCAATTTACTTCGCCAGCGCGACCAGATACCCCTGCACCCGGTTCGCTTCCTCGGTCATCTCCAGGTGAGAATAGGTCTGGTGCAAATTCGCGCACATCCGCGAGAGAATGCGCCGCGAAGTCACCGGCGTGAGATGGCCTTCGTGCAGACCGTGGTTGGTGTTGAGGAGGTGCTTGATGCAATCGGCCTTCGTCCAAAATCGCCCGCGCCGAAACGCGTCGATATAAATCTCCTTCACGCTCGACTGGTACCGGCAGACAAAATGATATGGCAAACCGATCCCCGTAATCGGCAGCTTCAGCCGGCGGGCCACGAAGAGATAGATGACGCAGAGGCTGATGGGATTGCCCGTGCGCTTATCGACGACTCGGTTCAGATAACAATTCTCCGCGCTGTCGGAATACTGCTCGTTACCATCGAAGCCAAGCTCATCGAACAGATACTTATTGATGGCCGTGAGGATTTGTTCGGCCTCGGTAGACAAACTGATCCGCGTCCGCAGTTCGTCCGCCCAGCAATCATAAAGCGCCTGATAGGCTTCCAGGTTGGTATCCGGATACTGGGTGCGAATCAGGAGACCGACCGCGTGTTCCAGGTCGAACTCCTCGCCGCTGTTCATGCAAAACGCGATGAACTGCGCCTCGCAATCTTCCTTCGAAAAATGATGCACGATCTCCAGCGCGCGCCGTCGCAACGCCGGATCGCTGCTCAGCAAGTGGGGCCGAAGCCATTCGCAGACCGGCCGGCCATAGGAGAGGAGCTTGCGGCGGACGACCTGGTGCACCGCGGGATCGTCGTCAGCCAAAAGACTGATCAGCGCGTCCCTTTGTTTCTCCGGGAGTGCCGATCCGGATTGGTCGGAGCTGGTTATGAGTGCTGGCATAACCTACGAGATACGGTCGGACGATGGCAGAAACGAAATTTAATTGCAATCTGCTTCTCTGATTTTGCGCAAAATTTTTTCAGTAACCAAAAAAGCGCGGACCGGTCAAACCCGATCCGCGCTTCGCTTTCACGTTACTGTCAGGCGCGCTCCCCAAGACGCGCCGCCAATCACGTTAATACCCGCGGCCATGGTACCCATGCCGATAATGTCCCCACCTGCCATGATAGCCATGGCCGTAGTACACCACCCGGGGCGGAGGAGGCGCGTAGTACACCGGCGGCGCAATCACGACCCGGGGCAGGCACACTGGCGGCGCGACCACTACCGGCGCTGGCGCACACACCGTTGCCGGCGCGTAGACTCGGGGAGCTACATAGACCGGCGGAGCTGAATACACCGGCGGGGGTGTGTAACGCGGGCCGATGCTGATTGCGAACGACAACCCGGCCTGCGCGCGAGGCGCGACGGCTGCGGCACTGATGACCGTTGCTGCAAGGAGTAGTAGTTTTTTCATACTGCTAATTCGACGGGCCTTCAATGCAATCCTTCACGGGCATTCAAAAACACCTAAGTCACTGAATTCCAACGAGTTACAACTCCAAACGTGGCCGATGAATAAAATACTTTATCCCTCGTCTTACGCCCCTTTTTTCACTCCAAAACCTTAACACCTCGCTTTAGCGCTTGTCATTACCCACATCTTTTGTGCGCCAGCAATCGTGGAAGTGATTCGTACCGCGTAGTTTGTACTTGTACCTTTACGCGCATTGTTCAAGGTGCGCCCATGTGTACACAATTGCTGAGTAGTCAACAGTGGGCGCAAATGGAATTTAGTGCGGTAGAGCTGGGTGATGCTCGTCGCGACCGCCGCCTGATTCAAGTGGCGACGGCGCTGAGTACCTGCCCCAGTGGCACATTGCCGCAAGCCCTGCCCGCGTGGGGTGATTTGAAAGCGGCGTATCGACTTTTCAGCCAGGAGGAAGTGACTTACGAGCGGATCATCGGGCCGCACTGGCAGCGCAGCCGCGAACTTTGTTCAGCACTTGGGGAGTACTTGCTCATTGAGGACACAACGAGCTTGGATTTTACCACCCACCGCAAGGCGCGAGGTTTCGGTTGGGTGGGCGACGAGTGGAGTCTGGGGTTGTTCTTGCATACGACCCTGGCCTTGCGCGTTGAGGCGTGGGATTTAGAGCAGTCTCCCGAAGTCAGGGTGATGGGCCTGGTGGGACAGCAGCGTTGGGTCAGAGATCATGCCGCGCGCAAGGGCAAGGAAAGCCGGCGGCAACTCTTGCAACGACCGCGCGAATCCCAACGGTGGGCCAAGGTCGTAGAAGAGATGGGTCGCCGGGCGGCTGGGGTCAGTTGGATCTACATCGCGGATCGGGAGTCGGATATTTATGAGGTGTTTGCACGCTGCCAGGCACAAGGGGCCGATTATATCGTGCGGGCCAGTCGGCAACGGGCGTTAGCTGAAGAAGACCAGACGGTTTTTTCCAAAGTCAGGGAAGCCGAAGTCTTAGGGGAGATGACATTGGCTTTGCGCAGGCGTGAAGGCAGTCCGGCACGCCAGGCGCGGCTGCAGGTGCGCAGCGTATCGGTGACGCTGCGCGGGACGTGGCGACCCGGAGGGAAACTGCCGCCGCTGACTTTGAATGTGGTGGAAGCCCTGGAAGTCAACGCGCCGCCTGGCCACGAGCCGATCCATTGGGTGTTGCTGACGTCCTTGCCGTGCAGCCGTTTTGTGGAGGCCCGACGCATTATGACGCGCTACGCCCAGCGCTGGCTGGTGGAGGAATACCACAAGGCTCTGAAAAGCGGCGCGCACGTGGAGGCCAGTCAATTGGAAACACGGCAGCGTTTGGAAGCTCTCTTGGGCATCCTGGCGGTAGTGGCGGTGCGTCTGTTGCAAACGAAATTGCTGGCGCGCACGCGAGGCGATGAACCGATTCGTAGCGAAGAATTTGGGGAAGAGGCGGTGGCAATTTTAAGCAAGCGATACCGCCGACCTGAAAGCGGATGGACGGCTTTTTGGCGCGCAAAGGAGATGGCGAACCTGGTTGGATAACTATTTGGCGCGGCTGGCAACGCTTGATGCTTATGGTCGAAGGAGTGAACAGCCTTTCAATCAATGCACGCTCCTAAAGATGTGGGTAATGACAAGCGCTTTAGCGAGGTGATTGCGAGACTGCCAATGCTTCCCAACTGCTTCAGCAGTTTCTCCGATGACGCAAACTCACTTGACGTCGCGAAGCGTCATAGCAGTGCGCCTGCCTGCCCGCCATAGCTTCCGAGCGACGGCGGCTGCTCTGCCGCTTTGTTATCGACGAATCCCGTACCGCGTCGGAGTCCCGGATTTATCCGGCATTTTCCGTTCCGCACCTTTGTAACCAGCTGGTGCCACGGCTAAATTCCGGCTATAACACCAACAAACGATATGCGACCGGTTGAAGAATTCTTGAAGGAATATTTTCAGGCGCGGACCCAGCATTACCGTAAGTCGTCCGCGAGCTGGGCCAATTCCATGACACAATATTTTGCTCCCGGCTGTAAACCCTTCGCACCCGAGGCGGCGGTCGAGCAGAGCGAAGCCGAGGAGATCGTCGCGGTACGCTCCTCAGAAGCAGAGGCTGAAGTTCACATCAGGACTGCTGGTGGCGAGCGATTGCACCTGGCGTGGCCGTTATCAACTCATGGCTACCGGAGAATCATGGCAAATCGCTAAGATCGAAGTGGAGTGTGTTTTCTGCAAAGGCACAGGAAAAGCGAACGAGGGGGATTGTGAATTGTGCAAAGGGAACGGCTGGTCTTTGGTTGGGGTGCGGTGAAATCGCAGCACACAATCACTGCCGAACCGATTTTCCTTCGCTGGGTGCGTGAATGGGAAAGGTGCTTCGCAGCCGTTGACCGTTCATCAGCCGCGCCGATACTTCTATGTTAACAAGGTCACTGCGGAGCCATCGCATGGGCCGTTGCCCTGAGCTTACCACCGTGTCGCGAGAGATGCCCCAATGTCCGCATGCCGTGTTCAGCAGGTCTTGGATTTCCAGGGGTTCGAATCGGTCGTGTTCCAGCCGATAAATCGCAACAGAGCTATGTTTCGGCAGCGAGTCATGGAGTGCCACTCGCCTGCTGTCGGGAGCCCACAGGATGGCCACACGATTAGTCTGTGGTTTGAGGATTGTGCGCTCAGAAACAATCTTCGTCCTGGCGAGGTTTTGGGTTCGGTCAGTTGTAGCGATAATTACGGCCGTCGCGGTTGTATCGCCAACATTTACATCGAGCAGGCAAAATCGGCCGTCCGGAGAAATGCTGCCCGGAAGCAGTTTTCCGGCAGTAAGCTGAGACTGTTCGATCGGCTCCGCAACGAGCAATGCCGAAAAAAACGCAAGGAGACAGAATTGCAGTAAAGCCAACGTCTTCACTTCACTCTTCCTCGCGGACCACCATCGAAACGCACGACCGCAATCTACAGGACTATGTGACGAAGGGAAGTGAACGTTCCGTATTTAGGATATTCGCCGACATAACGGCCCCCTTTTTCGGTGAACGCCAGTGGCAATTTCTGTCGCCCCCCATGGCTCGAACGTGCTCGCGGCGCCTCATTCAACCATTTAACGGATTTAACTTATTTACCTTCGGTCCTGTCGTTACTCCGGCACGAATATTGGCCTTGCGGTGGCACCATAAAATTCGTTCCCCTTTGGCCGCGTGAATTCCACCAAACCGGATTCGGGGCTGCTGCCCGCGCTCGGAGTCTTCACTACGACGCTGCTCGTCATCGGGGGCGTGATCGGCTCGGGCATTTTTCGCAAGCCCGGTGTCATGGCCAATGGTCTGGGTTCGCCCGGCCTGTTGCTCGGGGTTTGGTTGCTCGCCGGCATTATCACAATGTTCGGCGCGCTCACGAATGCCGAGCTTTCCGGTTTGATTCCTGACACGGGCGGACAGTACGTGTTCTTCCAGAAAATGTACGGCGATTTCTTCGCCTATCTCTATGGCTGGGCCGCGTTCGCCGTGATTCAAAGCGGGTCCGTCGCCGCGCTGGCGTATGTCTTCGCGGAATACTCGACGCAGTTTGTGCCCCTGCCGGAAGCCGCTCCTGCGCTGGCAAACTGGGCGTTCCATTTGCCGTTCATTGGAGATGTCCTGCCCTTCCGGGAACTCGGCGTGAAACTCCTCGCCGCAGGCGTGATTATTCTGCTCACGACCATCAACTACCTCGGCGTGCGGTTCGGGGGCGTCGTGCACAACATTTTCACGATCGCGAAAATCACCGGCATGCTCGGTCTCTTCATCGCGGCGTTCCTGCCGATTTCCGGCGGGCACATCAGCAATCTGACAACCACGAGCACCGTGATTCACAAGGAGGGGCTCGCGCTCGTCATCGCGATTGCCGCCGCTCTCCAGGGCGCATTCTGGGCGTACGACGGCTGGGTGAAGGTGTCTTTCATCGCCGGGGAAGTGCGCGATTCACAACGCGTTGTGCCGCGCGCGACGGCTCTGGGCATGTTCATTGTGACCGCGATTTACCTGCTGATGAATGTCGCTTATTGCTGGGTCCTGCCCGTCGATGTCATGGCCCAATCGAAACTGGTTGCGGCCGATGTCGCCCAGCGGGTCTTCAGCAATGGTGGCAAATGGGTCGCGTTCATCGTGATGATTTCGACGTTTGGCGCAAACAACGCCGTGATCCTCACGAGCGCGCGCGTTTATTTCGCCATGGCGCGGCGCAATGTCTTTCCGGCATCGATTGGCCGCGTCCATCCGCGCTTCCACACGCCCGCCGCCTCCCTCGTCGTGCAGGGGTTGTGGAGCACCATGCTGGTGTTCAGCGGGACCTTCGACATGATCACCGACACGCTCATCTTCGTCGCGTGGATCTTTTATGCCGCGGGCGCATTCGGCGTGTTCGTCCTCCGCCGCAAAATGCCCGATACGCCGCGTCCTTACCAAGTTCCCGGTTATCCTTTCGTGCCGGCGGCGTTTGTGGTGTTCGCGACTGCGTTTCTTATTTTGACGGTCTGCAATGATGTGGGGAATTATCGCGCCGCAATCGCTGCCGGGAAACCCGGTCTCATCAACTGCGCCTTTGGCACGATGCTCGTGTTGTTGGGAGCGCCGATTTTTTTCTGGTACCGCTCCAGACAAAAGACGACGCCTACATCTCCCTCAGGCTGAAGCCTGCACTGCAAACGAACGATGGCCGCCGAAACGGATTAGTCCGGGCTTTACGCTGTCGACGGTTTCCAATTCTGAACGCTCCCCGACAGGCTAAAGCCTGCACTACAAACCTACTTCACCGTATTGACCAATGGCGTGAGGCCCTGGATCCGCACTTCAAGGCGATCGCCGGATTCGATCGGGCCGACACCGCTCGGAGTGCCGGTCAGAATGACATCGCCCGGGAGCAGGGTCATGTTGGTGGAAATGAAGGCGACCAGATGAAAACAATTGAAGATCAATTGGCTGGTATTCGAGTTTTGTCGGAGCTGCCCGTTTTGAAAAAGCTGAATCGTCAGGTCATGCGGGTCGATCTTCGTTTCGACGTATGGTCCAAGAGGCGTAAAGGTGTCGAATGATTTCGCGCGGGCCCATTGGCTCTCGGCGTTTTGAATCGTCCGATCCGAGATATCTTCGGCTGCAGTGTAGCCAAAAATATAACGCGCGGCGGCGGCGGGAGTTACGTTGCGAACACGGCGGCCGATGACAACCGCCAACTCGGCTTCAAAATCATTGCGATGCGCCGAAAACGGGATCTCAATTTTCGCGCCATCCGGAATGAGGGATGTCGGTGCCTTGAGCCAAAAGAGCGGTTCTTTCGGCAGCGGTTTGCCGGATTCGCGAGCATGGTCGGCATAGTTCAGGCCCACGGCGATCACCTTGCTTGGGCTCACCGGCGTGAGCGTGCGCAGCCCTTTGAACCTAGTCGGTTTCTTGTCAAAAGAAGGTGACCCGAAAACATCGCCGTGGAGCCGGAAAAGTTCGCCATCCACAACTTTGGCGTAGAAAATCTCGTCACCCTTTTGGAACCGCCCAATTGCTGCCATATAGATGGGCGGGATTACTAGCAAATGGGAATTGCTGGTCGCAAGATGAAACTAGCTAATAACCTGTGAATAACGTGTGAATTGGCGAATTCGCTCAACTTTTGCCCGCCGAAGCCGCTTTTAACAGTTCTGTCACAATCCCGTCGGCGATGTTGCCGCTGACGGGGAAGCTCATTTGGAGCTTGCCGGCAGGATCGATGATCAAGGTGCGGAAATTGTGATTAAGCAGGCCTTTATCCGGCTCAAAGGTCACTCCGGATTCGCGGGCCAATTGTGCGATTTTCTCGACCGGCCCGGTGAGAAACGTCCAGTGCTTTGGGTCAGCGTGATACCGTTTCGCGTAGCCGGCGAGAACCGCAGGCGTGTCGAACTTTGGATCGATGGTGACAGAAATGAAATGCCAATTCGTCGGCGCATCGCTCATGGAAGCAAGTTTGGCCGATGCTTCCTCGAAATTCCTCGACAGGCGCGGGCAATAATCGGGGATCGGACAGCGAGTGAAAAAGAACGTGATCGCGAGGGCTTGTCCGCGAAAATCGGCGAGCGTTACGGTATTACCAAACTGATTGGTGAACGCATACGTCATCAAGGGATGTCGTCCTGATGATTGAACGGATGTGTTCGTGGTGATCTCAGCGGGCGTCGACGGTCCATCCTCGGTCCCGCGCCGGGCGGGATTATGGAGGACAGGCGCGCCGTCCCTACCGCGAGTTTTGTTGACCTGATCGATCCAGCTTTCGTTTTCAGCGACGACAAGTCGGAAGTTGATTTGATCTCCGGGCTTGAGTTGCGCGAGTTCGTTCGTGTCACGCACGTTGAACGGCATCGTCATCGCGTTCATATAACCGGGAATGCGCTCGTGGCGGACGACTGCAGTCTTATTCTCCGGCTTCAACTCGACGACTGTCCCGCGAACCGAAAATGTTTTCACGGTGGAGGGCGCGTGCTGGCAAGAGGCGAGGGCGAGCACCGGAAGCAGGAGCAAAACTCTGTTTACCATTCCAGATTAGGTTAAAGGCACTCGAGAGCTTTGTCTGGCCATTTCATGATTGCGTGAACGAACCGGACCCGGTGGCGGTCGTATGCACCACCGGGCTCGGCCGTTCCGCCGCCCCGTTCAACATGCTCGGAAGCGGGATCGCGGATTGGTTCGCTGTGTCCGCAATACGGAAGAGCCCCGCGTCGCCGACCATTGGAACGGAGGAAGTTTTAAAGGCCGCGTATAACTAAAAGGCCACAGAGCAGGATGGCGAGAGAACGGGCCATCCCGCCGTGTCAGGATGGCCCGAGGGCCATGACCTTCAGAACGCACGAAAGGAACCGTAAAGCAGTTCGTCACCCAGAGGGCGATGAACAAGCGTCTTCGTTTCGTTCCCGCGCTCGTTAGCATGTTCTCCATCTTTAGAGGAATGAGCCCGGAGGATGGTTCCCGGTAGGGCGAAGGTTTCGGTCTGGCTTTTTTGTCGGGGCCTGATTCATGCTCCGGCGTGCGCCCAAGGCCCAAAACAGGGAACTATTCGCATGCTGGAGCCTCATACCTCCAATGACGGGGTCATTGGATTTCGAGAATCTGGTGGACCTGCATTACGGCGGGCTGTATCGCTTCGCGTTAAGTCTGACACGGGATGAAAACGCGGCTGCAGACCTGACCCAGCAAACTTTTTATATATGGGCAGCCAAAGGACACCAGTTGCAGGACCGCACCAAAGCAAAGAGCTGGCTTTATACGACGTTGCACCGGGAGTTCCTCGCCGGGCAACGGCGGCAAAGCCGCTTTCCGCATCACGAATTAACGGAAGTGAGTAGCGAGTTGCCCAGCATCGATCCCGCACTCATAGATCATCTGGATGGGAAAGGTCTCCTGAGTTGCCTGTCTGAAGTCGATGCAATTTTCCGCGCGCCGGTCGCGTTGTTTTATTTAGAGGACCATTCGTATAAAGACATCGCCGCTATTCTCAACGTCCCGCTCGGCACGGTGAAATCGCGTATCGCGCGGGGCATTGCCCAACTGCAGCACTTAGTCACGAAAACCTCACTGGTGCCGCGCAAACCCAAAAGCCAATGACCAGCGAAGAGGCCAAACAAATTCTTTTGCTCTACCGCCCGAACAGCGCGCCTGATCCCGAATTCGCCGCGGCGCTGGAGCAGATGCGGCAGGACCCGGCATTGCAACAATGGTTCGATGGGCACTGCGAGGCGCAGGCGAAGTTGCGAGAGAAGTTTGCCGCGTTGCCAGTGCCCGGGAATTTGAAAGACGCGATCCTGGCGGGAC
>Ga0193697_1000574_pt1 | contig 12907 bp, 8 predicted proteins | sample L3m2metaG_FD_145073 | JGI IMG/M metagenome (GOLD analysis project Ga0193697, IMG submission 145073) | Soil microbial communities from a riparian zone of the East river system, Colorado, United States - L3m2 | ecosystem: Environmental > Terrestrial > Soil > Riparian zone | place: USA: East River... | reverse complement strand
GATGCGCGACGCAGCCAACATCGTCTCGCTCACCGAAACCATCACACCAATTCTCGAAACCAAACGTCTCGCCGCGGAATTCGGCGTCCAACATCTTTTCGTTAAAGACGAAAGCCGCTTGCCCACCGGCAGCTTCAAATCCCGCGGCATGGCGATGGCGATTTCCAAAGCGAAGGAATTCGGCATCACTCGCGTCGCCGTTCCTACAGCCGGTAACGCGGGCGGAGCAATGGCCGCTTACGCCGCGCGCGCCGGCATGGAAGCCTACGTCTTCATGCCCGAAGACACGCCGGTCATTAATCAAAAGGAATGCTGGCTCAGCGGCGCGAAAACATTTCTGGTCAACGGCCTGATCACTGACTGCGGCCGCATCGTCGCTGAAGGAAAGAAAGCCAAAGGCTGGTTTGACGTCTCAACTCTCAAAGAGCCGTACCGCATCGAAGGCAAAAAGACGATGGGACTCGAACTCGCCGAGCAATTCGATTGGCAACTGCCGGATGTAATCCTCTATCCCACCGGCGGCGGGACCGGCTTGATCGGCATGTGGAAAGCCTTTGCTGAACTCGACGCGCTCGGGTGGCTCAAATCACCAAAAAAGCCGAAAATGATTTCGTGCCAAAGCGACGGCTGCGCCCCGATCGCCGTCGCTTTCGAAAAGGGAGAACGCTTCGCCAAAAAATTCGAGAACGCCGCCACGATTGCCAGCGGCCTTCGCGTCCCCGCAGCCGTCGGCGACTTCATGATTCTCGACGCCGTGCGAGAGAGCGGCGGCGTCGCCCTTGCCACACCCGAAGCGGACATCCCCAAATGGATGCGCCTGGCCTCCGCAAAGGAAGGGATTGCGCTGTGTCCCGAAACCGCCGTGTGTCTGGGCGCTCTCGAAGTCCTTCTCAAGCACCGAACCATCAAACCTGACGATCGCATTCTGATCTTCAACACGGGTGCCGCGCAAAAGTATCCCGAAGCAATTCGCGAACAGCTCCCGCGTCTCGACGTCACCAAACCCATCGATTGGAACTCCATCTGATGAACCGCGTATCCCAATTTTCAAGCCGCGCTTTTATTTCTCTTCCTTGTCGGGCGGGGGCTTTGCCACCTGGAGCAATTTCGAGCTGATTCGCAGGTTCGCTTTTTCTGCCTGTTGCTTGTTGATTTCGAAACGCACGGTGTTCTCGTATAAATAGAACTGTATGATCCCGCCTTGTTCGATGAACTGCTCGGATTCACCGACCGTCAGCACATTGCCCCGATGAAGCTTCTCAAGAACATCGGCCGTTTGTTTACGTTCCGAAGAGCTGATGAATACGATGTGGCACGACATAGCCGATTCCACATCATCCGTCCGCACGATCTCGCATTTGCGCCCTTCGATGACTCTGCCGCCAATGGTCCGCTCCAGATCGGAGCCGAACGGATCTTTGCCGAACACACCGACCCTGATGGGAGTCGTGGGCGTTGGAAACCGGTTCGTCGGCCACTCGACGAACTTGGCGAAATTGAGCAAATACGCCGCCTTGATTTTGTATTCCACCGAAACGCTTTCCTCCGCCGGCGCGACCCGCAGGCCGAGGCAAAACGCGAGCGTGCAGTATATGAACACTGCGGCACTTCCTGGATTGAGGCGGCGGAACATTTGGGGGAAGTTAAATTAGAACCGCCACGTCACTTTTCCGTAAACGCTCCGCTCAACTTCGGTTCGTTGAGTGTGGATGCTGGTGGGCCGGAATTCGGGATGTTGATTGTCGAGCAGGTTCAGGCCAACGACTGCGACCTCAAGGTTGGGCTTCGGCCGCCAGCTCAATCGCACGTCCATGGTCACGTAGCTGGGAACATCGACCGCCGGCAGCGTGTCAACATAGCGCACCGTCCAATCCAGCCCGATGTTCGCGGGAAAATCGAATCCCGACGCGATGCTGAACTGATGATGCGGACTCGCGCCCTCGATGAAATGCTCGCCGTTTACATCCGGCGGCGTGGCCTTTGAGTGCATCTGAAGATCGAGATAACTGTAGGAGGCGCGCCAGCGCCACCACTCAGTGACCTGCACATTGGCAGCGATTTCACCGCCGTAGCTCTCGCCTTCCAGCATGTTGTCGAGCAGCAATGCGACGTGAAGTGGCGGCGGAGAATTCATGAGGCCGGCGTTTCGCAGGCCGCGCACATCGTCGTAATCGTTGTAGAAGAGCGCCAGATCCAGCGAAGCGCTTTTATGCAACTGAACCCGGTATCCGAGCTCATACGCGATGAGCCGCTCCGCGTCGAACTCGGGATTTCCCCGGATCGACGTGACTGCGGGCCCAAAAGGAGTGGGGAATACCGGATGCTGGTTCAAGCGCACGTTGTGGTCGGCCCGTGCCGCGCTCCGCACCGCCCGGGAGACTGCGCCCCAAATCGTATGCCGCGCATTTGGCGTCCACATCAGACGCCCGCTGGGCTGGACTTCAAATCCCGTAAAATCGTTGTGTTCGAGCTTCGTTCCGAGCGTCAAAGTCAGCCGCTTTGGGAGCAGCGCGATTTCATCCTGGAGAAAAGCGCTGAAGAGTTGCGTACCGCGCTCGGCCGGGTCCATCAAGACATCGAAATCATCCGTGTCGCGGGTGCGATCGTAGGTAAACCGATAGCCCAGGCCCCAGATGATGTCGTTCCGCCCACCGATGGGAAACCGATGCTGGAAATCGGCGTCGAACGTGTCGCGATGCTCCCGGAAGATGACCGCGTCGCGCAGAGTGTGATCATAGTAAGCTTGCAGCGCCAGGCTCGACTCCTCGGAGATCGTATGAGTCCAGCGTCCCAACAGGTTTCCGCCGTGCACGTCAATGGTGTCCGTGACATCATTGGTCGGATACGGAGGAACGGGCGACAGCCGCGTGAAAGTCTGGTCGAGCCACCCGGCGTAAATATCTCCCTGCACCGTGAAGAGGTTGCGATCGGACGCATCCCAATCGATTCGAAATCCGCCACGCCCCATGTGCCACCGGTCGTCGGCATCCTCCCCATTCGGCAATACCGACGCGTCGCGGTTGAAATATTTCGCGTAAACCCGGAAATAAGCCTGGTCGTTGAATTTATCCCCGTAGCGCACGCCGCCGAAGCCGATCTCCTCCGTCCCGCCGCCACCGCTGAGCAGCACACCTTGGGTGTCGCGCGCCTTTTTTGTGATGATGTTGATCACGCCGTTCACCGCGTTTGCGCCCCAAAGCGTCGCCCCCGGTCCCCGGATGACTTCGATGCGGTCAATGTCTTTCATCATCGTGTCCTGCATGTCCCAGAACACACCTGAGAAGAGCGGCGTATAAATGCTGCGGCCGTCCTGGAGGACCAGGAGCTTGTTGGCGAACACGTCGTTGAATCCGCGCGCGCTGATCGCCCACGTGTGTGCATCGACCCGCGCCACTTGCACGCCGGGCGCCATGCGCAACGCATCCGGAATGTTCAGCGCGCCGGAGCGCCTGATGTCGTCCTGCGTAATCACGTAGAGCGCGCCCGGGACTTCGGAGAGTTTTTCCTCGCGCTTGGAAAACGAAGTGACAGGAATGCGCATCAATTCCTCGATCGTGAGGCTGCCGAAATCCGGCTCAGCCCCGGCAACTTCGACCGTGCGCAATGGCCCGGCGTAGGCAAAACCTGCAAAGCCCACGGCGGTTAACAGCAATCGCAATGAGAGTTTTTGCCGTCTCATAACCTGGTTTCTTTCGCTATGGATTGTGTCTGGAGCGCAAGCAGCCTTGCCCGCGGGAGTGGAAGAACTGTCACCCGGCGCGGACAAGACCGCCCGCGCTCCTTGTAAGGGCGCACGCCATGCATCTCACCCGCAGGCCCAAAGCAAGGGCTGAGCCAGAACGTCGCACTTCGACCTTAACGGACGTCGCAAGTGTGTTTCATGGGCGTTGCCAAACGGCAATCGCCCCGGTTATGATCAAGCACATGATTCGCTATTTAGCTGTAGCATGGGTGTTGTGTCTCGCGGTCTCGATCACCGCCAGCGCGCAAACTCCCGATGAGAAGTATGTTGGGATTTATCACTTGATTCAGCAGGCGGACAACCTGAGCGACACGGGCAATGTTCGCGACGCGACGACTCGCTATCTGGAAGCGCAAACTGCGCTGAAAAATTTTCAAGCGATGCACCCGGATTGGAACCAACGCATCGTTAAGTTTCGCCTCGAATACGTCGCCGCGCGACTCGAACCGCTCATGCGCAGAAGCACGAATGCGCCCCCAACGCTCGCAGCAGCCATCACGAACGCTCCGGGCACGTCTGTCTCGAATCAGTTGGAAGTACTGCACAAGGAAATCGAACGGATAAACGGACAGAACACACTCCTTGAAGCCAAACTAAAAGAGGCGTTGTCGGTCCAGCCCGCGCCAATGGACCCGCGGGAGCTTGCGAAAGCCGAAGAACGGATCAAACAACTCACCAAGGAACGAGATCTGTTGAAGGTTAGCCTCGAGCAGCAGCAGGGCACGGCGATGAAATTAACGGATCCGGCCGCCCTTGAAGCCGAGCGCAAGCTGCTCGCCGACATCAAGCAAAAGCTCGCCGAGCAGATGGAGCAGAACACTGCCTTGCGCAAAGAGAATGACGATCTGAAAAAGCAACTGGCCGACATCAAACCGCTGCTTGAAATGCCGGTTGGCGAAAAGAACGAGCTGGCCGCGCAACTTCAGATCGCCAGGGCCACGATCACGTCCCTCCAATCCAGCAATCTCGCGTTGCGCAACCAGCAGCTTGCGCTGGAGAAGCAAGCGGCCGACGCAAGCAAGCCTGCCACTAACGCCACCATGCCGCAGGAAGTCCAGCGACAATTGCAATTGGCCCAGGCGCGCCTTGAAATCTATGAGTCGCGCCAGATCCCCTACTCCGCCGAAGAATTGGCACTCCTCAAACAGCCCGACGCCAAAGTTTCAGTCACACCGACCAATACGACTTCGATTGAAGGGGCCGCCAAACGCCGTCCCCGGGATTTGCCTGCGGGTGCAGCGCCATTAATGGCCGAAGCCCAACGCGCGATGGATGCGGGACGCTTCGACGAAGCCGAGGCCAAATTGCGTGACATTCTCCGCCAGGACGAAACAAATGTGTGGGTGCTGGGAACATTGGCCGGCGTCCAGATGGAAATGAACCGCCCTCCAGAGGCCGAAGTGACTCTGAAACGCGCCCTTGCCGTGGACAGCGCCGATCCGGCCTCTCTCTATTTAATGGGCGCTTTGAAATTTCAACAGGGGCAGTATGACGCCGCCCTTGATGCCCTCAGCCTCTCCGCCAAAGCTGCGCCGGACGATCATCGGACGCAGTACTTTCTCGGCAAGACGCTGCTGCAAAAAGGAATGCGGGCGCAAGGTGAAACAGCCCTGCGCAGGGCCGTAAATCTCAAGCCTAATTGGGGCGAAGCGCACTTTTCGCTCGCGATGGTTTACGCCACGCAGCAACCGCCCTTCAAGGAACTCGCCCAGTGGCACTACAACAAGGCGATCGCGGGAGGATATCCGCGCAGCCAGGAATTTGAGCGCCTCATGGCCGAGAAGAAGACCACCGCTTCAATCCGCGAGCCCTGATGCGCGGGTCGCCGAATGTTGCGGCAGAGCGTTCACGAGTTGGAAATTGCCACACGCGGCCGCGGCTTCTACGAATTCACGAATCACGTCGAAAGATTTGTTGCCGACGGCGGCTTCAAAACTGGATTGGCCACCATACATCTGCAACACACTTCAGCTTCGCTCTTGATCCAGGAAAATGCCGATCCTGATGTGCGTCACGATTTCGAAAAATTTTTCGCCCGCCTGGTGCCCGATGGTGATCCACTTTTCATTCACACCGCTGAAGGCGACGATGACATGCCCGCCCACATCCGCACCGCGCTGACCACCGTCAACCTCAGCATCCCGATTGCTCACGGCCGGCTAACGCTCGGCACTTGGCAAGGCATTTACGTCTGGGAACACCGCGAGAGCGCTCACAGCCGAAAAGTCACCGTGCATTTATTGGGGGAGTAGCGTCGAAGGTAAGGCGCGGTGTCCTCACCGCGCCGAACGATCACAAAAGCCGCCCAAATTGCGGCCGCAACGCCGCGCCCTACCCACGCCGAGTAACTATAATCACTGATTACTGCTCGCCTCACCCGGCCACACCGGCCGATGCCGCGGAATTTCCGCTTTGAAGTCTCCGAGGCTGGGCCACAGCAAACGCTGGCTGAGATCAACTTCGGCGACGATCACCGTTCCCCACGTGTCCGCCTTCGCAATCGGCTTGCCTTCGTGATCGTACACTGCCGTCAGCATCCAATTCCGCGAAATGTCCTCATACGTACTGCTGACGAGATAGACGTGGTTTTCACACGCACGCGCGCTGGCCAGCATTGGATTGCATCCCCACACCGGCCACGCAATCACTTCGGCGCCGCGCACACTTAGCTGTCGCGCGACTTCCGGAAAAAATCCGTCATAACACACCATCATGCCGAGTTTGCCGAAACGCGTGTCAAAGATTGGGTATTCACTTCCGGGAGTAATGCCGCCGGAAATCTCCGAGCGAGGGAGCGCGACCTTGCGGTATTTGCCGACGAATTTGCCATCGGGTCCGACAAGCGCCGCGACATTGTAGATGAGGTGACCGTCGCGTTCGAGCAGGCCGGCGACGATATAACAATTGTGCTTCTTCGCCAGACCACCGAAGTATTCCGTGCTCGGCCCGGGAACCGCTTCCGCGCAATCGGCGTAAGTTTTGCCAAGGCCATAGTACGTCAGTGTCTCCGGCAACACGACGAGATCGGCATGCTGCCTGGCAGCATCTGCGATCAATGGGGCGAATTGCTTGCAATTGTCCATTGGCGTCTTTCCGTCCTTTGGCCGGTAGTGCACCGCCGCGAGATGGACTTTGCGAGCTGGTGGCGCAGCGGTTGGTGTCAGAGAAACTCCGGCCCATTCAACTTTCGCCTTGGATACCCACTGCAAGTGCAACTCCACGATGGCTTGCGTCGCTTTCGACGGCACGCGGTAAATTCCAGAAACCTTCGTCCATCCTTTCGCATCGGTTTCTCTATCCGCTGGATATTCCGGCTCCGCCATCCGCGTGTAACCAGGAAGCGTCTGATTGCCGACTGTCTTCTCATCGGTCACCACAGATTTCCCCGACTCACTCTGCCAGATGATCCGCGCCAGCGTACTGCGGCGCGGCGAAGTAACGCTGTCGGTTTTGCGCACCGCGTTGAACTGATAATACTCGCCGCCTTTGACAGGGAATGCTTTCGTCCAAAACCCGTGAAGCCCTTCGCGCTTATCGCATTCAATGGTGAAGCTGCCCGAGTGATCAGGCCCGCCATTGGCGTCGAATGAAAACGCCGGCTTGATTTCATCGCGTGGCGCCGAGGTGCGCCAGCCGCTGGGAACGTTCGCCGGTGTGCTGGCAAAAGCGGCGAATGCCGAAAGGGTCAGGATAATGGGAACACAATTTTTCATAACGTCACCAAAGTGGGGACGTTCCTAAATCTGGACGCCCCGTGCTTTCTTTACCACGTCGATATAGGCTTTGGCCAGCCGGGAAAGATCCTTCCAATCGCCGTTCCGGATCAGCTCCGGTTTCAGGAGCGAAGACCCTACGCCGAGCGCAACGCAGCCGGCCCGAATAAATTCCGGGGCGGTCTCGAGATCAACTCCGCCGGTGGGCACAATACGCAGGTGCGGCAGGGGCGCGAGCAGTGCTTTGATGTAGGCCGCGCCGAGTCTGTCCGCTGGAAATATCTTGATGAAATCCGCGCCCGCTTCATGCGCAGCCTGCGCTTCCGTGGGTGTGTAAGCGCCGAGCATCACCGGCCGGTCCATCGCGTGCGCCGACGTCACAATTTCCGGCCGCATGATGGGGCTGACGATAAACTCTGCGCCGGCGGCAATGGCATCACGGCACATCTGCGCGTTGATCACAGTGCCCGCGCCGAGAACGACCTTCGCCCCAAACCGATCGCGCGCGGTGGCGATGGCTTTCAGGGCGTTCGGCACCGTTAGCGTCACTTCAAGGGCGTGGATGCCTCCTTCGAGCAGCGCCTCGCAAATCGGCAAAACATCTTCGCTCTTCGATGTTCGGATGACTGCGATCAGGCCCGGCTCAAGCAGGCGCGCGCTAACCTCTGATTTTTGTCGCATGGCTATTAAACGCCACCGGTTTGCGAAAGTTGCCGGACTCGGACTTGATGCGCATGCGCATGGTGTCGAAAAGCTTCCTGCCTTCCAATTCCACTTTCGTTGCCTGGTTCACCCAGACATTTTGATCGATCGGCGCGCGCTCGACGTTGAAATACAATTTCTTCATCGCTCCAAGCACGCCGCCCCACATTGTGACTTCGTCGAGTAACCGAATCTCCGCCTTGGCGACTTCGAATTGGCCCGCATCAATCCAGATCTTTCCCGCGAGCCGGTTAATGAGGCGGTCCGTGATTTCCTTCACTGGCAAATGATCGCTCTTCGGCTGGAACGTCAGCACATACGCGACGCGACTGCCGATGTTTTCCTGGCCAACCAGCGAAAAGTTGTATCGGGCGGTAAGTTCGCGCGTCAGGTATTGGCACCAATTATCGTCCCGACGGGCTGTATTCTTCTGTGTCAGCTGCTGGCGATCCGAGGTGGTCTGCGCTTCCTGTTTTTTGACTTCCGGAACCGTCGCCGTTTTCCCGTTGACCTTCAACTCCTTGAGCGTTCCCACGCCGGCCTGGAACTGCAGCAACTTCTCCTTGCGATTCTTCACGCGGCCCTGGCCGTCGAGTTCCTCGATGATGCTTGTCTTTTCGTAACTATATTCTTTTTGCGGGTTCGAGTCACCCGCCCACTGCGCTCGCTTGACCGCCTGCTGCACGATCTCGTCGGCGCTCAAGTCACCTGACGATGGTGCGGCAAAGGCAATTCCGGCCGCGCAGAGCGACACGACAATACACAGGCGCTTTAGCCAATATTCCAGCATTATAGGAAAGGATGCCTTATCGTGCATAAACGTTCAATCGAAACCTTCGCTTTTTATTCACACGGCGGCAAAAACTGCCAATCGTTCTTGCCTTCTTGCATGACTCCGTCCCTTATGGATTACCGATGCACCGCCTTTCCTCAGCAAACTTTGTGCACACGACGCTTTTGATCTTCGCACTGGTATTGCCGTTCCGGGCCGCAGAGTTCATCGGTGCGCCCGAACCTCCAAAAAGTCCGAAATCAGAGCCACTCACGCCTGAAGAAGAACGCGCGGCCTTCACGCTCCCGCCGGGCTTCGAAATCGAACTGATCGCCAGCGAATTAGAAGGCATCGGCAAATTCGTCACGGTTGATTGGGATCTGCAGGGTCGCATGTGGAGCATGACAGCACTGGAATACCCGGTGGATGCAAACGAAAATCCCGCCACTGCCAAAGCGCTCTATTCCAGCTTCGCCAAAGACAAGGTCCTGGTCTGGGATTCTGTAACCCCCGAGGTAAGGAGGGGGCTGATTAGTAAACCCCACGTCTTCGCCGATGGCCTTGCGATTCCTCTCGGCATTCTCCCCTACAAAAACGGCGTTTACGTCCAGCACGGCTCCGACATCGTTTTCCTTTCCGACACCGACGGCGATGGCAAGGCCGATAAACGTGAGGTGATCCTCACCGGCTTCGGTGTGCAGGACTCGCATTTGTTCCCGCACCAGTTCACGCGCGCGCCTGGGAATTGGATCTGGATGGCCCAGGGCGCTTTCAATTATGGCAAGGTACGCACGACCAAAGGCAGCGAACAACAATTCGATCAAACCCGCATGGCCCGGTTCCGTTACGACGGCTCCGACTTCGACATCACCTCGCAAGGCCCGTGCAACATCTGGGGCCTTGTCATTAACGGCGAAGGCGAAGTGTTCATCCAGGAAGCCAACGATTACGGCTACCCCGTGATGCCATTTCACGCGTACGCGAATTACCCCGGTTGCTCCGACGCGCAGTGGAAAAGTTACGCTCCCGAATTTCCCGGCACCGCGCCCGACTTCCGGATGGGGGGCACCGGCCTCAGCGGTCTCGCGCTCTCAGACGCGAAAGGCGCGTGGCCAGAACCGTACGCCGACGTGATGTATCTCGCAAATCCGATCGTGCGCAAAATCCAGGCGATCAAAATCCATCGCGACGGGCCGCGCTATCGCCTGGAGAAGCTCCCCGATTTCATCCAGTCGAGTGATGAAATGTTTCGTCCCGTTGCAATGAAGACCGGTCCCGACGGCTGTCTCTACATCGTCGATTGGTATAACAAAATCATCTCTCACAACGAAGTGCCCCGAAACCACCCCGACCGTGACAAAAAGCGCGGGCGCATCTGGCGGGTAAAACACCGCGATCAAAAGCCCTTCCCTGTTCCCGACTTCACCAAACTTTCAGGCGACGAACTACTCGCGAAACTCGGCGGTGAATCTCTCACCCAAAGTCATTTGGCCTGGCAGGCGATTACCGATCGTCAACTCACCAACCTTATCACGCCGTTAAGAAAAATCGTCGAGGATAACACACAGCCGGCACCAAAACGCATCGCCTCGCTCTGGGCGCTTGAAGGCTTGCGCCGCGTCGATGTCGCAACGCTCAAACCTTTGCTGAGCGATACAAACCGAAACGTCAGGCGAGAGGCTGTGCGTGCATTCGGCGAGTCGAAGCTAATAGAGCCGGTTATCTATGGTGGAACTTGGCAGACCATTCTGGATATCCAAGCGCTCAAAGACGATCCGGATTCTGAAGTTAGGGAAGAAGTAATTCGGGTCGCCGCCGCTGCCTCCCTCGAAGTCAGGCGACTGGACGTCTACAAGACTGCGCTGGAACTCGTTATAGAAATGGCCCGGCCATCATTGCCTCAACCAATCGGCAAGAGCACCCACAGTGGCAAAACAATTAAACTGGGGGAGGCGTACGAACGGGAATTCGAGCGCTATCTCGCCCGGCTGTTTCTCGAGAAGCAGCCTAAGGCGGTCGCTGCATTTTTGGATTCTCGCGATGCGCGGCGTCTGCCGCTTGAAAATCGAATGCTCGCGACCCTCGCGCTCGAACCGAAAGCAAGCGCTTCCCGTATTGCGAAACTTGTTCCCGACCTTTCTCGCCCGCCAAACGAAGAAGAATTACTGCGCCTCGCGCAATTTCCCGAAGAACCCGGCGTGTCGGAAACATTGAAACAACTCGTCCAGGATGCTCGAACGCTGGACGCGTTGTTGAAGGTACGGACAAAATTTGACGCCACCAAAGTCGCATCTCTGCTGGAAGAACCAACCCGCAAACTTTTAGCCGCCAATAATAGCGAACTCGGCCTGCGCGTTGCCTCAGGATTCAAGCTGACTACGGTTCAGGACGCGATCGAGCAGCTGTTGCAGAATCGCGAAGCAACCTCACAGCTTATCGTAACCGCACTTCGAACACTCAGAGAGCTAAATGTCGGCAGCGTTGACAGGTTGGCGAGCTTTGTCAGCCATCCAGACAAGGCGGTTCGTGACGAAGCGATCCTTGCTCTGGCATCTTCCAGGAACGAAAAGTCGGTGCCGGCATTGATAAAGTTGTGGCCGGACCTCACAGTGCCGCAACGCCGCACCATCCTGGACCGGCTCAGCAGCACCAAAACCGGCGCGCAATCGGTTGTAAGCGCCGTCAAATCCGGCGCCATGGAACGGGCCGATCTCGACAGCGCCACGCTCGATAAGCTGGCAACTGTGTTGCGCGATGATGCAGAGTTCATGGCGTTCGTGCAGCGAATGTCTGTGAGCTTGCGCCCCGCCCTGCGCCTCAACGGCAACGATGACGATTGGCTGGACAGCGACATCACTCTCGACGGCGCGTTCACCGTCGAGACGTGGATCAAACTTGATTCCGGCATCAGCAACAGCGATGGCATTCTCGGTGCGCCCGGCGTGCTCGATGTCAATTTCCACGATGCAAAACTACGCGTCTGGGTCGGCGGCGGCATCCACGACGCGATCATCGCCAACAAAAAAATCGTTGCCGATTCGTGGACGCACGTCGCCGTCACTCGCGACGCGGCTGGAAAATTTCGCCTCTATCAAAATGGCGAGCTCGATACTGACCAGTGCAAACCCGCCCCACAGAGATTTGAGCATTGCCGCATCGGCTGGACCGCGCCACCGAAAGGCACCGCCGGCTGGCTCACTGAATTCCGTGTCTGGAAGCGCGCTCGTACCGGAGACGAAATTCGGAGCGAGTTCGACCGCAGTTATGAAGGGGAGAGCACTCCGCCCGAGCTCGTTCATTATTTCTCCGGCGACCACTGGCCGAAGCTCCATGGCTCAGCGAGTGTCGAGAAGACATCGGAATTTCCGCCTTTGCTCACAGCCACCGAAGCGCAAGCTCAGGTTCAAAAGTTCGCGCGGTTCCGCGCGCTCGCCGAGAAGTCAGGAGATGTGAGGCACGGCCAAACACTTTTCGCGACTACTTGCATGACCTGCCATACGGTCGGCGGCCAGGGAGCGCAAATTGGTCCTGTGCTCAACGGTGCCGGTGCGATGGGCACCGAAGCGGTGCTCCGCGCCGTGCTCACACCAAATGCTGCCATGGAAGGCGGCTACCGCACGTTCCGCGTCGAGTTCAAGGACGGTGACATCGTGGATGGTCTGCTGGTCTCGCAAAATGATGAAGCCATCGTCGTTCGCAGGCCAAACAGCGAAGACCTCCGCATTCCGCAAACGAACGTCCGTCGCGCCAACTACACGAAACTGAGCATGATGCCTGAAGGTTTGCTCGAAGCTCTCAAACCCGATGACGTTTCCAACCTCTTTGCCTACTTGCGCACGTTGAAGTGATCACAGGCTCGACGAAGCCGAGCATTCCAAATTACGTTCACCCCGTGGCATCCGACATTGCGATCATCGTTCCAGTGTACGACGAGGAAGACAACGTCCTTCCGATGGCCCGCGAAGTGACGGCGGCGAT
>Ga0193697_1000570_pt1 | contig 12965 bp, 21 predicted proteins | sample L3m2metaG_FD_145073 | JGI IMG/M metagenome (GOLD analysis project Ga0193697, IMG submission 145073) | Soil microbial communities from a riparian zone of the East river system, Colorado, United States - L3m2 | ecosystem: Environmental > Terrestrial > Soil > Riparian zone | place: USA: East River... | reverse complement strand
GCCGCAGGAGCTTCGTTCCCACTCCTTTCCGCTGCACGCTTGGAGTCACATATGCGTGACGGACCAAAATGACTGTTCCCTGATCTTGAAGCCCCATCACGCCTCCCAGCTGCCCGTCCTCCTCGGCCACTCAGAAAACGACCCCGGCCGCGATCTCGCGGGCCAATTCCTGTTCCGGCATGTACGGATCGTGCCAGCGATCGGACGGAATCACGTCGCGATAGGCTTGAGCCGCCTCACTAATGATTGCGAGTATTTGCGACTGATCCGCACGCGTCGCCTGCCGGATTCGCATCGCGCTCTCCCTGTGTTAGGCGGCGCCTCGGCCAAGCCCCTCGCGACTCGAGCGCCACGTGCTCAGACTGAACAGAATCGCACCCAAGACGAACCACCAATCCCAGATTCCAACAATAGAGAAGCGAAACCGGCCTACTGCGATTAGATAGGCCGTCTGGCCGAGCGCAGCTGCCAACCGCAGTATCAAGAGTGCCGAGCCAGTCCACGCCAGCCGGTATACGAAGCGCTGGGGCACGTTCCGGCCCCATGCCATCACGGGAGCCAGAGCCACCGGCACCGCGACAACACAAATGGCTGCCACGACCACATCGAAGGCCCATTTCCATGGGGTGGCGAATGCGATCCGGGTTGCTTCAGCATCCAACAGCGGGTACCAGCCGGCCGCCCAGATGATGTGGAAGACCGCAAACACCGCCGCCCAAAGAGCCGCCGCGTAAGCCACCCAAACGCCGACGGGCTGTCGCGAGGCATTCACAGGAGAATCGTCGCACGCAGGGGCGCCGCCAGCTTCAAGCGCTTGTTAGGCGGCGAGGTCACCGTCACTTGGCGGTGTGCTCTCTCCCCAACCGGCGAAGTTCCTCCACAAGGCGTGGGACGTCCTGCCGCGCGTGGGCGATGAAGTCCTGATCTGCATCTGTCGCTCCGAGCAGCTCGATGTCCTTGCCCTGGGTCTTGATGAAATTGGAGCCACTTTCGTGGTCCCGGTCCTCGATGAACGACTGCCATGGGCCTGGCGTCGCGGCTCGAACGCGGCTCTCGATGTCGGAGAGTTCCTGTTCAGTCATGTCGCTGCCTAACGGATCGCGCTTAAGCTGCGGCGCGCTGAAGAAAGATTCATTCAGTAATCTACGCGCGCCGGCAGCTTCAAGCGCTGGTTAGGCCGCTCGCGGCGAACGTCAACGCGGCGAGCGATCATCATGCGCGCGTGCGGCCAAAGAACAACACGTACCCATCGACGTCCTTGAGCTCGAAACCTCTCAGGCCGTCATCGTCGTCCTTCAGCGGAGCCGAGAAGGCAACACCGCGCGATGCGAATTCCGCGGCCAGAGCATCCGGATCAGGCGCGTACACGTAGGCATCCCACCGAGCCCCGGGTTCACGCTCGGGGTTGGGGAGCGGTGGTACCCCGACCACCTTGAACATGATCATGGCCTGGTCGCGCTCGACGATCCCGAAGAACGGATCGTCGGCCGGCCCCCGAAACGTCACGTCAAAGCCGAGCTTGTCGCGATAAAACGCGAGCGCGTTATCAAGCTCGGCCACGATGAAGAATGGGGAGATGCCACCGAGTGCGGGCCGAGTCATGCGCGCACTCGGTCTCTCGAACGCCGAATGAGTCGTCAATGTCTCATTCCTTGACCATGGACGTGAGCGGCCTAACGGATCGCGCTTAAGCTGCGGCGCGCTGAAGAAAAAGTTGTCATTCAATATCCTACGCGCGCCGCCAGCTTCAAGCGCTTGTTAGGCGGCGCCCGGACGCCTGTCCTCGGATCGAGTAACGAGATCACGGCCGTAGAGTTGTAGATGTACCAACAAGACCCAAATGGAGCCGGGTCGCGGCGCCCGTCAGGTGCAGTGCGCTAGTTAGGGCGCAACGACACGTGGCCAAAGGCCCAAGTCTGTGAGCGTACGGTCATAGAACCGACCTTTGGCACGGAGACTCCTGACCCAATCGCGAGCCTTGCTCTCGAGATCTGAAACGCCGACATCTAGACTCGGCCGATCGACAAACAGCTCAGTGAACATCCGCGAGACTGAATCCTGGCACACAACAACGAGGTGAAGGATTCCGAGAAAGCCGAGCCATACGTCGTCGCTGTGGTCAAAGAAGTCTAAGCGGAGTTCGACATTGCCGTCGTCACGATCATCCATGTGCAGGTGTCTGAAGTAGTAGTAAGGGTTGGGATGAAGAAAGTTGTCGTTAATTCCCTTAAGAGCAGTCTGAATATCATTGCCTCTCGGCAAAGCTCCGTTGCCAAGATTCTTCCCCTGATAGCAATCCAAGTATGCCCTTGGATCCGTCACCCTATTCTCCCAGATGTCAGCATTCTTGGGATCCGCTACCCACTTGCCCATGATGAGGACGCTCTCAATACCAGGTCTTATGCTGACCCAAGCCTGGAAAGCCTGCCCCACCGACAGAGCCTCGAACGAGGCACACATTTGTCGCAAGAAGATCAAATGGAAGGGCGCAAGACTGACGTGACTATGACCACTCGCGTCACGGTGCGTGGTGAGGGTCTCGCCGAGCAAGTAGCCGTTTTGCAACGCGGCCTGAAATGCAGTAGCCGCAGCTGGCACTGCCTGCCGAAACGATGAGTCTTGCGCCAGACGTGCCTGGAGATATTCCGCGAAGCTAGGGATCATTCGTGTTCGTTCGCCCTAACGGATCAGCTTTAAGGTACGGTCCGGCCTCCAGCGGCAGCGGATAACCGTCCGCTCAGGCCCGGCCGCCGGCCTCAACGCGTACTTAGGTTGCGTGAGTTCAAAGCAACTCGTGTATTCGAAGGTATATGTTGCCCGTTTGAGCGGCATGCCGGCGCTTGCGCAATAGAAGCTGGATGAGGTCTATGCGACCCTCAAGGACAGCCATGAGATCGCTGCCATCCATAAGGATGACGAGGCGACGTCCGGACGAGTGGGCCTTCACGCCGTCCTCTGAGTACCCATTGATAGACAGGTACAACCCCAGGGTATTGTCGAGCTTACGGGACAGCTTGGCCCCCAGCGAATCCAAGTCTGCGGCTGCGACGGGTTCCTTCTGCCATTTGGCTTCTAGTAGGTAATCCGTAGACTGGAACGTGAAGGCACCGTCAATCTGTTCTCCGGTAACTTTGAAAGAGGCCTTCGGGTCGAGATCGAACAGCACGAACAACTCCCTGAGAACCTTCTCGAGCCTATAGCCTCTCTTCTGCGGCTCGTCGTTCCCAAGAAGCCTGTAATACTCTTGAGTAAGCTCAGCGAGCTTATCCTTGACACCGCCCTTTTTGATTATGGCTTCATAGGAAGCCTTTCGCCGTTCCTCGATCGCTTTCTGCTCGGCTTCATCGTCTGAAGGCTTGCCGACGTAGTTGCGAAGTGCAGCGACTGACTTCCGTGCTTGCCGTGCCTTCTTATCGCCGTCCTCGAGCCGGAGAAGGTGCGAGTAGTCGTCTACCCGGGCGACCTCTGTCATGAGCCTCAACAAGTCGTTCCCATTGCCACCCTGGCTCTTTGCCAAAGCATCCACAAGCGTCGCAACGATGTTTCGTTTGTAGTCATCCCAGTTGAGACGGGGAAGAATATCTGGCTTGCTGAGCGTCGTAGTGAGAAAGCTACGTAGATCAGACTTGTACCAATACACGTCCGTTAGGGCCTGCTTAAGAGCGAGGAGCGCCGCGGGCGCAATGACCTTCCTTGTCACCTCATTACCTCATATCCCAAACGGGTACGCGTTTCGCGGCGAGCGCGCGGGTCAGCTGCCACGAATGTAACGGTGGACCGACCCAGCGAATTGGTCGCTCCCCTAGATTGGCGGGGCAACCTGTAGCTGCGTAAAGCCTGCGAGTCGGCCAATGATTTCTTCAAGGCCCCAACGAGAGTCCACGAACGCCGCGGTCGGAAGTGCCTTCATCAGTTCGGTCAGCTCCTCGTGCTCCTCCTCCGGAGCAACAACAATGAAGTGTAGTGGCAGGACCATGTCACCACAGTATCGCCACTCTCGCTCCCACCAGAACTCCTTTCGGTAGTTTGGGCCGCTGCCCATCTGTTCTATGAACGGCGTCAGCTTGGCGATCGCGTACTGGCCGAACGTTGTTGCCGCGTCCCCGCCATTCCTCAATTGCTGCAAGTGATCAAGAGCAGAGTCAATGAGTTGGTTTACCGAGTTCATCAGCCAGTCGTGACCCGGCGTGATGTCAGTGTACCAGACAGGGTTAATACCGGCATCACGCGCCATCCGCTTGGTAAAGGCAACTCCGTATGGCTCAAACTCACAGTTCCGCTGCAAATCGTGAATGGGCGAGAGGAGCAGGTGAAGGTGTTCCAGTGGTGTCTCCGTAAAGCAGACGCACCGTTGACTAGCCGCGTCCTGAGGTGGGTTCCCGCGCTTCCTTAGCGTGCTCATGGCAGCGCCAAACGGGCTACGAGCCTCGAGGCGCCGCTCGGCGAGGATTTGGCGAAGGTTTGACGCCCCGTCGCCAGACCCGAAGGTGCGCGTGAGGTGGACAATAAAGGTACTGAGATCGGTCCGACGTGCTAGCAAATCACGAAGCAGAGGCATGCGGTCTAACGGATCGCGCCTAACCTGCGGCGCACTTGTAAAGGATTCATGCCCTAATCTAGGCGCGCCGGCCACTTCAAGGGCTTGTTAGGCGGTGCCGCGCTACACAAAGAGTACAAACTTTACCAGCTGACGAAATGCTCGGTATGCTGTGCTGCACGCCGCGACCTTTCCATCAAGCTCCGCAACCCTCGCATCATAATAGTTGCGCTCATCGGAGCCCGGCCGATGGTGGCGTTGATCTGGCCGAAACTCCAAAAACTCGTCCTGTCCGCTCACGGCGAAAACATGAACCATCAGGTATTCGCGCAGGTCTCGAAGCGCCTTGTCGAAGTCTCGGCGTGCGTTCTGCAGCTTCCTGATCAAGAAGCCATTACCTGTGCGTCGAATCCACTCTAGGTAGCCGTCCACCTGAACTGCTCGAGCGCGTGACATCCCTTCGTTGGCCGCCTCATCGAGAAAGGCTTCGATGACGGCTTCAGGCAAGATCCGTTCTTCAAGTTCCCGAAACTTGGAGCGATCGTGATCTTGGCGCGCACGACGTTTGCCTCCAAGCCAGTCCGCGACAGGAAGCTTGTCGAAGACTTTCGACAGAAGCGCGGTTATGGTCTCTATCATTTCAAGCGGGCGCTGCCGGCGGCGCCTAACGGATCGCGCTTAAGCTGCGGCGCGCTGAAGAAAGATTCATTCCACAATCTACGCGCGCCGGCAGCTTCAAGCGCGTGTTAGGCCGCGACCACACATCACGGAGTGGACATCGCGCGCTCGGCGCCCTGAGGCCAGGAGCCACGCAAGAAGGTGTCGACGGCAGTGAAGAAGGCATCCGGCGTCTCGAGGTACGGAAAGTGGCCGATTCCTTGAAACAACAGAAGGCGGGCATCGGGTAGAGCAGTCGCCCACTCACGGGCACTGGCGACGGGCAGCGGGTCAGCGGTTCCGTGGACGATCAACGTCGGCGCGTTCACTCGTCGAAGCGCGGGCCGCCAGTCCCAGTTGCCGAGCGAGGCGGCTACGTATCGGTCGACACTAAAAATCTTGTTGCGCCGAGACTCCGGGGTGCCCGCGCAGAAGTCGCCACGGCTGCGGCTCAACGCGGTCCGATCCACGAAAAACGGGCCGAACCATAACACATAGTAGGCGTGGCACGCGGCGGTGTCGCCAGGGTTGGCGCGCCTCAGCTCCATCCACCTCGCCATCCCTTGCCGCGTTGCGCTGTCTCGCCGGGCCGCCAGCTCCTGAAAGGCCTGGCCCAGCGCCTCCCCTCGCAGCGGAATCCCGTCCACGATGAGGAGGCGTCCAATCCGTTCCGGATACCGCGATGCATACAACGCGGCGACTCCAGCGCCCCACGAGTGGCCGAGCAGGGTCACACGCTGGAGTCCGAAATGTTGCCGTACTGCCTCCAAGTCCTCCGCGAATCGCTGTCCATCAAGGGCGGCGGAATCACTGACTAATGAAGAACGGCCCGCGCCTCGTTGATCGTAGAAAAGGAGCGTATGGTGCGCCGCGAGCGGTGTGAGATCGGCGGCCAAGTACTCCATAGTGAGTCCGGGCCCACCATGGAGGATGATGACCGTATCCGGTTTTGCGCCGCCAACCAATCGATAAAACAGCGTTACGCCAGCGCCGGCGTCGACATTACCCTCGCGCAGACTTGGCGCCGGCTCGAGGACCGGGGTGGGATCGGGCCTCGGCGAATGACAGCTGGTCCAAAGTAAGAAGCAGAGCGGCGGGATGGTACGATGAAGAAGGGTCATGATTGGAGGTCACCCTGTTCTAATGGAGCGGCCTAACGGATTGCGCCTAAGCTGCGGCGCCGAGCAGAAGAGTTCACAAACGGAATTCTACTACACCGTATTTTTGGACGTCCATCGGGTCTATAGAGGAACGGCGCCGACAGCTTCAGGCGCGTGTTAGGCAGCCCTTTCGGCCGGAATATCAATAAACAAGCTTGTTCAGATCGAGGTTGTAGGTCATCTGTGTCAGACTGGTCTCGTACCAACCGTGCCAGCCCGCCACCCAGGAGTCAGCCATGTGTGGTCGCCAGTGGTGGGGATCCTTGCCAAAATCGATGAACAAGATAGCGAGCATTCGTTCACCTGAATCGGAGTAGTAGCCGGCATACTGGCGATACAGTTGTGGATATCGATCCGTCAACCGGTTGATCCCCTTCAAATGGGCCTTCATAAGGCGCTGGCGATCTTCAGCGCTGAGCGGACCGCCGTACGAAGTGGGATCGCTGAGTTGGCGCTCAACTTGGTTGATCAGCGCATCGCGGAATTGCTCACGCACGCATGGCTCAATGTCCCGGATCAGAGCAGGTGAAGGCGTAAAACGTCGCGTTCCTCTGACGGGAACCGCATATCCCCCTGGGAAGATTGCTGCGTAGGAGTGACCAAACTGTACTACCTCAACACTGTCTACCTGCGAGGCGGGAACGGGAGACCACCCAGTTCCGCCGCTCTCGCTATGACGGCCGTTGCTAAAACAGCCAGCGAAAGCCAGGAGGACGATAGGATGTAGGGATGCTGGTTTCATCGCATGGCCTGATTTCGGGGCTGCCTAACGGATCGCGCTCAAGCTGCGGCGCGCTGAAGAAGAATTCATTCCTTAATCTACGCGCGCCGCCAGCTTCAAGCGCTTGTTAGGCCGCCGCTATCGTGAGTCAGAGGTGCGACGCATAACGAATCTACCGCTGCGCGCGAGGCTTCCCATCACGTATTGAGACCAGGTACCAACGAGAGAATCCCCCCAGAGTTCACCATTGAGACTAAGCGAAACGTCGAACAGGTTTGGGCTCAAATCGATCTCCCAAATCCGCTTCCTGTGGTTGAGTGCGATAGCCGTACCGCCAAGCGCAACTGGTGGAGGCCCGTTGAGTGCCCAGCTCCCACCCGCGAGGGGAACCAATTCATCGAAACCTGGTGTGAGGACGGCCCTGATTTCCTGACGCGAGCGAGTGATCAAGGTATCGGTGATCCGGAACGTCCCAATCTTCCAGGTGAGGCGGTCGGTCTGAATCGCAGTAGAAGTATCCCTCGCTCCCCTCATGGTGTCGGCTTCTACGGATAGTTGCCAGGTGCCAACCAGGGCTCGGCGGGAATCACGAGGCTTCAGCGGGGCTGGAACGGCCTGCTCGTCCCGCGGAGGATGGGCGCACCCAGAGCTGAACAGAAGCAGTAGAGGGAGGAATCCCGCGCAGTTGCGCATCATTCTCACGGGCGGCCTAACGGATTGCGCTTAAGCTGCGGCGCCGAATTAGAACGTTCACAAATAGAACCCTACAACACCGAACGGGGACGCGTCACCGCAGCGATTGACCTCGGGCGCCGGCAGCTTCAAGCGCGTGTTAGGCCGCGGCGTCCGGACCACTGGTGTCCGCTGCAACTCCGGCAGCGAGACTCAGGAGTCCCGCTACTGGAGTCAGCATATAGAAAAGGGCCGCCAGGATCCATGCGGCGAGGCCGACGCCCTGACCCACATCAATGCCACGAACCACGGCCAGCCCGACAACGATTACGACGAACCAAACGAAATAGGATCCAACCACGCTTGCTGCCACGGCGTGGAGGAAGCGATGTCTTTGCACGGCGAAGCCGATCGCGAGCCCACCGATTGCCTGCACGCCAACCAAGGGCCAAATGATCTCGGCGAAACTCGGATTTGCAGCCCGCGCGAGCACGGCGACCCAGGCGCCTACAAGAGCACTGGTAGTGGCGGCCACGGCAACGATGGGACGGAGGCGCAGGTCTGCGCCCTTGGTTGTCCACCGCTTTACCGGACGTCCGTTGCTATCGGCAAACGCGCCAGACAGGATGAGAACGAAGTCGAGAAGTGTCCAGAACTGAAAACCGCCTAGCGTAACCAGCTGCAGCAACCCGGTGCCGACTTTGCCAACTTGGAAGCGGTGCGCACCAAAGAGCCCAAGTGGCCAGCAGAGAAGGAGTGCCACGAGGCGAGAGTGCGGCGAGATCTCAGAAGCCACTGTTTCTGCTTGGGTTGCGGTCACAAGTCAGTCCCGCGGCCTAACGGATCGCGCTTAAGCTGCGGCGCGCTGAAGAAAGATTCATTCCTTAATCTACGCGCGCCGCCAGCTTCAAGCGCTTGTTAGGCCGACAGCGCACCGTCACTGCCCCGGCCACGTCGGTCGCAGGGACTTGAGCGCGTCGACGAAGCGCCACAGAGGCGTGCTAAGGGGAATCGGAAGCCGCCCCCCAAAGTGGGCGTCGAGGCGATCCTGAATCTCCTGGGCCGACGCTCCGACGGCATCAAGGAGAGAGGCCTCATCGGTCACGAGCGGTCCTTGGTATTCGGGGTCTGGCTCAACGACGGCAATCAGGGCGTCGACCTCACGGCGCCGCCGTTCTGTTTCGACGGTGGGCGCGAGCACGATCTTCTTCTGCGGTGGTTTACTCATCTTTGACAGTTGGTTGTTGTTCGGCCTAACGGATCGCGCTTAAGCTGCGGCGCGCTGAAGAAAGATTCATTCCTTAATCTACGCGCGCCGACAGCTTCAAGCGCTTGTTAGACGGCGCCCCGCTACCGTTCCTGTAACACACGCCGTTCGACCTCCGTGTATCCCTTGATGTTGGCGAGCTTCGCGGGTGTGACAAGTGAGAAGGAGATCTCTCGTCCGTCTGCAATAACGTGCCGGTGCTCGAGGGCTTCAGGATCCTTGAGGAGCTCGTTGAGGCCGTCCCGAAACTCGGCCGCCTCAGCCGAAGTGAAGTACATCTGCAGTTCGCGCACCGACCGCCCGCTCTCAGCATCGAGAAGTCGCATCGAGTCTCCCGGCGCCGCCTAACGGATCGCGCTTAAGCTGCGGCGCGCTGAAGAAAGGTTCATTCCACAATCTACGCGCGCCGCCAGCTTCAAGCGCTTGTTAGGCAGCAACCCCATCCGTTTGCAGGACTACGTCGAAGGTCGAGGGCGGGCGCACGTGTCCAAAGTAATGCGCTTCGGCTGGATCCCAGCGCGCGTGCCACTGCCGGAGAAAATGTGCCTCCTCACGGGCTGCGAGCCGAGCCTCGCGCGTGCTCGCAGCGGCCTCGACCAGCACGCTGAGGTCAAGAACGTCCGCGAGCTCCGGTCTCGCGGAATATGCGCCGTCGAGCAGGACGACAGGTTTCGGGGCACGCTCGGTCGGAGTCCTTTGCAAGGGATAGGTGCCGTCACCGCGAGGACCAGCCAGAAAGTCGAAGGCATACCAATGCGCTGCGCGCCCAGCCCGCAATGGCTCGATCGCTTCGCGTTTCAGCCGGCGCCAGTCAATGCCATCCGCCGCCCGTTGCTCTGGCGTGCGGCGATCCCATTCCGCGTTGGTCACGCTCGCCGCAAAGAAATCATCGCATGGCACGATGACAGCGTCGATGGCCTGAGCGACCGCCTCGGCCACGGTGCTCTTGCCGGAACCACTTCGCCCATCAATGGCCACGACTAGTCGCTGTCTCTTGACCGAAGAGGCGCGAATCGCGGCGACCACCGTGTCGACAGCTACGATCGGCATGTGTTGGTGTGGGTTGCTGCCTAACGGATCGCGCTTAAGCTGCGGCGCGCTGAAGAAAGATTCACTCCTTAATCTACGCGCGCCGCCAGCTTCAAGCGCTTGTTAGGCAGCGACTCACTATTTGACCTTGTCGCGAAGGGCACGAGTGTTGGCTTCGATATCCAGCAGGACCAGCAAGAGCTCAGCACCAGCCCAGTACGATACCGCCCCGACAAAACCAACCACTAGAAACGCCAAGGTGAGAAGCCAGTTCTGGCCGGATTCAACAATGGCACCCAGGACACTGGCCATGAGCACTACGACGGCCAGCCCTTTCAGCAGGACGACGTTGATTCGGATTGCAGGATACCGCTCCTCATCAAGATGCTCTTCCAAAAAATGGGCGCCCGATGCTTGCCGAAATTTGACCCGAGCACGACGCTTGATCTCTTGGTCCACAACCTCCCAGGCTCCGAGCTTCAGCGCCTCCGGCGCTTGGGCGTGCAGCTCGGCAAGCTCAGTGTCGCTCATAGCGCGCAATGTGGCTTGCGCGCGCTCGGCGTCCACGGGGCGTTCATGGGATTGCGACGGCTGGTCTGGATTCATAGATCGAGTCGCTGCCTAACGGATCGCGCTTAAGCTGCAGCGCACTGGTGAAAGAGTAGTCATTCCCTATTCTACGTGCGCTGGCAGCTTCAAGCGCTTGTTAGGCGGCGGTCAGTTCCAGGACCTCATGGGATCTCTCACCGCTGTGCTGGACCTGAAAGCAAAATGACTGATCTCCAACCCTCACTCTGATGCTCGGACTTTCATCCCAGCCCCAACTGTGCTGGAGCTTAGCCGCCGCGGCCGCAGCGAGGAAGACCAGTTCGCCGGGTGATGCGTCATCGACCCACAGATGCACGAGACCGAGCTGGCTGCTCTCGACGTACCCAACTGTGAAGTCGGCCAAATGGGCGCGCACCGCACGCAACACCGCAGCTTGATCTACGGGTTGGGCTGGTTGCGGGAATAGGATAGCGATCCGTTCCTCACGATCACCGAGCGATGCGATAACGCGAGCGACCTGAACATTGGGAGCCCCGGGGATCGTGGCGTCAAGAAGGTTGGGCCAGGCTCCAGCCTTGGGGGTGATGTCGACAATGCGAGCTGTACGTGCCATCGACCGCCGCCTAACGGATCGCGCTTAAGCTGCGGCGCGCTGAAGAAGAATTCATTCCCTAATCTACGCGCGCCGCCAGCTTCAAGCGCTTGTTAGGCGGCAGCCTCGGCGCCCCACCGTCGTTGCTCCGAACGCCTCCCCCATTCACGGCTCGCTAAAACGTATCGCTAAAGACCTGCAAGGGGGCCTGCCGCATTCGAACGGTCCCGACTTCCTGAATTGAGTCTGGCGTGAGACGAATATGGAGCCTCTGCCGCTCGTAGCCAATTCGCCGCACGACCAAAATGAGGTCGTTGGTTTCCGGCCGGGACACCTGGAACGCGAAGGTTCCATTGCTGTCGGCCGCAACGCCCGTTTGCATGTCCGGGAGAGTCACGCTGGCGTACCGCCCAGGCTCCTCCGTGGTTGCGTCTACGACTCGTCCCCGAATCGCGATGACATCAGGCGTCGCGACTTCCCCTGCACCGCAGGCCGTTGACAGCGCGAGGGGAAGACTGATGATGGTCCGAGCAAATCCGTTCATGAGTTGCTGCCGCCTAACGGATCGCGCTTAAGCTGCGGCGCGCTGGTGAAAGAGTAGTCCTTCAATATCCTACGCGCGCCGGCAGCTTCAAGCGCTTGTTAGGCAGCGCCGGTATCCCCACGTGCGGCAACAACACACGACCCGTGCTGGGGCCCTAACCATCAACGGCTTGCCTTGTACCAGGCCTCGAAGAGCCTTTCGACTCCACCCCAAGTGGGGCCCCCGTTCCATGAGCCACTCTTGCCATCCGTGAGGTAAATCGCACCATCAGACGGCAACCACTTGAGGAATGGGCGTCGGACGCGAATGCGGAGGGGATGATCGAGCAAGCGGCTCGTGATTGCGACGACCTGGTCCGCCCAGGCGTCGAATTGGCCGGGTCCATCGAGCTCAATTCGAACGTCCGCCTCGTTCGCAATGATGTGAAAGCTGTCTTGATAAAGAATGAACTGCACCGACAGGTCGGGCGGACGGGTATGGAGCCGGAACTCAATAGATGGGCCATTCCCTGCCGGAGGCGCGAGGACGCGATCGTACTGAGCCCGACCGGCAAGCTCCGCCTCGACGCGCTCGGCCAGGCGCAACTGGTGCTCTGTTGGTGCAACATCGTCGTAGATCACCCTCACCACGACACTCCGGCGCTGCCTAACGGACCGCGCTTAAGCTGCGGCGCGCTGAAGAAGAAGGTGTCATTCAATATCCTACGCGCGCCGCCAGCTTCAAGCGCTTGTTAGGCGCCCGCGTCTAGAGTCCCACCACCACAACACGGATGGAATCCGCGCGGAACTGCCCTGCACCGAGCGGCTCCAAGTGCCACCAGTACACGATTGCCTGCCGTTCGCCCGGAGCGTAACCCACGATTTGGTCGTAGGGCACCACAGTGCGGCCGTGCGCCGGAACGGTGGCGCACGCTGGAGCATCGGTGCACACCGCCCAATCGATGAGTGCCGCCGACTCGCGCTCCACTGCGAAATAGTAGATGGGCGTGGCGGATGAGTTTTGGAGCTGCAACGAGGGATGCGCGGCGCTCACTCCGAGCGGTCCGGTCGGCGAGTTGCAAGCGATCATGGAAACGAGGCACAACCAGACAAGACGACGTTTCATAACGACCTCCATTTCTGCGGTTCCTTCCGGGGCGCCTAACGGACCGCGCTTAAGCTGCGGCGCGCTGAAGAAAGATTCATTCCCTAATCTACGCGCGCCGGCAGCTTCAAGCGCTTGTTAGGCAGCAGCGCGA
>Ga0193697_1000569_pt1 | contig 12985 bp, 15 predicted proteins | sample L3m2metaG_FD_145073 | JGI IMG/M metagenome (GOLD analysis project Ga0193697, IMG submission 145073) | Soil microbial communities from a riparian zone of the East river system, Colorado, United States - L3m2 | ecosystem: Environmental > Terrestrial > Soil > Riparian zone | place: USA: East River... | reverse complement strand
ATGCTGAAGGACGGGGCGCTGAACGAGGTGTGGATGAAGACGCACAAGCGGCTGGGCGGGTGGAAGGCTAATCCGGCCTGATGCCGAGGACGCCCTTCCGCCATTGGCGCAACCGGAGCTGCGCGTCGTTCTGACTCTCCGCCCTCGCGTGGAGCACCGGACGCCGGCGCCGGTTCACCCTCGCAATCAGCGTCTGCATCGCCTCGTATTTCTCGTTCGGCAGGAACGTGCCGTTGTCCCACGTCCCCGGCTGGAACCACTGTTTGAAGTCGTGGTAGTTGATCGCCGCCACGTCGCGCGTGACCGCGCTCTGCGTCCATTCGACGATGCGTCCAGTCCCGTCGTCGCCGACCTCGGAGTACCAGATGGGCCGCTTGTTGCGATGCGCGACGGTCGCCGGCATGAACTCGTTGTCGATCCGCTCGTACGAATGCTCGGGGAACGCGCCCCACGAGTACGGATGGAACGTGATGGCGTCGAAGAGCTTCAGATCGCGTGCCGCCTCCTGCTGCAGCGCCTCGTCGAGCACTCCCTCCCCATCCGCCTCGGGGCCGACGAATTGCGCGTCCGGCTTGACCGAGCGCACCCCCTCGGTAAACGGGATCGTCACTTCATCGAGCAGCCGCCCGATCGCCACGTCGCGATTGTCGGAGCGGATGGCCGGCCAATAGAGATCGCCCCCCGGCTCGTTCCAGGCGGCGAACCAGGTGATGTCGTCGCCGTGCCGCGTCGCCAGCGCTGCGCCGAACTCACGCGCGCGATTGCCGTCGATGTGCGGTGGCTGCGTACAGAACAGACGCTCGTGTGCGAAGCGGATGCCCTTGCTGCCATCCAGCGGATCGTTCCACTCGGTGCAGCCGTTCGTGTACGGCAGGTAGGTCGGCAGTCCGCCGCACGCATGCTTCGGCGCCCAGAGGAGATTGGCGAACACCTTCATCCCGGTGCCGCGGATCGCCGCGATGTCGGCGTCGACCTTGTTCCAGTTCAGCTGGTCAGCCGCCGGCTGCGTCGAATCCCAGAAGATCCAGAGCCGGACGAACGAGAAGCCCATCTCGGCGAGCTTCTGCATTCCTGCAGGAGGTGCGTTGGTAAAGCTCTCCCACGAGCTGCCGAAAAGGATGGATGTCATGATGCATGATCATAATCCTTTCCTGACGGCCTGCCGTAATTCCGCTTCACCGGCGAAATCGACGAAATGCACGACCGGAAGCGGCCTTCCGAAAACGCGTTCCGCGAGCTCGGACACGGGCACCGGCTCCCCCATCAAAGGGTCGTACGCGGTGTCCCCCGCGCAGCAGACGTAGTGCGTCGTCCACGCCGGCGCATTGCGGCCGGTGAAGCGCGCGGCGTGCAGCGGACCGGAGTAGTTCCCGCGACGATCGCGGATGCGGCCGATCCACGGTTTCTTGCCCTCCGCGATCAGCGCCGCGGCGACGATGCACGCCTCGGTGACGCAATCGAAAGGAAGCTCGCGCTCGAATTGCGCGGAGCGTTCACGCAGGTAATCGAGAGCGCTCAGAGTCCCATCATCTCCTTCACGTACTTCGCCCCCGGCGATCCGAACGAGAGCATCGTGTCGTGCAGCTTCTTGAGCTGCCCCTTGCCGTGCTTTTTGTCCCACGCCGAACGGATGTCGTTCATCTCGATGTTGCCGACGAAGTACGTTGAGAGCTGCGCCGAGGTCAGGATGGCGCGACGCCACTTGCCGGCGGCCTCGCCTTCCTCCTGAAATCCCTCGTGCATCATCAGATCCATCGCCTCTTTCTCCGTCATGCCGGCGGTGTGGATCTTCTGGTCGATCATCGCGTTGATGATGAGCCGCAGCCGCATCTTCAGCTGCTGCATCCGCACCTGCGGTCCGCCGTATCCCGCCTCGGCCATGATCTGCTCGGCGTACGTCGCCCAGCCTTCGACGAACGCGCCGTTGCTGTAGATCGCGCGGATCTTCGTCGGCGCGTGGAACTGATTCGCGTGCGCGAGCTGCAGGTAATGCCCCGGCATCGCCCATGGATCGTGAGGTCCTGCAGCATGTAGATGTTGTACTCGCGGAAGAACGACTCCACACGCTTCGCCGTCCAGTCGGCCGGCGTCGGCGAGATGTAGAAGAAGGTCTTGCCGTTCTTCTCCAGCGCGCCCGGCGAATTGCACGACGCGACCGCCACGCCGCGATTGAACTCCGGCATCGGCGTCACCTGGATCGGCTCCGCCGGCACGGTGATGAGGCCGTGCTTGCGGACGAACGACGTGGTCTCGGCGAGATCCTTCTCCGCCAGCGCGATCACCGTCTCGTTCGTCGGATGCTCATCGGCCAGCTTGTCGAGCACCGCCTTGATCACCTTGCGATGATCGTCATCCGGCTTCGCGCCGAGCTTCAGCGCGGTCTCGTACATCGCGTCCTGCGTCTTCTTCAGATCCGACTCGGCGTGCGCAAGGATCTCCTCCTTGGTCAGATTGGAATCGAGCGAGTAGCGCAACTTGCGGCGGAACATCTCGTCGCCGAGGCGGAAGTCGCCGTTCGCGCGCGGCAGGAGGTCGTTCTGCAGCCACGTGCCGTAATCCGCCAGCGCATCCGCCGCCCGCTTCTGCGCCGCCTTCACCTCGGCGTCGAGCTGCGGCGCCTGTTTCGCCAGCTCCGCGACATCGCCGTTCAGCAGCGCGATCGTCCCTTTGTTCTGGTTGATCGCCGTCTCGACGTGGATCTTCGGCGGATTCTTCAGGTTCGCCTTCGCCGCCGCGACCACGTCGGGGATCTGATTCAGCCGGCCGATCACGCTCTTCAGCCGCGTCTCCGCGGGTGCGAAGTCGCGCGCGATGAGGCCGTAGATCGCGCCGCCGACGTTGTAGGTCAGCGGGTTCGACTCCCAGTTGCGCAGCGTCTCGCGCGAGTAGATCTGCGACTGCAGCGCGTTCTCGAGGATGCGCAGATCGATCCGGTTCGTGACGCTCAGCTTCTCCCGCTTAACCTTCGCCAGCTCCGCCAGCGTCTCGCGCGCGAACTTTACGTCGGCGTCGACACCGGCCCGCGAGTAGTCGTCGAGACGATCGTCGTAGCGGTGATCGCCGAGCTGCGTCGCGTCTTCCGGATGCGCCTTCAGCAGCGCTTCGACGTAGCGGTCGACGATCGCTTCGAATTTCGAATCTTCGTTCGGCGCGGCATAAGACGCACCGGCGGCGAGGCAGAGGATGGCGATGGCAGCGAGTTTCATGGCGCGGATGATATCGGCAAGTCCTTCATAATCACCTGATGCGATTTGCAGTCATCGGAGCAGGTGGCGTCGGCGGCTACTTCGGCGGGAAACTCGCGCACGGCGGCGCGGACGTCACGTTCATCGTCCGCGGAAAAACGCTCGAGGCGCTACGCACGAACGGCCTGCGCGTCGACAGCATCAAGGGTGATTTCGTCGTGCCGAAGGTCAACGCGACCGACGATCCGAAGAGCGTCGGCCCGGTCGATGTCGTGCTCCTCGCGGTGAAGACCTCGCAGATCCCCGAGGTGCTGCAGAACATCGCGCCGCTCATCGGCGAGAACACCGCCGTCATCCCGATGGAGAACGGCATGGACGCGCCGGAGCAGATCGCGAACGCCGTCGGACGCGAGCACGCCATGGGTCACATCCGGCACGCGGCGTCTGATCCGTTCGTGATGTTCGGTGAGCTCGACAACTCGAAGTCGGATCGGGTGACGCGCATTCAGGAGGCGATGACCGCTGCGGGTGTCGTCGCCGAGGTGCCGAGCGACATCCATCGCGCGATGTGGACGAAGTTCCTCTTCATCGCGCCGCTCAGCGGCATCGGCGCGGTGACACGCGTCCCGGCCGGCGTCTGGCGCGCGATGCCGGAGCTGCGCGACATCGCCAGACGCGCGATCGAGGAGATCGTCGCGGTGGCGAACGCGCGCGGCGTGCAGCTAGCACCCGACGCGGTCGACGCCACGCTGGGCCGCTACGACAGCCTCGCTCCCGACGCCACCTCGTCGCTGCAGCGCGACATCATGCAGGGAAAGCGGTCGGAGCTCGACGCGCAGCTCGGCGCGGTCGTGCGGATGGGCCGCGCGGCCGGCGTTCCGACGCCGATTCACGAGCTGTTGTACGCGGTGCTCTTGCCGCAGGAGAATGCGGCAAAGTGATGCCCGTGCCGACCCTGCAACAGCTCTTCCCCGTCCTGCAACTCGCCGTCGGCCCGGTGATCCTGATCTCCGGAATCGGCCTGCTGCTCCTCAGCATGAACAACCGCTTCGGCCGCACCGTCGACCGCGCGCGCGTCCTCGCCGCCGATCTCCGCGCCGCGGTCACCGACGACGACCGCACGCGCTGCCAGCTCCAGATCGACATCCTTGCGCGCCGCGCCGAGCTCCTCCGCCGGGCCATCACCCTGGCATCGCTCAGCATCCTCTTCGCCGCCCTCCTCATCGGCACGATCTTCGTCGCCGCGCTGCTGCGGATCGAAGTCGCGTGGGCTCTCGCGCTGCTCTTCGTCGCCTGCATGGGCTGCCTCATCGCGTCGCTCGTCGCGTTCATCCAGGACGTCACGCAATCGCTGATCGCGTTGCGGCTAGAGTTGGGACTCTAGGTGTTAGCATCACGCCCCATGGTTGACCATCCCGCCCTGATCGAGGCGCGGCGCGTTCTCGAGGTCGAAGCGGCGGCGATTCTCGGGCTCATCGATCATCTCGACCAGACATTCATCGACGTCGTCGAATTGATCAACGGCGTCTCCGGACGCGTGGTGACGATGGGGCTCGGCAAGAGCGGCATCATCTGCAAGAAGATCAGCGCGACGCTGGCGTCGACCGGCACACCGTCGTTCTTTCTTCATCCCGCCGAGGCCATTCATGGCGATCTCGGGATGGTCGTGCGCGGCGACGTCGTACTGGCGATCTCGAACTCCGGAGAGACCGAGGAGCTCGTGCGGCTGATCCCGAGCCTCAAGCGGATCGGCGTCGAGATCGTCGCCATGACCGGCAATCCGCAATCGACATTGGCCAAAGGCGCCGATCATCACCTCTCCGCCGCGATCTCGAAGGAAGCGTGTCCCCTCGGACTTGCGCCGACCGCATCGACCACGGCGACTCTCGCCCTCGGCGATGCGCTGGCGATGGCACTGCTGCTGCGGAAAGGCTTCAAGGAAGAAGACTTCGCGTTCCTCCATCCCGGCGGCCGCCTCGGCAAACGCTTCCTCCGCGTCTCCGATCTGATGCACGGCGGCAACGACGTCCCGATCGTCGAGCTCGGGACCGAGATGCATGACGTGATCTACGAGATGTCGAAGAAAGGCTTCGGCGTCACGGGAGTCGTCGACGGCGATCGCAAACTGCAGGGAATCATCACCGACGGCGATCTCCGCCGCCTGCTGCAGCGCGACGAGTACATCCTTCGCAAGACCGCCGCTGCATCGATGAAACCGAACCCGCAGACCATCGACAGCAACGAGCTCGCCTCGGTCGCCCTCCAGCAGATGGAGGAGCGGAAGATCACATCGCTCTTCATCGTGGATGACACGCACCGTCTCACGGGTATCATTCATCTCCACGATCTCTGGGGGCTCGAGCTCTTCTGATGCATGACGATGGAAAGGTGATTCTTCGCTATCGCGACGGCAGCACGGAGCGCGCCGTGGTCGCGGTCATCGACGCGGTGAACGAAATGCTGAACGTGACGCACGATCACGACAGCGAGTCGCAGCAGGTGCCGTTCAGCGCGTTGAAGGCGGTGTTCTTTCCGCGCACCGTCCCCGAGGAACAGCTCGAAGAGCCGAGTGGCAGCCTGATCGCCGTCGAGTTCGCCGACGGCGAAGTCATCCGCGGCACGGCCTCTTACAATCCCTCCGCCAGCGGCTTCTTCCTCTTCCCTCTCGACCGGAGCAAAAACGAGCGGATCTTTGTTGTCAGATCTGCCATTGCTTCGATCGAGGTGGAAAAACTGTGATCAAGATCATCCTTCCTGCAGCACTGCTCATCGCATCGACACTCAGCGCCGCTGAAATCGACAAGGCGCCCGCCGCCGTCGCCGGCAAGGCTGCGACATTCGTCCAGCGCTTCACGCCGAAAGGCTTCAAGAACGCGCAGATCGAAAGCGGCACCGTCACGTTCGGTACGCTGCCCCAGATGCGGTGGACCTACGCGAAGCCGGAGGAGAAGCTCTTCGTCTTCGACGGCAGCCGTTCGTGGTTTTACGTTCCGGCGGACAAGCAGGTCACCGTGGCGACGCTCGACGAGCAGAAGCGGCGCGACCTGCCGTTCCTCGTGCTCGGCGATGCGGCCGCGCGCAACCGCTCGTTCGTGGTGAAGGAGCAGACGCGCGGCGCAAACGTGATTACGACACTGCAGCCGCGCAGCTCGGCGGGACTGTTGCGCAGCATCGCGATTACCAGCTCGGCGTCGACGCATCTCATTCAGTCGGTCGAGTACACCGACCGCGAGGGGAACCGCACCGTGTTCGAGCTGTCGGGATATCATCCCGCGTCCGCATCGGCCGATGTGTTCCGCTTCACGCCGCCAGCCGGTGTCCAGACCGTCAACGCAGACTAGTCAGACGCAGCACCCAGCACTCAGCACAGAGGTTTCAATGGCTCAGGATTTTTCCTTCGACGTCGTCTCCAAGACCGACATGCAGGAAGTGACGAACGCGATCCAGCAGGCGCAGAAGGAGCTCTCCCAGCGCTTCGATTTCAAAGGGAGCAAGAGCACGATCGAGCTGGCGAAGGACGAGATCGTGCTGGTCAGCGATGACGAGGGCAAACTTCGCAGCGTGAAGGACATCGTCGAGACGAAGCTGATCAAGCGCGGCGTCTCGCTCAAGGCGCTCGACTACGGCAAGCTCGAGGATGCATCGCTCGGCACGGTGCGGCAGAAGGTGAAGATCGTTCAGGGGATCGAGAGCGAAAAGGCGAAGGCGATCGTCAAGGCGATCAAGGATGCGAAGCTGAAGGTGCAGGCGTCGATTCAGTCCGATCAGGTGCGCGTCACCGGACGAAACAAGGACGAATTGCAGAAGGCGATCTCGCTGGTGAAGGAGAAGGACTTCGGAATCCCGCTCCAGTTCACGAACTACCGCGGTTGAGACGCCGTCCTGCATCGATTATTCTTGCCCCCGTGACCGCTCCCGACACCATCAACGAGCAGATGACGCGCGCCGAGCGCCTCCTCGAGCCGATCGCGCCGAAACTGCTGCTGGTCGAAGAGGAGCTGAAGCGCAACTTCCAATCGAAGGTCAAGACGATTCACGACGTCGGCGAGCACATCCTCGGCGGCGGCGGGAAGCGTCTCCGCCCTGCCCTCCTCCTGCTCGTCTCGAAGATGCTCCGCTACGAGGACTACCGCGACGTGGTCTACGGCGCCGTCGTCGAGTTCATCCACAACGCGACGCTGGTCCACGACGACATCATCGACGAGGCCGAGATCCGCCGCGGCCGCACGTCGATCAACTACCGCTGGGGCAACAACCTGACGGTGCTGGTCGGCGACTACCTCTACACGCATTCGATGAGCCTCGCGCTGGCCGAGGGGAACCTCGACATCCTGCGTCTGCTGTCGAATACGACCATCCGGATGATCGAAGGCGAGATCATCGGCCTGGAGCAGAACGGCCGCGCCGATCTCTCCATCGACGATTACTTCGACGTCGTGACGCGCAAGACCGGCCTGCTGTTCGGCGCGTGCTGCCGCATCCCGGCGTATCTCGTCGACGTCCCGGAGAGCACCGCCACGTCGCTCTTCAACTACGGCCTCAACCTCGGCATCTGCTTCCAGTTGATCGACGACCTGCTCGATTTCACGTCGAGCACGGAAGTTCTCGGCAAGCCGGCGCTGTCGGATCTGAAGGAAGGCAAGGTCACGCTGCCGCTGATCCTGGCCATGCCGCGCGCCACCGCGCGGGAGCGGGAGATGATTGCGCACGTCGCCGTGAACAAGACGTTCGACGGCATCGACCCCGCCGAGATCGGACACGTCGTCCGCAAGTACGGTGCGCTCGATGAGTCGCGTGCCATCGCTCGCGATTACGCGGCGCGCGCTCGCACCGCGCTCGAGCCGTTCGCCCCGTCGCACGCGAAGGAGACGCTGGAGCTGGCGTTGGACTTCGTGCTCGAACGGGACCGGTAGGCGCCGGTCCTACGACAACATCTCCATGATCTCCGCCATCGCGGCGCGCGCGCGGAGATGCACGGTCTCGGTCTGCCGGTCGTTGGTCAGGCGCAGCACTTTGTTGTACTGCTCGATGGCCTTCGTGTAGTCGTTGAGACAGCGGTGGTAGATCTCACCCTTGCACAGCTTGGCCTCGACGTTCATCGGCTCGAGCTCGAGGATCTTGTTGAGGAAGATCATCGCCGTGTCGTACTTCTCTTCCTCCATGGCGATCTTGTAGGCGGTAGAGAGTGACGAGCTCGCTCTGCTTCGGAGCGATGAAGGCACCGGGCAGGTACGTGCGGATCGTGTCGAGGAGCCGGGTCTTGAGCGCGGGATTCGAGCGCTTCACCGGAATCTGCTGACGCATTCACACCCTCCCATCCGTATTCACTCGAACTGATCATCAGTTTAGGCTCGATGAACGCGATCGTCAAGTACTTGACCATCGGCTTCACGCTACAATCTTCGCTCGATGCGCACCGCCGTCTATCCCGGCTCCTTCGATCCGCTCACCAACGGTCATCTCGACATCATCCGCCGCGGCACGCGACTCTTCGATCGCCTGCTCGTCGCGGTGCTGGAGAACGAAGGGAAGGCTCCCCTCTTCTCCGTCGCGGAGCGGATGGAGTTGATCGCCCGCTGCACGCACGACCTGCCGGCGGTGGAAGTGCATTCGTTCAGCGGACTGCTCGTCGACTTCATGCGCCGCTTCGACGCCAGCGTCGTGGTGCGCGGCATCCGCGCCGTCTCGGACTACGAGTACGAGCTGCAGATGGCACTGATGAATCGCGAGCTGCATCCCGACGTGGAGACGATCTTCATGCTCCCCGCCGTCGAGTACACCTACGTCTCCTCCCGCCTGGTGAAGGAAGTCTTCCGCCTCGGCGGCGACGTCGCGCGCCTCGTGCCGCCGCTCGTGCTCGAGTCGCTGAAGGCGCGGCTGCCGGTCACCGTGGTTGGGGTCGCATCTGGAAACTCAACTTAACGTCTTTCCCGCGCCACGTTAAGTTGAGTTTCCAGATGCGACCCCAACTTCTCACGGCATCGCGCCCGGTACGTTCGCCACGCAGGGCGCCGACTTCATCTCCTGCATGTCGCTATTGCCGGCGTAGCAGCGGTCGACTCCCCCGCCGAATGCCTTCTCCACATCCGCCGGCACGTCGCCGCGTTTGATCTCGCGGAAGTCGACGGTGAGCGAGCCATCCGGCGCGACGGTGCAGAGGTAGTAGCCGTAGACGTCGGTCTGCGCGCGGCTCACCGGCATGCCGGCGGTGACGTCCGGCAGCCGGTAGCGAACCGCGCCGGCGGTGCCGATGATCCAGCCCGGCAGGACGCCGCCGTTGTTGCGCCAGTACTCCGTGTCGAAAACGTTTTCGAGCTTGAAGTGGGAGTGGCTGGCGAAGACGTAGACCTTCTTCCCCGCCTTGACCGCATCGAGCAACTGCTTGTAAACGATGACGCCGTTGCGCTCGCCCTGCGGCGTCTGGTTCATGCTGTGGTCGCAGCTCAGGCTGTGCGGCAGCGCGCCATGCATCCCGACGACGATGGTCTTGATCTCCGGATGTTCCATCGCGTACTTCAACCGCGCCTTGATCCAGTTCATCTGATCGGAGTCGAAGCTGTAATCAGCGTTGTCGAGGTTGAGGAAATCGACGCCGCCTTGGATCCAGTGGTAGTACGCCCTGAGCTGATGGTCGTTCGGATTGTCGGCCAGGCGCTGCTTGACGATGACCGGCAGCGTGAGCCAGTCGCCGAACTGCGCGATCCATTCGGACTTCGTCTTCGGCGACGTCGTCTCGTGATTGCCGATGCCGAGGTAGATCGGCACGGTGGTGAATCGATTGGCCTGCCACTTGATGAAGTCGGGCCACGCCTGCTTCATGTAGTCGCTGATGGTGAGCTTCGCGTTCTTCACCTCGACCGCGGCGAGCATGTCCTCGTCGAAGTCGGAGATTTTCCGGAAGTCGCCGAGGTGCCAGTAGAACTGCGCCTTCGTCGCCTGGACGGATTTGGCGATCGCCGGCATGACGACGTCGCCGCAATTGCGAGAGTCGCCCGCCACCGCAAACTGCCACGACTGTTGGGCACTTGCCGAGAGCGTCACGGCAAGAAGAAGCCAGATCGATTTCATATTCACAACCCCTTCACAAGTGGGCCCGTATTATGGGTCGAAGTGCGCGCCCGCCGAATCCTCATCGTCGAAGACGACCCGAAAACGAGCGCGTCGATCGAGATGTACCTGCGCCACGAGGGCTATCGCATCGACGTGGCCCGCACCGGCGATGAAGGTCTCTCGCGCGCGCGGCAGCACTCCCCCGACCTCGTGATCCTCGATCTGATGCTGCCGGGTAAAAATGGACTCGAGGTCTGCAACGCGCTGCGCGTCGAGTCGAAGACGCCGATCATCATGCTCACCGCGCGCTCCACCGAGGACGACAAACTCCTGGGGCTCGAAACCGGCGCCGACGATTACGTGACGAAGCCATTCAGTCCGCGCGAGCTCGTGGCGCGCGTCCGCGCCGTGCTGCGCCGCGCGGAGCCGGTCCACGAGGAGCGGCTGACCGCGGGCGATCTCACGCTCGATCGCGAGACCCGCGAAGTGATCGTGCGCGGCGAGAGCGTCGTGGTCACAGCGGCCGAGTTCCGGCTGCTGGAGACGCTGATGCGCACGCCCGGACGCGTCTTCACGCGCGACGAGCTGGTCGAAGGAGGACTCGATCGCACCGTCGACGTCCACATCAAGAACCTCCGCCGCAAGATCGAAGTCGATCGCGCGAATCCGACGCGCATCGTCACCGTCTTCGGCACCGGCTACAAGTTCGTCCCATGAGACACATCCGCTGGAGATTGCTGACGGCGATGATCGCGGTCGTCGTGGTGACGATCGCGCTGAGCGGCGTCTTCACGCGACGCGTGACGCATGAAGAAGTGCTCCGCCTGAAAAAGGGCGATGCGGCGGGCAGGCCGAAAGACGTGATCGTCGTCGACGCCGCTGGCAACGTCATCTCCACCTCCCCCGCCCTGCGCGGCTCGTCGATTCACATCAGCGGCAACAAGGTCGAGGTCTCATCGACTCGCAATGGGCGACTGACGCAGCTCGTCCTCTTCGTGCAGCCGGTTCCGATCGCCGGCACGACGAACCGCGCTTACTACCTGCCGCGCGAGCGCCCCGACGAGCTGGCGGCGCTCGACCGCCGACTGATCGTCACGTTCGCCATTGCGATCCTCGTCGCGGTCGCGCTCACGTTCCTGATCTCGCGTCACATCACGCGGCCGATCGAACAACTCACGAACGCGGTGCAGGAGATGACGCGCGGCCGGACGCCGGCGAACGTGCCGGTGAGCGGCCGCGACGAGATCGCGCAACTGGCGACGTCGTTCAACGCGATGGCCGACGCGATCGCCACGCAGCAGGAGCTGCGCAAGCGGATGGTCGGCGACGTCGCGCATGAGCTGCGGACGCCGGTGACGAATCTGCGCTGCGAGCTGGAGTCGATCCAGGATGGACTGGCCGATCCTGACGCCGCGCGCATCGCGTCGCTGCACGAGGAGGTGCTGCACCTGCAGCATCTGATCGACGACCTGCAGGAGCTTGCGGTCGCGGACGCGGGTGGGATCAAGCTGCGCTGCGAGCGGATCGATCTGGTCGCGGCGATCGAGCAGGTGGTGAAGGGACCGATCGAAGCAGAGTCGCGGCCGATCGTCTTCGCCGATGCGATGCGCATCGCGCAGATCGTGCGCAATCTGCTGACGAATGCGGCTTCGTATGCACCTGTGCATGTTTCCGTGCGCACCGGGAACGGCAACGCCATCGTCTCCATCACCGACAGCGGCCCCGGGATCCCGCCCTCCGAGCTCGAGCACATCTTCGAGCGCTTCTACCGCCTCGACCCATCGCGCAGCGACGGCGGCGCGGGACTCGGTCTCGCCATCGTGCGGCGTCTCGTCGAGCTGCACGGCGGACGCGTCTGGGCGGAGAACGCGCCCGGCGGCGGCGCGAGGTTCACCTTCACAATCCCTTCATACGACGCCGCTACGCTCGGCGCATGAACATTCAAATTGCGTTGCTCCTCTTCGCCCTGGCCACACCGCAGCTCGAGAAGATCGTCGCCCTCGGCCAGAAGCAGTTCGACGACAAGCAGTTCTCCGGAGTCATCCTCATCGCGAAGGATGGCGAGCCCGTACTGTCGCGCGCGTGGGGTCTCGCCGACGTCGCGTCGAAGACGCCGAATACGGTCGACACGAAATTCAACATCGGCTCGATCAACAAGTTCTTCACCAAGACGGCGATCGCGCAGCTGGCGGAGAGCGGCAAGCTCTCGCCCGACGACACGATCCGCAAGCACCTCCCCGACTATCCGTCGCCGGCGGCCGACAAGATCACGATCCAGCAACTGGTCGATCACCGCTCCGGCCTCGGCGACATCTTCGGTGAGCGCTACGAGGCCGCGCCGCCGTCGAAGCTGCGGGAGCTGAGCGACTTTCTCGCGCTCTTCGCCGACAAGCCGCTCGAGTTCGAGCCCGGCACGTCGCAGGGCTACTCGAACGCCGGCTACATCGTCCTCGGGTTGATCATCGAGAAGCTCAGCGGCGAGAAGTACCGCGACTACGTGCAGCATCACATCTTCGATCCCGCCGGGATGAAGAACAGCGGCTTCTTCGCGATCGATGAGACGGTCGCCAATCGCGCGACCGGCTACACGATGCGCGAGGGTGTAGGACAGGCGCCTCGCCTGTCCGAACAGGCCGGACAGGCGGGGGCGCCTGTCCCACACGAGCGCCATCCCAACACACGCACCCTCCCCGGACGCCCGTCGTCCGCCGGCGGCGCGTTCGCGACCGCGGGCGATCTCCTCAGCTTCA
>Ga0193697_1000568_pt1 | contig 13000 bp, 16 predicted proteins | sample L3m2metaG_FD_145073 | JGI IMG/M metagenome (GOLD analysis project Ga0193697, IMG submission 145073) | Soil microbial communities from a riparian zone of the East river system, Colorado, United States - L3m2 | ecosystem: Environmental > Terrestrial > Soil > Riparian zone | place: USA: East River... | reverse complement strand
TACCGCTGCGAGGCAGCCTGCTGCTGCTGTTGTTCGAGGCCGCGCTCTTCATTCTGGTGTCGCTCTCCCTCGGCATTCTGGTCTCGGCGCGGACCTCGTCACAGCGCCTGGCGATGATGGCCGCGCTGCTGGGAACGATGCTGCCGAACGTTCTTTTGTCCGGCTTCATCTTTCCGGTCGAGAGCATGCCGTGGCTGCTACGGATCCTGTCGAACATCGTGCCGGGCCGATGGTTCGTGGCGATCGCGCGGGGCATCATGCTGAAGGGCGTCGGTCTGGCCTACGTCTGGCAGGAGACGCTCATTCTTGGGGTAATGGCCGCCGTGCTGCTGGCGGCCAGCGTGCACTCGTTCAAGGAACGCCTGGAGTAGCGATGCGCCGCATTCTGTTCCTGGCACAGGCCGAGGTCCTGCATATCGTGCGCGACCGCATTCTGGTGGCGCAGATCCTCGTCGTTCCAATCGTCCAGTTGCTGATCCTGTCGAACGCCGCGACGTTCCAGATTCGTAACACCTCGATCCACATCGTCGATCTCGATCGCACGAGCACCTCTCGGGGCCTCGCCAGCCACCTGGCGGCTTCTGGCCATTTCCAGATTGTGGGCACCGCGCCGTCGCTGGATGCGGCGAACGAGGGCCTGCTGGACGGTACCGTCACGATGGTCGTCGTGATCCCGCACGACTTCGAGGCCTCGCTGGTGCGAACCGGCGTCGCGCCGGTCGAACTGTCGGTCAATGGGGAGAAGGGATCGGCCGCCGGCATCGTGCAGGCCTACGCCTCGCGCGTTCTGGCGGACTACGCGGGCGAATTGACGGCTCGGCTGAGGCCCAACGTCATCACTGCAAAAGCTGGGATGCCGATACCGCTGCGCGGCGTGCCGCGGATCGATGTGCGCGTGCGCGGCCGCTACAACCCGACGCTGAACTACCGGCACTACATGGTGCCTGGCATCCTTGTGGCGCTGGTCACGATGATCGGGACGCTGCTCTCAGCGCAGAACATCGCGCGCGAGAAAGAGCTGGGGACGCTGGAGCAGCTGAACGTGACGCCGATCAGGCGAGGCGAGTTCATCACCGCCAAGCTTCTGCCGTTCTGGGTGCTCGGCTTGCTGGAACTCTCACTCGGACTCATCGTCGGCAAGCTCGTGTTCGATATCCCGATGGTCGGGAGCCTGCTGCTGTTGTACGGCGCAGCCGCTGTCTATCTGGCGGTGGCGCTGGGCATCGGTCTCTGGATCTCGACACTGGTAGAGACGCAGCAACAGGCGATGTTCGTCACGTTCTTCATCGTGATCATCTACCTGCTGATGAGCGGCCTGTTCACGCCGATCGACAGCATGGCGCCGTGGGTGCAGGCGCTCTCGCAGATCAACCCGGTTCGTCATTTCGTGACCATCTCGCGGGCGATTCTGATGAAAGGCGCCGGCCCGGCGGCGATCGTCGAGCCGCTGTCGATCCTTGCGTTATCCGCCGTGGTGATCCTGACGCTGGCCGTTCGACAGTACCGCAAGCGCCTCGCCTAGCAGCCTGTCTCTGGCGAATCAGTACCTTCGGGATCGCCACGAAGGCACGAAGACACGAAAAAGACCAAAGGGTTTCGTAATTTCGTGTTTTCGTGGCAGGCCACAACTGGTACCGATTCAGCGTGGACACTGCACCAGCAGCCCGTGGCGCAATGGCTCACACCATGACCGGACCGTCGACGCGATCCAGATCGTGAAGGCGTGTCAGATCGATCGCGACATGGTCGACGTCGGAGGTATACATGTCGCGGAAGAGGGCCCCCCAGACGATGTCCGCCTTGTCGTAGCTGGTCTTCGAATGCACGGTCTGCGCAAACGTCTCGTCATCGGCCGTGATGAGGCAGACGATTTCCGGATCCGCCGCTGCCAGCGAGTCCTTTGACAGGCCGCGCAACGGGCTCTGGCCGTCGATCGGATGCACGATGACCCAATGCAGCGGCATGAAGAGGATCGATTGCCGCTCGAGGGGCAGCAGATCGAATCGTCTCCGGCGGGCTCCGTTCTCCTCGACCCAGCGTGCGAAGGAAACGACGGCGCGGACATCGGTGAGGTCGTGATTCCGGAGGTTCACGAGGCGGAACATCAGCGCCCACCCCGCGTCGTAGGGCGCGATGATGGCGTTTCGGCTGAAGACGATCTTCGCCGTTGGACGCGTAAAGCGCGCAAACAGCAACCCGCTCAGGATGGCAAAGCCCAGCAGGCCCACGAGCGCCTCGAGCGCGACCAGAATGTTCGCGAGGCGCGTGTTCGGCACGAGCCGGCCGTAGCCAATCGTCGCGAGCGTTTGCACGCTGAAAAAGAGCGAGTCTTCGAAGCGGCGAAGCGGCGCGCTCGCGGCGCCGGCCAGCGCGTCCGATCCGGCCAGCCAATAGAGCGTCGCGAAGAGCACGTTGACCACAACGTAGAACGCCGCCATCAAACCCAGCAGTCGAGGGACCGGCAGCGAGAGCAGCGTGTGATAGGCGTTGAAGGGGTGAAACGGACCGAGATCGTTCCGGCGGACGTTGAACGTGCCGTCGTGATTCAGCAGCCGTGCGCGGCTGCGCTCGGACAGCTTTCCACCGAGACCGAGATCTTCGCCGAGACGCTGCTGCTGGGGCAATTCGGACACGATTGACGTGCGAGTATTCTAACCGCCGCGATCGCCACCATTACGGTTTGTTGACGCCTTGTGACATCCCCGTGACAGGCATGTACGTTGTTGCGATGTGACCTGGTATTTGTACGGGAGTAACACCCATCAGAGACCATACGCACCGGAGGCGAGACATTCATGAAGCGATCTTTCGTGCGTATCTCTGTCGGTGTGGTTGGTGTCGCGGCCGTCACCCTCGGGGCTCGGCTGGCTGCGGACAGTCCTCATGAAGACTTCGGAAAGTTTGTCGCCGATCATCTGCGCTCTCATTCTGAGCAGCTGTTCGGGTTCCACCACCCGCTCGACGATAGCGCGCTCGGTCCGTTCGATGGACCAAGCGTCGACGCGCTCGAGCTGGCCGGAGGGCTGAAGGCCACCCTGATCTCCAGCGCTGTCGAGAACGCGGCCGATCAGATCGCGATGTGGCCCGATGACGTGCATCCGACGCATCTGTTCGTCTGCGACGAAGAAACTTCGGTCCCAGCCGTACAGCGCGTCGATCTCAGCAAGCCGGCCAACGCCAATGCGACGACGATCGTCACCGGGCTTAACGCCTGCGACCCGGTTCGCCGCACGCCGTGGGGCACCATCATCGTCGCGGAAGAAGCGGGAGACACCGGCGGCTTCTACGAGATTCTCGATCCGCTCAGCATCAACGCCCCGATCAACGTCAGCAATCGCGATCTCGGCACGACCAGCGATCCGATGCATCTGGTGAAACGTAAGGCGGTCGGGAGCCTGTCGTTCGAGAGCTTTGCCATCAAGCCGGACGGTACCATGATTTATGGCGACGAACTGGCGCCGAGCGGCGGCAACGCCGGAGGCGGTATCTACAAGTTCGTGCCGGCGGTGCCATTTACAGGCGGTCCCAACGTGACGATTCCCGCCCAGTCGCCGTTGGCGTCCGGGACGATCTTCGGACTGCGCGTCGCCGCCTCGGGTTCGTCGAACTGGGGCCAGGGTGCCGAGACGGGGAAGGGAACCTGGACGCTGGTCAACCAGAACGGCTTGAACGTGATCAATGCCACTGGCAACATCATTCTGCGCAACGCGCAGCTGCTGCAGAGATTCACCGGGTTTTACCGTCCGGAGGACATGGACATCGATCCGATCGCCGAGGAGAAGGGCGTGTTCCGAGCGTGCTGGGCCAACACCGGCCGCATGAGCCACGTCGGCGTAAGCGCGGTTGAGAATTCCGCCGTGAATTCCGAAATCATGTGCCTGACCGAAGAGCCGCCGAGCGCGGCGGTGCCAGCGCCGGCGACCGGCACGATCCCGACGGTCGAGCGCTTCGTCCCTGGCAGCCCGGTACGGGCCATGTACGACAACGTCGCGTTCCAGCCGCATACCGGCAACCTGGTGATTCTCGAAGACGGACCGACCAGCCGCGTGCTGCCGAACGGCACTTCACAACGGCGGGGCAATGACATGTGGATCTGCCTGCCGGACGGCGACGATGACGACACTCAGTCGGACGGATGTGTTCGCTTCGCGTCGCTGCGCGACACGTCAGCGGAGCCGTCAGGATTCATCTTCATCGCGTCGGGCGAAGCCGGCTTTGTGCATCTGCAGCATCGCGATGTCGATGCGGCAAACCATCGAGGGTCGTTGCTGATGATCTCGGGGTTCAAGGTCAAGGACAAAGACAAGGACAAGAACTGAGGGATGCTGCGCAATCGCCGAGCCCCTCGTGCCTGTGGCAGGTGGGGCTCGGCGGCGTTACGAATGGCCTCGCGTGGCCTCGCCTAAAGCGTCAACGTCCTGAAAAGCCAGAACAGCAGGCCGGACAGCACGATAGACACCGGAAGCGTCAGCACCCACGCCATCAGCAGATTCCGGATCGTGTTCCACTGAAGTCCCGAGTGGTTGGCCGCCATCGTGCCCGCGACACCGGACGAGAGCACGTGCGTGGTACTAACGGGCAGTCCGAACGAGTCTGCCGCGCCGATCGTCGCCATCGCGGTCAGTTCGGCAGCGGCGCCCTGGGCGTAGGTGAGATGTTGCTTACCGATCTTCTCGCCGACCGTCACCACGATCCGCTTCCAGCCGATCATCGTGCCGAGCCCGAGCGCGATCGCGACCGCCACCTTCACCCAGTCCGGGATGAACTTCGTCGCGACGTCCACGTTCCGCCGATACTGTCGAATCACGTCGGCGTCGCGCGCGGCGACCACATGCGGCGTGGGCGACGACTGCAGCAGCCGCAGCGCTTCGTTCACGATGTAGAGATCGTTGCGGAAATTGCGGACCAGCTCGGGTGGCACGTCGCGCAGCTCTTTGTAGGCGCCCAGCTCGCGGGCGATGTCGCGAATCATCGTGCGAGCCGCTGGCACAGTCTCCGGCGCCAGCGTGTGACTGCGGACGTACGCCGTCAGGTGATCCCGCGGTTCGCCAACCGGCACCGTGCCATCGTCTCGTGATGCGAGCGCGTCGACGGCCTGCGCCGACACGGCGACGAAGTCGTGGACGTGCGTCGCCGGCACTGCGTGGTTCAACGCATAGGCAGTCGGAACGGTGCCGATCAGGATGAGCATGATGAGGCCCATCCCCTTCTGGCCGTCGTTGGATCCGTGGGCGAAGCTGACGCCTGTGCAGGTCAAGATGAGCAACAGTCGAATCCACAGCGGCGGCGGTGCCGTGCCCACTGGACTCACGTAAAGCTCGCGGTGGGATGGCGACCTTCGCGACCATCAGCAGCGAAGCCGCGCACACGAAACCGACCAGCGGCGACAGCAGCAGCGACTTGCCGACGCCGACGGCTTGTGCCCAGTCGACGCCGCTCGTCCCGGTGGTCGGCGCGATCAACTGGTTCGCGATGCCGACGCCGATGATCGAGCCAATCAGCGTGTGCGAGCTCGACGACGGCAGCCCCAGGTACCACGTGCCCAGATTCCAGATGATGGCGGCGACCAGCAGCGCGAACACCATCGCGAAACCGGACGCGGTCCCGACCTGCAGAATCAGATCGACCGGCAACAGCGAAACGATGCCGAAGGCCACCACGCCGGAGGAGAAGAGGACGCCGGCGAAGTTCCAGGCGCCCGACCACACGACGGCGATCTGTGGATCCAGCGAGTGCGTATAGATCACGGTCGCCACGGCGTTGGCCGTGTCGTGAAAGCCGTTGACGAATTCGAAGCCAAGCGCGACGAACAGGGCGAGACCCAGGAGCAGGAAGGGCAGGATGCTGGGGTTGTGCACCTCCTGCAGGTCGCGGATGAGATGGGTGACGACGTACAGGGTTCCCAGCGCAATGGCGCAGCCGAAGATAAGCGTGCCGCTCCAGGTCGTCGTTCGCCCACGCGGCAGGCGCAAGCTGTTGGCAGTCGCAGTCGTCGTCACAAGGTCCTCTCGAGAGAGGCGCGATTATGACGTGTGGTGATGGCAGTTTGTCCGGCGCCGCGAATGTTTACACGCTGTTTACACGCAGGTCGGATCGCGGCAGCAGATCGCTATAGGCCACCGGTAACCAGAGCACGCCGAGCGCCGCGCGGGTGAACGCGAACACGAGGTGGGCCGCGAGGCTGAATGCCAGCAGCTGCGGCGCTGGTGCGTACTGGCTGAAGAAGAAGATCCACGCCGCCTGGGTGCTGCCAAGGTGAGCCACCGTCACTGGTAGCGCGGCGACCATGAAGATCACCGGCAGGAACGTGAGCAGGTGGCCGAACGGAATGTGGAAGCCGAACGCGTGAGCCGCCTGGTAGTGCAGGACGAGCGACACGAAGAACATCGGCGCACGCAGCAGAACGATCGTGGCGTACCGCCGCGGCGTGGCGAGACGGAAGGTCCGCGCGATTGACCACGCGCGTGGCGCGAGCAGCCACCGGACGAAGAGCCAGAGCATCGCCACGCCCGCCGCCACGGCGAGCAGACTCCGCGACACTTCCGCCCGCAGGCCGAGCAAGCCGAGCATGGCCCACAGCACGAGCTGCGTGTACTCGGTCAGCACGAGGAACAGGACGGTGCTGCCCAGTTCCAGGAACGGCGCATGCAGTCGCCGGGTCAGATACGCGGCCAGCGCGCCACGGCCCAGGTTGGTGTTGAAGAACCCCACGACGTAGGACACCGCACGGACGGGCAGCAGTTCACGATACGGCACAGGGCCGTGGAACCATCGAACCGCGACCGCCAGGACCAGGGTGTCCCACGCAAAGTAGAAGACGGTGTTCGCGATCATCAACGCGAGGAACCACGGCAGGTTCGCGTCGCGAAGCGCGGCTTCGACCGCGGCGAACGGCACTCGGCGCAGGATGAGCGCGAAGATCGCCGTCGTCACGAGGACCGGGCCGACCCGGTGGACGATCAGTTTCCGCGGTGTCACCAGGCCCATGGCGATGCTCAACGGAACAAGTCGCGCTGCGCGTCCCGCACAAGAAGACGGCCGGTGCCGGCCCCGGCCCATTCGGCCGCGCCGCGCACGATCGCGACCGGCGTGCCGGCGGCCTTTCGCGTGACGATTTCCGCGGCGCTGGCGACTTCGTCGGCCAACGCGACCACCGTCGAAGTGAGCCTGCGGCCGAATGAGTCCGCCGAACCGCGGTAGTCGAGGAGGGGCTGCAGTCCGGCCACGCCGAGCGCAACGTTCACAACGCCCTCGCGCCAGGGCCGCCCGAACGTGTCCGAGACGATGACCGCAACCGGGCAACCGAACGCGGCGCTGAGCGCGATGCGCAGGCGCTCGGCGGACGCATCCGGGTCGCGGGGCAACACCGTGACGAACCCGGGCGCCACGTTCGACGCGTCGACGCCGGCGTTCGCGCAGACGAACCCGTGATGCGTTTCGGTGATCAGAATGTCGCGATCCATCCGGACGATGCGGCGCGACTCGCGGAAGATCACTTCGACGATCCGGGCGTCCTTGCCGTGCTCGTTCGCCCACCGCGCCGCCATCGGCGACGGCGCGACCTCGTCGAGGCTGACGATGGCGCCTTCCGCTTTCGACACCACTTTTTGCGCGACCACGAAGACGTCGCCACCGTTGACGCGCCGGCCCTCGCGGCCGACGGCGTCACCGATCAGCCCGGCGATATCGGCGTCGCGCGTCACCTCGGGAATGCCGTGAACGGCGAAGACGTGCAGATCCACTGAGGATCACTAACCGTTGGTGTGGACCTTGTCCGGCTCGATCTTGACAACCATCCGCACTTCGCCCGCCTTGCGGCCCGGGTAGCTGTCCTTTCCGAGGTATTTCTTCGCCATCTTGTCGATGTGCGCGTCGCCGCCTTTCTCCGTCATCTCGACGACGCGCCCCTGAATCCCCAGATATCGATAGGGGTTCGCGGGGTCGGCAATCGACAAGGCGACGCGCGGTTCGCGGGCGAGGTTCTTCGCTTTGACGCGGCCGCGCGCGGTGTTGACGATCACATGGCTGCCGTCGAAGTCGACCCAGACCGGCGTGACCTGCGGGCTGCCGTCGGGATTCAGCGTCGCGAGATTCGCAAACGCCGGCTTGGTCAGGAGATCAGCGTGGGATGCGGGAATCGTCGCCATCGGAACACCTCGATTCATGTTAGTCCGACGACACGGAACCTGGCATCGTGAATCTTGTGTCTGCGGTTGATCGCGATCGCCAGCGCGGTCAGATGTTCGATGAAACGCGCACGCGACAGCGGCCCGAGATCGACCGGTCGCAGCCCAGGTAGCCGTTGGACCAGCGCCATCGCCTGCGCCCGCGCCTCGTCGGAATCGGCGCAGAGGAACTCGTCGCAATCGAGCGACTCGCCCGACGACCCGAGAAGATGCGCGGGAACCGTCTTGAAGGCGGCTGCGAGCTGCACGTGGCCGGGGAGTCGTGCGCGGATATGCTCGGTGGCCGATCCTTCAGCCACCTCGAGCATGGCCATTTTTCCGCCAGTGAACGTGACGGGTACCGTCACGTCAACGACGATGGACCCGTTCTTGAAATGGTCGTGCAGCTCCGCCAGGATCGCGTCGACGGATGAAAACGGGATTGCCAACACGGTCAAATCGCTCTGACCGAGGGCGGCGATGTTGTCCGCGACTTCGACCAGCTCGCGATGGTGGCCCCAGGACGCGACGGTGTCACGCGCGCGCTGCGGATCGCGCGATCCGACGGTGACGTGGATGCCGGCGGCCGCAAAGCGTTGAGCGAGGCCGCGGCCCTGCTGGCCGGTGCCGCCGAGGATCGCGATGGAGGTCATGACCCATCATCGCATCTGACCCGCGGCGCCCTCCATTGCTGACAGCATTCTGGCTCGATCGGCAGAACGTCAACCTCCTGAAAGAGTGTCCCCGCTGTGGCACCTGTTTCGACGGCCAGTGCGGAGCGCTGCGATCGCGACGGGTACAACCCACGGTTTCAACGGCTCAGCCGATGAGCCGTCTGAGTGTGGCGGTGCGTCCAACGTGTCCACTCCACGACGCCCAGAGCGGGTTCAGGCGGTTCGGGCAGCATTGAGAGGTATTCGAGCAGATTGCCATCCGGGTCGTTGAAATACAGGGAAGCAGCCGGCATCCATGCCAGCACGACTGGCTCGTCGGTCGGGTTTCCCGAAAAGTCCAGCGGGGTCACGCCCGCACTCCGAAGCCGTGCGGGCGCCTGGAGCAAATCGTCAAGGTCCGTTCTGAACGCGAGGTGCAGGTTCAACCTCTGTGGAACGGCTCCGACTTCCCATAAGCCGAGCATGGCCTTTCCCCGACCGCCGATCCAATAGAACGCGACCCGACGCTCGGCGACGACGTGCGCGAGCTCCAGTCCCAGCACCTCGCTGAAGAATGTCATGGAGCGGCTCAGATCGCTGACGGTCAGGTGACCTTCGACGAGATCGCGCACTGGAACCATGCTCGCCTCCACATGTGGATGGTAGTCGCACCGATCTCGAGAATCCAACCCGGAGGCACCGCAGCGTCCGGCGCCTCGAAGAGTCCGCCATCGTGGCGGTCGTCATGCGCCAATCCGCGGCGGCACTCGACTGCGCCTGTCCAGCGCTGAATCGACGATGGCGTGCATCTCCTTCAGGAGGATGTTGGCTTGGTCGAGTTGTCCTGTGGCGACCGCCACCTGAACCGCATCGCAAAGCGCCAGCACGTGCCGGCGCTCGCTCGACTTGTAGGCGTCGATATCACGGCGACGCTGCCGAGTCCGCTCGGAGAGATCAGCGAACAGCGCCTTCATGACGACACGAACAATCCGGAGTCGAAGACGTGAGCTCTCATGCGCTTATAGAATCGCCGGCCCCGTCCTTTATTCCATCTTTGGTCGGCCGGCAATGGGCTGCCCTGGCGGAGTCGACCGAGAGACTTTGACGGCTCGCGCCAGCTCACGTGGAATATTGGAGCGCTCCCTCAGGTTCAGTGAACGTGTGGATGACGCCAACCGCCGCATTTCCCAACGAACTCGCCGATCACATCCGGCTGCCGAACCACCGTGATCCGGAGCGCTTTCAGGTGATGATGATTCCGGCCGTGCTGGAGAAACTCGTTTACGTCATCACTCTCACCGTCCTCTACGTGCAAGGGCGTCTGGCCGCTGGCCAGTTCGCCCTGGCAGGACCGGATCTCGCGCTCGGCATTCTCTTCATCGTGTCATTCTTCAGAGTCGAAGATGCTCGTCGCCGTAAAGTGTGGTCCGCTGGCTATCCGGTCTAAGGGGAGCATGATGCTGGAACTCCGCCCGACCTGCGAGCATTGCAACAAGGCCTTGCCGCCGGATTCCCTCGAAGCGCGCATTTGCTCGTACGAGTGTACGTTCTGCGCAACCTGCGTTGACGGGATTCTCGGTAACGTGTGCCCCAACTGCGGCGGCGGCTTTGTGCCGAGGCCGATCAGGCCGTCGAACAACTGGAAGGGAGACAACTTCCTCGGCAAGGACCCGGCGAGCATCACGGTCAGGCACAGGCCGATTGATCCCGCGCTTCATCGGACGTTCTCGGCGCCTATCCGGCGCATTCCACCTCAGAAAAGGTAGGACTCCCGTACCCCGATCTCTCTCCCGGATTCAACTTCGCCCGAAAATTCTTCTCAGCGAATTCCTTGCCGAGCCAGCGCTGCGAGTAGCCGCCCCCAGCGCGGCGGAACGATTCAGTCACCGAAGTACCTGCAACGTTCGGCGGTCCAGGGGCATCACGCCGTCTGAAGCGCGCGGACGAACTCCGTCAACTCCACGTCGTTCAGGTCGGATACCGCCCAGTAGGCCATTCCGTCGCGGATCCAGTGGCGCACGTGAAAGCCCCGAACCGCCCGTTCCGGCACCACGGGTGTGCCGCCGGATGCCGGCCAGACGAACACGTTGATCGTGTGCTTCTGGCGCTGATAGACGAGCGCGGCCACGGGCCGTCCCGTCATGTAATCGAGCCGGCCGCCGACCAGCGGAAAGCCAACCGACGCGAGATCGACGACCGGCGGAGAGAAGTCCAGCTTGCCGAGGAACCACGGCTTCACGGTGTGCTGATCGGTGGAGCGGACATCGAAGAGATGCTCGGCCATCAGCGAGCGCACATGACCGTTGACCACCTCGTCGACCGGGGCGTCGGCGCGCGCCGCGGTTGATCGAACGAGCGAAATCCCCCCGCCGACGGACACGACGACCACCGCTGCGGCCGCCCACGCCATCAGCCGGCGCGCTGACGTGGTCCGCCGCGCCTGCCCGGACACGCGCGCACGCAACCGCTCGGGCGCATCATAGTACGGCACGGACCTGACCAGCCGGCCGAGGGCTTCACGATCGGCCACCCGCTGGCGGCATGACGCGCACGCGCTGAGGTGCTCTCGAATCGGCGCGGCGGCATCCGCGGCGAGCTCGCGATCAACGAACGCATCGAGGTCGCGTGTCACTTCGTCGCAGATCATGGCACTCGCTCCATCGACAGCGAAGGCGGCTTGAGCACCGCCGACAAACGATCGCGCGCCCGCGCGAGACGCGACATGACCGTCCCGATCGGCACGCGCACGATCGCGGCGATCTCCTTGTAGGACATCCCTTCGATCTCGCGAAGGACGAGCACCTCACGAAAATCGACCGGCAGCTGCTCGAGCGCCTCGCGCACCCGAGCGACGGCGAGCTGCTGCAACAGGCGCGCCTCCGGATCGAGCGCGCTATCGGCCGGATCGTCTGTCGTGCTGTCCAACGGTAACTCCGCGGCGCCGGCACGGCGCGATACTCGGCTGTACCACGTGTTGCGCACGATCGCGAACAGCCAACCCCGGGCATCATTGTCGCGCAGCGACGGAAAGAACCGCACCGCCCGAACACAGGCGTCCTGGACTACGTCCTCGGCGTCAGCGTCGTTTCTGGTCAGCCACCGCGCGTAATTGAACGCGGCGTCCAGGTGAGGCAGGACGATCTCTTCAAACACACGCGAAGGCATTACCTCTGCTCAAGACCCGCGACATCTGGCTTTTATTCCAGACGCCTGCGTCTGCGGCCCAACGCCCTTTCCGGAATAGAGCCGGTCCACCGACGGTCTGTATAGGCGAGATGGCACTCGTTGGGCGATTGCATCCGTTGATCGTTCACTTTCCCATAGCGCTCGTCATGCTTGCGGCGGCGGCCGAAGGCGGGGCGGCCGCGACCGGCGACTGGCGTTGGCGCACGGTCGCCGTCATCAATGTCCGCGCGGGAGCGGCCTTCGCGGTCGCGGCGGTGATTGCCGGTTGGCGGCTCGCGTCAGCGCCAGGTTTCGAATCGACGCAGCTCCTCGAATGGCACAGATGGCTGGGTGCGATCGCCGCCGTTTCGGCGGCCACAGCCGCGCTGGCGACATCCCGCGGCGAACGCCCGCCATCTCCTGATCTCTGGATCTACCGGATTGGGTTGTTCTGCGCGGCGACGCTGGTGGCTGTCACCGGACACCTCGGAGGACTGCTCGTATGGGGCGCCGATTTCCTGCGCCCGTGACGGAGGCAACGTGACACACAGTGATGATGAGAAACACCTCGATCGACGGCAGTTCCTGCACTGCATGGCGTGGGTCGGCACCGGTGCCGTCTGGACCATGTCGAGCGGTGTGCTCCACGGCTCGGCGCTCGGCCAATTGCAGCGCGCGACGACGACGCCGCAGGCGGCAGGCGGCGGTCTCAGGTTCGTTCAGATCAGCGACGGCTTTGACAAGCCGGCGAATACCAACGTGACGGCCACGCTGCGCGCGGCGATCGCCAGGATCAAAGCCGAACCGGAACCGCCGTCGTTCGTTCTCCATACAGGCGATCTCACACACCTGTCGAAACCGGCCGAGTTCGACACCCTGCAACAGGTGCTGGCGGAGCTGTCGCTGCCGATCTTCTATGTGCCAGGCGAGCACGATGTCCTCGAAGACGATGGGAAGAGCTACTTGCAGCGATTCGGTCGCGGCACGCAAGGGGCGGGCTGGCAGAGCTTCGACCAG
>Ga0193697_1000563_pt1 | contig 13022 bp, 5 predicted proteins | sample L3m2metaG_FD_145073 | JGI IMG/M metagenome (GOLD analysis project Ga0193697, IMG submission 145073) | Soil microbial communities from a riparian zone of the East river system, Colorado, United States - L3m2 | ecosystem: Environmental > Terrestrial > Soil > Riparian zone | place: USA: East River... | reverse complement strand
GCAAACTGACGTTGGCAATGAAGCCGCCGTGCACACTGTAGAACGACGCCGGCGCGACAAACAGGTTGTCCTCGCCGTCCCCATCGTAGTCGCCTGACGCCAATGCGGTGCCCTGTGCCGTCAGGCCCGCCTCACCCGTCACATCCGTGAACTGCACGTCGACCTGCCGGCCCATGCGCAAGAGACCGCGCGTGTTGATCAGCGTCTGCGGATTGAACGCCAGGACGGGCCTGCCCACGAGCGGTCCCTCGGTCCATGCGACGTTACGCAGCGCCGCCTGATACGGCGCAGTCAGCTGCATGGTGTGCACGAAACGATCGATCGCCACCCGCGCCGAGTCGATCTGCCCGGACCCGAGCGCCAGGAGGTCGATAGCCCGGTCGAGATGGGGCCTGGCCTCGGGGGGCGATTCGGGCCGCAGGCGCCGCACCTCCTCGAGGTGACGCAGCGCGCTGTCGGCGTCGCCACGACGCGCGAACAGTTCGATCATTTCGAGATGAACCGCGAGATTCGCCGGCGCGAGGGTGAGCACGTCGCGCAGTCGGTCGGGATTCAGAGAGTCGAGCCGGGCGAGCGCGTACAACACCTTGGGATCGCGCGGCAGCGCCTCGAGCGTCGCGCGGGCGTCCGCCGCTCGTCCGGTGAGCGCGTACAGCTTCGCGACGATCAGCGCGACTTCAGGACTCGTTGGGTCGAGGCGCCGCGCCCGCTTCAGCTGCGCCTCGGCCTCCCCAAAGCGGCCGCCTCTGAGATAGGTGAGTCCCAGGTTCGCGTAGCCGAGGGGATCCTGCGGCGCGTTGGCGACGACGGTCTTGAATTGCGTCTCGGCGTCCGCGAGCATGCCGCGCTCCAGGTCGGTGAGGCCGAGGTAGTGCGCCGTGAGGAGCGCCTGCCGGTCGATCGGTTTTGATCGACAGCCCCCCGTCGCCATCGTCGCGGCGAGCAACGCGGCGACGAGCGAAACGGCTTTTACGGCGCTATCCTGCGGCATGATTTTCATCCGTCGGGGAATCGTCCTTGCCGTGCTGGTGTCTGTGGGCTGTCGGGGGGAGCACCGGGCGCCCCTCTTTGAGTCGGTTCCGCCCGCGGCCAGCGGCGTCGCACTCGTCAACCGCCTGCCCGAGGACAGTCTCACCGCGTTCAACATCCTCAATTATCTCTACTACTACAATGGAGGCGGCGTCGCCGCGGGAGATGTCGATGGCGACGGCCTGGTCGATCTCTACCTCACGTCGAACCTGGGGTCCGACCGGCTCTATCGCAACAAGGGAAACTTCCAGTTCGAGGACATCACCGAACGGGCTGGACTCGCGGGTCCCCCCGGTTTGAAGACCTGGAAGAGCGGCGTCACGATGGCCGACGTCAACGGCGATGGGCGACTCGACATCTACGTCTCCGCCGTCAGCTACCTCGAGATGCACGGCCACAATGTTCTCTACATCAACAACGGCGACGGCACCTTCACCGACCGCACTCACGAGTATGGGCTCGAGCATACCGGTTATTCCACCCAGGCCGCCTTCTTCGACTACGACGGCGACGGCGACCTCGACATGTACCTGCTGAACAGCTCGGTCCACACGGAGCGCAAACCCAGCGCGCATCCGCAGCGCACGCCCCGCCACCCGCGCGCCGGTGACAGGCTGTTCCGGAACGACGGCGGTCACTTCGTCGACGTGAGCGACCGCGCCCACATCTACGGCGGCGTGGAAGGCTACGGGCTCGGTGTCGTCGCCAGCGACTTGAACGGCGACGGCTGCCCTGACCTGTACATCGCCAACGACTTCCAGGAGAATGATTTTCTCTATTGGAACGACTGCGACGGCACCTTTACCGAGGCGATCGCCACGGCCGCGCCGCACACCAGCGAGTTCTCCATGGGCGTCGATGCCGCGGACTTCAACAACGACGGGCGCATCGACCTGATGGTCCTCGATATGCTCCCCGACCGCGAGGACGTTTTCAAGAGGTCGGCCAGCGCCGACAACCTCGATGTCTTCAATCTGAAGCTCCAGGCGGGCTACCACGCGCAGTACGCCCGCAATACGCTCCAGTTGAACCGCGGCGGAGGCCGGGCGGCACGCTTCAGCGATGTCGGCTATCTGGCGGGCGTCTACGCCACTGACTGGAGCTGGGCGCCCCTCTTCGCCGACCTCGATAATGACGGCTTCAAAGACCTCTTCGTCACGAACGGCATCTATCGCCGGCCCAACGATCTCGATTACATCGCCGCTATCTCTACCCAGGGCGCGGCACAGCTCGACGACAAAGCGCTCATCGCGCTGATGCCGCACGTGCCCATCGCCAACTACGCCTACCACAACAACGGCGACCTCACGTTTACCGATATGGCCGCCGCCTGGGGACTGAGCGAGCCTGGCTTCTCGAATGGCGCCGCGTACGTCGATCTCGATAACGACGGCGCCCTCGACCTCGTCGTGAACAACCTCAACGCGCCGGCCTCCATCTACCGCAATCATGCGCGCGGCGCCTACCTGCAGGTGCAGCTCAAGGGCAGCGGCGCCAACACCGCCGGCATCGGCGCCAAAGTCATCGTCCGTGCTGGTGGCCAGACGCAGCTGCTCGAGCAAATGCCGACTCGGGGATTCCAGTCTTCTGTTGATCCGCGCCTGCATTTCGGGCTGGGCCAGGCCACCCGCATCGACTCGCTGACCGTGATCTGGCCTGACAGGCGTTTCCAAGTGCTGACCGACGTCCCTGCCAATCAGGCGATCACGCTGTCGCAGACCGACGCAACCCGTCGGTTCACCTCCGACGCTGTTCCTCCGCCGCCTCTCTTCACCGACATCACATCCCGAGCCGGCATCGACTTCACACACCGCGAGAACACGTTCTACGATTACACGCGGGAGCCGCTGATCCCGCATCTGCTCTCGACCGAGGGCCCCGCCCTGGCCGTTGGCGACGTCAACGGCGACGGGCTCGACGACTTCTATGTCGGGGGCGCGAAGTGGCAACCGGGGCAGCTCTTCATTCAGCAGGCTGGCGGCTTCCGGGCGGCGAGCGAACCGGCGATCGCGGCCGACAGCCTGGCCGAGGATGTCGGCGCCGCGTTCTTCGATGCGGATGGCGACGGCGACGCCGACCTCTACGTCGTGAGCGGTGGCAACGAGTTCTGGGATAACGCCGAGCCGCTGCGCGACCGGCTGTACATCAACGACGGACGCGGCGGATTTGAGCGGGCACCACAGGCGCTCCCCGACTTCTTCCACAACGGCTCGTGCGTAGTGCCCGGCGACTTCGACGGGGACGGCGATGTCGATCTGTTCGTCGGTAGCCGAGTCGTCGCGCGCAGGTATGGCGTAAGCCCGCGCAGCTATCTCCTCCAAAACGACGGTGCCGGGCATTTCAGGGACGTCACCGCAGCGAAGGCCCCAGAACTTGCGTCTGTTGGGATGGTGACGGCGGCCGCGTGGCTCGGCAAAGATCTGATCGTCGTCGGCGAGTGGATGCCGGTGCGCGTCTTCCGGAGCGAGGGTGGCCATCTTGTCGATCGCACGCGGCAGGGGGGTCTCGCAGACACCGAAGGCTGGTGGAACAGCATCACCGTCGCCGATCTGAACGGCGACGGCCGTTCGGACCTCGTCCTCGGTAACCTCGGGCTCAACTCGTTCATCCGCGCGTCGCCGTCCGAGCCGGCGCGACTCAACGTCAACGGGATCCTCACCTTCTACAAGCACGGCGTGAGCGAGCCGTTGCCGGGGCGCGACGAACTGCTCAGCGCGATGCCGCAGCTGCGGGCCAAATACCCGACGTATGCGGCGTTCGCCGCCAGCCGCATCGAGGACGCCGCCACGGCGCTCGAGGCGCGCGACTTCGCGAGCTCGGTCGCGATCGATCAGGGCAACGGGACATTCGTGCTTCACGCACTCCCGGCTGAAGCGCAGTTCGCTCCCGTGTACGGCGGGGTGGCGGCCGACTTCGATCGCGACGGACACACCGATCTCCTGCTCGGCGGCAATTTCTATGGTGTGACACCGGTCCAGGGACGCTACGACGCGAGCTACGGGCTCCTGCTTTCGGGCGACGGCAAGGGCGGCTTCGTGCCCGTCGATATCGCCAAGAGTGGCGTGACGATCGACGGGCAAGTGCGCCACATGGCGCTCGCCAGGGGACCAAACGGCGAGCGGTTCGTGGTCGTGGCCAAGAACGGCGACCGGTTACAAGTCTTGCGGTGATGAAGCGCGAGTGGTTCGGCGTCACACCTGACGGTCAGCGCGTCGCAGGGTTCACGTTGACCAACGCGAACGGCATGCAGGTTCGCTTCACCGAGTACGGCGGCATCATCCTTTCGCTACGTGTCCCGGATCGGCACGGCGTCCCGGCTAACGTGGTCCACGGCTTCCCCACCCTGGCCGGCTATGTCAACGACACCGCGTCCGTGGGCGCCGTGATCGGACGGTATGCCAACAGGATCGCGGGAGGCCGATTCACACTCGGCGGGAAGACCTGCGAGTTGGCGCGCAACGAGCGGACCAGTCACCTGCACGGCGGCCTCCAGGGGTTCAACAAGAAGGTGTGGCGCGGAGCGGATGACGGGACCCTGCGGTACGAGAGCCCGGCCGGTGAGGAAGGGTACCCGGGCGCCCTGTCGGCCCGCGTCCGCTACACGTTGAGCGAAGACAACTCGCTCGCATGTGATTTCACGGCCACCACCGATGCTCCCACGCACGTCAACCTCACGCAGCACTCCTACTTCAATCTCTCCGGCGATCAGCGCCCCGTGCTCGATCATCTGCTCCGCATCAATGCCCGGCGATTCACGCCCGTTGACGCGCGGCTGATTCCCACGGGGGAGCTGCGCGACGTCAAAGGCACACCCTTTGACTTCACGACGCCGACTCCCATCGGGCTGCGGCTTGGGGGCGCCTACGACCACAACTGGGTGATCGATCGCGATGGTGTGGGATTGGTGCAGGCCGCAACGCTTCACGATCCCTTCACGGAACGCACCCTGGAGCTGCTCACGACCCAGCCGGGCCTGCAGGTCTACTCCGGGAAGCCGGGGGCGGTCGCCCTTGAGCCACAACACTTTCCCGACACGCCCAATCAGCCGGGGTTTCCCACGACCCTGTTGTCACCGGGTGAGACGTACCACGCCCAGATCGCTTACCGTTTCAGTATCGGCTCTTGACGTCGTCCGTTCCGCGCTCCAGAATCGGCTCCAGTTCAGCCTCCAGCGCCTCCAACCGTTTGACGAGGGTGTCGTATGAAACCACTCCTACAGATCATGTCCCTTGCGGGCCTGGCGGTGCTGTGCGCGGCACCGCTGTGCGCGCAAGAAACCGGCGCGGTGCGCGGACGCGTCACCGATCAGGCGACGCAGCAACCGCTCTCCGGCGTCACGATCACCGTCGCGAACCGCAGCGCGTTATCGCAAGGTGACGGCCGCTACCTCGTGACGGCGGTCCCGGCGGGCAGCTACACGCTGCGCGCGCGGATGATCGGGTACGCATTGGTGGACCAGCCCGTCATGGTGGGGAGTGACACCGCGGTCGTCGACCTCGCCCTCACGGGACAAGCCGTCGGCCTCTCGGCGGTAGTCGTCACCGGCTATGGAGAGCAGCGCAAAGGTGACATCACCGGCGCCGTGACGGCCGTAACGGATTCGGAGTTCAACACGGGCCGAGTCGTCAGTCCCCAAATGCTCATCCAGAGCAAGGTGGCCGGCGTCCAGGTCGTCGACAACAACGAGCCGGGCGGCGGTCTCTCGATCCGGATCCGCGGCGCTACGTCGGTCAATGCGAGCAGCGAGCCGCTCTACGTGATCGACGGCGTGCCGCTCGGCAACGGCGCTGGCGGCGGCCTCTCCGTTCAGGGCCGCGACCCCCTCAATTTCCTGAGCCCCGGCGACGTCGAAGACATCACCGTGCTGCGCGATGCGTCGGCGGCAGCCATCTACGGCTCCAACGCCGCGAACGGCGTGGTGCTCATCACCACCAAGTCGGGCAAGGGACGTCACGGAGGCGGGTTCGAATACACTTCCAGCGCGTCGGCTTCCTCGGTCACCAAGGTGCCGGAGATGCTGAACGCCGCGCAGTTCGCCACCGCGGTGGCCACGTACGCACCCGCGCGGAGCGCCTTGCTGCTCGGTGCCAACACCGACTGGTTCAGCCTCATCGGCCGCACGGCGACGGGGCAGGAACACAACGTGTCGTTCACCAACGGCACCGATGACATGGGATACCGCCTGTCGCTCGGGTACCTGAACCAGGACGGCATCATTCGGGCGAGCGCGACGGAACGACTCTCCGTAGGCATCAACTATCAGCAACGCCTCTTCAGAGACCGCTTGAGCGTACGCACCTCCATTCGCGGCTCGCGCACCCTGGATCACTTCACGCCGGGAGGCGTGCTCGGCAACGCCGCCGGGATGGCGCCGACGCAACCAGCCATGGATCCAACCAGCTCGACCGGTTATTGGGACTGGAACACCACGAATGCATCGCCGAGCAACCCGCTCGCCAGCATCGCGCTGGCGCGTGATCACGGCACGACGTGGCGCAGCGTGGGCAACGCGCAGGCGTCGTACGCGCTGCCGTTCCTCGCGGGGCTGACGGCCAACGTCAACCTGGGATACGACCTCGCGAAGTCCGACCGCACGACATTCATTCCGAACAATCTCGCGGCGGAGGTGCGGCAGCGTCACGGGCTCTTCTACATCGCGAACAGCACGCAGGCGAACTCCGTGCTCGAGATGTACGGGAGCTACGCGCCGGCGCACACGGCCGGGCCCGGCACCGTGAGTCTCACTGGCGGCTACTCCTACACGCAGTCGCACGGGGAATTCCCGTGGCTCCAGGCGACGGACCTCGGTACCAACTTGCTCGGCGACAACGGCGTCCCGCAGGCGGCGAACATCACGAATGTCCGGGACATCACCGACTACAAGCTCATCTCGTTCTTCGGACGCGCCAACTACAACATCTCCGACAAGTACCTCGCCGCCGTCAGCGTGCGGCACGACGGCTCGTCTCGATTCGGTCCCGGCAATCAGTGGGGCACGTTCCCGTCCGTGGCGCTCGCGTGGAGAGTCTCCGGTGAGCCGTTCATGCAAGGGAAGTGGGGATTGTCCGACCTGAAACTGCGCGCCTCATGGGCGCGGACCGGCAACCAGGCGTTCGGCGACTACCTGCAGTACGCGACGTACACGTACAGCGACGCGCAGTCGCAGGTGTGGTTCGGTGATCAGTTCGTGACCACGATCCGGCCCAGCGCGGTGGACACAGCCATCCATTGGGAGAAGACCAGCTCGTACAACGTGGGCGTCGACTTCGGCGTCAGTAATCAACGCTACTACGGGACGTTTGACTGGTATACGAAGAACACCAGCGATCTGATTTTTACGGTTCCGGTGTGCGCTCAGTGCAACCTGTCGAACTTTGTCACCACCAACATCGGCAGCATGAAGAACCGTGGCTTTGAGATCAGCCTGAACGCGCGTCTGCTCGAGCGGCGTCCCGGCGGGCTCTCCTGGACCGCCTCGGTGACCGCAAGCCACAATACAAACGCATTGGTCAGCATCAACCCGAACCAGAGTGTATCGAAGATCCTGCGCGGCAACATCTCGGGCGGTGTGGGCAACTTGATCCAGGTTCTCCAGCCGGGTGTACCGATCAACTCGTTCTTCGTCCTCGAGCAGAAGTACGACGCAAGCGGGAAACCCATTTACGACAACGCCACGCCGACCAACATGTACGTCGACCAGAACAGCGACGGCGTGATCAATGACTCCGACCGGCGACCCTTCCACGATCCGTCGCCGAAATGGATCCTCGGCCACTCCTCGTACTTCACCGCCGGGCGGCTGGACGCCAGCTTCACGGTCCGCGCCTACCTCGGGAACTACGTCTACAACAACGTGGCCTCCTCGAACGGCGCCTATCAGAACCTCACGGGCTCCGGCATGCCGAGTAACCTGCATGCGTCGGTGCTCGAAACCGGATTCGTCGTTCCTCAGTACTACTCGGACTTTTTCGTCGAAAACGCGTCGTTCCTGCGAGTGGACAACATCAGCATCGGCTACAACTTCAGCTATCGGGGGCAGCCGTTCCGGGTGTTCGGAACGGTCCAGAACGCGTTCACGATCACGGGATACAGCGGTGTAGATCCGACGTCGGGCCTGAACGGCATCGACAACAACATCTATCCGCGCTCGCGCACCATCACCACCGGCCTGAACGTCCGGTTCTAAGGGAGACAGGGACATGAACCGCACTACCAAGGCAGTGAGCGTCGCCGCCGTCCTGCTGTGCATGGCCGGGACCGGCTGCACCGATCCCACGGTGGCCCCGAAGAGCACCGTCACCAGCGCCAACATCTTCAACGATCCCAACTCGTACCGGGCGTTCATCGCCAAGATCTACGGCGGCCTGATCGTCACCGGACAGCGCGGCCCCGACGGCAATCCCGATATCGGCGGCATCGACGAGGGGTTCGGCGAGTACCTGCGGCTCTATTGGTACCTGCAGGAAATGCCGACCGACGAGGCGGTCATCGGCTGGAACGATCCCGGCCTCGGCGACCTGAACCGGGGCATTTGGGGCCCGAGCAACAGCATGGTCAACGCGATGTACTATCGCGTCTTCTACCAGATCATGCTCGCCAACGAGTTCCTGCGTCAGAGCACCGACGCGAAACTCGACGCGCGGGGCCAGAATGACCCGACGCTCCGGACCAACGTCCACTTCTACCGTGCCGAGGCGCGGTTCCTGCGTGCCTTGAGCTACTGGCATGGCATCGATCTCTTCGGAGCTATCCCGCTCGTGACCGAGGCCGATCCGCTCGGGGTGCCCCCGAAGCAGGTCAGCCGCGACAGCGTCTACCGCTTTGCCGTGAGCGAGCTCAACGCGATCGTGGGTCAACTGCCGCCCGCCGGTGCGTCGACGTACGGCCGCGCCACGCCGACCGCGGCGCACATGCTGCTCGCCAAGCTGTACCTGAACGCGGGCGTCTACACCGGCACGCCGAACTACGCCGGCGCGGTCACCGAGGCCGCGGCGGTGATCGCCGCGGGGTACAGCCTCGACACGAGCTTCGTCCACAACTTCCAGGCCGATAACAACTCCTCGCCCGAGTTGATCTTTGTCGCGGCGCAGGACGGCGGCGGCACGCAGACCTGGGGCGGGATGACGTTCCTGATCCACGCCGGCTGCGGTGGCAGTATGTCCGCCGGCACGTATGGCGTCGACTACTGTTGGGGCGGCTACCGCATGAAGCAGCAGATCTACCGCCTGTTCGCTGCCGGTGATGGCCGTGCTTCGTTCTTCTGGACCGCCGGGCAAACCGACTCGGTGATCGACATCGGCAATTTCAACAACGGGATCGCCGCGCCCAAGTTCACCAACAAGCGGTCCAACGGCCAAAACGGCGCGCAAATGGGGATGGTCGACACCGATTTCCCGATCTTCCGGCTCGCCGACGCGTACTTGATCTACGTCGAAGGCAACATCCGCGGCGGCGGCGGCAGCGCGGCGACCGCGCTGGGCTATCTCAACGCCATCCGGCAGCGGGCCTACGGCGACACGACCGCCAATTTCGCCGCGCTGCCTCCCGTGGACACGGTTTTGGCCGAACGCGGCCGCGAGATGCTGTTCGAAGCACAGCGGCGCACCGACCTCGTGCGCTTCGGCCTGTTCTCGACGGGCACGTACCTGTGGGCGTGGAAGAACAATGTTCCCGGTGGCGCAGCCCTGGCCGCGGGCCGCGATCTCTATCCGCTCCCGGCGAACGAGCTGATCGCGAACCCGAACTTGCAGCAGAATCCGGGCTACTGATCGCGCTCTGTCCATCGCTCTCGTCTAGCCGTCGCATCGCCGCCGCCCTGGCCATGTTGGCCGGGGCGGCGTGCAGCGACGCGTTGCGCCCTCCACCCGGCGGAAATCCACCACCTCCAGTACGACCGTCGCTGCCGCAGACGTACCGGCCCAGCGGTCACATGGCCGCTGGCGACGTGTTCGTGCATTTGTTCGATTGGAAATGGACCGATATCGCCACCGAGTGCGAAACCGTGCTCGGCCCCGCCGGCGTCAAGGCGGTTCAGGTGTCGCCCCCCGAGGAACACTCGATCGTTCCCAGTCACGACTGGAGCGAGCGCTACCAGCCGGTCAGTTACAGCGTCGCGCGCAGTCGCTCGGGCACCGGCACCGAGTTCGCCGACATGGTGAGCCGCTGCAACGCCGTCGGCGTGGGCATCATCGTCGACGCCGTCATCAATCACATGACCAATTATCCGAGCCCCGGCGTCGGCTCGAACGGCACCTCCTACACCAAGTACGAGTATCCAGGGCTCTACACGCAGGCCGATTTTCACACGCCCTGCGCGCTCAACAACTATCAGAGCGCCGCGAACGTGCAGGACTGCGAGCTGCTGTCGCTCCCTGACTTGAACACCGGACTCGCGTCTGTGCGGCAAAAGGTCGCCGACTACCTGATCGCGCTCTCCCGCATTGGCGTGGCCGGGTTCCGGATCGACGCCGCCAAGCACATCCAGCAGGTGGAGCTGGACTCGATCTTCTACCTGGTGAACACGACGCTGACGACCGAGGGACGACAACGGCCGTACGTCTACCTCGAGGTGGTCGGCAACGGCCAAGGCGAGGCACTCGGCCCGCGTGACTACTTCGGCGAGGCGTATGCGTCGGGGGGCGCCGCCGACATCACCGAATTCACGTTCGTCGGCGTCGGCGACAAGTTCCGCGGCATCGGCGGACAGCACATCTCACAGCTCAATCCGAATGGCACGCCCGGCAACCAGTTCTCCGAGGCCGCGTGGGGAATCATGCCCTCCAACAAAGCCGTCGTGTTTCTGCAGAACCACGACACCCAGCACCAATGCGGGCTCAGCTATCGCGACGGCAACGTCTTCCGCATCGCGAACGTGTGGATGCTGGCGCAGCCGTACGGCTATCCGTCGATCCTCTCGAGCTTCGCCTTCAACTGCCCGGCGGGAAACGCGATGGGCCCCCCGTCGGACGCCGCCGGCTGGACGACCGCGGTGACCTGCGCGTCGAGTCTCGAGACCGCCACGATCGGCCAGTGGGTGTGTGAGCACCGCGACCCGTCGATCCTGAACATGGTCGCCTTCCGCAAGGTCGTGGCCGGAACGGACGTGAACCACTGGTGGGACGACGGCGCCAACGCGATCGCGTTCACGCGCGGCGACAAGGGCTTCGTCGCCATTAACGGGGCCGCCGCTCCCTTGGCGGTCACGGTCACCACCGGCATGGCGCCGGGCAACTACACCAACGTCATCGCCGGCGACACGGTCGTCGTGGACTCGATCGGCAGAATCCAGGTCAACCTGACCGCGAAGACCGCCCTGGCGATCGACACAGCGACGCGGCTCCCATGACGATGATCCTCTTCACGCTCTTGCAGGTCACGCTGCACCTCGCGGCGCCCGCGAACACGCCGGCCGCGGCATCAATCTTTGTTGCCGGCTCGTTCAATCAATGGAATCCCGCCGCACCCGAATACCGACTGACCGCTGAGAGTCCCGGCCACTACGCGATCACCCTATCGGACTCAGTTCGCGGGGTGATCAACTTCAAGTTCACGCTGGGATCGTGGGACCTGGTGGAGGTGGACAGCGGCGGCGCCGATGTCGCGAACCGCAGCTTCACGGTGCCGGCGAACGGCGCCGCGTCGTACGAGGGCACGGTGCCGCGCTGGCGCGACGGCACGCCGCGGCCCCGGCCTGCCAGCGCCACTGCGTCGGTCTCGATCGTGAACGACAGCTTCGCGATCCCGCAGCTCGGTCGCACGCGGCGGGTGTGGATCTACCTACCGCCTGGGTACGCGATCTCCGCACGCCGCTATCCCGTGCTCTACATGCACGACGGGCAAAACGTGTTCGATGCACGGACGAGCTTTGCGGGTGAGTGGGGCGTCGATGAGACGCTCGACAGTCTCAACGCCCTCGGCGTCGACAACGCGATCGTCGTCGCCGTCGATCACGGTGGACAGCGTCGCTTCGACGAATACTCGCCGTGGGTGAACCAGAAGTACGGCGGCGGTCAGGGCGACGCCTACGTCGATTTCCTGGCGCAGACGCTCAAGCCCTACGTCGATCGGCATTACCGGACCCTCCCCGACCGCCTGCACACCGGCGTCGCCGGCTCGAGCATGGGCGGGCTCATCTCGCTCTACGCCGCGCTCAAGTACCCCGACGTGTTCGGCCGTGTGGGGGTGTTCTCGCCCGCGTTCTGGGTCGCGCCGGAGATCTATGCGCTGGCGCGGCGGGCGCACCCTCGTCCCGGAACGCGCATCTACATCGTGACGGGCGGACAGGAGGGCGACACACCCGAGGTGTACGCCCAGGACCACCAGCGCATGGTCGACACGCTCGAGGCCGCTGGGTTCACCGTGCAGGCCGCCTTGCGGCCCGACGGGAAGCACGCCGAATGGTTTTGGCGTCGCGAGTTTCCGGCAGCGTATGAGTGGCTGTTTCAGGAACCGCCGGCGTGGACGCGCGGCGGCGTGTGCTACGAGATCTTCGTGCGCTCGTTCTACGACTCCAACGGCGACGGCGTCGGCGATTTGAACGGCCTGATTCAGAAGCTCGATTACGTCAAAGGCCTCGGCGCCACCTGCATCTGGCTGATGCCGGTCGCGGCGTCGCCCAGCTACCATGGGTACGACGTGAGCGACTACTATCGCGTCGAACCCGCGTACGGCACCAACGACGACTTCAAACGCCTGATGGTCGAAGCGCACCGCCGCGGCATCGCCGTGCTCGTCGACATGGTCCTGAATCACGCCTCGAGCGAGCACCCCTCCTTCCAGGCCGCGCTGCGCGACACCGCGTCGCCGTACCGCTCGTGGTACCGCTGGTCCCCGACCGCGCTCGGCAAGGGACCCTGGGGCACGGATGCGTGGCGCAAGTCGCCGGTGCGGGATGAGTACTACTACGGCGTCTTTTGGTCGGGCATGCCCGATCTCAACTACGAGACGCAGGCCGTGCGCGACGAAGCGAAAAAGATCGCGACCTTCTGGCTCCG
>Ga0193697_1000562_pt1 | contig 13046 bp, 15 predicted proteins | sample L3m2metaG_FD_145073 | JGI IMG/M metagenome (GOLD analysis project Ga0193697, IMG submission 145073) | Soil microbial communities from a riparian zone of the East river system, Colorado, United States - L3m2 | ecosystem: Environmental > Terrestrial > Soil > Riparian zone | place: USA: East River... | reverse complement strand
TGTGACTGTGACTGTGACTGTGACTGTGACTGTGACTGTGACTGTGACTGTGACTGTGACTGTAACTGTAAATGGGGCCGCTCACCGTAACGCTTAGCGTCTCGCTTAGCGTTCGTACCCCTGGCACCCGCCGACTTGGCCTCGTGCTCGGCCTGCTTATCGGCCAGGTCGCGCTCAATCCGGCTGTGATGCCATAAACCCTCTCGAATCCGAAACTTGGGCGCAATCGCCGGGCGAACAGACAGCAGTCAGCGGATGTACCTCCACCACCCCGTCTACAGACTTGCGCGATGACGTGTTCTTCATCTGGGACCCCAACTGACCGCTCAAATCATTGGGGCTGCTGTTCCTTCTCCAATTGCTTCAGGAAATTCTCTTCGGCCTTGCTGATGTATTCGGGAAAGGCCTTCGGATCGACGAACGGATTCGTCCCCTCGGCAACTCGACGCGCCTTGTCCTCAAGCCCAAAAAAGCTTGCATGGGGCGCGAGAAAGATGTCGCAAGGCAGCGTCTTCAACTTGCGGAACGTCGCGGCGTAATCACGAGCGATGTCAGGATACTTCGGATTGTTCACCAATTTTGTCAGCACGGTTGTGCTCCCGAAAAAGAGGACATTGTAGTTTTGGCCCTTTTCCTCGGCTGCGGTCGTCCAGGTAGTGCAACCTTTGGTGTGGCCCGGGGTCAGGTGGGCTGTAAGCACAATCTTGCCAAGCTTGATTTGCTGGCCGTCACGCACGATCTGGTCGGCTTTAGCGGGACGATAAGGCATAATTTCGTCGAGAAAGTCGGCCTTCCCGCCGCTGGCCAGGAGCGCGGCGTCGGCTTCACTCATGACAATCCGCGCGCCCGTGAGTTCTTTGACCAGCGCGTGACCGCCGGTGTGATCGACGTGCGCATGACTGGCGAGGATGAATTTGATGTCCTCCAGACGAAAACCGAGTTTCTTCACGCTGTCACGGATGAGCGGCACCGTTTGTTCGAAACCCGTGTCAATCAGCACGTGTCCGTCAGCAGAAGTGATGAGATAGGAACTGACGCCAGACGCTCCGACATAATAGATGTTGCCAACGATGCGGAGCGGTTTGAAAGGCTGATTCCACGACTGGAATATTTTGTTCAACGCCAAGTTGGTAAATCCAGGGACGGCGGAGCTTTCGGTCGATGCGGCCATCGCGCTCGCAAGAGTCACAAAAACACACAGCGTAGCTGTGAAGATTCTCATGGCATGGCACGGTGAATGAAAGTATGGAAGAGGGAAAGGGAGAAAGTAATCAGTGGTCGGTGAAGGATATGACAAAATAAATCTGTGGCGGAACGTTGAATTGCCACGAGAAGTATACCGAGGGTAGAGTAGTTGCGGATTGAAGAGGAGTGGAAAATTGATGACGAAATGAAGAAGAAGAGGTCATCTCAACCGACGGCCGATCCGATGGGGGCCAGAGAGCGCTGCGCCAAACTTCGCAACGCACTGCTGACGCTGCATAAAGCACTGGTGGATTCCGAACGCGTGACATACGAAGCGACTGTCGGCGCCATTCAGTCGTCGAATCATTTTTTGCAACTTCTGACGAGCGACCCATGGTTCGCGTGGCTGCAACCGCTTTCACAGCTTATCGTCGCGATCGATGAAGCGATGGACGCTAAAGAGCCATTGAAGGACGAGGACGTCGATGCGCTAGCAAAGCAAATCGGCATTCTGCTTGTGCCCTCGGAAGAGAGTGAAGGGTTCGGCAGGCATTACTTTGACGCTCTCCAGCGTGATCCAGACGTCGTTCTGGCGCATGCGGCTGTGGCAAAGCTACGTAAATCCTGGAAAGTTGGGTGATGAGCAAGGCATTCACGCGGGAGTCGGATGACTCGGGGGAATCACCAGCCGTATCGCGTCCAGTTTCGACATTGCCACCGGGAGTCAAAAATTATTTGACGCGGGATGGGGCCGAGCGGCTGCGGAAGGAATTGCACGATTTGGTGGAAATCGGAGCGAAGGACGCAGGGAGGTTGGCAAGTGTGGAGCAGCGGATCGCGCTGCTGCAGGCGAGCCTGGGATCGGCCGTCGTAGTGGAGCCGCCGCCAAGACCGTGGGACCGAGTGCGTTTCGGCGCCACGGTGAGAGTTCGGGAGCGCAATGGGAATGAGGCGAAGTACCGGATTGTCGGCATTGATGAGATTGATGTTGATCGGGGGTGGGTAAGTTGGCGTTCGCCGATCGCGACCGCGCTGCTAAATGCGAGAGTCGGTCAGCGGGTGCGGTTCCGAACTCCGGCGGGAGAAGAAGAACTTGAGATTGTAAACATCGATTATGAATCCCTGATTAGTAATCGGTGAGACTAGCGGGCGTTTCGCAACTCGGGGAGAAGAACGTCGTTGATGGCGTGGTGGGAGATCATGTGGCTGGGAGCGGTTTCGTCGATTTCCAGGCGGAACACGCCGTGACCGATTTGTTTAAGAGCGTCATGGACGCGCGTTTCGTATTCGCGCATGGCATCGGCGTAGTTCAGACCGGATTTCTTTGAGTCATGCTGGGCCTCGCCAAAGCAGCAGTCGTCACGGCGCACAAGAATCTGGACCTGTTTGCGGCCGCGGCCATGCGCACCGAGAATGTAGAGATCGGGATAGCCCGCGAGGCGGTAGAAGGCAGGTTCGTACTGCTCGCGGTCGCCAACTGAACCGCCCGAGCGCAGGAACAGGGGAATCGTGCCCGCGACGGGAAAGCTACAACGGATGGTCGGGTCAATCGCGGCGTAAACGGTCGTGGTCCAACCGCCGCCGGAAAGGCCGGCCATGTGAAAAGCGCGGTATTTCGGGAAATGACCTTCGCGACTGCGGGTTTTGAGGTGATTCAAACTAATCGCTGTGGGTTCCAGGAAATATTTCATTGGATTGCCGCTGATGAGGTTCGTTTGGAAGATAGCGTCGTGGCCGCCGCTGCAATCTCCCGGGCGCATGTGGGGCATGAAGACGCCCAGGACACCGTAGCCATTGCGCAAGAGGGCGTTGATGGCGCGCTGAAGTCCATAACCGACATCTGCGGGCGAAGGATCATCGTCGAGTGTGCAGGCGTGCCCGTGATGAACAACGACGAGTTCGCGATTAGGAGACTGCGGGATGAAATGAAAGGCGAGTCCCTGCAAGCCGGGCGCCATGTCGATGCGAAACTCGTCGACGCGCGCGAGATGGCTGAGTTGTTTGACCGGGCTGGGGACGTTGGTAAGAACGGCATCGGGCAGCCGGCGTGTGGGAAAACCGTCCGCCCCCCAAATGTATTGAAGCAGCGCTCGACGTTTGGCTGTGACGTCGCGAGGAGAGTGAATGGTGATGGCGCGATCATCGAGAAGTTGGGCGGACTGAACGCGCCCGGCGCAAAGGACGAAAGGTAAAAGTATACCAGTGAAAAGAGTGGTTCGGCTCATGAGGCCGATATTCTATCATGGGGCGGAACGCTCAAGCCTCGTTTATGCCTTCACGGAAATGTCCACGGATTCGATGGCGGAGTGGCCGGACTTTTGGAACGGGCGGGGCAAGGGTTGGGCAACGCCTTTGGCGTCGATGGTGCGGCTGCGCAAGGTGTACCCGCCGGCGGGAAGTCCGGGCAGGAGGGTTGCCCAATGACTTCGCGTCAGTCGCATGGGCCACGTCAGCGGCTGGCCGGTCGCCGGGTCGAAGCCGAAGGTATCTTTCAGTATTTTTTCATCTGCGAGTGCGCCCCAATGTTTCGGTGGCGGAAGGATTTGGGCGTCGGTCCATGGCGCAGTCGCAAAATATCTGTCGCCGGGCGGCCGCTGGGTGGCGTTGGATTGAATCCAGACCTGAACCTTGGAGAGGCCGGAGATGCCGACCTGGGCGTAGCCAGTGATGGGAATTGGTTGGTTGGGTTTGACTTTGCTCGGGACGGAGAGCGTTGCGGCGAAGGTCTTAAGCGCGCTGTCCACATCGTTGTTGCCGTCGGCGTAAGTGTCGTTGGCGTGAAAAAGATTTGTGAGGACGATGCGCGTGAGCCATTTGATGGATTTGAAGCCGTAAGCCTCGGGCACGACGATGCGCACCGGACCGCCGCGCTCGCTATCAAGCCATTGGCCGTTAAGTTTGTAGCACAAGATGACGGGCGGGAGATCGAATGGATCTTCAAGGACGCGATCGATCGGCAGGGAACTGCGGAACATCTGCTGCGGATCGTCATTATGGTAGCCGTGGTAAAAAATGCGGCGCAGGTTCTCGCGAGGTTGAGTGAGCCAGACGAGTTCGCGAAGGGGCACGCCTTCCCAAATGCCGGTGCCAAGCGGGCAGCCGATATTCAGACAAGTCATCGCCTTGGCGAAACGGACGGCGTGTTTTTCGGCAAGCTTCAGGAGACCGGGAAAATCGAGCGCGGTGCCGTCCTTCTTTGTGAGCGGGTTGCGAATCGAAGCCGGGTGGTCGGGATCGGACACAACTTCGAGTTTCCAGGTTTCGCGAGTAAGGCCGACCTCGCGCTTTTTGTCGTCGGGCAACGAGTGCGGCAGAGGTTTGCCGCGGGAGACATCGCGGAATTTTTCCTGAGGGGTGAAGTACGGTTCGAGTCCTTCCGGACGGGCACCATCCGCAGAGGCACCTTCCGGACGGGCACCATCCGCAGGGGCAATGTTCCCCGTCGATTCACCGCGCGCACGGCTCATGGGCCAAAGGCCCATGGTGGCCGCACCGACGGCGCCGAGGCGGAGGAAGTAGCGGCGGGTCAACCGCTGATGTTCGATGAGGAAATTGTCCTTCATCGCAAGAGTCATTCTTTGACGGGCAGGACGTGAACGGCTTTGACGATAAGTTGCACGGTATCGCCAACCTTAAGCTGCAGTTCCTTGACTGATTCAGTCGTGATGACCGAGGCCATTTGGGCGGGCGTGGTGACGTCAAATTTGACGAGGGACATGACGGGATCGCTTTTGATCGAAGTGACTTTGGCGATGATTTTGTTTCTTGCTCCGTATTTCATATTGACGTGCGCGACTATGCGGAGAGTCAACAGGGGATGCAAATTGAGAGTTTTGGCAGGCTTGCAGGAGTGTTTGAGGAGGTAGATAAATGAGGTGGTGATTTTTTCGGCAATTGTGTGCGAGCAACCGGCGATGCTCGCGGGAGGTTTGGTCGCAACGGCTGTGCTGATTACCCTGGCGGTACGACGCCTAAGGGGCAGCGGTATTTCGAGAACACGCCTGGGGATTCTCTACGGTTTGCGCGCAGTCGCAATGGCAGGGCTCGTGTTGTTGCTCGCGCGCCCGATATGGGTGACTCGCGAGCGGCCCGATGGCCAGCGACGCCCGGCTGTGGTGCTGATCGATCGCAGCGAAAGCATGTCTTTGCCCGATCGCGACCAGACCCGCTACCAACGCAGCCTGGACTTTGCGCGCGACCACCTCCTGCCGGCGCTCAAGAGCGCTGATCTGCCGGTGCAGGCAATGTTGTTCGCCGATGACGCGACCGCGGCCGACGGGCCGAAGTTGGCGGACGCGAAACCGGACGGTCCACGGAGCAATTTGGGCGGAGCGATTGCGCGAGCGATGACGACGGTAAGCCCTTCTCCGCTGGCGGTGATCATGCTGACGGATGGCGCAGCAAATGAGCGTACGGAAAATTCGCGCGCGCTGTCCGGTTTGATTGAGGCGAGAGCGCCGTTCATCGCTGTGGGATTTGGAAATGATGTCGGTGTGCAAACCATTTCCTTGCGACGCGTGGACGCGCCGCCGGTCGCGGCACCGAGAACTGAGTTCGCCGTTGCCGCGCAACTTGAAGTGGTAAACGCGACGGATATCCCTGAGTTCGACCTGATCTTGTATCGCGATGGGAAGTTCGCGCAGAAGAAAACTGTTACCGCGGGAAAGGGATCGCGGTTTTGGATGGAGAGTTTTCGCGTCAATGAATCGCAAGTCGGCGCGCACGATTACAGCATTCAGGCGATCGTACCAGCCCTGCCCAACGTAAAGTCTGTAAGCACGATGGGATATGCGTCCGTGAGGATCGCCGAAGAGAAAGAGTTGCGCGTGCTCTACGTGCAGGGGGCGCTGACGTGGGACTACAAATTCGTCAATCTCACGCTGAAGGACGATCCGTCGATCAAGCTGACTGGTCTGACACGCACTTCAAAGCAATCCGTTTTCCGGCAGAACGTGGAAAGCTCCGGCGAGTTGCTCAACGGCTTTCCGTCGACCATCGAAGAGATCGCGCCCTTCCGTGTGATCGTGCTTTCGAATTTGAAACCGATCGACCTTAGCCCCGCGCAGCAGGACTTGCTCGCGCGATTTTGCGGCGAGCTTGGCGGGGGCGTGCTGATGCTCGGCGGCGCGCTCACGTTCGACGCGTCGTGGCAGGGAAGCCGGCTGGAACAGTTGTTGCCGGTCGTATTCGCATCCAGCCAGGGCGTTTTGGGATTGGATCGCCCGTTTCGAATGCGTTTGACTGAAGACGCATTGCAACATCCTGTGTTCCAAATTGCCGATCGCGAATCGCCGCAAAAGGTGTGGGCCGACGTGCCGCCGTTTACGCAGTATGGCCGTGTCGATTCAGCGAAGGCGGGCGCGCAAATCTGGGCGGTCCATCCGCAAGATCAGGGTCCGACCGGGCCGCGTATTCTCATGGCCGGACAACGCTACGGCGCAGGCATCAGTTCGGTGCTGTGCATTCAAAACTTTTGGCGATGGCGGCTGGCGAAGGATTCTGACCCGGCGCGATTCGACCGGTTTTGGCGGCAACTGTTCCGTTATCTAAGTGAGTCGAGCCGGCAGGACGTGATGATCCATGTCGCCGATCAGGACTTACATCCGCAATCAGACATTCGGATTACGCTGGAGCAGCAGCCGAATCCGAAGAATATTGGTAACAAGGCACAGCAGTTCACATTGCGGGTTGAAAACCCACAAAAAAAAATGGTGCACGAGCAGAAAATGGATCTAGCACCCGGGAGGCCGGTTGAAACCCGGTTCCGCGCGAGCGCGGCAGGTCTTTATACGGCAACGGTAAAGGATTCGCGCGAGCAGCCCGTCGCGACGCGGACGATCGAAATACGCGATGTGAACATTGAGTTACAAAATACCGCGCGCGATATGGAAACATTGCGACAGTGGGCGGCCGTGAGCGGCGGTTTGGCGTTGAAGGTGGAGGATTGCCGTGATGCCGGCGAGATCGTGGCGGCGATAAAGAAAAAGGTCCAGGAAGCCCAACGCAACCGCGAAATCCAAAAGCCGTTCGGGATGAATGGTTGGACATTGGGGCTGTTGCTTGGCTGCCTCTCGGCGGAATGGCTCTTGCGAAAACGATGGGGTCTCACATGAAAAAATTGGCCCTGATCGTTTTATTTTTATGTGCCGCAGCATCGGCGCAGGAGACTCATGATCCGCTGGCGACATTTTTTCTTGGCAGGATCAGATACAGTCAGAACGACGGCAATGACTGCGGTGGTGTTGGGCAGGATTTGATTCGACTGGTTTCGCGCGCTTCGACCGTAAAGGTGCAGCAGGAAAAAAAGGTCCGCCTCACGGATCCGGAGTTGTTCGAAACACCGTTCGTATTCATGAATGGTCACAATGATTTTGTGCTCACCGAAGCCGAACTCGAGGTGTTGCGCAAATATCTGGAGCACGGCGGGTTTTTCTTCGCGTCAGGTTGCTGCACGAACCCCAATTTTCCGAAAGCGTGGCGGCGCGAGTTCAGCCGGCTGTTTCCGAACGAGCCCGTCAAGCCACTGCCCTACGACCACCTGATCTATCGCTCGTTTTACAGCATCAGCAGGTTGCGCAGCATGCATGAAAACCGCGAGATTCTGCTGGAAGGAATAATCCATAATGGAAATCTCGTCGCAGTGCTTTGCGAGGAAGGCTTGTGCTGCTCGTTCAGCATGAACAACAAATGTAACGACGGCAAAGGCGTGAGCCCCGATGACGGACAGAAGCTTGCGCTCAATATCGCCGTTTATGCGCTGACGCATTAACCGCTGTCCGGGAATCATTCTCGGTCCAGTTCGGACCGCGGCGCTTTGAAATTCTTCCTGTCCGACCCTTGGTTCCCGGTCATTGGAGATCGGCTGTTTACGGTCTGGTATCGACAGCATTGCCTCATCGTGGCGGGCGGTTTATTGTGGATGCAATGAAAGGCCACGGTGAGTTCCCGCAAGTGCGTCTGCGCCGATTGCGGCGCTCGCCTGCGTTGCGGGCGCTGGTTGCGGAAACTCGCTTGAGCGTCCAGCAGCTTGTGTTGCCGCTGTTCGTCCGGCCGGGCCGCAAGGTCCGTTTGCCGGTGCGCGCGATGCCGGGCGTTTCGCAATTGTCACCAGATGAGGCTTTGAAGGAGGCCGAATTGGCATCGAAACTCGGTGTACCCGCAGTACTCCTGTTCGGAATTCCGGACAAGAAGGACGCCAAAGCCAGCGGCGCTTACGCGGCGAATGGCATCGTTCAGCAAACGGTGCGGCTGCTTAAGAGGGCGATTCCTGATTTGCTTGTCATCACGGATGTTTGTCTTTGCGAATACATGGAGCACGGTCATTGTGGGATTGTGAAACAGTCGGGAGGAAGTGCCCGTATTCTCAACGATCCAACTTTAAAGCTGCTCGCTCAAACCGCCGTCAGTCACGCAGATGCGGGTGCTGATGTTGTCGCCCCCAGCGATATGATGGATGGACGGGTGCGCGCAATTCGCCAGGCGCTGGACAAGAGCGGCTTCGACGATCTCGCGATCATGTCTTACGCCGCGAAATTCGCTTCCGCGTTTTACGGCCCGTTCCGCGAAGTGGCAGAATCGGCGCCACAATTTGGCGACCGGCGCAGTTATCAGATGGATGCGCCGAATGCTTCCGAAGCCCTGCGCGAAGTGGCGCTGGACATCCAGGAAGGCGCGGACATCGTGATGATCAAGCCGGCGCTCGCGTATCTGGACATCATCCATCGCGTGAAAACCGAATTCGGGTATCCGACCGCTGCTTATGCGGTCAGCGGCGAGTATACGATGATCAAAGCTGCGGCTGCCAAAGGTTGGATCGACGAACGCGCGGCCACGATGGAGACGCTGCTCGCGATGCGGCGTGCGGGCGCAGACATTTTGATTAGTTACTCAGCGCGGGATGTTGCGCGGTGGTTGAAGGAAGGTTGACAGGTTGCCGCGGGCTTTGGCGCGTCAATGATGCGCTGTCATCAAGACCCAGACTAGCGCGCCGACGAGGATGGCCCCGATTACAACGACAGCCGTGACGAAGTATTTTGTCGCCTTGTTGTTCTTCTTTTCGAAGCCGCTCTTCCCGAAATCCAGCGGGGTACGCGTGCCTTCGAGTTCATCGAGTTTGACGCCTTGCGGGATGACGCGCGTTTGTTCGAGGGTCTGGACTTTTTTGCTTGCAGCCGCCGCGGCGGTCGGGTCAGCCGTTTCCAGGCGCATTTCGACCATTCCCAGGCGCAGAATCTGGCCGGGCTTCAGGACCGCCTCGCTGACTTTTTCGCCATTGACGAAGGTGCCGTTGGTCGAGTTGAGGTCTTTGATCAACAGTTCATTGCCGCGAAGATGGAGTTCGGCGTGATGGCTCGAGACCGACGCCTCCGGGATCTCGAACATATTGTCCGAGACACGGCCGACGGTCGTCTTTTCGCTTTTCAATTCGAAAGTACGGCCGGTCAAACCTTCGCTCAAGAGGACCAAACGCGCCATAGGCTGTTTAGTGATTATGTGAGGCAGGCAGGTGAAGTCAAGAAACCTATCCGGCAAGCGTGGTCAATCACTGCACCATCCAGTAGAAAGCCCGTCCGCTCAGCCACCATTCGAGGAGGCGATTTCCGCCGAAGATCCAACCGAGAGCCGCCAGGGCAATGTAGGGTCCGTAGGGAATCCTGGCGGACCAATCCTTGCGACGCGCGACGATCAGGATGATTCCCACGAGGGCACCGATCATTGAACTGACCAGGAGCGAGAACACCGTTGCCTTCCAACCCAGGAAAGCGCCAATTGCGGCCATGAATTTCACATCCCCCAAACCCATCGCTTCGCGTGGCAGCGTCATGCGATCTGCGACCGCTTCGAGGTGGGGCACCTTCTCGGGTTCCAGTGTTTCGTCGCCGATATGCAACCGCTCGGGCGTGAGCCGAATGAGGACGGACTTGTAACATCGGTCGACCATTTCAACCATTCGCGCTTCAAACATAATCGAGTCGGATTTTCGATAGAACACGTCCTCGTAAAGGATTTGGCGGTCCGGCAACACGAGGGCCGTCTCAGTGAACACAATGCGACTGCCAGGGGAAAGTTCGATCTTCTCTCGACCGAAGAGGATTTTGCCGAGGCGCAAAATGCCATAGATAACACCGGCTCCGATGACAATTCCGAGGAAACTGCTTTGCAGGGCGGCCTTTGCCGTGGCGACGCCATGCAACGGCGGGACTGCGAGGGAAAGAACGAATCCAGCCGCGACGCCGCCAAGTGTGATTTCGTCCGGGATGATGAAATGTTCAAAGTCGATGAACGTTGCGACAATCAACCCTGAGACAAAGACGCAATACACAAGGGCCACCAGCGGCGAACGCGCTCCCGCCACGAGCCAACTGCACAGAAACAGAATCCCCGTGAGAAGCTCGACCAGGAAATAACGCGGCGAAATCGGCGCGCGACAGTTTGCGCATTTGCCGCGCAAATAAAGCCATGTGACCAGCGGAATATTGAGAAACCACGGAATTGAGTATTTGCAATGCGGGCAGTGCGAAGGCGGGCTAACGATGCTTTCTGCGCGCGGCATGCGATGGATGCAGACGTTGAGGAAGCTGCCTGTAATGCATCCGAACACGAAGAATACGCCGGACCAGAAATGGAATGGAACCGCCCTCCACGCTTCGGGAGTCGTCATACGGCTCGGAAATCAGGTTCCATACACGTTTTTGAGCAATGCATCGCGCATTACTGGTATCGGCGGCTTCAGGCCGCTCCAAAGTTCCAGCGCATGGGCGCCCTGGTGCAGCAGCATGCCGATCCCATTCGCAACGCGGCAGCCAGCGGCTTTGGCGGCCTTGAGCAACGGCGTTTCGGCAGGGCGATAAATCATATCGTAGACTGCCGCCGCCTTGCGCAACCGAAACTCTGAAGTGTCGAGCGGCAACACGTCGTGCGGGTTGAGACCCAACGACGTCGCATTCAAGACAAGATCAACCTGCTCCTTCGGATATCCAGGCTGCACTTTGACCTTGGGGAACTGTTTCGCAATTTCTTTGGAGAGCTGCTCCGCTTTTGCGAGCGTCCGATTCACGAGAAATAATTCCGAGGCGTCCGCAGCGGCAAGACGGAGCGTGGCGACTCGACCTGCGCCGCCGGCACCCAGCACAAGCACACGTTTTCCTTTTGGTTGAAAAGCGAGATCTTCGTGGAGCGCTTTGATGATCGCATCGGCATCGGTGTTGAAGCCGTGCGCGCGCACTTCGGCCGGGGGGCCGGCGAAACTCCATGTCGGCTTCCAATCTTCCGCCGCGGAATCCCTGCCTTCAAAGCGGATCGTGTTCACGGCGCCGAAGGCTTTGGCGACAGGGTCGAGCACATCGACGAGCGGCACGGCGAGCAATTTGTGCGGCACGGTGAGGTTGAGCCCGACGTATCCCATTACTCTTGCTCCCGAGACGGCTTCGCCGAGTTGCGCCGGCTCGACGTCGAAGGCGAGATAGCGCCAGTTCAACCCGAGAGCGGCAATGCCTGCGTTCTGCAGAGCGGGCGATGCCGAGTGCCGAATGGGGTGTCCGTAAACGGCGCAATAACGTGTGCTTGCGTTAATAGGACCGGCATGTGGCAGCGACACGCGCTGGTTATACGCGCGCAGGGCAGCGTCTCAAAGGAGGAAATGATCGACCGATTTTGTGCTTAGACGGCCTGGTCTCCTTTTTCTTCCGTGCGAATGCGAATGGCCTCTTCGACGCCTGAAACAAAAATCTTCCCGTCGCCAATCTTGCCGGTCTTAGCGGCCTTAATGATAGCGTTGACGGCGGGCTCCACCTGGTTATCCGAAATCACGATCTCGATCTTGAGTTTTGGCAGGAAATCGACGGTATATTCCGCGCCGCGATAAATTTCGGTGTGACCCTTCTGGCGGCCGAAACCTTTGGCTTCAGTGACTGTCATACCCTGAATACCGATTTCGCCGAGGGCATCCTTCACTTCCTCCAGCTTAAAGGGCTTGATAATAGCTTCGACTTTTTTCATACGAGACTTTCCTCGCGATCATCGATTCGCCTGAGTCTTACGGCTGTGAATGACGAACATTGACTTGAGAGCCTCGCCGCGGCAACGAAATTCTAGCGGCTCACCGGAAGCGCAATCGCCTCATCGATGAGCATCACTGGAATATCGCCGCGTACCGGGTATAAATACTTCTGATCCTGCCGCACCAGGCCGCCATTTATTTTCTCGGTCACTGGCTTGCCGGCGCGATTACGCAGCCGGCCAGCAACAACAGCCTCGTTGATTTGCTCGACGAGAGCGGCATCTGCGGGCGAAAGCTTCTCGTGGGTCTCCGGACAGCAAAGGATCTGCAGTAAATCGGGAGTGAGCATGATCAAACTTTTATCGCGCGATACGCCGCGTCATAGACGGCCTTTACGGGAACGTTGTTCTCTTCCGCGACACGCTTGCAGGAGTCGAATTCCGGAGCGGCCTGCACGACTTTGTCATCGAGTTTGCCGTATTTTACGGCGACGCGGCCATAGACGGTCTCGACTGTTCCAAATTCGCGCCGGAGCTTGCGCCGTTCGGCCGTGTGTCGTCGAACGCCGAAAGCCGTTGTCTCAGTCAGAATCATTTCGGTGAACCGATCGGCGTCACCTTCGCCGCAAAGAATGCTGAGCAATACGCCGGGGCGATTCTTTTTCATTTGGATCGGCGTGTGAAATACGTCGAGCGCGCCCTGGCTCAACGCACCCTTCATGACGCGACCGAGAATCTCCGGATTGATGTCATCGAGATTGGTCTGAAGGACCGTCACCGTGTCCGTTTCCCAATCGTGCGTGCCACCGGTTTCCTCACAAAGTACCGCGCGGAGGACATTCGGGCGCGTGCGATTATCACGG
>Ga0193697_1000560_pt1 | contig 13058 bp, 9 predicted proteins | sample L3m2metaG_FD_145073 | JGI IMG/M metagenome (GOLD analysis project Ga0193697, IMG submission 145073) | Soil microbial communities from a riparian zone of the East river system, Colorado, United States - L3m2 | ecosystem: Environmental > Terrestrial > Soil > Riparian zone | place: USA: East River... | reverse complement strand
GTCGTATGCCAGCACGGACTCGAAGGCGTGCCGCACGACACAATTACTGACGATCCAAAGAGCGGCGGCTACGGGCCCTACAAAGCTTTCTCGGCGCGACTGGCCGAGCAAGGATTCATAGTTTTCGCACCACACAACCCGTATCGCGGCCAGGACCGCTTTCGTGTTCTCCAACGAAAGGCGAATCCATTGGGCAAATCGTTATTTTCCGTGATCATCGCGCAACACGAACGCATTTTGGATTGGTTGAGTGAGCAGCCGTTTGTCGATTCGAAGCGCATGGGATTTTACGGGCTTTCCTACGGCGGCAAAACGGCAATGCGAGTGCCGGCGGTCGTTCAGCGCTATGCTCTCTCGATTTGCTCGGCCGATTTCAATGAATGGATCAGGAAAAATGTCACGGTAGAGTCCCCTTACAGTTACATGTTTACGATCGAATATGAGATGCCGGAATTTAACCTCGGACAGACATTTAATTACGCCGAGATGGCCGCGCTGATAGCCCCGCGACCCTTTATGGTGGAACGCGGGCATAATGATGGCGTGGCGCCCGATGAATGGGTCGCGTATGAGTTCGCCAAAATTCGACGGTTCTATGCGAAGCTTGGAATTCCCGAGCGGACCGAGATCGAGTTCTTCAACGGCCCGCATACAATCAATGGCAAAGGTACTTTCGCATTTCTGCACAAACATCTGAACTGGCCGGAGCGGTGAGCAACTGATGGAGAATTTTGCTCCCCCAAACCTCAAGCGCATTTGCCTCGTGCGCCTGTCGGCTTTGGGCGATGTCTGCCTCGTCGTGCCGCTGGTGCGCACACTCCAACACGCATTCCCGCAAGCTTCGATCACGTGGATCACAACCGCGCCGATGCTTGGATTGCTTGAAGGGTTGGACGGCGTCGAGTTCGTTCTTGCTGACAAGGCCAATCATCCATTTGCGTACTGGAATTTCTATCGGCGAATGAAGGGGCGCACCTTCGACGTGCTGCTCGGTGCACAGGCGAGTTTTCGCGCGCACTTTTTATACCCTTTGATCAGCGCGCCAATAAAAATTGGGTTCAACAGGAAAGAAGCGCGCGATTCGCATGGCTGGTTCGTCAATCGCCATCTCTCCGGAACGCGCGAACATTTGCTCGATTCATTTTTGGGATTTGCGCGGTCACTCGGCATCGGCAAACCGATCATAGAGTGGCGGCTGCCAATCACGGACGCCGCTCGGCGCTTCGCGGAGGAACAACTCAGAGGCGACGGCCACTGGATCGCTATCAATCCCATGGCCAGCAAACCGGAGCGCACGTGGCTGCCGGACCGTTATGCGGAAGTGATCGACACATGCATTGACCGCTGGAACGCGAAGATCGTGCTCACGGGTGGATCGTCGGCACGCCAACGCAGTTTTGGTGAGAATGTGTTGAGGCGAGTTAAAGCCACGAATCGCACTCTCAATTTGATAGGGGAAACGAATCCGAAACAATTGGCCGCCATATTGGCAAAGGCCAAAGTCCTGGTTGCACCCGATACAGGGCCGGTGCACATCGCGACCGCGGTGGGCACGCCCGTCGTAGGTCTCTACGCTGTCGCGCGACCCGAGCTTTCCGGGCCATATCATTCACAGAACCTTGTTGTGAACCGATTCCCGGACGCAGTGCGGACGATCCTGGGCAAAGATCCCGCCGAAGTCCCGTGGAAAACCCGAGTGAAATCGTCACGCGCGATGGATCTCATTACAGTGCAGGACGTGATTTCGAAACTGGAGACGGCGTTCAACTCGCCATGAAGATCGGAGTCGTGCGTCAACGATACGTCTCCACCGGCGGTGCTGAACGTTACCTTGACGGCGTAATTGACGCACTGGCCGCGTGCGATCACAAAGTGCACGTGTTTGCCAACTCGTGGGAGGGATTAAGTCGGGATTTCAAGCTCCATCGCGTGCCGATGGTCCGGCTGACGTCGTTCCTGCGGGCGCTTACATTTGCGCTCTCTGCCCGCAGAATCCTGAGACGTGAACGATGTGATCTCATTTTCAGTCTGGAGCGCACATTGCGGCAGGATGTCTATCGGGCCGGCGACGGATGTCACCGCGAATGGCTTCAACAGCGCGCGAAGTATGTATCCCCTTTGAAGCGTGCCACGGTGAAACTCAACCCGCTACATTGGACCCTTCTTGGCCTGGAACGACGCACGTTCTCGCCCCAGCGAACAGGCCGCATCATTGCCAATTCACATCGCGGCAAAGAAGAGATCATCGAGCATTATCAATTTCCCCCCGAGCGCATCGAGGTGATCCACAATGGCGTTGATTGCGAGCGCTTCCGGCCGGCGAATGATCTTCGCAGTGGTAAAGACGTGATCCTCTTATTTGTTGGCACTGGCTTCGAACGCAAGGGATTGGAATTCTGCATTGGCGCGCTAAAACATTTGCCCGGGAAGGTTCGGTTGCGAGTCATGGGTAAAGGCGATATCGACCGTTACAAGTCGATTGCGCGAAAACACAGGGTGGACTCGCGCGTCGAGTTTTTGGGCACGCAACAGGACGTCGCGACGATTTACCGTGAAGCCGACTTGCTCGTTCATCCCGCAATTTATGAACCATTTGCCAACGTGTGCCTGGAGGCCCTGGCCAGTGGCCTGCCGGTGATCACCTCGCGAATCAACGGGGCGTCAGAAATCATCGAGCACGGCAAATCCGGCGCGATTATCGGTGAACCCGCCGACACGGTCGCGCTCGCCGAAGCCGTTCGTCCGTTTCTCGATGCGAAGTTTCGCCTCATGGCGTCGCAGCATGCGCGCGCCGTTGCCGAAGCGCATCCTTTTGCGCAGAATGTCGCGGAGACGCTCCGAGTGTTGACGCAAGTGAGAGAGATGACGCGCGCATAATGCACCGACCTTTGCCTATATCTGCAGCAATCGTTACGCTCAACGAGGAAGCAAACCTTGGCCGCTGTCTTGAAAGCGTGGCGGACCTGGCTGCTGAAATCGTGATTGTTGATTCGGGTTCGAAGGACCGTACCGCTGAAATTGCGCGGGGATTCAATGCCCGATTCGAGGTTGTTCCCTGGCCGGGCTTCGTACAACAAAAGAACAACGCCTTGTCGCGGTGCTCTCAACCCTGGGTTCTATGTCTGGATGCGGATGAAGCACTTAGTCCCGAGCTTATTGGCTCGATTCGCCAACTCTTCGCAAATGGTGAACCGCCTGCAAATGCCTATTGGGTGAATCGCCGCACCTTTTACCTTGGTCAATGGATTTGGCACGCATGGTATCCGGAATGGCGGTTGCGGCTCGTCCGACGCGGGACCGCATCCTGGGTTGGGCTTAACCCGCACGACCATCTCGAGGTTAGCGGCCGGACCGAGCGGCTGCGCGGCGATCTGCTCCATTATTCCTTTCGGAACTTGCAGCACCACCTGGAAAAAACAATTCAGTACGCGCGCATCATGGCCGACTCGTATGCCGCAGTGGGAAAGCGCTTTCGATGGTACTACCTGCTGTTTTCTCCGTGGCTAACATTTTTCAAGCATCTGGTGCTCAAGCAAGGCTGGCGTGATGGATGGCGCGGTTGGTTAATCTCAACGGTGAAATGGGTGGATGTGTTCGCAAAATACGCCTTTTTGCTGGAACGCGAGCTCAATGGACCGTCTCCCAAAAATTCCGGGTCGATCGCGAAAGATTCTTGTTCGCCGAATAAAGCGGTGTTATAATTTCCGCAGTTGATGCAAAAGGCATAATCAATGCATTCCCATTCTTTCCTTCGCAATCCGGACCGTTACTCAACAAAAAAGACCATCAAGCCAATCGGCTTCATCTGCTGGGCGCCCGACGCCAAAGGAGTCTGCCTTGCCGGTGACTTCAACGATTGGGACCTGGCGTCAAATCAGATGAAGCGCATGCCAGATGGCGCGTGGCGCCTGGATTTGCCGCTGGCCCACGGACACCATCACTACATGTTCGTAATCGATGGCAAGCCAACGCTCGATCCGCGCGCCCAGGGCACGGCCCGCGATCATAGAGGCGAGAAGGTCTCGCTGGTTTTCGTTAGTTAAGCGGTAAAGCCCCGCCGGCGCCTTTCGCACGTTGCTCGGCGAAAAAATTCTGCAGCAGGGCTCTGCATTCGGCTTCCCGCACGTTCGAAGTGATTTGCGATTTGTGATTTAATGTCGGGAACTGCAGCAGATTCACAATGCTGCCCGCAGCGCCCGCTTTCGGATCGGCCACACCAAATACCACGCGAGCAATCCGCACGTGCACGATCGCCCCGGCACACATTGGACATGGCTCCTTTGTGACGTACAAAGTGCAGTCTGTCAGCCGCCAATCACCCACCACACTCTCCGCCTGCGTCAACGCGAGCATTTCGGCGTGTGCGGTCGCATCCTTCAGCAACTCAACCTGGTTGAATGCCCGGGCGATGATCCGCCCTTCGCGGACGACCACCGCACCAATTGGCACCTCTTCCGCCTCATACGCGCGTGTGGCCTGGCGCAACGCTTCGCCCATGAAGTAGTGGTCGCTTTCTAGATCAATGATTGGCTCCTCAGGCATGCGACTCCTCGACCAACCAGTCATATTCGCCGTTCGGTTTGCAACGACAGTGCGCGGCGAAAAACGCGCCGCGATGCTTCCAGAACAACGGCCAAATCTGTTCCAGGTCGGTTTTTGGCAGTTGCACGCGCGTAAGTTCCTCGGGCGCGAAAAAGGCGAACCGGCCTTCGCGGTGTTGGGGCGGCAAAGCCTTGAGCCTCGGTTTCAATTCAAACAAAAACATTAGCCAGTGCGCTTGTCCGCCATACCCATGCTCGCTCACAATACCGGTCAGGTGCAAGTCACCTGGCTCAACTGCAAGTCCTAACTCCTCGTGTGCTTCGCGACAGGCGCACGCATAGGGCGACTCGCCCTTCTCGATATCGAGCTTGCCGCCGCACGGGCTCCACAGCCCGCGATTCGGTTCCTGGGCACGCTCCATAAGCAGCACTTCATCGCGTTCGTTGAAGCAATAGAGCAGAGTCGCAATCGTGTAGGGCAGAGCCATTCGTGCCTGCGCGCAGCACTTACCTCTTCCACCAACTCTTGCCGCCGCCGCTTTGTCCGCCACCGCCGTGGCCTCGAAATTTGTGCACGAGCAGTTGGCTGCGAGCAGCGTGAAGCGCCATGATAAAGTCGTCGTAAATTGGATACCGGTCGGATGGCCGCTTTGCCATCGCAATCATGATCGCGTCGTTGGTCGGTTGCGTGATTTGCGGGTTGACCTGATTTGGCGGTGTCAGCGGCGTATGCACGTGTCCGGCCACAACCTCTTCGATCGTCTCGGCCTCGAACGGCACGTGACCCGTCAACGCATGGTAAAGCGTGCCGCCCAGGCTGTACATGTCCGAAAGGAAGTCTTCGCCCTCACGCTTGATTTTTTCCGGTGCTACATAGTAGGGCGTTCCCCAAACCGTGCTTTCGTATTCGTTTTCTTCTGAGCTGCGGGCGAGACCGAAATCGACCAATTTCGGTTCGCCATCCGAATTGTAAAGAATGTTGCCTGGTTTGATGTCGCGATGAAGCAAGTTGTGTTTCAAGGCCGTATCGAGCGCCGACGCTACTTTGATCCCCACGTCGAGCACGTCGAGTTCCGGCAACACTTTTTCACGCTCGATGCGGCTGTCCAGGCTGCCGTTGTCGGCGAGCTCCATGACGAGGTAAGGCACGTCTTCGTATTCATCGAACGTGTAGATGTGAATGATGTTCGTGTGATTCAGCGCCGCGCCGGCGCGCGCTTCGCGATAAAAGCTCTCGAGGACCTGTTCGTCGGCCGCCATCTCGCGTTTGAGGAGTTTCACGGCGACATCCCGGTCCAAGGTCACATCGTGCGACCGATAAACAGTCCCCATTCCTCCCGAGGCGACGACTTCGCGTAACTCGAATTGGCGAATGCGAAATGGAACTATGACGGGATGCCCGCATTTGTTGCATGGCACAGGGTCCAACGGCGGCAATTCACTGGAAATCCAATTCTTCGCCTTGCAACCGCCGCACACGGCAAGGCGCAGCGGTTTCCTGCTTTGGGACGCGTCGGACACTGCAGAAACCATAGCAGGTATTTGGGGTGCCAACAAGTTGAGAACGCTTGCGGGAGTTCGCAGTCCACCGACTCAGCGTTTGAGAGCGACCCCGCATTTTTTACCTGAAAAATGTTGAAAAGGCCAACCAGCCCCGGGATTCTAATCTCACAGCCCAAAAGGGTGGTTGTTGGTTCTGCCCTTTGCGGCTCGTCACCATGCGTTACTTACGTCTGATCTCGCTGTTGTGCCTGGCGGTTGCCTGCTGCTTGCCTTCAGCCTTCGGGCAGACAATTCCAGTTATCACGGCTCAACCTCAGGGCCAATCCGCCGTTTCGGGCTCCAACGTGATCTTTGCGGTAAACGCCATCGGCGACGCGCCGCTGCGCTATCAATGGCGGGTCAACGCGACGAATTTCAATGGCGCCACCAATGCCAGTCTGGCTCTCACCAACATTAGCTTTCTCAATGCGGGCTCATATCGCGTTGCGGTGAACAACAATTCCGGCGCGGTGACCAGTGAAGTGGCCGTGCTCAAAGTGGACGAGCACCTCACGTTTCGGATCACCGCATTGCTCACCAATAGTTCGCGTTGGGTCGATCACGACAACCTTACTGGCGATGACCGCGGCGGTGTCGCCCTTTCAAGCGATTACGTGTTCGTCACCGGCGACAATCGCACCGCGCGATTCAACAACTCCGCATTGGATAACGGCATTGCGCTGCCTCGCCTCGACGCGCTCTGCAACAACTTGCGCGATGAGACCCTTTACACGCTCGGCAACGGTTCAACTCCAATCGTTTATGGATTCAATTTTACAACGGTGAATTCGTTGATCGAACTCGATCCAGAAACCGGCAGTCCGACCGCAAACCGGATCACATTGTCCAGCGGCGTCCCTATTTCGGTGAACTCGATGCTTTTCTCCGGCTGGGACCGCATTGTGATCTACAACAATAACAACTCACACGTGTACAATATCGCCCTGCCCTCGGGACGTGTCACCGATATCGGCATCATGTCGTCGCCGAACCGCAATTTCAGTGAGAATTGGGCCAGTTGGGGAATCGCTGAGTACTTCGATAACGCGGTGCATCTGGTTTACGCGCAGGATTTCACAACGATAGTCAGACGGCGCGCGCCCACCACTTTGACGACTACCGTAGCTGCGTTTGAAAATATCGGTGAAACGGCCTCGATCGGCTTCTCGCCCTCCCAAAGTCGATGGTTTTTTCATCACGAATATTCTTCTCAGTTCACTGGAGATGAGTTTCCGGCGGAAGTCGTCGGATCAGCGAAAGGTTCATTCACTTTGGACCCGAGCTACCCGCTGGTGCTAACGAATCCAGTCAGCCGATCCGTTTACATTGGTTCCAATGCAGTTTTGACGGTGGCCGCCACCGGAGGTGAACCGCTCGAGTACCAATGGTCATTCAACGGTCAGCCCATCGAAGGCGCAAACTCGCCGACGCTGCTGCTTACGAACCTGCAACCCACAAACGCCGGTGCTTACTCCGTGCGTGTCAGCAATCCAATCGGCGCCGTCATGAGCGCGCGCGCAACGCTCACTGTCATCACGACGCCGTTCATCGTGGTCGAACCGCAGTCGCGCTCGGTGTTTCGTGGTTCCAACACCACCTTTTCCGTCCTGGGCGATGGCGCGCCTCCCCTCAGCTATCAATGGCGTTTCAACGGGGCTGATATCCCCAATGCCACGAACGTGACCTTTGCTCTGACGAACGTGCAACCTGGTCAGGCGGGATTCTATAGTGTCCGGGTATTCAACCGCTTCGGCGAAATCTTCAGCGCCAATGCCGAACTGTTTGTCGCGGCAGCCATGGACGACGCCAGCATGTTCCAGGTCACATCGATGGCAACGAACGGCGCCCGGTTTGTCGATAGTTTCAATCTTACAAGCTATGGGCTGGGGTCGCTGGCGGTCTCCTCGAGCAACATCTTTTATACCGGGTTCAACTTTTCCGGCAGATTTCCCATCGACACCCTGGCCGGCGGCGTTCCGTTGGGGCGCACTTACCAGGCTCTCGTTAGCAATTTGCGCACGGAAAAAGTTTATTCACTCGGCGATGGCGCGACACCGCTCGGGGAAGGCGGCACCGTGACGACACTTCTCGAAGTCGACGGGGTCACGGGTCAACTGACCGGCGATCAAATCAATCTCTCCGCGCCGATCAATGCCACGGATCTTTCCGGAGTGTTTGATCGGGTGGGCGTTTATGCCGGTTACGACCGGATCGTCATTCACAACAACTCTCACGTTTACAACATTGCGCTGCCTTCCGGTAAAGTGACTGATCTGGGTTACCTGCCGTATCGCCAGCACAATTATTCTTATGGTTGGGCTTACTGGGGGGTCGCGGAGCATGTCGGCGGCATTGTTTATCTGGTTTACATGCGCGATAGCCGCACCATTGTGCGCACGCGCGTGCCCGATGGCCTCACGACGACGCTCGTCCAGTTCCCCGCCAATATATCGTTTTATCTCTCCGCGCTGACCGTCTCGATCCAGAAGAACCGGTGGTACTTTGAATTTCCATTCGGCAGCTCCGTATTTGGCAACTTCAATCAATCAGTCGGATATGCGAATGCCTCGTTTGCCGTAGATTCCGGCCCCAATGTCGATCATTTCGAATGGGACCCGATTCCTGCTCTGCAGGCGGCGAATGTCCCCATTCCCGTGCGTCTTACCGCGCGGTCGACGTCAGGCAACGTGGCGAGCAATTTTACTGGTGCCGTTGCCCTGAGCGCGCGCGATGTCGTCACGGGAGCGACGCTGTCGAGCCTGCCGATCTCCGCCTCTGGCTTCCTCAGTGGTGTGTGGACTGGCCAGGTCACGGTCCTGCAACCTTCCCGTGCGGTTTACCTTCGCGCTGACGATCGCGATGGAAATGTCGGCAATAGCGGCGTGTTTTCGGTGAGTCCTCAGAACGATATTGGCGTGCAAATTACCGACGCGCCGGATCCAGTCGTGATTGGTCAGAATCTTACTTACACGATCAATGTCACTAACACAGGTCCTTCCACCGCGACGTTGGTTACGCTTTCGAACACCCTTCCAACCAACGTGCTTATTGTCGCTGTGTCTCCCTCCCAGGGTAGTTGCAGCAACTCGGCTAATATAGTGCGATGCGAGCTGGGCACTGTGCCAAACGGCGTGCCCGTTCAGGTTTTAGTAACCGTTACGCCCACCACGGTCGGGTCAATCATCGCCCAGGTGAGTGTGGCGCGCGGGGAAACCGATTCGGAGCCATCAAATAATTCGGCGTTCACGACGACATTCGTCAGTAATCCCTCCCTGTCGATAGCCGACCTGGTAATCACTGAAGGCGACTCGGGAACTAACAATTATGAACTGGAGGTGAGACTTAGTCTGGCAAGCACCAACACCGTCACCGTCAATTATTCGACTCAGAACGGTACGGCGACAGCGCCCCTGGATTTCATCGCGAGTTCAGGAATCATCACTTTTCCGCCGGGTTCCACAAATCAGAAGGTCACGGTGAGCGTGCGCGGCGACATATCATTTGAAACAAACGAGACGTTCTTCGTCAATTTGAGCGGCTCTCAAAATGCCGCTATTGGCGACAGCCAGGCTGCCGTTACCATCCTCAACGATGATTCGCCTCCGCTCGTTTCCATCAGCGATGTCACGGTCACCGAGGGTAATTCCGGAACCACGAACGCCGTTTTCCGCGTTTCGCTTTCTGGGCCCAATGGCCTCGCGGTGGTTGTGCGCTATTCGACTTCAAACGGCACTGCCCGCGCCGGCGCTGACTACATGCCGCGCAATGGCACTGTCACTTTTTCCCCCGGCACACTCTTTCTCACGCAAAGTCTGACGATCCAGGTGGTGGGCGATGCCATTCCTGAATCCAACGAGTTGTTTTATGTAAACCTGACATCGGTCTCCAACGGCATTCTGGCCAAAGCCCAGGGTGTCGGCACGATTCTAAATGACGAGGGTTTTGGGGTTTTTTACGGCTTCGGCTGGAATCAAATCTCCTCGCCTCAATCGACGAATACACCGATCGCAGTTACGGTCACGGCGCAGGATTTCTTTGGCACGCCGGTCACCAACTTCAATGGCACGGCGAATTTGCGCGGTGCGATCGGCCAGCCGCAAATCCAGGGAACACTTTTCCCGACCAATATCACGCATGATTTCTCGGACCCGAGCGGACCGTACACTTTTGCCGTCGCGTTTACACCATCAGCCGATATCACTGTCACCCATGCACGCCACTATACAGGCAGTGAAGTAACTCTCTGGACTGACGATGGCGCGCCGCTTGCGACCCAGCCCGTGGTGAGCACGCCGGGCACATGGACAGAAACGCCGTTTGCGACGCCGGTGCCGCTTCGCGCCGGGACGACTTATCGAATTTCTTATTTCCAGGGAAGTGACAGTTATTATTACACGACGAATCTTCCCACGAGCTTTGATCATGGCGCCATCGGTGAAACGTACTGGGCGTCTGGTGAAGCGTTTCCGCAAAATCCCCTTGGCCAGTTCCTGTTCCTTGTCGACCTGCGCTATAGTCTGGGCGCGGCGACAATCCCGGTCGCAGTGACTCCGGCCACTATTGGGCCGTTCATAAACGGGGTTTGGAGCGGATTTGTGTCCGTGCTCGAACAAAGCACCAACGTGCACGTTGAAGCCGATGACGGCCAGAATCATGCGGGCGCGAGCAATCCATTTGATGTTGTCGGTCCGAGCCAGTCGAATATCGGCGTAGTGATCAGGGGCACGAACTTCGTCCATACTGGCAGCAACATCGTCCTCATTGCGGTCGTGACCAATCGCGGACCCGCTTCGGCAACAGGTATCCTGCTCACGAACAGTTTGCCTCCGGATTTCATCTTCGTGTCTGCGCTTCCAACTCAAGGCGCCTGCACGAATGCTGATACGGTTGTCATCTGTGATCTCGGGACGCTTCCGCCTCGCACTGGTGCTGCCGTTTCGCTTACGCTGCGCGCTGGTCCAACTGGAACCGCTCAAGTTTCAGCGAACGTCGGCGCTGCCCAGGCGGATCCTGTCCGCTACAACAACTCCGCTCGGTTCGCACTGACTGTTTATCGCGATACCGATTCGGATGGCATATGGGACGAGTGGGAAATCGCCCATGGCCTGCTCGTGAACGACCCGAGCGACGCCGGCCTTGATCCCGATGACGACGGCCACACCAACCTTCAGGAATTTCAGGCTGGCACCGATCCCCACGATGCCGCCAGCGTGAAACTGCTCACGCGTCTTGCCGTGGAGAACGGCGAGGTCCGCCTTGGCTTCCGCGGCAAAATCGGCAACACCTATCGCGTCGAATACTCGGACGACCTGACCCATTGGACACTTGTCTCCGAATTTCGCCTGGACAACAACGAAATCGAACTTCTCGACAGTCTTCCCGGCTCGATCCGCACGAGGTATTACCGGGCCAGTCGCATAATGGGCGCTCCTTGACGGCAGGCGAGTGATGAGGATCAGCGTGCGAATAATTTCGGTCGTTGTCCTGTTCTCTATTGCGGCCCGGAGCGCGACCCCGGCAACAGACCGCCCTGAAACGCGCGCCTGCAATCCCGATGCGTTTCCCGCCGCCACCAGCAAAAAGGGCCTCCAGGTGCAAATGGTCGATGACGCGCTTGCCCTTGGTGTCAAACACGCCGCTCTCAACGTGAATCTTGCTACATTCGTTGTCCTGACGAATCGTGGGGACGCGATTTCATGGCGCGTTGATGATAAGGAATGTTTCTTGCGGCCAGCGGCTCTCACGCATTTGGATCATCAGGTAAAAGCGCTCTCAGATGCCGGTGTGATCGTCTCCCTCATTCTACTCGCCTACGAGCCGGCCGATCCTGAGCTGCGACGCATCCTGCTACATCCAAATTACAGCTCGCAATGCCCGAACCATCTCGGAGCATTCAACACTGTTACTGACGAAGGCCGGCGTCATCTCCGCGCCTGCTTCGAGTTTTTGGCGGAACGTTACACTCGCCCCGGGTACCCGAACGGCCGCGTTGCGAACTTCATCGTCGGCAATGAAGTGAACTCACATTGGTTCTGGTATAACATGGGACGTGCCTCGATGGAGACCGTCGCCGATGATTACGTTAAGGCTGTGCGCCTTTGCCATGAATCAGTCAGAAGATTTTCAGCCACGGCCCGCGTCTACGTATCACTCGAACACCACTGGAACATTCGATATGCCGGAGGTGACGCCCAACAGACCTTTGCCGGCCGGCCCTTCCTGGGTTACTTCGCACGCAAAGCCCGCGGCCCAGATTTCGAGTGGCATGTCGCCTTCCACCCGTATCCGGAGAACCTGCTCGAATGCCGCGCGTGGAACGACAAGACCGCAACATTTTCGAGCGACACGCCGAGAATTACCTTCAAGAACCTTGAAATGCTGCCTCGGTACCTTGCTCAGCCCGAACTGCTCTGCAATGGCAAGACGCGGCGGATCATCCTTTCCGAGCAAGGATTTCACACCCCAGATCGACCGGAGGGCGAAGTCTGGCAGGCGGCTGCTTACGCCTACGCCTGGTACCGGGTAGCAAACATTCCCGAAATTGATTCATTTATCCTTCACCGGCATGTAGATCACGCTCACGAAGGTGGCCTGAAACTCGGTTTATGGCGGCGCAACGAAAAGAGCGCGTCACCGTGCGAACCGGGCGCGCGAAAAAAAGCTTATGACGTCTTTCTTCATGCCGATCAGGCGGATTGGCGGCAGGCGTTCGACTTTGCCCTTCCAATCATCGGGGTTCAGCGCTGGGACGACGTGCTTCCGGCTAAGACCCCTTAGAGCATGTTAAGGAAAAGCGTGGCCATTGTCAGATGTAGCGCAGGACTCCGTCCTGCTGTATCGCCGAACTCCGTTCGGCTGACCGCCCGCATTGCCACGGCTACAACATTATTTAAAATGCGCTAAGACCCCTTAGCGGACCTGGTTTGGTACGTTGCCCGATGACCGTTCGAGGGGATGGTGATCGTGTAGGATTTC
>Ga0193697_1000558_pt1 | contig 13083 bp, 9 predicted proteins | sample L3m2metaG_FD_145073 | JGI IMG/M metagenome (GOLD analysis project Ga0193697, IMG submission 145073) | Soil microbial communities from a riparian zone of the East river system, Colorado, United States - L3m2 | ecosystem: Environmental > Terrestrial > Soil > Riparian zone | place: USA: East River... | reverse complement strand
ATAATCGAAACAGGAGATCGCCCAATGGCGGCATTTCGATTATCTGATCGTCAGCACGTCAATTCAGGAGGACCTTCGCCGCATGCAGGCGATCCTCGAGGCCGAACAAATGCGCCAGGTGCGCGCGCAACTTCCGGAAATTTCCTGATTTATGGGCACCAAATACGTTGTGCTTGGCGTCACCGGCTCAATCGCCGCTTACAAAGCCATCGACCTTGCGAGTCTGCTCACCAAACAGCACGCGGACGTGCACGTTGTGCTCACTTCCGATGCGCTCCACTTCGTGACGCCGCTTCCATTCAAGACGCTCTCGCGCCATCCCGTTGTGACCGATCTCTACGACGAAGAGGAAGGTTGGAAACCGACGCACATCGAAATGGCTGATAACGCCGATCTGCTCCTGATCGCGCCCGCAACCGCGAACATCATCGCAAAACTGGCCCACGGCATTGCGGATGACGCGCTTACTTGCATCGCATTGGCGTTGCGCCGTGAGGCCAGGATTCTCATTGCTCCCGCCATGAACGGCAAAATGTGGGAGCACGCCGCGACGCAGCAAAATGTTGCCACCCTCAAATCGCGCGGCGTGCAATTTGTCGGTCCGGACGTGGGTCTGCTCTCCTGCGGTTACGAAGGGGCTGGCCGTCTTACGGCTGTCGAGCAGATAGCGCAGCACGCCGCGAAGCTCCTCGCTTGACGCGAAGACAGGGTAAATCGTGGGATTGAGTTTTTTCCTGAAAGGCCTTGCGATCGGTTTTTCGATTGCCGCCCCCGTCGGCCCAATTGGCATTCTCTGCATTCGCCGCTCGCTCGCTCACGGCTTTGCGATTGGCCTCGCGACGGGATCAGGCGCCGCCGTCGCGGATGCGATGTATGGATGCGTTGCCGCTTTTGGTTTGACCGCGATTTCGACATTCCTCGTTCGCCAGCAACTCTGGCTTGGATTTATCGGCGGAGCGTTCCTTTGTTACCTTGGTGTGCGCACATTGATGTCGCGGCCGAGTGAAAAATCGCTGGAAACAACCACCACCGGACTGTTCGCTTCCTTCGCCTCGACGCTGTTCCTGACACTGACGAACCCAATGACAATTTTGTCGTTCCTCGCTGTCTTCGCCGGACTCGGTTTGGGCAACTCGCCGACTTACGGAGCGGCGACTGTGCTTGTCGGCGGCGTCTTTGCTGGTTCGGCGTTGTGGTGGTTGATCCTTAGTGTGGGCGTGTCAGTGTTTCGGTCGCGCATCACGACTGGCACGATGCGCTGGATAAACCGGTTTTCTGGCGCACTGATCCTCGGTTTTGGAATCTACGCGTTGTTTCAATCGATCAACTTATACTTGCTCAGAACATCGACCAGCACAGCGTTAAACTCCGCCGGTTTTTCGAGCATCAGAAAATGCCCGGCACCTTCGATGGTCCTGGATTCAGTTTTCGGCGACAATTCCTTTACGTAGGCTTCGTACTCCGGTGTCCACAATCGATTCCTGGCGTTGATCACGAGCACGGGCACATCGACCCTTTTTAAATCCCAGTTCGGCCGGCCTTCGGCGAACATGCCCTCCATTGCGCCCGACATGACATACTGCGGGGTGGCAAGCATGTCCTTTAACACGGTATCGCGGAGCGCCTCAGTGCCTGGATTCGGGAACATGCTGCGGATAAAATTCGTTGCGGTCTCGCGATATTTTGGCCCGCGAAACGGCGCAATGAATCTCTCTCGGTCCTCGAGTTTGATCTCGGGCCGGCGCAGAAGTCCATCCACCGCGACAAGGGCTGTTGCGCTCTCAGGCGCTTTCGCCCAGGCGCGGCAGATTACCGCTACGCCCATGCTGTGTCCGATCAAGGCTGCTTTGTTGACCCGCGTGTCGCGCATTACCGTGAGGACGGACTCACCGAAGAAATCCATTGTGTAATCAGCGCGCGGTTTGTCGCTGCGCCCATGCCCCGGCAAATCGATGAGGATCAACTTTGCCCTGTCGGCGAGCGCCGGAACCTGTTCACGCCAGAAGTCCTCGTTGCAACTCCATCCGTGCACGAAAACCAACGCCTTTTCTCCTCTGCCCAGAGTTTTGTAGTGGACCCTGTTGGTTCCGAAGGTCGCGAAATGCGACGCGGCCCTTGCCTCCGCTGCCATCGAATTGGCAGATTCGCCGCATAGCGCGAGCATTGCAACCAGACTAATTAATCCTGAATCATTCTTCATATTGGATTAGGGAAAGACGCTCCGACGCTCTATTGACCCGCCACACGGCTAGAGGTTTCCTGATTCAGTTGGGTGCGTCCAGTGAAAGGTGTAGGGGATCGTCGGCGCTGTTTCACGACAGAGCCGCGGAAGTCCGCGCTTGCGTCCTGGAATTCCTGTACTTGCAGGAGACGAGGTGAAAGTGCCCCCCCGGGGGTGAGGTGCCAGAAAAGTGCCAGTTTTGCATTTTTTGGGGCGATTTCGGAAGGAATAAGGTGGGGCAGGTGCCAGAAAAGTGTTAGTTTTGTGTTGCATTCGGTTGTTCAAATTCGAAGTTCAAAGTTTAAAGTTCAAAGTTCAAAGTCGCGCACCAGGGGTTGCCTTTTTCAGGAAGGTCTGGTGGCGCAGTAGCTCCAGCCTCGTTAACTCTCCCGAACGGTTCCTCACAACGGGCCGCAGCTCGAACCTGCCTCGCTTACTTTGCGTGTGCCTCCTTCAGTTTTGTTGATCTTGCGCTTAGTAACACAGGGCTGGTTCTACGCCCGGCTCCATGCGCGTTGAAGCGTTCGTTCCGTTCGTTTCGTTCGTCGTCCTTGAAAACCACTTGGCCAATATCTATCTCAGCCATGGCCTATCGAAGGGTTATGCGGGCTGATTTGTGCAAGGGGTTGAGGACTTGCTGAATTTCTCGCAACCCGTCGTTCAATGGAGGCGTTTGTCAGCGGGATGGTCTTGCCGACGAAATGACAGGTTCGAGTCAGCGACAAAGACCGAACTTCAGAGATAGAAAGGAGCTGGCAACAGAAAAGTCGGGAGCGACAACGTTTTACCTCTTGACGCAACTCCCTAATGGGCGACCCCTTTTACAGGATTAAGATTACGATTAAGGTCGGGACATATTTTGGTATTCATATGTCTCCATTATGCCAGGCATTATGCCACAGGGAGTTGGACGAATATTGGATAACCCACGACCGATTTTTATGACTTTATTCGCCTCCGGGAACGACTGTATGGCATGTGGGGTGCTACCGCGGAGGCGGTTTGGCCTCAAAAAATGGGGTCTACCAAGGAACTATGGAGGCCGGGTGAGCCAACGGAGAGCCCCATAGTTCCGGCACGCTGAATTCACCTGGATATACAACATCCCGTCGCGTGCCAAGGCGAAACCGCTTAGCCTGGCCTCGTTGCGGGTTTTTCCCGTTCTGTTATCTTAATGCGAGTTCTAAGTTGATTAGACGGATATGAAGCTGCTCCGCAACATCGGATATGTCGGACTGTCGCTTGCCTCCATTGTGGGTGCGTTGGTCGTCTTCGAAGTTCTGCCGATAGAACGCTTTGAGAGAATACTTTGGGTCAAGGTGACATTACTGATTTGCTTCGTGATCTCGGCTATCGTCACCATCTTTGGTTTCATTTACGAGTACTACCAGATCCGCAAGGGGCGTCGCGACCGAAGCGAGTGATCGGTTTTCCGCTTCGGTAACGAGACACCTAGGGTGAGCCGTAAGTCATCACCGTAATTCCCAGGGATAGCGCGCCCAATTTGCTTGTTTGCCCCCGTTAAGGATCGCCTTCGCCTGTTCTTCGTTTGAAGCGATTGTCATTTCGAAGGACACATCGCCCGGAGCTTTCAGTTCGGGAATAAACTCGGAAGCATACAGAAACACCTCTCCCGGCTTTCTATAAGACCATCTCACTTTTCCATTCTCGAGAATGATCCAGCCATCGGCGCTTTGACAGGGGTGCCATTTATCGCCATCCCAAACTGCGTACTGTATCGATTCCCCGCTGGTTGCTTCTATAAGCAGAAGCCCAGAAGAATTCGTCGATCTTACGACGACGTACTCATTGGTACGGATAGGACGGTAAAACGCATAACTCAATCCGGATTTCCATTTCGGAGAGCTTGTCTTTTCACCGACAGGCGTCCACACAAGCTGTTCCTTCAAAGGAATCCAGCCAAGGTATACAACCTTCTTCACCGATTTGCTTATTTCGTCTTGGTAATAGATCTCCCTTTGGCCATAAATCCAGTATCCTGCAATTGCTGCTATCAGCGCACAAACTAGAAGTGTCCCTAGAACCGCTATCGCTATTTTATTGCGCTCCATACGACCGGCTTAGAAATCGCCTCCTGGCATCCAACCCAAGTATGTCTCCCTCTCTTCGTAGTCGTAACTAAAACCATCGCGATAGTAATTGGTCTTTAGATGCACCTTTTTGAATTTTGTCCATTTCCGGGTCACCTTACCTTCGAAGTCAACGCAACGACACTTCCAAAATTCGAAGCGAACTTCGTCTACAATCCACCATTTTTGACGTTTCACGTGGCGGCCTTCGATTTGGTAACGATCGTTCCCAAGCATTATGATCGGGGTTCTAATCCATCTGCCAGCGGTGCGGCCGTAAATAGTAACACTGTGGGCCTTTGGTCTAGATTCGATACGTTTAAACACCCAAGGGGTTGTACTAATAATACTTTCATGGAAAACCGGCGAGACATTGTCCGGTCCAATAAAATACGAGTCCATGTCACATATCACGTCCAATCCGAACGGGTCGTATCCGTTTGGTGGCGAGTTTCCCAGAGCCTTGTAGAGATTCAGATCGCCGACCTCCCCAGCAGGATCTCTAGTAACCCATCTTTGTACGTTTGGGTCATAGTACCGAAGAAGATAGTAGATGAGATCCGAAGGGGGGTGAACCTCTTTTGAATTGAATCGATACAAATTTACATCGGCTAAACGACCGCTTGCTGATAGCAACCGACCAAATACGTCGTAAACATATTGCCCGGCGATCTTTTGGTTACTGTCGGTCATTACAGTGGTGTTTCCGTTTCCGTCGCAATGATAGTAAACGTGTTGGGGTGTAATAGTGGAATACCGCGAAAAAGCAAGGAGACCACCGATCCCGCCAGCGCCTTCCAAAGTCCCGCTGAAATCTTGCCCGCGTGTGTAGGCGGCGACTGGGATGTTGAAACCATCACGTTCCTCAATAACCACTCTCCGATCGTAAATGTAACGAACTTCATTCGTAAGAACCCATCCGCCGTTCTGCCATGTGAATTCGCGTCGAATCCGACGACGCATCTTGCCGTCGTAAACAAATTGGCTTCTCCAGACGTTGGTGCATGTAAGCCATGTCAACTGGTTCTCGTCGTCATATTCGAGCGCTTTCTGGCCATCGAAAATAAGATTGCCATTTGAATCGTAAACGAAAGTGGGACTCGATGGGAGATATGCGACGGATGTGTTGGTATCGCTGCGCACACCGTCAGACGCAACTGCCGCAAACGTGTTTGTGCCATTTGCCAGAGTAAGATTCGTTCGGACGAAAGTTTCATCCTGGTATCGAATCGCACTCGCTGCACCTCCGCCGTTGAGAGCGAGGGTGACGCTCGTCGCATTACTGGTAACTGTCCCGGCAGCCGTGAAGGTGCCGGTGCGAGAACCGCCAGTTAGTTGATTCAATGAATTGACCGTGAAGCTATTTGTCAATGTGTTTTGGACACGGTTCGTCAGGTTACCGGCTGCGTCGTATGCGTAAGTGAATTGTTCATGCCAACGATTGGTAGTGCCGCCAGATTCCTTACCCAAGGCAGTTTTGAGCTGGCCAAGAGCATCGCATGTGTAATCGACGTAATCGCCACCGGTGCGCACGAGTTGTGTTCGCTGGTCCAAGTCGTTGTACGTGTACTCGCTTTTGTTGAGAACAGAACCTGAACTGTTCCGTAACCATGTGCCAAGCATCCGGCCTTCAATATCGTAATTGTTCGTGATCGCGGCGGTGTTTGGGAGTGAGATTCTTCGAAGCAGGGAAGCGGGTGAGGAGCCGGAAAGCCCAGTGTGGTAAGAGTAGCCCAAAGGAATAGCACGCCGGTTTTGCTGCCGAGTTGCCGCGGGAGATTCACTGTTACCATCCGAGGGCGAACTTTTCAAAGCTTGCATTTCGAGTCAGATATATCAAACCGTTCTCCTTGCCGCCGTTATCCCAGTCACACGAGACTAAGATCTTGTATCCGCTCTTCGAAGCTTCGGCGACGCCTTTGAGTCGCATCTCGTGAATAGCCCAAACCTGATTGGACGATGCTCCCGTAAGTTCGCGCGCCTCCAAGCAATGCACCCATTTGGTGTAGCCATGCGGAGACTTGAGGGTAAGCAGCGGGACAGCGCTATTCGGTCGTACGTACATTTCAAGTATGTCAGCTGACTCCAGCACCAATGTAGACGACGGGAGGCCGAGATTGGTTTCCAAGCATGGGTGCCCGATATACGGTCCTTTTAACGTTCTTTCCCAATATCGAAATTGCATCGTGGAGAATGTCTTCAAACCTAGACAGAGGAGAACCACGGTCGCCGCTGCTAGAGCGACGCCCATCGCAAAATTTTTCGCGGTGCGCGTCATCGAGCAAGTGGGCTATTCCAAAGGCTACCCATTGGGGGGAAGTTGTCGAAAAATTCGTCAATAAAGGCCCTGGGTTCTGGGGTAGGATAAAGTAAACCTCTCTTGAAGGCGTTTTGACAATGGTCCTCACACTTGTCCTTTTTTGGACATTTGCGGCCGACCTTGTTTGCTGCCCGGTCCCCAGGATCACTATTGGTGGTGTCTCCGCTTTTGAACCAAGGATCTTGAGACCAATCTCCAGCTAGCCATGAAGTGAACCTGCCGCCAGCGCATTCCTTCTTGATCCGACAACTTGCTAGGCAATGATTATACCGAGAAGACTTATCGTTAGGGAATTTAATATTCAACACTTCGGCTGCAATTCGCTTGGCACATTCGTAAGCTCCTTCGCCAGGTTCAGGCCAATGCGAAATTATAATCTCTCGGAGTCCAAAATCATCGACGAAAAGCGGCGCAGCATTTCGCAATGCTCTGTAGAGATTCTGTTCCCCCCTTTCTTCGGCAGGGTCCCTATTCAGCCATCTCTGCAGGTTGGGGATATAGTAGCGGTAGAGATAATAGAGAAAGCCCGACCTCGCGTCCGACTCTTTTGAGCTGAACCGATACACGTTGTCCCCGGCCAGTGAGCCTGCCATTGAGACCATTTCACCGCTCGGACTATAAATGTATCGAGCCACCATCTTTTGGCCTGCGTCGGCGAGAGCGGTGATATTGCCGCCAATGTCAGCATGATAGTACGTGTGTTCAGTTGTGAGCATTGAGTGTCGAGAAAATGCGAGGAGTCCCCCGACACCGCCGGCGCCTTGGAAAGTTCCACTCACATCATATCCTCTCGTAAGTGTGAGCGTTGGAACGTTGAAAGTGCTGCGTTGTTGGATGTCTAGATTGCCGTCATAAATGTAACGGACTTCATTTGTGAGAACCCACGTTCCAGTCTGCCACGTAAACTCCCGACGAACACGACGACGCATCTTTCCGTCATAAATAAACTGACTTCGCCAACTGTTTGTCGCCGTGAGCCAAATCAACTGATTCTCGTCGTCCCACTCGTAGGACTTCTGGCCGTCAAATGTCAGGTTGCCATTGGAGTCGTAAACGAAAGTGGGAGCCGATGGGAGATATGCGACCGATGTGTTGGTGTCGTTGCGCACACCGTCGGAAGCAACAGCCGTAAACATATTTGTGCCGTTTGCCAGACTAAGGTTCGTTCGGACGAAAGTTTCATCCTCGTATCGAATGGCGTTTGCCGCCGCTCCGCCATTGATAGCGAGCGTAACGCTTGTTGCGTTGCTGGTAACTGTGCCGGCGGCGGTCATGTTGCCGCTACGAGAGCCGCCGGAAAGCTGATTCAATGAATTGACCGAAAAGGAATTCGTCAGCGTATGTTGAACTCGATTCGTCAGATTCCCCGCTGCGTCATAGGCATACGTGAACTGCTCGTGCCAGCGGTTCGTGCTGCCGCCCGTTTCTTTGCCAAAGGCGGTTTTAAGCTGGCCCAGCGCATCATATGCATAATCGACGTAGTCGCCACCTGTGCGGACAAGTTGCGTTCGCTGGTCCAAGTTGTTGTACGTGTACTCGCTTTTGTCGAGAACAGAACCTGAACTGTTCCGTAACCATGTGCCAAGCATTCGGCCTTCGATATCGTAATTGTTCGTGATCGCGGCGGTATTTGGGAGAGTCAACTTGCGAACCAGATTTGCAGGCGACGAGCCCGAAAGCCCGGTGTGGTAGTCGTAGGTGAAAGTGCCTGCGGGCGAAGAGACGGTTTTCAATCGATTTGCAGCATCATAAGTGTAACTTTGCGACCAGGCTGCCGCGTTCGGCGCCTCTACGCTCAATCCGCTTCTCCGCCGATTGTCGTACGTGTAACTCACAGTATCATTGGCCCAGGGGCCATCTTCAGTCGCTAACGCTCCGAAGGCAGTATAACTGTAGCGCGTTGTGCCAACGGCGTCCACCATGGTTGAAACGCGATTAAGGTCATCATATGTCAGCCGAATGTCTGTGCTTGTATCGTAATTGATGTTAGTCAGATTACCCGCCCGGTCGTAGGAATAAAATGTGTTGGTTTTGGCGGGGGTCCAGCGGCTAGTTAGGCGGCCGTTGGCGTCGTACCCATAGAGGAACATATTGCTCCCAAGATGATCGATCTTGTCGGTGACCCGACCGTACTGGTCATATTTCCAGGTCGTGGTCTGGTTCTTACCATCAGTGAGCGTGAGCAGGTCGCCGGCAGAGTTAAAGGTGAACTTGTTCGTTAAAAGAGGTGTGCCGCCGACGTCAACATGGACTTCATTGGTTTTGCGGCCAAGGAGATCGTAGGCGTATTCGACACGTTCGGCTAAAGGTGTGACACTGTTGGTATCGAAACCCGGACTCCATTGAAGGGACTCGCGTTGGAATGCCACCGGGCCGGTGATGTTGGTGGCGTACTCATAGGTATCTTGCACGATAATGAAATCACCGGGGCCCCCGGGCGTTACACTGTTTGTGCTTCTTAGGAGCCGACCACGGTCATCATAGCAATAGCTGTTCGTGATCCCGTTTTGATCGATGGAAACGCTGACACGATCATCATCGTCGTATATTTGCAAGAACACACGGCCAAACGCGTTGGAGGCGGTGTAAGGTAGGCCGCTGATCGTGTAATAATTTGTGACGCTGACACCCGAACCGTCGGTTTGCGTCGTCAGCCGGCCTGCGAGATCGTAAGCAAAGTCGGTGTACCCGCTATTCCCCGGATAAGTGATGCGCGTCATCCGGCCAGCGTTATCGAAGGTGTATTCGGTTCGGTTGCCTAAAGGATCGGTGACAGATTCCAAGGTACCGCAGTCGCAATAGCCGTAAATTGTCACTTTCTGGTTGGCATTGGTGTGGCGAATGACCTGGCCAAAGCTGTTGTAGGCGTAGCCATTCGTGAAGCCCATGCGGTCCACAACGCGCACCAGATCGAGGTTGGTGTAAACGTTGGTGATGTATGTGCCATCGGGATAGGCGGTTTTGATCAGTCGGTTGAGACCATCGTAGGTGTTGGTCACGGTCAGGCCGCGCTCATCGGTGTGGGTGTAAACAAGACCGTTTGTCCAGGTGTAGGAGTTCGTCCGCAAATTCGTGGTGTCGGTGTGATCGATTTGCGTCGCGACGTTGCCGTTTCCGTCATAGGTGTAGCTAGTGATCAGGCCGTTCGGGTAGCCGATATCGGTGAGCCGATGGAGGTTGTCGTACGTGTAAGAAGTAACTTCCTGCATGGCGTTGGTCTGGTTCAGGACCTGGTGAAAGTCATTGAAACCGCGGGTGAAGCTTTCCGGTCCCGCTCCTGATGTGGCAACGAGGTCGACACCGTTTTCCGCGTAGGTGTTTGTAATCGTGCGCCATTGCACGGCCGCCGATTCGCCGTAGTTGAATTTCTTAAGGATAATGCGGTTGTTGGTGGCGCGATCGTATTTGAGGATACGCCAATCTGCGCTGGAAAGTTTCCACGCTTTGAGCGTGTGGCCCTTGGGATTTCCTTCCAAGCCTCGGTCATTGTCCCACTTATTCGCGTAATCGTACCAGATGGTCAGCCCTTCGGTTGATCCATCGCTGTTTGGACTCGGCTGGCGCTCCAGTGAAAGGGTAGTTCCAGCGGGCCGAGCGAATGCGTCACCATAGATCGCCACGGCCAGCCAGTGTCGCGTGCGACCTTTATTGAACTCGCTTGCGGTCAAATCGCTGAGCTGGAAAGTGCCGTCATCGAGCTTCCCGCGAATCGTAGAAGAAAGATTCGCGTATTGGCGCGCACCCCAGAAGTAACTGTTCCGGTAATGGAGATTCTCGTATTCAAGGCTCTCCGTAATTCCGCCATCGAGAAGCTGACTTTTGAGACTGTTAAAATCGGTGGTTGCATTTGGGAAGAGATTTGTTGGACCGTCGCCATAGAGGAAAAAGTTAGTGCGCACGGCGTTCTCGCTGACCCTCAGGCCATTCCAACCCGTGCCGGAATAGTAAGTGAAAAAGTTTGTGCCGTAAGGGGTGATCAGCTTTGAAATCACGCCATTGGTGTATTCCATCTTCGATTCAATGGGTGTTGGGGTCAGCATGTCCTTGATCGAGATGAGCTGACCGTTGGTGTAGGTCAGCATGGTCGTTTGGCCCGAAGGCCCAGTCACTTTCGAAATCAAATGGGAGTAGTAGCCGGAGTTTGTGTACTGGAATGTGGTCTCCCGATTGTCGCTATCGATAACCTTGGTGAGCCGGACTGTGCCATTAGTTACGGTATATTGAAATCGATTTGTTAAACCCTGGGGATACTCGACCCGGCTAAGGAACCAGAGAGTTGTGTTCGTGGCATTGCTCAGAGTGGGGGCGTACACTTTGCGAACGCCGCCGTTGAAAGTGAAAAAATGGTTGGTGCCATCGAAGTCATAGTAAGCACCGCTATGGCGATCCATGTGGCCCGGCACGTGTTCGACGGCGCTGCCGTCGCCGAGAAACAGATAATAGTTTGTCCCATTCGGTGATTGCTGAACGTACGATCGCCAGGGAGTGTGCCAATTGGTACCCACACTAAAGATCGTGGTTTGCCGCGTGTCGATCACTGCGTTAGTCGCCGGCTCATTTTTAAACGACAGCTTGAAGGCAATTTCCTGACCGCGGCTGGTTTCGTACCAGAGTGGCTTGTCATGGAGGAACAGCTTCACCAGCGGTTCCGAAACCCACCAGTGAGCCATGGCGCCTTCCTCGGGACAGCATTTCTTTTCTTCGCCGTCGGATTCGCCGCCATTCTTGTCGTTCTCGCAGCATTCTTCGTCCTGGCCGCCGCCTCCATTTCCAGTTCCACAAGTTGGGCAAAGCTTGTTTAATAAACCCTTCGGTAAACCGATCCCCGCGCCGCCTCCGTTGTTGCCACTGCCGCTGCTGCCACTGCCGCTTCCGCTTCCGCCCCCGGGACAGCTTGAAGGCGGGTCAAGCGGGCGACATTTCTTGATGAAGCTGTATGTGCGGGTCACTGAGTTATAGACACAGATTTCCGTGCACTCCTGTCCGACGGGATCCGCGGCCCCCGTCTGGTTGGCAAAAGTCAGGAGGAAAGCAGTTGCGGCGAGAATTTTGACAGTGTGATTGGCAATTTTGGTTTTCATGTTCTCTTCCTCCTTTCTATGGCAGAATCGCTCCATTCCTTGGCCGCGTGATGAGCACCTTCAGGCCTGGGTCCGATGGATTTTCGATACGTGTTTCGCCCGAATCGAGAGTTCCATTTCCATTGGCGTCTTCCAGATAATCCGGAGTGCCGTCCAAATCACTGTCTATCGGAACTCCGTTTGTGGTTGCGACGTAATGGTATCCAATTTCAACGACGCTGTTCGACTCCTTCACGTTGTTGGTCAGCGCCGTGTAGTGATAAAGGCCAAGCAGGTTGGCATTGGTGCTGCCTTTCCCTATGAAAATGCTGTTCGTCGCCTGGTAAAATGCGCCAAGAGCGCCGTTCTGCCACGTGAAGGTGTTCGTGAAGACATCGTGTCCACCGCCGGAGGTGAGCACTTGGTTGGTGGAGTTGGTGATGTAGCCGTTGTAATCGTGGTCGAAGCTCCCACCGGGTGGTATCGCGACGCGGTCGAACACATTGTCTTTGATCGTCCACGTTCCGCCAGCCTCGCGGGCGAGAATGAGAGTACCGCCGTAGAACAGACAATTGCGAATGGTTGGGCTGATATCGACCGAGTCCCCGATGAAAGTGTAAACGCGGTGAAGCAGGCAGTTGGTCAGATTGAGTTCGGGGTACAGGGTTTGCAGCTTGCCCCCATAGAATTCGCAATCCCGGAACCGGCCCTGGGCCGCGTTAGCGCCTCCAGTAGCAGAAAAATGCTCAGCATCGGCAGCGGGGATGGAGAATTGGGTGAACCGGAAATATGTTTCGGGGGCGGTCACCTGGTCCCAGGGGGAGTCAATGCTTTCCTGCGGTGAAGTGTTCCAGGTCGAGTTCCACTGCTCCTGCACGGTGTTGTACCGGACAATGCGGTTGAGGTTTGTGGGCGAACCCTCCGAGAATAGTTTTGCGGCGTTGGCCAGGCCGATGCCGTAATAGCTCGAACCTCCATTCGTGGGAGAATAAACGGCTACGGCGGTGCCGGGACCCATCGTCACAGTGGAGTTTTCCAGGTAAGCGCCTCCAAAGGCGTAGTCAATCGGATAATAGTGCGCCCCGAGGTCTGGAACATCCGAGTCGCGGCCGGCCTGGGGATTGAGAGTGAGATTGTTCGTCACGACCGCCAGATGACCGGCAACGATCGGCGGATAGGTCGTGAGCTGCTTGAGGGAACTCAGGAGTGCAGGATCAATGTTGGTCGTGCCTGCGTCCCTGAAGGGGCTGTTGGTGGCCAGATAATGCGCTCCCGCGCCGACGGTCTGGAATACTGCCGCTGGATTGCTGTTGGTCCCATTGTACGCGCCGGTGAATGACGGCAGCGGATTGGTGATCGAAATCAGGAGCGAGTTGGTCAGGAACGGCATCG
>Ga0193697_1000555_pt1 | contig 13117 bp, 10 predicted proteins | sample L3m2metaG_FD_145073 | JGI IMG/M metagenome (GOLD analysis project Ga0193697, IMG submission 145073) | Soil microbial communities from a riparian zone of the East river system, Colorado, United States - L3m2 | ecosystem: Environmental > Terrestrial > Soil > Riparian zone | place: USA: East River... | reverse complement strand
CGGATTAGGACGGCAGCGCCGGCCAGTTGGTCTGTCCTGAGAGCGTAGCTGCCCCGACGCGAGTTGACGCGCTATCATCGTGTCGTGGACAGCAGCGACCTCAGACGGATTCGTCTGATCACGCTGTATTGCCTGGCTCTGCTGTGCGCCGGCTTGATCGCGGCGATCGCGTACTGGTCCGTGCCGCCGTCGTGCCAGAGCGATGCGCGTGCCATGGCCGGCGAAGTCAAACGCGGCGCGGACGGGAAACTGCTGTATTTCGACGGCACGTGCTGGACCACCAAGCCGATGCCGCCACGCGATACGCCATCTTGAGCATTCAGCTCTCGGCTGTCGGCTCTCCGTTCTGAGTTATACTTCGATCGTTCTCTTTAACGCGGCCCAGCGAGGCTGCAAAGAGGTGCGCATGCCGATTGTCCTCGACGCTGACCGTATCGGTCGCAGCCTTACCCGCATCGCCCACGAAATCCTCGAACGCAACGCCGCGCATCGCGGCATCGACGAGCTGGCGCTGGTCGGGATCCGCACACGCGGCGTGCCGCTGGCGAGGCGGCTCGCGAAGGCGATTCACGAGATCAACCATCAGGACGTGCCGACCGGCGCTCTCGACATCACGCTGTACCGTGATGACCTGATGCGCACCGCCGTTGGCGCGCAGCCGGTCATCCGGAAGACCGAGATTCCGTTTTCGATCGACGACCGGCGGATTCTGCTCGTCGACGATGTGCTCTACACGGGACGGACGATTCGCGCGGCGCTCGACGCGCTGATCGAGTTCGGCCGCCCGCGCGTCATTCAGCTGGTCGTGCTCGTCGACCGCGGACACCGCGAGCTGCCGATCAAGGCCGACTACGTCGGGAAGAACCTGCCGACCTCGCGGACGCAGAGCGTGCAAGTCCATCTGATGGAAGTCGATGGCCGCGACGAAGTGGAGATCATCGGATGAAGAAAGATCTCCTGGGCATCGGCGACCTCACCGCCGACGAGATCTATCTCATTCTCGACACCACCGAGGCGATGCGCGAAATCGGCCAGCGGCCGATCAAGAAGGTGCCGACGCTGCGCGGCAAGACCATCGTCAACCTGTTCTACGAGCCGAGCACGCGCACGCGCACCTCGTTCGAGATCGCGGAGAAGCGCCTGAGCGCCGATACGCTCAACATCGCCGCCTCGACGTCGAGCGCGCAGAAGGGCGAGACGCTCGCCGACACCGCGCTGAACATCGAGGCGATGGCCCCGGACATGATCGTCCTCCGCCACGCCTCGTCTGGCGCCGGCCACCTGCTGTCGCGGCTGTGCAAGTCGCGCATCATCAACGCCGGCGACGGGATGCACGAGCATCCCACGCAGGCGCTGCTCGACGCCTTTACGATCCGCGAGCACAAGAAGCGTCTCGAGGGCCTGAAGGTGACGATCGTCGGCGACCTGCTGCACAGCCGCGTGCTGCGGTCGAACGTGCTGCTCCTCACCATGCTCGGCGCCGAGGTCTGGGTCTGCGGGCCGGCGACACTCATCCCGCCCGGCATCGAGCGGCTCGGCGTGCACGCGTCGACCGCCATCGACGAAGCGGTCGCCGACGCCGACGTCATCATGATGCTGCGCATCCAGCAGGAGCGGATGCACGGCGCTTTCTTTCCGTCGACGCGCGAGTACTTCAACACGTTCGGGATGACGCGGGCGCGTCTCGCGCACGCCAAGCCCGACGTCATCATCATGCACCCGGGCCCGATGAACCGCGGCGTCGAGATCGCGTCGGATGTCGCCGACGGGCCGTATTCCGTCATCCTCGAGCAGGTCGCCAACGGCGTCGCGGTCCGCATGGCCGTGTTGTATCTGCTCGCGGGAGGGGCGGAGGGGGACTGAGGAAACGGGAACGGAGGAGACGGAGATAACGGGAACGGAGAAGACGGCGCGAACGGTTTAACCACAGAGACACGGAGGCACGGAGATGAAGCGGAGTACGGCGGTTCGACAGGTCGGCCTGCCTCGCAGGCCGACTGGCGCGACCGGATCGATCGTGAAAAACGAACACCCCGGGATCGATGCGGTGCTCGTTTTTCGCGATCGATCCGATCGCGCAGCGTCGCTTCGCGACGCCCGTCGAACCGCCGCCGTCCGTTCAACCTCTGTTGCTCCGTTGCTCTGTGGTGATCCCGTTCTCTCTGTCTCCTCTGTTCCCGTTGTCTCGGCCATCTCCGCTAGCCGGCGGGAGCACAGATGCAGAAGCAGCTACTGAAAGGCGGACGCCTTGTCGATCCGGCGAACGGGCGCGACGGCGCGTTCGATCTGCTGATCGACGGCGACCGGATCGCGCGCGTGGGCCGCGATCTTCCGGTCGATCGCGATATGACGGTCGTCGAGGTTCCGAGCAGCTTCGTCGTGTGTCCCGGTCTCATCGACATGCACGTCCATCTCCGCGAGCCCGGACAGGAGCACAAGGAAACGGTCGCCACCGGCGTGGCGGCGGCGGTGGCCGGCGGCTTCACCGCCGTCGCCTGCATGCCGAACACGAGCCCCGTCAACGACAATGCCGGCGTCACCGAGTACATCCTGAAGAAGGCGGCCGAGGCCAACCTCGCGCGGGTCTATCCGATCGGCGCCGTGTCGCGTGGACAGAAAGGTGAACAGCTCGCGGATATCGCGGAGCTCAAGCAGGCAGGGTGCGTCGCGCTGACCGACGACGGGCATCCGGTCGCGACGGCGATGCTGATGCGCCGCGCGCTCGAATACGCGGGCATGTTCAACCTGCCGATCATCGAGCACTGCGAGGAGCAGACGCTGAAGACCGACGGCGTCGCGCACGAAGGCTTCCAGGCGTCGGCCCTCGGCCTGCGCGGCATTCCGGGCGAGGCGGAATCGATCATGGCGCTGCGCGACATCGCCCTCGCCGAGCTGACGCGCGGCGTCGTCCACATCGCGCACATGAGCGCCCGGCAGACGCTCGACGCGGTGCGGTGGGGAAAATCCCGCGGCGCGCGCGTCACCTGCGAAGTGACGCCGCATCATTTCGTCCTCACCGACGAGATGCTCGCCGCGCCGGTGGCCTACGACACCAACGTCAAGATGAACCCGCCGCTGCGCGAGGCCGCCGACCGCGACGCGATGATTGCCGGCATCGCCGACGGCAGCGTCGACGTCATCGCGACCGATCACGCGCCGCATCACTACGACGAGAAGCGTGTCGAGTTCGACCGGGCGCCGTTCGGCATCACCGGCCTCGAAACGGCGGTGTCGCTGTGCTTCGATCGGCTGGTGCACGCCGGCGTGATCTCGATCGCGCGCCTCGTGGAGCTGCTGTCGATCAACCCGGCGCGGATCATGCACGTGGCGGGCGGTTCACTTTCGGAGGGCGCGCCCGCCGACATCACGGTGCTGGCGCCGGACCTGCGGGTCACCGTATCGGTGGAGCGGATGCGCTCGAAATCGAAGAACACACCGTTCGACGGCTGGCACCTGCGCGGCGGCGTCGCCGCGACCATCGTCGGCGGCCGGATGGTGTATCAGAACGATGACGCGAGGATGTAACAGGTAGTCGAGTGGACAAACGCGCGGAGCTTCGGGACAAGGCGCTGAAAGACCTGCAGCAATCAGGTGTCCTCATGCTGGACGGGCACTTCGATTACGGCAACGGCTATCACGGCCGTGTCTACCTCAATCCGCACCAGCTGTTCCGCCACCCGTCGACGATTTGGCGATTTGCGCAGGACCTGATCGATCTGCTGCCGACCGAGATCGTGCAGGCGACGGAAGTGGTGGCCGGGCCGGTCACGGGCGGCGCGCTGCTCGCGCACACGATCGCGGGCCTGCTCGACAGCCGCCGCAGCCTGACGCATCCGCCCAGCAGCTTTGCGCCGTTCAGGAGGCCGGCGCGACCGTCGTCGCCACGGTCGAGATCTACGATCGCTGTGAACCCAATGTCGAGGTCGGCGTCCCGAATATCGCTCTCGCGGAATACCGCGCGCCGAAGAACTTCGTAGCCTCAGAATGCCCTCTCTGTCGCAGCGGCATTCCTATCGTTCAGTTCTGACGACGCGCGGAAGTCTCAAGTCTCAAGTTTCAACTCTCAGGCTGTCATTGATCGGGGCGGTCGCGCGGATCTGGTTCGGTTTGCAGCCGTCTCACGCTGACGGTGAGCATCGCGACGAATTCGTCCGACTCGCAGAGCAGCCAATCGCGAAGTTCCTTGTTCCCAAGGGACTTGGCAGTTGCAACTCTCAGCCAGTACTTCGACTCTTTGCTTCCTTCAAAGAGATTGCATTTTTTGCCGCGAGATCTCGTCGACTGTAGGCACCTTGCGATTCTGCAAGGTTGGCGCCGATTGAACTGCCCGCATCGAACAACTGATTGGCGAGGCGGCGCGCCGGCCCGGGAGTACGCGCCACCTCCTCGCAGAAGTCGAAGAGTTTGCACGTGAATCGAAACGCTCGTTCTCGAAAATCCTTGTCGTCGCTGTACGGCATGCCGCGACACAGACAACAACGACGCCAAAATTAACTCTCAAGTCTCAAGTTTCAAGTCTCAGTATGAGAAGGACTTCCGTCTGTGGCCCCTGAGTCCTGAGAGTTGACCCCTTGAGCGTTGACACCTTGAGTTGACATTGAGAGTGACCCCCGATGTGTTGAGCCCCTGGCGAGTTGAGCTCTTGAGCCTTGAGAGTTGAGAGTTGAGAGTTGAAACTTGTTAGTTGCGCGGCGCGAGCCGCAGATGTCCGAGCGCGCCGCGCTCGATATCGGCTCTTTCCATTCGTATCTTTCGATGTTTCACGGCGCGCCAGTCCGGCAGGAAATCGTCGTAGTGTCTGGAGAGCGGATGGCCTGACTGACCGACGTCGGTCAGAAAGCGGCTGTCGTTGCCGGGTGAGAGGTCGATGATTTCCCGATAGCCCGGGACGGTGTGCTGCTCGAACGGACGATCGACGTCGACGGGACCGACGTTCACCGTGCTCCAGTCGCCGCCGTTGGGGACCGAGCGGCTCAGGAACGGCCGCAGCGTCGACAGCGAATCGAGCCCGCCGTGTGGAAAGACCGCCGGGTGCACGGCGTCCCAGCGCCACCGTCCGATGTCGCTGCCGAGTCGCCGTGTCAGCTCCGCGATTGCGCGACCGAGCGCCGTCGTCACGGCGTCGTCGCACGTCTCCACGGCTGGAGATTTGACATCGTCGCACCAGGCTGCCGCCTGTGGATCGGTCAGTGTGCGGACGAGAAACCGCGTCGCGAACGAAAAACGGCTTCGGTAGTCCTTGGTCACGAGCGGACCGAGATCGTCGCCGACGATGGCCGGCACGAGCTCGTAGAACCATTGCTCGAAAATCGCCTGGCCCGCGCTGTCGGCGGAGGCATTGGCGTTCCAGGCCGCGAGGAGCTCCACGGCGTCGCGCTGAGGCTTGTCGTGCGGGCGCGCGTGCGCAAGGAACAGCGGCACCAGCGCCTTCGCGTGCAGCGACACGGTGTCGGCCTGGATGCGGGCAAAGTCGTTGGGCGTCAGCTTTGTTGCGCCTTGCAGCAGGTCCGTGATGCGCTGCGCGCGATAGGGTTCGGGCCACTCCAAGCCAAGGTGATACCGGTAGTCTGCCGGCGCCGGACGATGGTTGGCGGTGATGATCTCGTGCGATGGCGGATCGAATAGATGCGGCAGCTCCTCGAACGGCACCCAGCCGGTCCACTCCGCGGCGCCGGTCCACCCTTCGGCGGGACGCGAACCGTCGCCGCTCGCGCGCACCGGAATATGCCCCGGCGCGTAGTAGCCGATGTGGCCGTCGACGTCGGCATACACGAAATTCTGCGACGGGACGACGAACGCGCGCAAAGCGTCCGTGAACTCGGTCCAGTTGCGCGCCTCGTTCAACTTCAAGAACGAGACGAGCGTCGAGTCGTCGTCATCGAGCGCCGTCCAGCGAAACGCCAGCGGTTCGACCGGAGCGGGCTTTGGCATGCCCGGGCGCGCGGCGGCGCTCTGGTTGTTGGCGTTGATCGCATCCGACACCAGCGGCCCATGGCGTGTGACGCGGACCGACAGCTGCACTGGAGCGGCGCCCCTGATGGTGATCGTCTCCGGCACCGTCGCGATTGGCACCATGGCGCCCTGAAATTCAGCGGACGTCCCGGCTGGGTCGAGACGTTCGAGGTACAGATCCTCGACGTCCGCGGCCACATTGGTCGCACCCCAGGCGATGAAGCGATTGCGCCCAAGCGCAACCGCCGGCGCACCGGGCAGCGTGGCGCCGATGACGTCGAAATCGGGCGCCGACATGTGCGCGAGGTACCACGTCGAGGGCACACGCGTGCCGAGGTGCGGATCGTTGGCAAGCAGCGGCTTTCCCGAGGCGGTTCGCGTGCCGTCGACCACCCAGTTGTTCGAGCCGAGCGCCTCGGTGCTGCCGCCGCGGCGCAGGAAATCACGCGCCTGGGGAAGGCCGCCCGACAACGCCAATGCCCACGCGCCGGACATCGAGTGGGCCTGATCGCTCGCAAGCGTCCAGTCGGTTGGGTGGGTCGAGTTGGTGGCCAGTCCACCAGACGTATGCGACCCGTCCGCCTCACTCTCCGCCGCTGGCGACATGACCGAAAGCCCCGCCGTCGCATACGGGGGCATCAGCTGCGCCATCCGTTCCTGGCCGACGGTGCGAACGAGGTCGTAGCGCAGCAGCTCGAGCGCGTAATTGGAGCTCAGATCCCAGGCCATCATCTTGACCCACACGATGACGTCTGGTCCGGACCACGCTTCCGGCTCGAACCGCAACAGCGAGAACTCGAGCGGCAGCGCGGTGCCGTGGTGCGTCGCGAGGAACGCGTTCACGCCCGACACGTAGGCATTCACCTGCTGCTTCGCCCATTCGGGCATTCTGTCCCACGTCGCTTTTGCCGCCCGCCCGAAACCCACCGTCCGGAGAAACCGGTCCTGCGGCAATGCGGCCGCTCCGAAGATTTCGCACAATCGGCCGTGGCCGATGCGGCGCTGGAACTCCATCTGCCACAGGCGATCCTGCGCGTGCGCGTAGCCGAGTCCGAACAGCGCGTCGGCTTTCGTGGTGGCAAAGATGTGTGGGATCGCGTCGGCGTCGCGGATGATATCGATCGGCGCCGAGATGCCGGGCACCCTGGTCGTCCCGTGGATTGTCGGCAGCGACCGGCGCAGCGACATGTAGGTGCCGATGACCGCGATGGTCAACAGCCCGGCGACCACGGCAAGCGCCCTCAACACGATTCGACGCATGCGTGCATCATAATCAACTCTCAAGGTTCAAGTCTCAACTCTCAACGCAGGCTCGAAGCGCTGTGAAAGTCGAGTCTTTGAGCCTTGAAACTTGAACTTGAGACTTGAGACTTGAGACTTGAACTGAGATCCGTTCTGGAGCGGCTGTACGCCGACTTCAACTATCCCGATTCGGCGACCGATCCCATCCAGATCGTCCGGCGCTACACGCGGTCCGACGACCGTGAAGTGGTCGGATTCGTGGCGGCCGCGCTCGCCTTCGGGCGGGTGACGAGCGTCCTGCAGTCGATCGAGCGTGTGCTGGCCGTGATGGGCAGCCGGCCGGCGGCGTACGTCCAGCGGTTCGATCCTCGCCGCGATGCCGCCGCCTTCGATGGCATCGTCCACCGCTGGACGCGCGAGCGGGACATCGTCGCGCTCGTCTGGGTCATGCATCAGATGATCGCGAGCGCCGGGTCAATCGAGGCGTTCTTCGTTCGGGGCGATGATGCCGCGTCCCCGGACGTTCAAGGTGCGCTCGACAGCTTCTCGACGCGTGCGCTGTCGCTCGATCTCCGGGCGGCCTACGGGCGGGTGCCGCGCCGTCCCGGCGTGTGCTATTTCTTTCCGCGTCCGTCGGCCGGGTCGGCGTGCAAGCGCCTGAACCTGTTCCTGCGCTGGATGGTGCGTAAGGACGCGCTCGATCTCGGCGTGTGGTCGCGTGTCCCCGCGGGCCGCCTCGTCGTGCCGCTCGACACGCACGTCATCAGGGTCGGCCGCTGTCTGAAGCTGACGACCTACACGAGCCCGGGCTGGCGAATGGCGCGCGACATCACCGCGTCGCTGCGCGTGCTCGATCCGGACGACCCGGTCAAATACGACTTCGCGCTCTGCCACCTCGGGATGATGAACGCGTGCGGCTTCAACCGCGCCCAGGCAGACTCTCAGTGCCCGCTCCGCGGGCTTTGTCACCCGCGTCTGAGCGCGCGGAAGTCACAAGTCTCAAGGGTCAAGTCGCAACGGTCGTGAGATCGCCCACATCGCAGAATTTGCCTACGCCTGGAGCGCCTGTGATCGCACCCCGGGGTCAGACCCGGGTCTGACCCCGCCCTGGCCCGGGTCCGACCCCGGGACGCTTCTGATCAGCGGCGGAGACGTCTGTACACGGCGGCCGTCTGCTCGACCATGCGGTCGACGGTGAAACGCTCGCGGACGCGCGCCAAGCCGGCTTCGCCCATCCGGCGGCGCCATCCTTCGTCGTTCAGCGCCCGCACGATGGCGGCGGCGAGCGACGCGGCGTCCCGCGGCGGCACGAGCGCGCCGTTCACGCCGTCCTCGACGATTTCAGGAATGCCGCCGGCGCGCGTCGCGACGATCGGCCGTCCGCACGCCATCGCGTCGAGGAGCGATGTCCCGAGCCCTTCGGTCACCGAGCTCATCACGAACAGGTCGAACCCCTTGATGCAGCCGAGGACGTCGGTGCGGAAGCCGGGCAGCAGCACGTGCTTCTCGAGATGGTGCTCGTGCACCTGCTTCTGCAGGTGTTCCCGCAGCTCGCCTTCGCCGAGGAGGATGAAGCGGGCATCGGGAACGGTCTGCACGACGAGATGCGCGGCGTCGACCAGGTAGCGCTGGCCCTTGTGCGGCACGAGCGCGGCTACATTCCCGACGACCGGCGCCTGATGCGGCAGCCAGAACGCCTCGTGCACGTTGACCGGCGGCGCCGCGACGACGTGGTCGACGTCGATGCCTTCGTGGACCGTCACGGAGCGTTCGGCCGGCACGCCGTCCGCCACCAGCATCTGACGGATGGCTTCGGATGCCGCGATGAACGCGTCGACCTGGCGGTATTTCCAGCGCGAAAACGAGTTGCCCTTGAGATGAAAATCGACGCGGCGCGACGCCACGAGCCGGGGTGCGCGTCCCTGTGCCGTCGAAGATCCCAGCGACAGCGCCAGCGACGCCATGGCGACGCCGTGCGGATCGTGCGCGTGGATCACGTCCGGCGCCAGCCGCTTGATGACGCGGGAGAAGCGCCACGCGGCCGTCAGGTCCATTTCCGTTCGCGGCGCCATCGGGATCAGTTCCAGTCCTTCGGCCGCGCGGCGCCGGAGCTCGCCGTCCGGATGCGCCACGAGCGCCGCCCGCTCGCCGATCGACCGCAGGCCGTTCACGGTCAGCAGCACCTGATTCTGGCCGCCTCGCCAGGTTCTGGCAGTGTCGACGTGCAGCGAAAACATCAACTCTCAGACTCAGTGTCGCTGAGCGTTGAGACTTGAGACTTGAGACTTGTGAGCTCCCAGAGTTTGGCGAATTTCAGGAAGACGTAATACGCGTTCAGCGACGAGATGATGAAGCCGGGGAGGCCGTCGCGGATGCCGCCGTGCGCGAGGTAATTGCGCAGGAAGGCGAGCGGGGGATGGCCGGCCAGCTGGAGGAGGCCCGCACGCCGGCCGTCCTCGTGCATCTGCCGCGCCGCCAGCGTCGTGTAGTGATTGATGGTCTCGAGATGGTCGGCAATGTCGCGGTAGGCGTAGTGCTGCAGCTCGCCGCGCAGACGGCCGGTGGCGCCGCGCACCGTCACCGCCTCGTGCACGTAGCGGCCCGTCCATTCGGCCGATCGCCGATCGTACAGGCGCATCTGGTAGTCGGGATACCAGTCGGTGCTGCGAATCCAGCGCCCGAGGTGCCACGTCACACGGGGAATCTGAAACGCGGCCTCGCGCGGCGCCGCCTTGAGGCACGCCTGGATTTCCACCGCGAGCTCGGGCGTGACCCGCTCGTCCGCGTCCAGCGACAGAATCCAGTCGTGCGCGGCGAGCGACGCGGCGTAGTTCTTCTGAGCGATGTATCCGGGCCACTCGCGAACGACGACCCGATCGGTGTGCTGCCGTGCGATCGCCACGGTCTCGTCGGTGCTGCACGAGTCGACGACGAGGAGTTCGTCGGCCCATGCGACAGACGCCAGCGCATCGCCGACGTCCGCCGCCTCGTTTTTGGTAATGACCGTGACCGAGAGCTTCGGCACTCGGGGGAAAGTTAAAACATTAAAGTTAAAAGAGCAAAGTCAAAGCGCCAAAGTCAGAAACAACGTCGATCCAGCCCAAAAAGAAAGAGGCGAAAGCCGTTTCCGACTTTCGCCCGTTCCGACTTTGACTTTTGCCTTTTGACTTTTAGGTTTTGACTTTCTCTACTGAGTCCTGAAGATCCCGTTCGTCGCGACGGCGCCGGATCCGGCGGTGGTTATGCCGCCGCCACCGCCGCCAAGCGGCACCTGCTGAACGGCCTCGAAATCGACCAGCGACTTGTTGTAGTCCGAGATCGCCTGGATTTCGATGGTGCGGGCTTGGGCCAGGTCGCGCTGCGCCTGGAAGACGAAGAAGCTCGACGACATGCCGGCCGCGAGTTTCTTTTCCTCGGCCTCCAGCTTCTTTTCCTGCAGTTCGCGCGACGCTCCGGCCGATCGCACGCGCTGCTGGTTGGTCTGGACGTTGCGCGCGGCGCCGCGGACCTGTGTCGCCACCTGCATTTCGAGGTTCTTCAACTGCGCTTGCGCTTGCTCGAACTGGAGCCGCACCCGTGCCAGGTTGGCCTGCGAGACGTTCGAGCCAATGGGGTAGTTGATCGAGACGCCGACGGTCCAATTTGGATAGGCGTTCTGGAAGATGTCGCCGAGCACCGTCCCAAACCCACGCTGAGAGAGGACGCTCCGCGTCGCGGTTCCGGCGATGACGGCCTGCAGATCGGTGACCGGGCTAAGTAGCGTGCCGCCTGACACATTCGTCAGGTAGCTGACATTGGCGTCGACCTCAGGCTTTGCCTGGTTGCGGTAGTACTTGATGTTGGTCTCGCTCTGCTCGAGGCTGTTCTTCGCGCTCCGCAGATCCGACCGCTTGTCGAGCGCGTTGCGGACGGCCGCATCCGTGTCGATAGCTTGCGCCGCGAACGACGCCGCGTCCGTGGGCTCGAAGACGACGTTCCAGAAATCGGGCGTGCCGGGGTCCAGGATGAGGGCGCGCAGGTTGTCCTGCGCCGCTTTGATGGCCGCTTCCGCGACAATCACCCGCTCTTCATTGCTCGCCACTTCGGCCTGCGCCTGCACGATGTCGATCGGCGCCCTGACGCCGATTTCGACCCGTTTCTGCTCGTCCTTCAGCGACTGCTGCGACAGCGCCAGCGACTGCTGCTGCGTTTTCAGGTTCGCGATCGCATAGGACAAATCCCAGTACGCATTCTTGACCGCCCGCAGCGTTCCAGTGATGACACCGCCCAGCTGAATGTCGGAAAGCTCGCGGCTCTTCCTGCTGTTGGCCACCTGCTGGCGAATCTGATCGATTTCGAAGTTGCGCATCAGCGGCTGCGAGAATTGCAGGTTGAGACCCGAACCGATCCTGGGAACAAAGATCTCGGAGAGGTTCGTCGTGGTCGTCCGCGCGTTGCTCCACGTGGCCGAGTACTGCGCACCGGTCCGCAGCGTCTGGTTGAAGATCACCTGATTGAAGAACGACTGGTTGAGCGTGCTGGCGCCGCTCCCGGTAAAGGTGTTCGTGGACTGAAGCGTTTGCGAGTTCCTGTTGAAGCTGGTCGTCAGGTTCGGTGCCCAGAACGCTCGTGCCTGAGCCACGCTCGTATCCTGAATCTGCGGATCGAACCGCTGAATGCGAATCCCGAGGTTCTGCTCCATCGCCATCGTGACCGCTTCGTCGATCGAGAGGCGGCGGACCGACTCGGCCTGCGGCTGCGCGGCGGCCTGCGCAGACGCCTGCTGTAACGAAATCGAGAATTGTGACTGTCCGTTCTGCGCAAAAACGGACACGGAGATCGCCGTGAACATGGCGGCGATCGTGGCAATCCGGGCGCGGCGAATCAGGTGGTGCAGACGCATTGCTGACGGCTCCATCGGAAATAGGGTTCTAGGGTTCTAAGGTTCTAAGGTTCTCGAGTTCCAAGGTTCTCGGGTTCTAAGGTTCTCGGGTTCTAAGGTTCTCGAGTTTACGAGACCTTTGAACAGTAGACGGTCGGCAGGGGTGTTCGGTTCGGGCAATTGTATACTTTTCCGCTATGCACATCCCTTCTCGCGTCGCCTGTGGACTCGCGGCGGCGGCGGTTGTCGCGGGAGTAGCTCAACCGACCGGCGTGAGGGCGGCCCGCGCCCCGGGCGGCTTCGAACTGACGGTCGACAGCATCATGCGCGGCCCGAAACTCGTGGGCTATCCGCCGACGGGTCTGCGCTGGTCCGGCGATTCGTCGCGCCTGTACTTCGAGTGGCGGCGGCCGGGCGACGACGAGGCGTCCACGTGGGTGGTGCCGCGTGAGGGCGGCGAGCCGAAGAAGCTGTCCGATGCCGATCGGCGCAACGCGCCCCCGGTCGTCGGAGCCTGGGACAAGGCGCATCGCCGCGTGCTCTTCGTCGATCAGGGCGACATCGTGCTGCTCGATTCGGTGAGCGGCGTTCGCCGCAACGTGACGCGGACAACTGGCAACGAATCGAACCCGCGATGGGCGCGCCGCGAAAGCGCGGTCAGCTTCGTCCGCGAGAACAACCTGTTCGTCGTGCCGATCGACAGCGGCGAGATCGTGCAGCTGACCGATGTGCAACCGAGAAAGCGCGATCCGCGCGAGACCGACAGCCAGAAATTCGTGAAGGACGAAGAGCAGAAACTGATCGAGCACACGCGCGTGCAGGCGGAAAAGAAGAAGAAGACCGAAGACAAGGACAAGGCGCGCGCGCTGCCGAAACTGGAGCTCGCGGATCGTCAGACGGCGACCGATCTCCAGCTGTCGCCCGACGGCACGCATGTATTCGTCCTGATCGTCGAGCGCACCGAGACGGCGAAACGGACCAACGTCCCGAACTACGTCACCGAGTCGAGCTACACGGAAGACATCCCCGCGCGGACCTTCGTCGGCGACCCGCTGGCCAGGC
>Ga0193697_1000554_pt1 | contig 13120 bp, 7 predicted proteins | sample L3m2metaG_FD_145073 | JGI IMG/M metagenome (GOLD analysis project Ga0193697, IMG submission 145073) | Soil microbial communities from a riparian zone of the East river system, Colorado, United States - L3m2 | ecosystem: Environmental > Terrestrial > Soil > Riparian zone | place: USA: East River... | reverse complement strand
GCTGGCACGGCGCGAGGGCATCTTCGCGGGCACGTCCACCGGACTCAACGTCGCGGGCGCCATCCAGCTGGCGTGCGAGCTGGGTGCCGGGCACACGGTGGTGACCGTCGCGGTGGACTCGGGGCTCAAGTACCTGGCGGGAGACCTCTATGCCTAGCCCGTAGGGTTGCCCCGGGCGCGCCCACGCCCCACGTTACTCCGCCGAGCGGAGGCTCAGTGGCGCCCGATCCCCTCTTCGAACGGCTGCGACGGGCTCTGTTGCCCGACTATGAGTTGGAACGCGAGCTCGCGAGCGGCGGCATGGGAGTCGTGTACGTCGCCCACGAAGTCGCGCTCAACCGCTCTGTCGCGGTCAAGATCATCCGCCCGGGCCTCGACACCGCTCACGCGATTGAAGCCTTCCATCGCGAAGCCCTCATCCTCGCCAACGTCAGTCATCCCAACATCGTCCACATCTATCACAGCGGCCAAGGCGAAGGCCTCCACTACTACGTCATGGAGCTGGTCGGTGGGCCGACGCTGGCGCAGCGCCTCGCCGACAGCGGCGCACCGGCGCTCGCGCACGCTATCCACGTCGGCACGGACCTGCTCAACGCGCTCGACGCCGTCCACCACGCCGGCGTCATCCATCGCGACGTCAAGCCGAGCAACCTCTTCGTCCTGCCGCAGCGCGCGATGCTCGCCGACTTCGGCATCGCGCGTCCGCCATCAGGCCTGCCGCGCACGGCGCACAACCGCCCCACGCACGCTGCCGAGGGCACGCCCGGCTACCAGGCACCCGAGCAGATCGATGGCAGTCCGGTCACGCCGCGCACCGACATCTACAGCGCGGGAGCCGTCATCTATGAAGCGATCACCGGCCGTCAGTATCCTCGGTTGGGCGACGTGCCGTCCTGGAAACGCGTCCCCTATCGCATCGCGCGCGTGCTCCGTCGCGCGCTACGTCCCGCCCCCGACGATCGCTGGCCGGATGCCCGCGGCTTCCGGCGCGCCCTGTGGAGCGCCTACGTGGCGCGCTACGTCCAGCGCACCGCGCTCCTCACCGTCGCCGGCGTGGCGCTTGGCGCCGCGATCGTGATCATCGCGCTCCGACCGCCACGCTGCGGCAGCCCTGTCACCGTCGCGCTGCCCACGTTCGAGTACGTCGGACCCCCCGGGGACCGCGCCATCGCCGACTCGCTCCCGCGCCTGGTGCGTGCCCACCTGAGCGGTCACCCGGACTTCTGCCTCAACGACTCGCGACGCGCTCCGTCTCACAGCGCCGGCGGCCTCCTCTTCTCCGGCACGCTCACCGTGCACGATTCGACCGTGTCGGTGGAGTTGGGCGACATGCCGGCACAAGCGTTCCGCGCGCCCCTCCACGACTGGCCCACACTCCGAGACTCGGTGAGCTATCGCGTGCTGCTCGGCGTGTGGGATGCCCAGAGCCCGCTTGCACCCACGCTGCCGGTGCGCGCTCTGCCCCGCACCGCCGCGGGGCTCGCGCGCTTCATCGAGGCCGAACAACTCTTCGCGGCGGCGCAATGGGAGAACGCGTACAAGGCGTACCTCGTCGCCGCGGCGGTCGACTCGACGTGCCGGCTGTGCGACTGGCGCCTGACCGAAGTCGAGCGCTGGCTCGGTCTCGAGCACGACCCGGCGCGGGTGCGGCGCTACCGCGCCCGCGCCGAGTCGTTCGGCCCCCTGTACGCCAGCCTCATTCGCGCGCCGCAGCTGCCCCTCCCCCAGCGCCTCGATTCGCTCCGGGGCGTGACCCAACGCTGGGGCGACATGTTCCTCGGCTGGTTCCAGCTGGGTGACGAGCTGTTTCACCGCGGGCCCCTCGCGGGACACGCCCGCGCCGAAGCGATGCCGCCCCTCGATAAGGCGGTTCGTCTCCGCCACGACTTTGGTCCCGCGTCGGAGCACCTGGCGTGGGTCGCTATCGCCGAAGGCGACTCGACCGCCGCCGCCGCCGCGCTCGATTCGCTCGACCGCCGCGGCAGCAGCCGCGATCGCTATGCCGCCGGTCTCCGCGCCCTGCTACGCGTCGCCTTTGCGTGGCGCTTCTCATCGGAACCAGTCGCCATCGCCACCACACGGCGCGAAGTCGACAACAACGCCCTGGCCGACCTCGGCGCGGGAGCCCGCATGCTCGGCTCCTTCGACGTCCCCGCGGGGCAGGTAGCCCTCGGTCAGATTCTGGCGCAGAGCAGCTCGCGCGACCTGCGCCGATCGGGTCTCATCGCCGCGGTGCTCGGCAACATGGCCCTGGGCCGGCCGGAACACGCGCGCGACCTGCTGACGCGCCTCACCACCATCGCTCCCGACAACGAAACGGTGCGGTTCGCCACCGAGCTCGAGGCGGCGATCGCTTTCATCGAAGACGGCACGCGGCCGGCAGCCTGGGCCAATCTTCCCCTCGCCCTCACCGATACCGTCGACATCGAAGCCCGGAGCTCTCAGACGGACCCGTTCTACCGCACGATCCTGCAACTCTCCCGTGCCGAGCGGGACGCCGCGCGCGGCGATCTGGAAAGCGCCCGCCGCGCGCTCCTCTGGCATGAGAACACCGACCTCCCGGGGTTGCCGACCGGCGCGCCACAGGCCGCCGAGATCGACTGGGCGTTTGGGACCATCGCGCGCTGGCGCCTCGCTCGCCTGTTGGATGGCGGAGGTCAGGGTGCCCCAGCCTGCGAGGCATATCGAGCGGTCGTCCGCCTGTGGTCGGCCGGAGAAGCTCCGTATCGTGCGCGAGCCGACAGCGCCCAGACGCGGATGCAGCAGCTCGGCTGCCCCTCCGGCACATGATCTCCTGCAAAACGCTCGGACCGCTCGAGGTGACGCTCGACGCCGCGCCGGCCCCCGACGAGCTGCTCTGGCGCCGGAACATCGGTCTCCTCCTCTATCTCGCGCGCGCGCCCGCCCGCCGCTGCACGCGCGATCACGCGATTGGGCTTTTTTGGCCGGAGAAGGACGACAGCGCCGCGCGGCAATCGCTGCGCGAGGCGACCAGCACACTGCGCCGCTACCTCGGAGACCAGCTGCGCACACCTGGGGACCAGTTGGAGCTCGCGGCGGGCGCCGTCGAGCTCGATACAGAGCAATTCGACGCGCGGGTGGCCGCGCACGACTGGGCCGGGGCGGCCTCCCTCGTCAGGGGGGAGTTCGCGCAGGGCTTCAAGGTGCCCGACGCATCGGCGTTCGAGGACTGGCTGCTCGTGGAGCGCGGGCACTGGAGCCGTCGGGCGACCGACGTGCTGCTCGCGCATGCCGAGGAGCGGCTCGACGCGGGAGACCTGCTCGGCGCGGACGAGCCCGCCCGTCGCGCGCTCCAGCTCGATCCCCACTCCCAGCGCGCGCTGCGCACCGTAATGCAGCGCCTCGCGCTGGCCGGCGACCGCGCCGGCGCCCTCGCGCTGTACAACGACTTCCCCGGAGAGGCGGAGCCGGAAACGACGAGGCTCGCCGGGCGGCTGGAGCGAGCCCGCGAATGGCGACTCCCGGTGCGCGCGACGGCGACAGACGCCGGGGTGGAATGGCGCCGTGCCCCGCTCATCGCGCGTGAAACCGACCTCGCGAAGATTCTCGGTTGTTGGCGCGACGCGCGATCGGGGCGCGCCGCCCTGGTGGTGATCGAGGCAGAAGCGGGACTCGGTAAGACGCGGCTCGCCGAAGAGGTGATGGCGCGCGTAACGCTCGACGGGGCCGTCTCCGTCGGGACGCGCGCCGTCTCCGCCGATCGCCAACAGCCGCTCGCGGGCCTCGTGGGCCTGGCGCGCGGCGGATTGTGCGACGCACCGGGGGTCGCCGCCGCGCCACCCGCCGCCCTGGCCGCCCTCTCGAGCGTGGCCGGGGAGTGGGCTGAGCGATTCCCCGCCGTGCGGACGGCGGCGCCCGAGCCCAATCTCGTGACCGCCCTGAGCGAGGTCCTGCGGGTGGCAACCGCGGAGCACCCAGTGCTCCTCGTCTGCGACGATGCGCAGTGGCTCGACGCGGAGTCGTTCGTGGCCCTCGGCGCGCTGTTGCGCAACCTCACCCGGGCACCGCTGCCGCTCGTCATCGCGGCAACCGGTGAGCCCAATCCGCCCGCGCTCGCCGAGCTGCGGTCGCGGCTCGGCCGCGACGTGCGTGGGGTCGCCGTGCGGCTGCGGCCCTTCGCTGGACCCGAGATCGACGCGCTGGTGCGCTGGGCCCTGCCGTCCTACAGCGCCGACGACGCCGAGCGCGCGAGCCGTCGCATCCTCGCCGACTCGGGCGGCAACCCGTTGCTCGCGGTCGAGATCTGCCACGCGATCGCTCAAGGACTCGATCTGGGACTCACCAGCGGCGCGTGGCCACGGCCCCTCACGACGCTCGATCAGACGATGCCCGGCGACTTGCCCGACACGATCGTCCAGTCGATCCGCGTGGGGTTCAACTGTCTCAGCGCCGATGCGCGCGCTGCGCTCGCCGCCGCCGCCGTCCTGGGCGAGCGCGTGACCGCCAAACGCATCGGCGCCGCCAGCCGGCTCGTTGCCGCCGCATTGGACGCGGCGCTCGACGAGCTGGAATGGCGGCGGTGGCTGGTGGCGGAGGGCCGGGGGTACACCTTTGTCGCGCGCATCGTTCGGGATGTGGTGCGGCGCGACATGATCACCCCGGGCCACGCCCAGCGCCTCCTCGACGCGTGACTAGCGCAGCGTCGCGACCAGTCCTGCGTGGTCGGACGGCCAAACGGGATATGCGGCGCCGGCGACTCGATCCGCCGGCACGTCGCCGAAACGGTCGATCTGCCCACGCAACCCGGCTGCGCCGCCGCCCAGGCCACGTGCGAACACGTAGTCGATGCGCTGACCCAGGTCCGGCAACTGATTGGACAGGTCGGGGAGCTCGCAGCAAGTGAATCCGATGACGCCCGGACGCAGCGCCCGCCAACTGTCGGTGTAGCCGGCGCCCGCGAGCAGCTGATACATCGGAGAGCCGGGCACGTCGTTCAGGTCGCCCATGATCACCGCGGGGCGATCGGTCGGCTGCGACGCGACAATCTCACCGACCTGCGCGGCGCGCAGCGCGCCGAAGGTGTTCCCCGCCAGGTCGGCTTCAGGATGGGTGCTCACGAACCGGACCAGCACGCCCCCGATGTCATCGATGGTGGCGTCGGCCCACACCCAGCCGCGCTTCAGCTCGATGCCCGGCGCCACGACGCCGACGTTGTAAGTGAAGTTCTGCCCACCCGACGCCGTGACCGTCACGCGATCGAGATCCACCAGCATCACGTCGTGATCCACCAGGCTGATCCCCGGGAGGGGCGCCGCGACGATGTTCTGCACCGTGGCCGCCACCCCGTAGTGCAAGCCCCGCTCGGCCAACTTGGCCTCGAGGATCGCCACGAAGTCCTCGTGGATCACGACCGGCACGCCCAAGCTGGTGAGGTCGATGTCGATCTTGGATGCTTCCTGCAACCCCACGACATGCGGTCGCCGCGCGGCGATCTCGTCGGCGATCGCGCCGGCGCGCGCGGGGAAGTCGGTCTGCGCAACGGTCTGGATGGCAAAGAGAAGCGCCGGGAGATCGTCGTTCGGGTCGGGGGTGCCGAGGGCGACGATCACCGCATCGACGTCGGCACCGACGTAGAGATTCTGGGTCATCACGGTGATTCCGGACGCGCCGGCGCTCACGCGCTGTTCGGAGAGCCAGTTCCACGAGCCTGGGCGGACGTCAAAGATGTCCTTGCACGCGGCGGTCAGCACGATTGCGGCGAGCGGGAAGAGCAAGTAGCGACGCATGAAAGCCTCCTGGCAGGAGAAACGACGTCTCAGAACGAAGCGGAGGATCGCGCAGGCACGTCAAGGGCGCGTCAAGCCCTAGACGGGGGGGCGGCAGCCTGCCAGAATCATGGATTCCCTTATCGAGGTAACACCAATGCTGGTTCGTACCTGTATCCTGGCGCTCGCCATCAGCGCCTCCCAACTCGCCGCTCAAGCCTCAACCATGGCCGCCCCTGAAGCATCGAAGAGTCCCGTCGCCGACGCGCTGCGCCAAATGCAACAGCGCTATGCCCGCATCCTCGTCGGTGCCGCCGAAGCGATGCCCGCGGAGAAGTACAACTATCGCCCCACGCCGGCGCAGATGAGCTTCGCGCAGATCCAGCTCCACCTCATCAACGAAGGCAACGATCTCCTGTGTGGTAAGGTCGCGGGCATGACGCCGCCCACGCGGACGGCGATGGATACGACGGCCGGCAAGGACGTCCTCGTCGCTCGCCTCAAGGAGAGCTTCACCTTCTGCCAGCAGGCGTTCGCCAAACTCGACGACTCGAACTTGAGCGCGCCGGTCCAGCTCTTCGGTCCCAATCCGTTCACCATGGCGGGGGCGATGATGATCACGGTGGGAGACTGGGCCGATCACTACAGCCAGGAAGCCAACTACCTCCGGCTCAACGGCGTCCTGCCCCCAACCGCCCGGCCGCGCACCCCATGAAGCAGATCCTCTGCGCCCTGGTGCTCGGCGCGCTTGGTTGCATGCCGCCGGGCAGCGCGGCCGACGCGAAGAAGGCGATCGACGCCAACAACGCCACCTGGGCCCGGCTCACCAGCACGGGTCACGCCGATTCGATCGCGGAGTACTACGTCCAAAACGCCGTGGTCATGCCGCCCAACATGGCGCCCACGCGCGGGAAGGAAGCGATCCGCGCGTTCTTCGCGACGCTGAACGCCGTGAAGCCTACCCTCACGTTGCGCGCGGACTCGGTGTGGACGAGCGGCGCGGCAGCTGTGGAACAGGGACGCTGGTGGTGGAAGTGGACCGGCGCACCGCCCCCGGGGATGCCTGGGGCGGACTCCGGCAAGTACATCGTTCGCTGGGTGAACGAAGGCGGCAAGTGGCTCATGGCCCAGGATATCTGGAACAGCGACGTCGCCCTGCCGACGCCCCCCGCGCCGGCTCCGTCGCCGGTCCGGCGCACCACGACCAGGCGGACCCGCCGTTAGTCAGTAAGACGATGAAAGGGGCGGGGCTCAACACCCCGCCCCCCCCTTCGCAACTCAATCCTGAACCGGCAGTCCGCTCGGTACCCGCGCGGGCACCAACGCATTCAGATCTCGCGCCGCCGGGTCCGTGAGCGACTTGAGGAACGCGACCAGGTCGCCGATCTCACTGTCCGTGAGATTCAGCGGCGTCCGCACGCGGAAGTCCAGCGTCATGAGGATCGAGTCGAGCGTCGCAGCGTCGCCGTGGTATTGGTCTCGCACGGCCGGTGCCAACTGAGAGACGTCGAAGCCACGCAACGCCCGATTGACGTCGTTGTAGTGACGCACGACCGCCTCGAGCGTGGAATACACCCCATCATGGAAGTACGGTGCGGTCAGCTCGACATTGCGCAGCGGCGTCACCCGAAAAGTGAAGCGGTAGAAGGGATTGTTGTCGATGACCCCGCCGCGACCCACATCGAGCGGGGCGCTCGCGCCCACGCCCGGCCCGAGCTGGGGCGCCCCCGTGTTCGCGAACTCCCCCCCGCCGAGGAACGGGCCGCGGTGACAGGTGGCGCACCGGGCCTGGGTCTGCAGAGGGACCGGGAGGATCCGCGTGCCCGGCGTGAAAGGCGTGCCGAAGAAGAGGAGCGCGCCACGCTTGGCGTCAGCCGACAGGGCCCCGTCGTCCCGCGCGAGATAACGGTCGAAGGGCGAGTTGGTCTTCGTCAGGGCTGACATTTGAAACGCGGCGATCGCGGTGGCCGCATGCTGGAAGCCGAGCTGGTTCGTCGGCGTCCCCGGAAAGGCGGCGTTGAACAGCGTCACGTATTCCGGGATCGCCAGCAGGCGCTGCATGACCGCGTGCCACATCTCGACCCATTGACTGTCGCCGAATTGCGCGAGCTCGTTCGGGTTGCCGAACACATCGAGGTCCCCCGGCTCGCCGCGCATCTCTCGCCGGTTCGTCACCGGAAACATCGCCTGGGCGGCGAGCACGTTCGGGAGACTCGGCGGGAGGGCCGTACCTGCGGGCGTTTGGAACGCGCCGGGGCCGGGGCCGAAGCGTGCGACGCGGCCGTCCCAGAACACGTAGAACAAGCCGAGCCCGGTGTTGAGTAACGACGGCGCGTTCCGCGGCACGAACTGGCGTCCCGGACCCAGCGTGCGCGAGGGGCCGAGGCCCGTTCCGCCCGTGCCGATCGCCAAGGGCAGGCCGTCCGTCGTGTGCTCCGATGGCAGGTGACACGTCGCGCAGGCGATGTCGCGATTGCCGCTCAAGACCTTGTCGAACATGAGCGCCTGGCCGAGGGCGACGAGGGCGGGACTCTGCTGGGGCATCCCGCCGATGGGGACCACGCTCCATTGCTGGAGACTCTGACGGAGCTGGGCGTCGATCGAAGGAGGCAGGCCCTCCGGGGGCGTTACCTCGTTGCACGCAGCCGCGAGCACCAGCGCCGCGAGGCCCAGCGTTCTGACATGGTGTGTCGTCATATATCCTCCTTGCCGCTTAGCGGAGCGGCAGCGACAGCGAGATCTGATGGGTGGTCGTACTGACGTCGGTCAGGTTCAGCGGGCCCGTTGGCGCCGCGAGGATCGAGCCGCCGGCGAGGGCGACGTCGCGACCCCACAGCACCGGGAACGACACCGCGCCGGGGCGGCCCGCGCCGTGGGTCACTCGGCCGCGATAGCGGATCTCGAACTCCGGAAACCGCAGACTGAGACCCCAGGTCGGCGTCCACTCGAGCCAGCCCGTCTCCAACGCCCGCTGCATCAGCTGCACGTTGTCGGTCTGGGCGAGATGGTAACGCACGGAGCGAACCACGAGCCCGAATTGGATCTCGGCGGCTTTCCCAACCCCCTGCAGCTCCACATCGCGGCTCACACCCATCCGGAACACCGCATTCGTGAACCGGAAGCGGTTCTCGACGGTCTTGCCGCCGGTGCCAATCGTGTCGCCCAGAGCCGTCGCGACCGGCGCCAACGCGTCGGCCCAGGTGTAGCTCCGGATCGGCTCGAAGATGGCGTCCACGCCGAAGGTCGCGGGACCGCGCGTCTTGGAGACCCCAATGCCGAAGTTGTAGGCGAGGGAACGTCCGGGATCGCGCGGCAGCACCGGTACGTTGGTCAACTCGTAGTTCGGGATCTTGGGGTGGGACAGCCGGTTGACCGTCGCCAGCCAGCCGACGCGCCACCCGGATGCCCCGATCGGGCGCGCGTACTTGAGGTGCAACCCCCAGGTGTTGGTGTGATCGGCGTTCTGCTCGAGCCGCGCCCGCTCCACCATACTCTGCAGCCCCGGATCCCAAATGATGTCGACGTACGTCACGTCGTGCGTCGCCGCGAACCGGTTGTGCAGGAGCACGGCCTCGAGCGAGCGACCGCTCTCCCAATCCTTGAGGAGCCCGAGCCGCAGATCGAGGGCGTGACCACTTTGTTCGACGCGCCGGCTTCCCGAATACAGGAGGTCGACGCCATCGAGCGCGTGCAGGCCCGACCACAAGACGCTGGCGCCGAGCGAAATTCGGGCGTTCGGCAAGACCTTCCCGGCCATCGCGAAGACGTATTGGTTGCCATGCGCGCGCGTGTCGGGCCCGGGAATAGGTGGCACGAGGGCGACGTCGTTGAGGACGAACCCTCCCCGGTCGATCGGCGGCCGGCTCGGCTCCACCTGCTGGAGCGTGAGCGCGAGGCCACCGTACCACGCGCCGGAGCGCACGAGCGCCGCGAGCGGGAGGGAACGGCCTCCGCCGGCATTGCTGGACAGGTTGTAGACAGTCGGCGCACTGAAGAAACGACTCGCCGCGACCCGCGCACCTGTCCCTGGATTCACGAACGGATCCTGGAGTGCATCCGCCAGCGCGATCGAGACGCTCCCCATGCCCAGATTGTTGGATGGGAAGATCTGGAACTGATCGCCCTGTGCGATCGGGACCGTTCTGATCGGGATGATCTGGGTGGACGCAGGACTGGATACGGCACACAGCAGGAGAGCGCAACGGACGGCCCGGAGGCCGGAGGCTGTCATACGGCACCTCGAGGAAAAGGGATGTTTTCACAATCACACGAGGTACCGAAGGCGTCAAGCGTTCGTCGCGGCTTCCAAGTGTTGCGTGGCCGCGACGAATTCGGCCAACGTCAACGCCCCTCCCCTAGCGCACGTAGTTCTTTAGCTGCACCGTTTCCCCTCACAACCCTTCTTCTGGATGAGGCCGTCATGACTCGTCGTGTGTGGACGGCTGTCGCCGCCCTTCTGCTGTACGCGACACCCGGCACCCTCGTTGCCCAAAACCGCATCACCCTCGACTCCACGCTCCTCGCCGGTTTCCGCTGGCGCAATGTCGGGCCCGCCAACATGATGGGCCGCGTCTCGAGCGTCGTCGGAATCCCGAGTCCCTCCAAGACGTTCTTCGTCGCGGCCGCGGCGGGCGGGATCTGGAAGACGACCAACAACGGGACCACCTTCCGGCCCGTGTTCGACAACGAGCGCTGCGTCGCGATGGGCGAGCTGGCGATCGCGCCGTCGGACACGAATCAGGTGTGGGCGGGGACCGGCGAAGAAGACTCGCGCAACACGATCTCGCCGGGGTGCGGAATCTTCAAATCGGCAGACGGAGGTCTGACTTGGAAACTGATGGGGCTGGAGAAGAGCGGCGCCATCGGCCGCATCGTGGTCCATCCGACCAACCCGAACATCGTGTACGTCGCCGTCCTGGGCCAACCGTGGGCGCCGAACGCCGAGCGCGGTCTCTATAAGACGACCGACGGCGGGGCCACCTGGAGTCTCATCAAGTTCATCTCCGACCGCGCCGGGTTCGTCGACGTCGCGATGGATCCGTCGAATCCCGAGGTCCTCTTCGCGGCGAGCTGGGAGCGGCAGCGTGGGCCGTACTACCTGAACTCGGGCGGCCCCGGCAGCGGGCTCTGGAAGACGACCGATGGGGGCAAGACGTGGACCGCGGTCACCGGCGGTGGACTCCCCGCGACGACGAAGGGCCGCATTGGCATCGCGATCGCTGCGTCCGACCCGCGGGTGATCTACCTGATGCTCGAAGCCGACACGACCGCCAACCCCCGCCCCGACAAGACCAAGGCTCCGCAAACTCGGCCGTCGGGCCTCTATAGATCTGGTGATGGGGGAGCCACGTGGGAAAAAACGAACGGCAACAACGTGCGCCCCTTCTATTACTCACAGGTACGCGTCGACCCCAAGGACCCGAATCGCGTCTACTGGTCGTCGACGCCCGTCAACTTCTCCAATGACGGCGGCAAGACCGTCGGCAACGCGACCCAGGGGATCCACGTCGATCACCACGCGATGTGGATCGATCCCAATGATCCCAATCACTTCATCGTCGGTGACGACGGCGGCGTGGCGATCAGTTGGGACCGCGGCGGCAACTACGACTTCCTGAACACGTTCGCCATCGGCCAGCCCTACATCGTCAGCTACGATATGGGCTTCCCCTACCGCGTCTGCGCCGGGTTCCAGGACAACGGCTCCTGGTGCGGCTACTCGCGCCGGCGCCAGGGCGACATCACCAACGCCGACTGGACGACGGTCGGCGGCGGCGACGGCTTCTACACGGCCCAGGATCCGACCGACGCGAACATCGTCTACGTCGAGTCGCAGGGCGGCAACATGTCGCGGCTCAACTTCGCGACCGGCGAGCGCACCAACCTCCAGAAGCCAAACTGGCGTCCGCGCTACCAGATGTTCGAGGATTCCATTGTCATTGAACGACCCGATACCGCGAGACCCGCAGCCGCCGCGGTTGCGCGGCGCCTTGCAGACCTGCGCTCCCGTCAGAAGGCCGACTCGAACGACACCGACGTGCGCTGGAACTGGAACACGCCGTTCCTGATCTCGGCGCACAATCCGGAGATTTTCTACGCCGGTGCGAGCAAGGTGATGAAGTCGACGCGCCGCGGTGAGGACCTCTATCCGATTTCGCCCGACCTGACGACGCGCGACACGATGAAGATCCGAGTCTCGACGCGGACGACGGGCGGCGTCACACCCGATGTCACGGGCGCCGAGACCTTCTGCACCATCGTGTCACTCTCGGAGTCGGCGCTCCGGCCCGGCGTGCTGTACGCGGGCACCGACGACGGCAACGTCTGGCTCACGAAGAACGACGGCGGCAGCTGGGAGAACCTGACGGGCCGTTTCCCCGGCGTGCCGGCCGGCACGTACGTGAGCCGCATCGAGCCGTCGCGCTTCGACTCGGCGACCTTCTACGTCACCTTCGACAACCATCGCAACAACGACTTCGCGCCCTACGTGTACGTGACCACCGATTTCGGCAAGTCGTTCCGCTCGATCGCGAGCAACTTGCCCACCGGCGGCCCGAACTACGTGCACGTGATCCGCGAAGACGTGGCCAACAAGAACCTGCTGTTCGTTGGCACCGACGTCGGTGCCTATGTGTCCTTCGACCGTGGCGCCTCGTGGCAGAAGTTCATGAGCGGGTTGCCCACGGTGCCGGTGCACGACCTGAAGATCCACCCGCGCGAGCGGGAGTTGATCGCCGCGACGCACGGCCGCGCGCTGTGGATCGTGGATATCGCGCCCCTCGAGCAGCTGTCGGACAGCGTGATCGCGGCGACGGCGTATCTGTTCCAGCCGAAGACCGCGTACCAGTACGGCCAGTCGCCCCTGGGCGGCGGGAGCCCCGGCCACAAGGCGTTCCGCGCGCAGAGCCCGCAGTATGGCGCGGAGATCGTGTACCGGCTCACGGCCGCGAACAGCGACCGCCGCGCGCGCACCCGCGTGGTGATCCGTGACGTGATGGGCGATACGGTCCGGACGATTCAAGGACCCGCGGGCCCCGGTCTACACCGCGTCGCCTGGAACTACGCGGGCAAGACGCCCCCGCCCACACCGCTCTCGCCTTCGCAGAAGCGCGACAGTGCCTGGCTCGTGGCGCGCATCACCGTCGTGTTCGACTCGTTGATCAAGGCGGGCGGCAACGCGCAGCTCCTCGATCCGATCAAGACCTCGCTGCTCGCCGGTGACGTGCAGGGATTGGCGCAGCGCTTCGGGTTCGGTGGTGGTGGAGGTGGTGGAGGAGGAGGCGGTGGAGGCGCAGCGGCGGCGGGCGCGCGTTTCGTCGAGCGCCCCGGTGAGACGACGCCGCGCGCCGTGAGCGCGGCCGGCGCGGCCGGGGCGGCCGCGGCTCCCGCGGCAG
>Ga0193697_1000553_pt1 | contig 13126 bp, 9 predicted proteins | sample L3m2metaG_FD_145073 | JGI IMG/M metagenome (GOLD analysis project Ga0193697, IMG submission 145073) | Soil microbial communities from a riparian zone of the East river system, Colorado, United States - L3m2 | ecosystem: Environmental > Terrestrial > Soil > Riparian zone | place: USA: East River... | reverse complement strand
CGCCTCGCCAAGCGATATTGAAACCATTATCCAGAGTCCCATCTGAATTCAGGCGCGCGATTCCACGGCGGGAGGAGTCGAGGTTGACCGAATTAAACGAACCGCCGATCAAAACTTTGCCGTCGCTTTGTATCGCGATCGCAAAAACGGTGTAGTCAGCCCCATAGGGTGCGTTTTGAAAGCCAGTATCCAGGCTGCCATCGGAGTTAAGCCGTGCAATCCGGTTACGAGTCGTTCCATTGATTGACGTGAATTCACCGCCAATAAGCAGTTTCCCATCCGGTTGTATTGCGATACAAGCGACGCCAAATTGTGCACCAATTCCCAAGAGGCTCGGGTGAAAACTCTCATCAAGAGTGCCATCAGGGTTGAGGCGTGCGATCCAGAGACGGCTTATTCCATTAACTCTGCTGAAAAATCCACCGATAACTATTTTGCCATTTGTGTCGACGGCTACCGAATAGACCGTGCCAAAGGCCCCGGAAAGTCCGTTTTGAAACGTAGCATCCAGGCTGCCATCCGGGTTCAATCGTGCGATGTTCGTACGGCCAACCCCATTCACCGCCCTGAAGGTGCCCGCGAGGATCACCTTGCCGTCCGATAGGAGTTTCATCGCGGAAACGGAACCCTTGACACCTGGGAGACCGTTCTGAAAGCCAGCATCCAAACTCCCATCGATGTTAAGCCGTGCAATGCTGCTGCGTGGCACATTATGAACCGCAGTGAACAAGCCGGCAATGAGCACCTTGCCATCCTTTTGGAATTCGATTGCGTTAACTCTGCCGTCAGGGCCCGCGACTGAATTTCTAAAATCCTCCCCAACAGTACCATCGGAAAATAGCCGAGTGACGCGACACGCGGCTACGCCATTAATCATGGTAAAGTATCCGCCGACGAGCACACCATCGGATCGTGATGCGAACGCGTAAACGACCTCGTTAGCCCCCGAAAGGCCTTCTTGAAACCCTGTGTCGAGCGTGCCATCCGGGTTTAACCGCGCGATGCGGTTACGCGTTATGCCGCTCACGATGAGAAAGCTACCACCAATCAAGATTTTTCCGTCAGTTTGTGGAGTGACTGCGTAGACAGCGTTTCCCCCAGAAAGTCCACTTTGAAAACCAGTATCGAATGTGCCGTCGGCATTGAGCCGGGCGAAATTCATGCTGCTAACGCCATTAACTGTGTTGAAGGCACCTCCGACGAGTACCTTGCTGTCAGTTTGCACGCTCATGCAGAAAACGGGTCCATTGATTCCGGAAAGGCCATTTTGAAAGCTCGTATCAAGACTGCCATCGGCGTTGAGCCGAGCGATATTTGTGCGTTGGATGCCATCCACCGCGACAAAGAGTCCTCCGATTAGCACTCTGCCATCGCTTTGAACGGCGATGGAGGTCAGGTAACCCTGGGCCGAGAGTGGGTTTCGGAATGTTGTGTCCACCGTCCCGTCTATATTGAGCTGCGCAATGTTATTTTGGCTGATGCCATTAACGTTGGTGAATAGGCCTCCTATCAAAACCTTGCCATCGGCCAATTGTGCGAGAGAGTTCACTGAGGCTGGATTTGCGGAAGTCGAACCGCTGACTCCCGATAAACCATCTTGAAATGTCGTATCGAGGCTCCCGTCGGGATTGAGTCGCGCGATGTTAGTACGGCTGATTCCATTCACCCGAGTGAACCGTCCACCAGGAGCACTTTGCCGTCATTTTGAAGAGCCAGTGAACTAACAACGCCGTCTGCGCCGGACAAACCGTTCATGAATGTAAAGTCGGTCGTCCCGTTTGTATTTAGACGCGCAATACCGCCGCGGCTCCCGCCATTGACTATTCGGAATTGTCCGGCAATGAGCACTTTTCCGTCCGGCTGTACCGCGATGGACTGGACCGGGCCGTCGATTAGACCACCATTCACGAACGAACAGTCCACATCTCCTCCCTTTGGCGCTTGGACCAACAGAGTCGCGTTCAGGCTGGTCACGCTGCCTTCAGGGTTGGAAACCACTACAGAGTAACTACCGGCATCCGAGAATCTTGGCCGGAGGAGGATGAGTTGGTCGTTGGTCGCACCGAGGAGAGTTATCCCGTCTTTGCGCCACTGATAAGAAAGCGGTTCTGTGCCCTTGACAATTACTCCGAACGCAACCTGCTGATAGAGAAGGTTCGTTTGACTTTGCGGCTGATAATCTATTTGCGGTGAAACGGCACGCCCGGACGGCACGATGCCAAGAAGGACGATAGGAAGAAGGGTCCAGAGTGCGGCGGAGCGTGCGTTCATACCCGATGTGAGCCGTGATTCCTTTTACTGCCAAATGTGGGCGAAGTAAATCCTCAAATGGGTATTGCCACTCACTAGAAATCGACGCGGACGCGGTAGAAACGGCGTGTGGCGGCGGTGTTCGTATCTGTGTAAGTCATGCGAGCGCCGGTTCCGTTGGTGGCGATTAACTGGTTCCAGACCGGCGGCAGGGCGGTGGTAAATTCGATGCGGTTAGTACGATTTTGCACGCTGTTCCAGGAAATCTCACGTCCACCGGCGACTTTTTGCACCTGAATGTTCAGCAGCGAGATATCGACGTATTCGAGTTGGTTGGAAGCCGGAACGCCTGGCCCGCTGTAGATCACGGGCAAGGTATCGAATGGCACGCCAAGGTTTTGAATGCCGTTGTTAATGGATCGGCCACGGTATTGATTGAGGACGTTGGTCCCGCGAACAACATGGCCAAAAACGGTGAAGTAACCATCTGCATTCGGGGCATCGAGAAATGTGTTGTTGGCGAGGTTGAAGAACCACTCCGAGGAGGCGGAATTGGTGTCGCCGGAGACTTTTGCCATGGCCAGCGTTCCATAGACGTTGCTGAGGCGGCGTCCCACACCGAACTCGTTTGAGATCGTGCCGAAGCTGGGGACACGCACGATCGACGGACCTGGCGCGACAAACCAACCGCCGCCCTGGACAACAAAATCGGTAATGCGGGTCACCGGGTTCGTGGGACAGCGATGAAAGAACATGTTTTGATAGCGGCCGCTTTGGACGTAGCGCAAAAAGTTTCTCACCGTGTTCGGTTTGTCCTGATCGTAGAGCTCGACATCGATGTCACCCCAAGTTGTGCGAAACTGGACGTACGTGCCGGCGGGAAGTGAAACCGCGCCAAACAACAAAATGACTGTCACTAACCGCAAATGGAAGAACACGCGAATATACTACGAAAATTCATGAATTGTTCAAGCTGGGACCGGTATGCGCCAGCACTAGAGTGGACTTGAACAGCGACCGACCATGAAATAGTTCATCATGTGGGCGAATAGGTTTATTAACCGTACGTAATCGTGATCAGTAACATCAGTAATCGGTGGGACGAAAGCTCGAAAAAAAGGCGGATGCGCCTTAAAGGATGTCATTTGCCTGCAGTCGCAAGTGCTTCAAGAAAATGGATCAGTGATTTGTGTTTTTGATTACGCCCGAAAGAGCGAAAATCGGACGCAGTGAGAAGCACGGTTGCTTATCGTAATCATTAAGGGGGCCGAAATCGTGAAAAATTTCACAAACTTTCTTGCACCGCAGATTTAGGAAGGCTAAACATGCTTTGCGGTCACAAGAGCAACTAATAGTTTGCTCATAGCAGGATTCGATAAATTAATGACCGATTTGGGCAAAAAACGGTTGACGCTTCGGGCGCGTTCGCAAGAATCCACGGTCGCGCCTGGGAGCCTTTGTTCGGGAATTCTAACGGCTTAGCTGAATGTTGAATAGTCCGGGTGTGTTGATGTGCGCAGATTTGGAGCGGCGATCAGGGTGTAAGGGAGATCGCCTCTCCTCAGTGACGAATTGAGATGGCAAACATCTTTCCGAAATGGACGAATCGTCTGCCACTACTGGTGATCATCGGGCTTTTGCTGGTGGGCACGGCGGTGACGGCAGGTGTTTGGTATTATATGTCGCCGAAGTACGCGCGCGTCGGTTATTCCCCCATCCAACCGGTGCCGTTTCCGCATTCGGTGCATGTGGACCAGCTCGGGATGGATTGCCGCTATTGCCACAGCGCGGTGGAGAAGAGCTGGTATTCCAATGTGCCGGCGAGCGGGACCTGCATGAATTGCCATCAACAGGTGCTGAAGGACGATCCGCGGCTGCAGATCATCCGCGACAGCGCGGCGACGGGCAAGCCAGTGCCATGGGTGCAGGTGCATAAAGTGCCGGACTACGTTTATTTCAATCATTCGGTGCACGTGAATCGCGGGATCAGTTGTGTGCATTGCCACGGCGAAATCAACAAGATGGACGAGGTGCGGCACGCGAAGCCCTTGAGCATGACGTTCTGCCTGGAGTGCCATCGTGATCCCGCGCCGAACATGCGTCCACTCGACAAGATCACGGACTTGTCGTGGAACCCGCACGAGAATTTGCCGAAGGATTGGGGCGTGAACGCGAAGAAAGAATGGAAAGTGAACGCGTCGCAGAATTGTTCGGCTTGCCATCGATGAAAACGATTCCTCCAACATGTCCGGAACCGGAGACTGGCCAGCGATATTGGCGGAGCCTGGATGATTTGGCGGACACCCCGGAGTTTCGGCAGTGGGTAGAGCGGGAATTTCCAGCGGGCGCGAGTGAGTTCACGGACCCGATTGGGCGGCGACATTTCATCAAGATCATGTCCGCCTCCTTCATGCTGGCGGGTTTCGGGCTGACAGGTTGCCGGAGGCCGGAGGAGAAAATTCTGCCGTTCGCGAAGCAGCCGGAGGGTTACATCCACGGCGTGCCGCAATTTTACGCAACAGCAATGCCGACGCGCGGGACGGCGCTGCCGTTGTTGGTGAAGTCGCACGAAGGACGGCCAACGAAGATCGAAGGGAACCCGGACCATCCGGACAGCAATGGCGGGACAGACACGTTTGCGCAGGCGTCGATCCTGAATTTGTACGATCCCGACCGGGCGAAGCGTTTCACGAAGGACGGGAACGGGGTGCCGCGCGAAGAAGCGCTGGATTTTCTGTTAAACCTCGGGAAGCAAGTGGGGCAGGGGCAGGGATTGTGTTTCCTGCTGGAGCAGAGCAGCTCGCCATCGCGCTTGCGATTGCAACAGGAGATCACGAAGAAATTTCCGCAAGCGAAGTGGTTCGTGCACGAGCCGGTGGATTTGCAGTTCGGCGCGACGACGGCTGCGGGTGGCGCAGTACCGTATTACAAGCTGGACCAGGCAAAGGTGATTCTCGCGCTGGATTGTGATTTTATCGGCGAAGAGGAAGACACCTATCGCCACTGCCGCAATTTCGCGAAGGGGCGCCGCATACAAAAACCCGGTGATCCATTAAACCGGCTGTATGCGGTGGAGGGTGTGATGACGCTGACCGGGGTCAACGCGGACCACCGGTTGCGCGTGTCCACCAGCAGCGTGGCAGCGGTGGCAGCAGCGATTGCGAAGGCTGCCGGAGTCGCAATCGCGGGCGCGAGCGGCGTCGCGCCCCTACCCAAGTCAGTTGATCCGAAGTGGGTCGCGGAGTGCGCGGCTGATTTGGCCGCGAACAAGGGAACGTCGCTTGTGCTCGCGGGTTATCGGCAGCCGCCAGCGGTGCATGCGATGGCAGCGGCGATCAATGTGGCGCTCGGGAACGTCGGCAAGACGGTCACTTATCGAGATGGCGGGCCGCAGCTCGGCCGATTGGGCGAGTTGGCGCAAATGCTCAACGCCGGCCAGGTAAATACGCTGGTGATTCTCGGCGGGAATCCGGTTTATACCGCGCCGGCGGATTTTAATTGGGCGACGCTGCAGTCGAAGGCGAAGACGGTTATTCGGCTCGGGTATTACGAGGATGAAACGTTTCCGCTTTGCACGTGGCATGTGCCAATGGCGCATTATTTGGAGTCGTGGGGTGATGCCCGGACAAGTGACGGCACGCTGGTGCCAATCCAGCCATTGATTGCGCCATTCTTCGACGGAATCACGGAGTTGGAGGTGCTGGCGCGCATCGCTGGTGCTGAGTTTTTCAAGCCGCACGACGTCGTGCGCGAGACATTCAAGACGTTTGCGAGTGACGGCAGTTTTGAAGAGACGTGGAAGAAATTTCTGCACGACGGATTCCTGCCCAAGACCCTCTACAAGATCGCACAGCCGAACGCGGCGAATTTGGCGACCGTAATCAGTTCCGGAGGGGCGAGCTCCGTCGAGCCCTCGAAAGATAATTTCGAAGTCGTGTTCCATCGCGACTACAAACTCGACGATGGCCGGTGGAACAATAATGGGTGGTTACAGGAGTTGCCCGATCCTATCACCAAAATCGTTTGGGACGGCATGGTGTTGATGAGCCGCAAGACCGCCGAGGAACTTGGAGTCGAGAGCACGAGTGAGAGCAGGGGCTCTCACATTGTCGAGGTTGAATTAGGCGGCCGAAAGATTCAGGGACCTGTGTGGGTGCAGCCAGGGTTCGCGGATTATTCGATTGGGTTGTCGCTTGGCTACGGGCGTACGAAGGGCGAGAAAGGGGGCACGGGCCGCGTGGGTCACGGTGTCGGCTTGTACAACGCGTACGCGCTGAGGACTTCAACGGGGGAGCATTTCGCCACCGGCGCGAAGGTGCGAAAGACGGGCGCGCGGTATCGGATCGCGTGCACCCAGGAGCACGGGTCGATGGAAGGCCGGCCAATCGTGCGCGAGGCGACCGCGAAGGAATTCCAAGAGCATCCGGGTTTCGCGAAGAACATGGATTTAGAGGCACCGGAGCATGCGCAACACATTGCAGTCGATCCTGCGGGCCGGCCGAAGATGATCTACGAGCACCCGTATCGCGGTTACGAAACGCGCGGCGAGCAGGTCGGCGTTAATCTGCGGCCATTCCTTTTCAAGAGCGACGTGCACCAGTGGGGGATGTCGATCGACCTGAACACATGCGTGGGTTGCACCGCCTGCGTGATGGCGTGCCAATCGGAAAATAATGTGCCGATTGTCGGCAAGGACCAGGTGCGCCGGAACCGCGAGATGCATTGGTTGCGCATCGACCGTTACTGGAGCGGTGCATGGGACAAGGCACCCAAGGAATTAATCGACAACCCGCAAGCGGTGGTGCAGCCGATGCTTTGCCAGCATTGCGAGAATGCGCCTTGCGAAAGTGTGTGCCCGGTGAACGCAACGGTGCACGACGAAGAGGGGCTGAACGTCATGGCCTACAATCGGTGCGTGGGGACGCGTTATTGCAGCAATAACTGTCCTTACAAAGTCCGGCGCTTCAATTTCTTTGATTACAACAAACATCCGATCAATGGCGATTTGTACAAGAGCCCGCTGACAAGCAGGTCCAAGGGGCGCTGGAACCTGATCAACTGGTGGAAGGACCCTTACACGCACCACACTATCGAAGAGGACAAATGGGACATCATGCAACTGGTGCGGAATCCGGACGTGTCGGTGCGGGAGCGCGGCGTGATGGAGAAATGCACGTTTTGCGTACAACGCATCGAGGGGGCGAAGATCGCGCAGAAGGTGAAGGCGCGCGCCTCGGGCAACGTGCAGGTGCCGGACGGCACGTTCAAGACCGCCTGCCAGCAGGCTTGCCCGACGGGAGCGATTGTGTTTGGCAATTTGCTGGACCCGAACAGCGCCGTCTCGCAGCTCAAGAGGTTACAGCACGATTACTCGGTGCTTGGATTCTTGGACACGCGCCCGCGGCTGACGTATTTGGCGCGCATCCGCAACCCGAATCCGAAGATGCCGGATTATTACGAGACGCCGCTGAACATTCAGGAGTACATGACGAAGAACGATGCGAACCCTTTCGAAGAACCTCACGTAGGTGAACATGGTTCGAAGGCGAGCGAGGGAGGGAAGCACTAATGGCCGAGACGTTAGTCAGAGAAGTGCCGGTGATTCCGCACACGCCGCCGGAGCTGGAGCGCCAGCCTCTTATCTTGAACCAGCGGCCTTTTGGCTGGCTTTCGGACCACATCGCCGGGGTCGCGGAAGGCAAGACACCGCGGTGGTGGTGGATAGCGTTTGCGATCAGCTTCACGATTATGGTCGTGTGCTTTTCCTGCATCGCTTACCTGATCTCAACGGGCGTGGGCGTATGGGGCTTGATGATCCCGGTGGGTTGGGCGTGGGACATCACGAATTTCGTGTTTTGGATCGGTATCGGCCACGCCGGAACGCTGATCTCAGCCATCTTATTTTTGCTGCGGCAGCGCTGGCGCACGTCGATCAATCGCGCCGCTGAGGCGATGACCATTTTCGCGGTCATTTGCGCGGGCCTGTTCCCGCTGATTCACATCGGCCGCGTCTGGTATGGCTGGTGGCTGCTGCCGCTGCCAAACGCGAACTCGATCTGGCCGCAGTTTCGTTCGCCGTTGTTGTGGGACGTGTTCGCGGTCTCAACGTATTTCACGGTGTCGCTGTTGTTCTGGTACATGGGTTTGATCCCGGACCTCGCAACCATGCGTGATCGCGCAAAGACAAAGATTCGCCAGTTTCTCTACGGCCTCGGTGCGCTCGGCTGGACCGGCTCGAATCGGCACTGGAGCCATTACGAGAAGGCGTATCTATTGCTCGCGGGTCTTTCGACGCCGCTGGTGCTTTCGGTGCACAGCATCGTTTCATTCGACTTCGCGATATCGCAAGTTCCGGGGTGGCATACGACAATCTTCCCGCCTTACTTCGTCGCGGGGGCGATCTTCTCGGGATTCGGGATGGTGTTGAGCCTGATGATCCCGCTGCGAACGGCCTGTCATCTCGAGGAAGTAGTGACGGTTCGGCACATTGAGCTGATGTGCAAAGTCGTGATGGCGACCGGTTCAATGGTCGGCTACGCGTATGCGATGGAGTTTTTCATCGCGTGGTACAGCGGCAATCCGTACGAGCTGTATGCATTCAAGAACCGTGCCTTCGGGCCGTACTGGTGGGCCTACTGGACCATGGTGTCGTGCAACGTTATTTCTCCGCAGCTGTTCTGGTCGAAATGGGCCCGAACAACACCGTGGTTTGTCTTCATCGTGTCGATTTTTGTGAACATCGGGATGTGGTTCGAGCGGTTTGTGATTATCGTCACTTCGCTGCATCGCGACTACATGCCGTCCAACTGGGCGTTTTTCATCCCGACCTGGGTTGATATCTGGACGTTCATCGGGACGTTCGGGCTGTTCCTGACATTGTTCCTGTTGTTCATGCGCTTCCTGCCGATGATCGCGATCTCGGAAGTGAAGGGCGTGACTCCGCAAGCGGACCCGCATCATGCGTTGGGCGGGGCGAAAGCACATCATCACTGACGCCATGGCTGACACACCGACAACCAAATACGGTTTGCTCGCGCAGTTCGAGACGACTGCGGACACGCTGCACGCCGCCGCGATGGTGCGCGACGCGGGCTATCGGCGATGGGACGTGTTCACTCCGTTTCCGGTACACGGCATGGATGAAGCGATGGGCTTGCCGCGCTCGAATGTCGGATGGTTTACGTTCCTGGCGGGACTGACGGGATTCACCTGCGGCATGCTGATGATCTGGTGGATGAATGCTTACGATTACCCAATCGTGGTCGGCGGCAAGCCGCTCTTCAGCCCGATCTTTTCATTCCCGGTCGCATATGAGCTGACGATTCTGCTTGGAGCCTTTGGATCGCTATTCGGGATGCTTTTTTTGAACCGATTGCCGCGGCTTTACAATCCGCTGTTTCGCAGCGCGCGCTTCACCCAGGTGACTCACGATAAGTTTTTCGTCCTGGTCGAGGCAATCGACCCGAAATTCTCCGACACGGAAACGCGCCGGCTGCTGGAGCGCGCCGGCAGCACGCACATCGAGGAAGTGAGGGATTGATGCGCTACTTCCTGCTCATTTTTGGTTTGGCGGTCATCTCGGTGATGCTCGTGGCGGGTAAACGAGGCGACATTTCGCGCAAACCACCGCTCGAAATTTTCCCTGACATGGATAAGATGCCGAAGCTGCGTCCGCAAACGCGCGCCAACTTTTTCTCCGACGGGATGAGCTCGCGTTTGCCCGTCGCCGGAACGGTGGCGCGCGGGTCTGCTTACCAGGATTTGCCAGTGAATACGGGCAAGCAACCGGGCACGACAAATTGGATCGAGAACATTCCCGTGGCGGTGAATGCGCAGGTCATGGCTCGCGGGCAGGAGCGTTACGGAATTTATTGCGCGGTTTGCCACGCTGCGGCCGGTGATGGCAAGGGGATCACCGGAAAATATGGAATGGTCGCGATGGCGAACTTCCACGACGCGCGCATCGTGAAAATGACGGACGGCGAGTTGTTCAACACGATGACATTCGGGAAGAACCTGATGCCGGCTTACGGCGGCCAAATACCGATCGAGGACCGCTGGGCGATCATTGCTTACCTGCGCGCGCTGCAGCGCAGCCACCTGGCGTTCCTGGACGATGTGCCCGCCGATCAGCGGGACAACTTGAGACGCATGATGGCCCCTCCACCGCCGGCTGCCCCGGCTGGAGCGACGAACGCTCCGCCTGCTGGAACACCCGCACCTGCTGCGCCGCCCAAAGCATAAGTCTATGGCTCCACAAACTACACCCGCAACCGAGAGACTGGTGATCGATCCAAAATGGCATAAACTGCCGCTCGGCCTGCTCGTGGTTGGAGGTGTTCTTGGGCTGATCGGGGCATTGGTAAACACAAAACAGTTCGCGTATTCGTATCTGCTGGCGTTCATGTTTTTCCTGAGCCTTTGCCTGGGCGCGATGTTCCTGGTGCTAGTGCACCACCTGTTCGATGCGGCGTGGTCCGTGCCAGTCCGGCGCGTCGCCGAGCATATGGCTTTTCTGCTGCCTGTCATGGCGGTGTTATTCATTCCGATCGCGATCCTCGCGAAGCCGGAGATTTACAACTGGATGAAACCGGCATACCAGCACGATCACGCGGTCCACGCGAAACACCCGCTCTTCACGCTGCCGGGGTTCTATATCGTAGCGATCGTCCTTTTCACCGCCTGGACGTGGCTCTCGTGGAATCTGCGGCGATGGTCTCTCGAGCAGGACCGCACCGGCGCGGCTCTGTGCACCTTCAAGATGCGCAAATATTCGGCCGGCGGCATTTACCTGTTCGCGCTCACGCTTACGCTGGGCGCGATCATGTGGATGAAAGGGCTCGAGCATCAGTGGTTCTCCACGATGTACGGCGTGTACTACTTTGCGGCGTGCACGTGGACGGCGCTCGCGACGCTGTACGTGATCGCGGCGTTTCTGAAGCGAACCGGGCCGTTGAGCGGTGTAGTGCACACCCGTCAGATGCATGACATCGGCGTGCTGCTCTTCGCGTTTACGGTCTTTTACGCTTATGTCACGTTTTCGCAGTATTTCCTGATCTGGAACGCGGCGATGCCTGAAGAGACTTTTTGGTATGTCAAGCGGGAGACGGGGTCGTGGTGGCAGATTTGCATGATACTGATCTTCGGGCACTTCGCGCTTCCATTTCTACTGTTGCTGCGCATCGATGCCAAACTCTCCCTTCCCATGATGATCCCGCTCTGCCTTTGGGTCTGGTTGATGCACTTCTGCGACATGTCCTTCAACATCATGCCGGTTCTTCATCCGAACAACTTTGTCCTGCATTGGATGGACATTGCGTGCATGATGTTTCTCGGGGGAGTTCTTTCACTGGTGTTCATCAAATATTTCAACAGCCATCCGCCGTATCCGTTGAAGGACCCGCGCCTGGGCGAGGCGCTCGGGGTGCATCACGCGGGAACACGCGCGCCCATCGCGGCGGCAGAATGAGGTGCCTATGAACACAACCCGGCCTTCGCCATCGAACCTTACGGCATATTTCATCGCTGTGTTGGGCGCGTTGCTGATTATCGGCGTCCTGGTTTGGGCGATCCAGCGTTACGCGAGTCCGCCGCCGCTGGGTGCCAACCGCGCCCAGGAACGGCATAAGAATCTCGCGGAGATGCGAAATACGGATGCCACGTTGAATCACTACGGCTGGGTGGACCAGGGCAAAGGCTTTGTGCGCCTGCCAATCAGCGACGCGATGAACCTGACGATCAAGGACTATCAGAACCCCGACGCTGCGAAAAAGGAAATCGCCGTGCGCGTGGATAAACTGACGTTTGTTCCTCCTCCGCCACCGGCGGCGCCGGCAAAACCGAATCCATACGAATAGTTTTCTTCCGACGTGAATGGCCCCGCTTCAACCGAAACGACTCCCTCCTCCACAACGGTAGCAACGGTCCCCGTGCGCGATATCGACCTCTCCTGCCGTCCGCCGCTAATGCTCTATTTCGGGAGTGGGTTGGTATGGTTGTTTGTCGGGACGCTGCTGGCGCTCATCGCGTCGATAAAACTTCACGGTCCCGGCTTTCTGGCCGATATTCCGTGGCTCACCTTCGGGCGCATCCGTCCCGCGGCGACAGACGCCATCGTCTATGGGTTCGGTGTCCAAACGGCGCTTGGGGTCCTGCTGTGGATGATGTGCAGGCTGGGAAATGTGCGGCTTTATTTTCAGCCGGCGTTGTGCGTTGCCGGATTCATTTGGAACCTCGCTTTGACGTTCGGTTTCATCGGGATACTCGGCGGGGCAACCTCCGGTTATGAATGGTTGGAAATGCCGAAGTTCGCGGCGGCCCTGATGCTTGTCGCGTACGTGTTGACCGCGGTGTGCGCGATCACGAACTTTCATTTCCGCAACCAGCGGAGGCTCTATCCTTCACAATGGTACTTGCTGGCGGCGCTGTTCTGGTTCGCGTGGATTTTTTCGGGCGCGAATCTGCTCTTGTTCTTCGCGCCTGTGCGCGGAGTGTTCCAAAACATTGTCAATGCTTGGTACGTCGCAAATCTCACCGATCTCTGGTTCACCGCCGTGGGGATCGCGATCCTGTTTTATTTCATCCCGAAATTGATCGACCGCCCGCTCTACAGCAGCACCCTCGCAGGATTCGGTTTCTGGACCTTCGCGGCGATCGCGCCATGGACCGGCATGAACCGGCTGATTTGGGGACCCGTGCCGACGTGGATGTCCAGCGTCGGCGTCGCGGCAAGTGTGCTGATGCTGGTGCCGCTCATTGCCGTGGCAATGAACCTCTATTTTACGGTCGAGGGGCGCACGGCGGTTCTCAGGCGAACTACGGTCGGAAATTTCGTTTGGTTTGCGGGTATCGCGTATCCCGTCGCAACGGCGGTGCA